>ERZ773147.2024-NODE-2024-length-18875-cov-46.442402_pt1 | contig 18875 bp, 17 predicted proteins | sample MGYA00580851_ERZ773147 | MGnify/ENA primary metagenome ERZ773147 (study PRJEB29015, sample SAMEA2737818) | human gut metagenome | biome: human gut; feature: human-associated habitat; material: faeces | place: China | collected 2012 ... | reverse complement strand
GGGCAAGAAGAAGATGCGGAACCTCGGTACCGTCCAGGTGCCTACCGAAGCCTTCATGGCCGTCCTCAAGCTGGACAGCGACTGACAAAAAAAAGAAACCGCCTGCGGCGGTTTCTTTTTTTGCTCTATTCTATCGTGCCGAACAGCGCCCAGGTATTGCTGTCGGTGATCTTTATATCCCGGTATTCGCCCAGATCAGCCCGGTCGCCGGTGCAGTGGACCAGGCGGCCGCCGGCGGTACGGGCCGTCAGGGGCCAGCGGGCGTCGTCGCTCTCGCCGTCCACCAGACAGCGCAGCGTCTGCCCCACATACTGGCGGTGCAGCTCCTCGGAGATACCGTTCTGCACGGCACAGAGCCGGTCAAACCACCGCTGCTTCTCCTCACGGGGGACGGGGTCGTCCATCTTCGCCGCCGGGGTGCCGGGGCGGGGGGAGAAGATAAACGTAAACAGGGCGTCGAAGCGGACCTTCTCCACCAGGGCCACCGTCTCCATGGCCTCGCTCTCCGTCTCACCGGGGAAGCCGATGATCACGTCGCTGGTCAGCACCAGCTCGGGCATGGCCCTGCGGGCGTAGGTGATCAGGTCCAGGTATTTGGCCACATCGTAGGGGCGGTTCATGGCGCGGAGCACCCGGTCGCAGCCGGACTGGACCGGCAGGTGCAGCTGCTTGGCCACATGGCGGCAGCCGGCCATAGCGTCGAACAGCTTATAGGTGGCATCCTTAGGCTGGGAGGACATGAAGCGGATGAGGTAGTCGCCGTCGATCTTGTCTAGGTCGGTCAGCAGATCGGCGAAATCATAGCCGGTGCCCAGATCCTTGCCATAGGAGTTGACGTTCTGCCCCAGCAGGGTGATCTCCCGGAAGCCGTCGGCCACCAGCTCCCGCACCTCGTCGATGATCCTCTCCGGGTCGCGGCTGCGTTCCCGGCCGCGGACGTAGGGCACGATGCAGTAGGAGCAGAAGTTGTTGCAGCCGTACATGATGGACACCCACGCGCGGGTGCGGCCCTCGCGGACCACCGGCATACCCTCGGCAATGGCGCCGTGCTCATCCTCCACGGAGAACACCCGCCGCCGCTGGGTATAGACCTGATACAGCAGCTCGGGGAACTTCCACAGGGCCTGCGGGCCGAACACCAGATCCACATGGCGGTAGGACTTGCGCACCTTCTCGGCCACCTCCGGCCGCTGCGCCATGCAGCCGCACAGGCAGATCACCTGCGCCGGGTTGGCCTTCTTCGTGTGGGTCAGCGCACCCAGATTGCCGTACACCCGCTTCTCCGCGTGGTCGCGGATGGCGCAGGTGTTCAGCACCACCACGTCCGCCTGGGCCGGATCGTCGGTGAACGAGCACCCCATGGCCCGGAGCATACCCATAATGTGCTGGCTGTCGGCCACGTTCTGCTGGCAGCCGAAGGTGTCCACCAGCGCGCGGAGGGGCCGGTCGGCGTGCATCTCCTTCAGCTTTGCTTCAAAATCCCGCTGGCGGTCCAGCTGCGCGGCGGGGATCTGTACCTGTGTTCTTTCCAAGAGGACCTCCCTGCCCCCGGCGGGGGCGAAGTAAAAATATCGTGGACAGTATAGCACAGCCGGCGGAGAAATACAAGAACGGCGGGGTCATGGGCAAAAAGACGCCGCCCCCGGAAGGGACGGCGCAAGCGGGTGGGATATTGGAAAGCCTCCGAACCGTATAGTACACCGGGTCGAAGCGCTTGTAAATAGGAGCTTTTGCCGCATTTTGGCGGAAAAAGTCGAAGGCTGTCGAATTTGACCGTTCCGCGAATTTTTTGTGAATATTTCACAAATTCTTCCAAACCCTCTTTTCAACGCAAGACATATTTGCTATAATTAGTCAAGGATAAGGGGAAACCACTCCCTGACCCTTGCACCGTTACCCGTTACGGAAAGGAGCAAACACTATGAAGTTCACATTCGCCTGCAAGAAGATCTCTCTCAACGACTCCATCAAGGAATACGCCGAGAAAAAGATCAGTAAGCTGGACAAGTATTTCCCGGAGGAGGCAGACGCCTTTGTGACCTTTGCTGTGGAGAAGAAAAACCGCTGTGTGGTGGAGCTGACCATCCGCGCCGCCAACGGCACGCTGTTCCGCGCCCAGACTGAGGATCCCGACGGCGATATGCGCAGCGCCATCGACGAGGCCGTCAGCTTCATCGACCGCCGCATCCGCAAGAACAAGACCCGCCTGGCCAAGAACCTGCGGCCCGACGCGCTGGTGTCCACCGTGCCCGCCGAATTCGACGTGGTGGAGGACAACGACTTCGACATCATCCGCACCAAGCGCTTCTCTGTCAAGCCCATGACCACCGACGAGGCCGTTCTGCAGATGAACCTGCTGGGGCACTCCTTCTATGTGTTCCGCAATATCGAGACGAACGCCGTGTGCGTGGTGTACCACCGCAACAACGGCGGCTACGGCCTGATCGAGACGGAGGAGTAATTCACATACACAACACGAGAGAGCACCGCCGAAAGGCCGCCTGACACAAGAAAACACACGGTTTTGCCTGTGTCTATCCGGCTGAAATCGACCGCAAAAACGCCCACATGCGTCAGCATGCGGGCGTTTTTGCAGCCAATTTCAGCTCGAATTTACTTTGGCAAAACTGCTTCGCACCGAAAAAGAGCGCGTTTTGTGCAGAGCCGAGGCGCGCCGCCGCAGGCATACTGGATGTCTGTCAAGGCGGCGCAACGATGGGGCTGCGCGAAACGCGCCTTTTGCGGCGTATGTTTTCTTATGCCAGGCGGCCTAAAGGCGGTGCTCTTTTTTTGCTGGCGGATCCCGTCATTTTGATGCAAATGACACGCCGCTTTAGCCGATGCTGTAAGTATATTCACAAAATTCGCATATTCTGCGAATAAATATTCAATTTTGCCTTGACATTCCCGGACTGTGGTGGTAAATTATGCAACATCAACGAGAGAGATGCGCCGGACGGCGGCAAGCCCATCCCCGGAAAACGCACACCGGAAAGGCGGTACGACCCATGAAAAATCACCACATCAAAGGAGTTGGCACGATGGCACTGCCGCGACGACGACAGGCGCACCGCCTGCACCGCGCGGCATGAGCTCTCCCGACCACATACATTTTATACATGAATAAATATTCACCATATATGGAAGGATATACGACCATGAAAAAGTTTGTTTCTTTGCTTCTGGCGCTGATGATGGCGCTTTCTCTGGTAGCCTGCGGCAGCAAGGCTGATACGAAGACCGACGACAAGACCGATGACGACACCGTGACCGCGCCGGCCAACGCGCTGGAAAAGATCAAGGCCGACGGCGTGCTGACCGTGGCCCTCAGCCCCGACTTCTCCCCCATGGAGTTCGTGGACTCCTCCAAGACCGGTCAGGACCAGTATGCGGGCTTTGACATCACGCTGGCCAAGTACATCGCCGAGAACCTGGGCGTGGAGCTGGTCATCGAGCCTATGGGCTTCGACGCCAGCCAGACCGCCGTGTACACCGGCTCCGTTCCCATGAGCATCTCCGGCTACTCCTGGACGGAGGACAGAGCCCAGAACTATGAGCTCAGCGATTACTACTACGCCGGTGAAAACGAGACGAGACAGGCCCTGCTCATCAAAAAGGAGAACGCGGATAAGTACGCCTCCCCCGAGGATCTGGCCGGTCAGGACGTGGGCGCGCAGAACGCCTCCCTGCAGATGCAGCTGGTGACGGAGCAGCTGACGGGCGCCAATCCCATCGCTATCGGTGACATCACCGTGGGCGTCATGGAGCTCAAGAGCGGCAACATCGAGGCGCTGGCCGTGGCCTACGGCAACGCGGAGATGATCGTGGACGCCAACCCCGATCTGGTCATCTGCACCTGGGAATTCGACGTGAAGGCCGAGTATTCCGCCAACGTTATCATGATGCAGAAGGGTGAGACGGAGCTGCTGGACGCGGTGAACGCCATTCTGGCACAGGCCAAGGAGGCCAACCTCTACGACGGCTGGTACAAGGACGCCGTAGAGCTGGGCAAGAGCGAGAACGCACAGGAGCTGACACTGAACTGACACGGATATACACCGCGGCGGCGGGTACGAAAGCCGTACCCGCCGCCGCATACACAGTAAGAGGAAATCACCATGAAATTCATTGACTTTGAAAAGCTGGCGGCCCTGTTCCTGAAATACTGGGACAAGTTCCTGCTCGACGGTGTGGAGTACACGCTGGCGCTGGCCGCCATCACCGTGGCCTTCGGCGCGGTGTTCGCCTCTGTGCTGGCACTGATGAAGATGTCGAAGATACCGCCGCTGCGGTGGCTGTCCACCATCTACATCGAGATCATCCGCGGCACGCCCATGCTGCTGCAGCTGTATTTTTTCTATTTCGGCCTGCCCATGCTGATCCCGGCGTTGAACAAGCAGAAGTTCCTCTGCATCGCCATCGCCCTGATCTGCAACAGCGCGGCCTACGTGTCCGAGGTCATCCGTTCCGGCATCCAGGCGGTGGATCCGGGGCAGAAGGAGGCGGCGCTGAGCCTTGGCTTCAGCGAAAGCAAGGCCATGTGGTTCGTGGTGGTGCCCCAGGCAGCGAAGAACATCCTGCCCGCCCTGGGCAACGAGTTTATCATGATCATCAAGGACACGTCCCTGGGCTCCACGTTCTTCATCGGCGACCTGATGACCCAGTACCTGGTGGTCAAGGGCGCCACATACCTGCCCATCGAGCCGCTGGTGATCGTGGGTGTCATCTACTTCATTATGACGTTCGTGCTCAGCAAGGTGTTCGGCCACTTTGAAAGAAAAATGAAGAAGGCCGACCGGAACAACGGCTATGGGCGCAAGCGGAAGCAGCAGCGGGAGGTGCATATCTGATGGCACAGACGCTTATCCAGGTCAAGGACCTGAAAAAATACTACAATGGCGGCGACGTCAAAGCGCTGGACGGCGTCACGGTGGACGTGTACAAGGGCGACGTCATCGCGGTGATCGGGCCCTCCGGCGGCGGCAAGAGCACATTCCTGCGGAGCCTGAACCTGCTGGAAACGCCCACCTCCGGCTCCATCCTGTTTGACGGGGTGGACATCACCGGCAAAAAGGTGGATCTCCCCCTGCACCGGCAGAAGATGGGCATGGTGTTCCAGCATTTCAACCTGTTCCCCAACAAGACCGTGCTGGATAACCTGACCATGGCGCCCATCAAAATCAAAAAAGTCCCCAAGTCGGAGGCCGAACAGAAGGCCATGGCGCTGCTCCAGCGCGTGGGCCTGGCGGACAGAGCCAACGACTACCCCGCCCAGCTGTCCGGCGGACAGAAGCAGCGTGTGGCCATCGTCCGGGCGCTGGCCATGGAGCCGGAGGTCATGCTGTTCGACGAGCCCACCAGCGCCCTGGACCCGGAGATGGTGGGCGAGGTGCTGGAGGTCATGCAGGAGCTGGCCCAGTCCGGCATGACCATGGTGGTGGTCACCCACGAGATGGGCTTCGCCAAAGAGGTGGGCAGCCGCGTGCTGTTCATGGACGCCGGCAAGATCGCCGAGCAGGGCACCCCCGCCGATGTTTTCGATCACCCCCAGAGCCCTCGCCTTCAGGATTTCCTGAAGAAGGTGCTGTGAAAAAGGAGCAGACAATGAACGATGCAAAAAAGGCGGCGCTGGCCGCCATTGACGAGAAGAAGGAACTGGTGGCAGAGGTGGCGGACGCCATCTGGGACTATGCCGAGCTGTCCATGCAGGAGGTAAAGTCCGCCGCCCTGTTCGTCAAGGTGCTGAAGGCTGAGGGCTTTCAGGTGGAGGAAGGCATATGCGGCATCCCCACCGCCTTCTCCGCCTCCTTCGGCAGCGGTGGGCCGGTCATTGGCCTGCTGGCGGAGTACGATGCGCTGTCCGGCCTTTCGCAGGCGGCGGGCAGCACCGCGTACCACGAGCTGGTGAAGGGCGGCAGCGGCCACGGCTGCGGCCACAATCTGCTGGGCGCGGGGGCCATGGCCGCCGCCATCGGCCTGAAGCACTATCTGACCCAGACCGGAAAAAGCGGCACCGTCATCCTGTACGGCTGCCCCGGCGAGGAGGGCGTGGCGTCCAAGGCCTATATGGCTCGGGAGGGCCTGTGGTACGGCCTTGACGCGGCGCTGACGTGGCACCCCGGCGACAGCAGCGAGGTGACTACCGGCTCCACCAACTCCTGCATCCAGATGATCTACACGTTCCACGGGCTGGCGTCCCAGGCATCCACCGCGCCGGAGCGGGGCCGCAGCGCGCTAGACGCGGTAGAGCTGATGAATGTAGGCGTGCAGTTCCTGCGGGAGCATATGCCCCGCGACGCCCGGGTGCACTACTCCATTCTGGACGCAGGCGGCGTAAGCCCCAACGTGGTGCAGCACCAGGCCAGCGTCCTGTACATGATTCGTTCCAACTTCGTCAAGGACTGCATGGCCCTGCACCAGCGGGTGGACAAGATCGCGCAGGGCGCGGCGCTGATGACGGACACCACCATCGAGCGCCGCTTCGTGGACGGCCTGTCCGACACCGTGTGCAACCACGCGCTGGAGAAGGTGCTGTACGACAACTTCTCCCAGCTGGGCGTACCGCCCTGCACGGCGGAGGAGCACGCTTTCATGGAGGCACTGTCCGCCACCTACGAGGGGCGTGACGTCCCCGGCGGCGTGGGCGCGGAGAACGATCCCGCCTTCGCCGAAAAGGTGAAGGCCATGCAGACCGGCCACTTCAACGACTTCCTGATGCCGCTGTATCAGGGTCCCGCCTTCAACGCCGGCTCCACCGACGTGGGTGATGTCAGCTATCAGTGCCCCACGGCACAGATCCATGTGGCGGTGTGGCCCAACCACGTCCCCTGCCACAGCTGGCAGGTGGTGTCCTGCAACAAGACGCCCATGGCCCATAAGGCCACCGTGCACGCCGGCAAGGTGCTGTGCGCCGCCGCCATCGATCTGCTGGAGCAGCCCGCGCTGCTGGAGGCCGCCAAGGCCGAGTTCCGGCAGCGGACGGCGGGCGGGTACACCTGCCCCATCCCGGCGGACGCCGTGCCGGCGACCCTCGAGCTGTAAAAAAAGAACACCCCTGACCTGCCGGTCAGGGGTGTTCTCTTACAGATGCAGCTCCTTCAGCCGCCGGAAGCTGCGGCTTGCCAGCAGCAGGCCCAGTGCCGCCAGCACCAGCGCCGCCGCGCCCAGCACCCAGGTCAGCGTGTCCGTCAGCCCCCGGCTGCACAGCCAGGAGAACAGCCGGTAGGCGCCCATGACCAGCAGTATGCCCGCCAGCAGCAGCGCCACCAGCACGGTGGAATTCTCGCAGTTGTCTATCTTTTTCATGGCGTCCTCCCCTGCGCCGGAACGGCCCCGGCGCTTTCGTCCACCATCATACCATCCGCCGCACAGCCCGTCAAGGGCAGAGAGCCGGGGACTGTCCTCACGGGCAGTCCCCGGCTTCGCGTTTACGCCAGCAGGGCGCGGTCGTTGTCGTATTCCTGGCCGCTGACCTTGCTGAACAGCGCCAGCAGGTCCGGCACCGTCAGCCAGGCCTTCTCCTCGCCGGAGATATCCAGCACGATCCGCCCGTTGTGCAGCATCAGCAGGCGGTTGCCGTAGTGGATGGCGTCGCGCATATTGTGGGTGATCATCAGCGTGGTCAGGTGGTTCTCCCGGACCAGGCGGTCCGTGATATCCATGACCCGCTGGGCCGTCTGGGGATCCAGCGCCGCGGTGTGCTCGTCCAGCAGCAGCAGCTTGGGCTTCTGCAGGGTGGCCATCAGCAGCGTCAGCGCCTGACGCTGTCCGCCGGAGAGGGTGCCCACCTTGGTGGTCAGGCGATCCTCCAGACCCAGACCCAGCTCCCGCAGGCGGCGGCGATAGTCCTCGCGCTCGCCGCGGCGGATGCCGGGACGCAGGGTGTGGCGCCGGCCGCGGCGCTCCGCCAGAGCCAGGTTCTCCTCGATCTCCATGCCGGCGGAGGTACCCATCATGGGGTCCTGGTATACGCGGCCCAGGTAGCGGGCGCGCTTGTACTCCGGCAGAGAGGAGACGTTGACGCCGTCCAGCTCGATGCTGCCCTCGTCGGGCTGCCAGGTGCCGCAGATGGCGTTCTGCATGGTGCTCTTTCCGGCGCCGTTGCCGCCGATGACGGTGACGAAATCCCCGTCCCGCAGCGTCAGGCTCAGGTGGTCCAGCGCCAGCCACGGGCTCTGCCCGCCCAGCAGCAGCATGGTGCACACCGCCGCGCCGGTGCAGATGGAGCCGTCCACGGTCAGATCGGCGATATCGAGCACTTTATAGATAATGTATACGCCGATGGCCATCACGCCCCAGATCAGTCCCTGGGCCAGAGCGCCGGGCAGCGCGTTCAATAGCTGTGACATGTGGCTACACCAGACCTTCCTGTCTGAATTTTATTCCATGGCCTCGTAGCCCTCCGGGGCAGTGATGCCCTTGCCGGTCAGGTACTCCTCCACCACCTGGACCTGGTACTCGGAGTTGGGCTCCGCGGAGCAGTACAGCAGGCCGACGGTCTTTGTCTCTGGCAGCAGCTCCAGGATCATATCCGCCTGCTCCGTCAGGGGCGCCAGGTCGGAGGTGCCGGAGACGTTGCCGCCCACGGTGCCGGAGAAGCTGTCGATACCCAGCGCCACGCCGTACTCGGTAACAGAGGCACCCAGAATGGGGATCTCTGCGGTGGCGTTATAGGCCGCCTGTAGCGCCGGTGCCGTCCGTCTTGGTGTCGTCGGTCTTGCTGCCGCAGGCGGCCATGCTCACGCACATGACGGCGGCCAGCAGGGCGGTCATCAGCCGCCGTGTGATGTTCTTTTTCATGGTGTGGTTCCTCCTGATGGGTGTTTTTGAAAATTTGGCTGCAAAAAAGCCGCCCTGTGGATCTGTGATCCATAGGGCGGCTTTGATGTCAGTGCGTCTCCGCGGGAGAACGTCCTCATTTCATCAGCAGCATTTCCGGGCATCACAAATCACTCTTACTTTATCCGCATAGGTAAAGTAAAAGCTAAATGCGTATGCCTTGTACAGCTGCTTCATCATGTGTGGCGTTCTCCTTTCCCGAAGTTTTCTGTAAGATATCACAACAGGGAGCCACCGTCAACCGTCATATCCACCAAAAATATTTGCCAGGAATAAACACTCCGCCACGCGCTTTCGCGCTTTAAAGTTCGGATGCGCCCGGTGTTCAAGCAAATACCCGGCACTTTCCGCCGTCATTTTCCGCTGGACATATCGCCCAGAGTGCAGCCGTCCTCTGTCAGCAGCGTCAACCCGGCAGGGCGCTCCGCCAGCAGATACTCCAGCACACCGCGGCTGACGTCGTCCATCTCCCCGGCGCGGCGGATGTGCACCGCCAGCGGCTGCCGCGCCGCCAGACCGGTGAGCCACCGGATAAACGCCTGGGCCACTGCCGCCGGTGCGGCCGTGACCTCACCCTCCGCGCCGGCACACACCGCCGCAGCGGGCTGTATAGCCCCCAGCACCCGCAGCAGCGCCCGGTCGTCCGGCCGCACGTCGTTCCCGACGGCGTCCAGCAGCTTCCCCACCGTGTCCGCCATCCAGAAGCAGGGCACCGCCCGGAGGCAGTAGGTCCGCACGTGCAGGCCGGGAACGCTGTCCGCTGCCGGAGCCGGCTCCGGCGCGGCGGGCGCGGCCTTCAGCTCCGCGTATTTCTGCGTGATGGCGCTGCCGGGATAGATCTCCAGGTTGGAGGCCAGCCGGTTGCGGAACTCGTTGAAAAACCGGATAGCACGGCTGCGGTCGCCGCCGCGCTCATACAGCGTCATCAGCCGCAGGGCCAGCTGCTCGTTGTAGGGCTCGTATTCCATGACCCGCTCCAGAATGCCCACGGCCTCCGGCAGCATATCCCGCTGCTCATACAGCTCCGCCGCCTTCATCAGCAGCCGGTTCTTCCGCTTCTCATAATAGATGCGCTGGCTGAGGATCAGCTCATTCAGGTCCTCGCAGTGGTTGAAATAGTACCCCTCCAGCAGCTCGCCGCCGAAGGCGTCACACGCCCGCTTCAGCTCGTCCGCCGACCGGGTCTCCGGGTCGATCTCGTCGATGGTCTGCAGATCGCAGATATAGTCGTATGCCCGGTCGATGCAGCAGTACTCCCGGTCCAGCTTGATGAGCGACCGCCCGCCCTCGCCGGTATCGGTGCTCTTTTTGATCTTCCACAGGGTATAGCGCAGATTATACTTGGCAGCGCTGGCGGCGCTGTCCGGCCAGAGGTAGGCCGCCAGCTTCTCCCGGGCATAGTAGTCCCCGCCCCGCAGGAACAGGATACACAGCAGGGCGCACCCCTTGTTGCCCAGCTCCGGAGTGATGTCCGTGCCGTCGCAGATGACCTGCGGCTTGCCAAACAGTCTGATCTGAAGCATGGCCGTCACCTCACTGCCGGCTGTGCAGCACCGACCCGGACTTGATGGTCACGGTCACGTCGGTCTGCTCCAGCTGCTCTGCGGGCACGGCGCGGATGTCGCGGTCCAGCACCACGATATCCGCCAGGTATCCCGGCGCCAGCTTTCCCTTGCGCTTGTCCTCAAACAGCGCGTAAGCGCCGTTGACGGTGTACATCTCGATGGCCTGCTCCACGGACACGGCGCACTGGGGCACGGCGCGGTTCACCGCCGCGTGGATGCCCAGCATGGGCCGCGGCTCCGTCACGTCACTGTCCGACCCGCCGCACACCACCGCGCCGGCGGCGAACATGGCGGCAAAGTTGTTGGAGTGCAGATAGCGCTCGCCCACCCGGCGCTCGTACATACCGCCCTTGCCGCCCCACAGGTAGGCGTAGGCCGGCTGCACCGAGAAGATCAGCTTCATGTCCGCCGCCCGGGCGATCTGCTCCGGCGTGGCCATGATGGCGTGCTCGATGCGGTGGCGCAGGGCGGTGCTGCCGCCCTGACGGATGGCCCTCTCGTGGGCCAGCAGCACGGACTCGATGGCCCGGTCGCCGATGCTGTACAGCGCCAGCTGCATATCCTGCCGGTAGCACTGCTGCACGAACTCGTCCAGTCCGTCCTGGGGCAGAAAGATCTGTCCCCGGTAGTCCGGCCGGTCTGCGTAGGGTGCCGACAGGGCGGCGCTGTGGCTGGACAGGGTACCGTCCACCATAATATTGCCGCCCACCCGGCGCAGCCCCAGCTTCCAGACCTTCGCCAGGTCCATTGTCTGGTAGAACAGCGGCATATCCACCGGGAACTCGCCGCTGTGGGCGTAGATGAACTCCGCGTCCCGGTCGTCGAACAGCCAGCCGCCCTCGATGGCCGCCACGGTGGTGATGCCGTTTTCCAGCAGCCGGGACATGGCCAGATGGATGGCCTCCATGCGGAACTCGTCCGGCAGGCTCCGCAGCACATTGGAGCGCAGCACATAGTTGGCGTTCCGCCGGAAAATGCCCGTGGGCAGGCCGCTGCCGTCCAGCTCCACGCCCTCCAGGGAGAAGGGAACCTTGTAATACAGCAGGGCGTGGGTGTTCAGCATGCTGACGTGGTACTCCTTGGAGAACAGCACCACCGGACTGTCGCTGCAATACCTGTCCAGCACATACCGGTCCGGAAAGCGCTTTTCCTCGAACTGCGACTCCTCCACCTGGCAGCCCAGCACCGCGCCCTCCCGCTTTTCGGCGGCGGCCAGCATCTCGCCCAGCTCCCGGTGGGACCGCGCGCCGCCCAGATCCACGCTCATCATGTTCACGGCGGTCTGCATCACATGGAAGTGGTTGTCGATAAACCCCGGCAGCACCGTGCCGCCCCTGGCGTCGATGACCTGCGTGCCGGGGCGCACCAGCTTCTGCCAATCATCGCCGCGGCCTGCGGCGCAGATCATTTTCCCCGCCGCGGCCACCCAGTCGGCCCCGCCATCGCCGCACATGGTCACGCAGCGCCCGTTTTTAATGATGATATCCGCGTACATAGCGTCCCGTCCTCCTGTTGAAAGCCGTGTTGTGTTATGGCCGTATTGTACACCAGGGCGGGCCGTCTGTCCAGTGGCGCTGTGTCCCCGGCGGCAGATGTACCAAATCGTTTGTTGAAAAGCGCGGCATGATTTGCTAAAATGTTTAGTAACAACGGAAATTCAACGCTTTTCCCACGCGCGGCGCAACATCTCCCGGTTACAATGACATCAAACTGAGGCGGAGCACGGCCGGCGCGGCCCCTCTCCGCCCTCCCGAAAAAACGAAAGGACAGGGATGTATATGAGCGTTTTGATTTTGAACCGCGAGCAGGTCAAGCAGGTCATCTCCATGAAGGAAGTCATCCAGGAGGTGCGCGAGGTCTATCGTCTGAAATCCCAGGGCAAGTCCGTGATCTGGCCGCTGGTCAACTATGAATTCGTGGACGAGCACGCCGCCATGGACATCCGTTCCGGCTATATCAAGGGCGTACAGCTCCACGGCCTGAAGATGCTGAACAACTTTCCCGAGAACCGGGAAAAGGGCCTGCCGCCCTTCAACGGCATTATGATGGTCTACGACTCCAACACCGGCATTCCCGTCAGCGTCATGGACGCCTCCTACGTCACCTGTATGCGTACCGGCGCCGCCGGTGCGCTGGGCGTGGACCTGCTGGCCCGTAAGGACGCCAAGCACCTGTTTATTCTGGGTGCCGGCAAGCAGGCCCCCTTCCAGATCGCCGCCACGCTGCTGCTGCGTCCGGCCATCGATAAGGTCTACATCGCCGACCCCATGTTCCCCGACAACGCGGTGCAGTTCGCCGCCCACATTGCCCAGCAGCTCTCCGATGACTTCGGCATCGACGCCTCCGGCGTGGAGTTCCTGCCGGCGCTGGATATGGCCGCCGCCGTGGGCGACAGTGACGCCATCATCACCGTCACGCCCTCCCGCAAGCCCATCATCCAGAAGGCGTGGCTGAAGCCCGGCACCCATCTGAGCTGCCTGGGCTCCGACATGGAGTCCAAGCAGGAGATCGAGAGCACCATCTTCCAGGGCGCCGCCTTCTACGCCGACGACCGCGCCCAGTGCATCCGCGTGGGCGAGATGGAGCTGCCCATCAAGCAGGGCGTCATCAGTGCCGACGACATCACCGGCGAGATCGGTGACCTCATCGACGGCAAGGTCCCCGGCCGCACCAGCGACACGCAGACCACCATCTTCGACGCCACCGGCCTGTACATTCTGGATCTGGCCGCCGCCAAGGTAGCCATCGACCGCGCACTGGCCGAGGGCGTGGGCTTGCAGGCCGACCTGTAACCCCGCGGAATATATCCGCTTACCCTACAAAACAGACGAAATGAGGAGGACAATAAAATGAAACTGGCATGGTTTGGTGTGGAAGAGTGGCTGAATCCCATGGACTCTCTCGCCCGTATCAATCTGGGCAGCAGCTGCGTCAGCGCCCTTCGTATGGACGAGCTGTTTGACCTGACCGGCGAGGATCTGGACGCTTTCCTGAACGAAATGCGTACCATGAGCCTGCATTATCACCACGGCGACGCCACCGGCTCCCCCCGGATCAAGGCGGCGGTGGCCGGCATTTACCCCAAGGGCAATGTGAAGCCCGAGGAAGTCATGATCACCCACGGCGGCACCGGCGCCAATGACCTGGTGCTGATGAGCGTGCTGGAGCCAGGCGACAACTGCGTGGTGATCAAGCCCTCCTATCAGCAGCATTACGATATCCCCAAGGGCAGCGGCATCGAGACCCGCGTGGTCCAGCTGAAGGCCGAGGATAACTATCAGCTGGATTTCGACGCCCTGGACAAGGCCTGCGACGCCAACACCAAGATGATCGTCCTGACCAACCCCAACAACCCCATCGGCGTGACCCTGTACGACGAGGGCCTGCGTAAGGTCGTGGACATCGCCGCCAAGCACGACGCCTGGATCCTCTGCGACGAGGTCTATCGCGGGCTGGACGAGAACTATATGCCCTCCATTCTGGACTACGGCTACCACAAGGCCATCTCCATCAGCAGTATGTCCAAGATGTACTCCATGGCCGGCACCCGTATCGGCTGGATCGTCTGCCGCGACCACGAGATGTACGAGGTCATGAAGACCCGCCGTTCCTACAACACCATCTGCTGCGGCATCTGGGACGAGATCATCGCCTCCATCGCGCTGGAGCATTACCAGGCCCTGTGGGCCCGCGCCCGTTCCATTCTGGAGCCCAACCGCAAGATCGTGGAGGACTGGGTGGCCTCCCAGCCCCATCTGCACCTGCGCGCCAAGGCCATGGGTACCACCTGCCTGATCGACTATGACTACGACGTGGACTCCGAGACCCTGGCCAAGGACGCCATGGCCACCGAGCAGATCCTGGTGGTCCCCGGCGACTACTTCGATATGCCCAAGACCATCCGCGTGGGCTACGGCGCCTTCCGCGATCCTCAGGTGCTGAAGGCCGGCCTGGAGGAGTTCGGCAAGTACCTGGAGAAGTACAACTAACTGACACATCCCTCTCTCACAAATTTCTTCCCCCCTGCGGCACGTGCCGCAAAACAAGCGCCCGGCAGAAGCCGGGCGCTTGTTTTTTCCGTATTCCGTTGGCGCTCACACCCGCGCCCAGCGCATCCAGCCGTCCTCGAACAGGGCCGTCAGCCGCCCCGTGTCCTTCAGCCACGCCAGATAGGACCGCACCGTGCTGCCCACCAGCACATACTGCTCAAAGCTCATGGTCAGCCCGTAGGCGGCAAACAGCTGCTGCAGGATATCCTCAAAGCCGCGGGGCACAGCGCAGAGGTCCACGATCCTCTCCGCGATCTCATGCACCTTCCGGATATTGTACTGCGCCAGATCGGCGATGTCCTCCGTCACCTCCGTGTGCGCGGGCACAAATACCTTCGCGGTCATGGTCTGCACCTGCTCCAGCGTTTTCAGGTACCCGGCCACGTCGTAAATAAAGCCGATCTGGTACTTGTCCAGTATCTCCCGGCTGGAAAGGCAGTCCGCCAGAAACACCACGTCGTCCGGCGTCCGAAAGCCTACCATGTCGAAAAAGTGCCCGGGCAGGGGGATAGACGCAAAGCCCTCCGGCAGCTTGTCCGCCGTCAGCTCCGCCGCGTCGCTCTCCTGTGCCAGCAGAAACTTGTGCCGCAGGTCCTTGGGCGGATATCCGCCGTAGAGAAACGACGGCTCCAGCACCGGGTGCCGGGTAAACGCGCAGTCGATTCCCGGCGCGTAGATCCTGCAGCCCGTCTGTCCCTGCAAATACCGGTTCCCGCCGATGTGGTCGGCGTTGGCGTGGGTGTTGTAGATCGCCGTCAGCTGCCAGCCGTTGGCGTCCAGCACCTGCCGTATCCTCCGCCCCGCGTCCTTGTCGTTGCCGCTGTCGATCAGGCAGACGTTTTTCTCATCCAGCCGGAAGAGGCCGATGTTGGTGGGGCTCTTGATGTAATACGTCCTCTCGGTAAGCTGTATCAGTTCGTACATAGCGGTATCCTCTCCGTTACTTTTTTGTATCGCCATCCGATCATGCTTTGTTACTTCTTTGTGCTGTCATCCTATCAGTTTTTCCGCCTCTTTGTAATGTCATTCTATCATGTTTTGCTGCTTCTTTGTATTGTCATCCTATCATATTTCCCCGCTTCTTTGTATTGTCATCCTATCATATTTTCCCGCAAAACACAAGCGCCCGGCCGATAGCCGGGCGCCTGCGTACCTCATCTGTATATGGCGCCGCTGGCCGCCACACAGTTCTTTCCGTTGTTTTTGCAGATATACAGCTGCCTGTCCGCCTTTGCGATAAGCGAAAAGTCCTTCAATTCCAGGCCTGTCCCGCACGCAACACCGAAAGAGGCCGTAACAATGTGCCGGTCCGGCAGGTCCTCCCTTGGAACAGCCACGGCGCGCACCGCGTCAAGAAGCGCACCGGCGATACGGCGGGCCTCCTCCTCGCCGATATCCGGCAGGATCGCCACGAACTCCTCGCCTCCAAAGCGGAAGAGATACCGGTCAGCCGCCGCCAACACCCCGACCACGCTTCCGGCCACACGCCGCAGCGCTTCGTCGCCCTTCATGTGGGAGTAGTTGTCGTTGTACGATTTGAAATCATCCACGTCAAAAATAATGACGCTGACCCGTTCCGGCGCGGTTTTATCGGCAATGAACGTGCCATACGTCTCCATCGCCTTTTTATTCAGTGTTTCCGTCATCACGTCGTTGTAGGCCAGCTTGATGAAAGCGTGACCCATTTCCTTGATGTGCCGTTCGTTGGCAGACTGCCGAAGGAAGATGGACCGCAGCACGATAAAACCTACAATGATGGAAAATCGCAGGAGGAAATGCTTGAACAGATCATAGTTCTCCGCGTAGGGAAGCTGTCCGGGCAGCCACCAGCTGATCAATATCAGAACACATACCGCCACGGTATCCACACGGCGGTATGTGGGCGCGATCATGATCGCAAACAGATAGCACATGGAGATGGACAACCCGACCCGGTGAAAGTTGCAGGAGACCATAAAGACGGTAACGCTGGCGATCACCACCCCATAGTAGGCCAGCAGCGCAAACCGCGCCGGCGGCGCATCGTATTCTCCTCCACGCTTTTTATAGGCGATCGTAAACACCAGCATCGCCAGCGAGCCGCCGATCATCATGTAAAGCGGCACCATGTCAATGGGGATCATCGAGCGCGCCGCGATGTTCTTGACCAGGTAGATCCCGTTGGTCAGTATAAACAGAATGGCTGCATAAAATACGACCGAAAAATTCTGCCGCATAAGGATGCTCTCCACAGTCGGAATCTCATCGATCTGTATTCCCAGCACACGATCACTAAAGCTCTTAAACCTGGCAAACGCCATATCCGATATCCAGCAGGACACCCTCTGCACAATATCGACCTTATTCCCTCGTCTTTCCATACGATCCCTCCAGCAAATAATACGACCCCGTTTGTCTGCTTTTGTTGATCTATTGTTATATTTTACCATGCTTCCGCTCAAAACACAAGCGCCCGGCTGATAGCCGGGCGCTTGGTATTATGCGGGAAATCGAGCCCTTACTTGGCGTCCTTGATGGCAGCCTGTGCGGCGGCCAGACGGGCGATGGGCACGCGGAAGGGGGAGCAGGACACATAGTCCAGACCCACGCGGTGGCAGAACTCCACGCTGGAGGGGTCGCCGCCATGCTCGCCGCAGATGCCCAGATGGATGTCGGGGCGGGTGGCGCGGCCCAGCTTGCAGGCCATATCCACCAGCTTGCCCACACCGACCTGGTCCAGCCGGGCGAACGGATCGCTCTCATAGATCTTGTTGTCGTAGTAAGCGGGCAGGAACTTGCCGGCATCGTCACGGCTGAAGCCGAAGGTCATCTGAGTCAGGTCGTTGGTACCGAAGGAGAAGAACTCCGCCTCGGTGGCGATGGCATCAGCGGTCAGCGCAGCGCGGGGGATCTCGATCATGGTGCCCACCAGGTACTTCATGTTCATACCGGCGGCAGCCAGCTCCTCGTCAGCGGTCTTGACCACCACGTCCTTGACGAACTTCAGCTCCTTGACCTCGCCCACCAGGGGGATCATGATCTCAGGCACCATGTTCCAGTCGGGGTGCTTCTTCTGGACGTTGATGGCGGCGCGGATGACGGCACGGGTCTGCATGACGGCGATCTCCGGGAAGGTGACAGCCAGACGGCAGCCGCGGTGACCCATCATGGGGTTGAACTCGTGCAGGGAGGCGATGATGGCCTTGATGTCGGCCACAGTCTTGCCCATATCCTTGGCCAGCAGCTCGATGTCGTGCTCCTCGGTGGGAACGAACTCGTGCAGGGGGGGATCCAGGAAGCGGATGGTGACAGGGCAGCCCTCCATGGCCTCGTAGATGCCCTCAAAGTCACCCTGCTGCATGGGCAGCAGCTTGGCCAGAGCCTTCTCGCGCTGCTCCTTGGTGTCGGAGCAGATCATCTCGCGGATGGCGGCAATACGGTCGCCGTCGAAGAACATATGCTCAGTGCGGCACAGGCCGATACCCTGGGCGCCCAGAGAGCGGGCGCGGGCGGCGTCGGCGGGGGTGTCGGCATTGGTGCGGACCTTCAGCCGGCGGAACTTGTCGGCCCAGGCCATGATGCGGCCGAAATCGCCGCCCACATTGGCGTCCACGGTGGGCATAGCGCCGTCGTAGATATTACCGGTGGAGCCGTCCAGGCTCATCCAGTCGCCCTCGTGGTAGGTCTTGCCTGCCAGGGTAAACCGCTTGTTGGCCTCGTCCATGTTGATGGCGCCGCAGCCGGATACGCAGCACTTACCCATGCCGCGCGCCACCACAGCCGCGTGGGAGGTCATACCGCCGCGGACGGTCAGGATGCCCTGGGCGGCCTTCATGCCCTCGATGTCCTCGGGAGAGGTCTCCAGACGGACGAGAACCACCTTCTCACCGCGGGCCGCCCACTCCTTGGCGTCCTCGGCGGTGAACACGATCTTGCCGCAGGCAGCGCCGGGGGAGGCGGGCAGCGCCTTGCCCACCGGCTCGGTGGCCTTCAACGCCTTGGGGTCGAACTGGGGATGCAGCAGGGTATCCAGGTTGCGGGGGTCGATCATGGCCACGGCCTGCTGCTCGGAGATCATGCCCTCGTCCACCAGGTCGCAGGCGATCTTCAGCGCGGCGGGAGCGGTGCGCTTGCCGTTGCGGCACTGCAGCATGTACAGCTTGCCGTGCTCCACGGTGAACTCCATATCCTGCATATCGCGATAGTGGTCCTCCAGGATATTGCAGACCTTCACGAACTCGTCATAGGCCTCGGGGAACTTCTCAGCCATCTCGGCAATGGGCATGGGGGTACGCACACCGGCCACCACGTCCTCGCCCTGGGCATTGGTCAGGAACTCGCCCATCAGCTTCTTCTCGCCGGTGGCGGGGTCACGGGTGAACGCCACGCCGGTGCCGCAGTCATCGCCCATGTTGCCGAAGGCCATGGACTGCACGTTGACGGC
>ERZ773147.2023-NODE-2023-length-18876-cov-3.639180_pt1 | contig 18876 bp, 11 predicted proteins | sample MGYA00580851_ERZ773147 | MGnify/ENA primary metagenome ERZ773147 (study PRJEB29015, sample SAMEA2737818) | human gut metagenome | biome: human gut; feature: human-associated habitat; material: faeces | place: China | collected 2012 ... | reverse complement strand
GTCTGCCCAGCGGAAAGCTCCTCCATGCACCGGCGCAGCAGCGCCCAGTTGACGCACAGCGGCGATTCCCAGTCGGTCAGCTCCTTGGGCCGCTCCTCCAGCGAGAGGAAAAAGTTATCCATGCTGAGCAGGCAGACGGGAAGGCCCAGATTTTCCAGATACGTCTTGAGGCGCATGGCGGTGGTGGTCTTGCCGGAGCCGGACGGGCCGGTCAGCGCCACATACGGCTTTTTCGGGTAGGCGCTGAGGATGGCCGCGGCCGCGGCGCTGATCTTATCGTGAAAGACCTCCTCGCAGCGCAGGACGAACTGCGTCTGGCTGCGCATGGCGCCGGTGATGTTTTCAAGGTCAATAACGCGCATGATCTTGCTTCCTTTCAGGTGATGTCGAAAAATTCAGAGGCTTTTCAGATGCCGGAGACGCGCTCCGGTGCGGCGGCCTCCAGCTGGCGGCGGAGCCGCTTCCAGTAGACCGCAAAGCAGACGGCGTGCATGGCGGCGGTGACGACCCAGCTGATGGGATAGGAGATATAAAGGGCGGGCAGCGTATGATCCCACGCAAAAATGGTGTAGATCCAGATGATGCGGAGGATGCAGGCGCCGAAAATGGTGACGATCATGGGCAGCCACGACTTCCCAAGCCCGCGCACCATGCCGCAGCAGACCTCCATGATGCCGCACAGGAAATACGGCGTTGTAACATAGTATGTGCGGATGAGGCCCATGGCGATCACGGAATCGTAAGCCGGATCGTTCGCGGAGACGTAGATGCTGAGCAGCTGCGGGCCAAAGACGGTGCTGAGAATGCCGATCAGAAGAACGGTCGCCTGACAGGCCCAGAAAATTTTCATCACCCGGCCATAGCGCCGTGCACCGAGATTCTGGCTGGTGAAGGTGATGGAGGCATGGAACACGGAGTTCATGGCCGTGTAGGTAAAGGCGGCGATGTTGGTGGCGGCGGTGTTCGCGGCGATCACGTCCGCGCCGAAGGAGTTGACGCAGCTCTGCACCATGACGTTGGAGATGTTGAAAACGACGGACTGAAGCCCCGCCGGAAGGCCGATCTGGATCATGCGGAGCGCCTCGTCCGGATGCAGGCGGATTTCCCGGAGCTTGAGCTTCGCCGGGCCTTCCTGACGCACAAGGCAGATGAGGATGAGCACGACGGCGACATACTGCGAAACGACGGTCGCAATGGCGACGCCCGCAACGTCCAGCTCACAGACGATCACAAAGAACAGATTCAGGAAAACGTTCAGCACGCCGGAAATGGCGAGGAAGATGAGCGGGCGCTTCGTATCGCCGTAGGCGCGGAGGATGGCGGCGGCGAAATTGTAGATCAGCGCGCCGGGAATGCCGATGAAATAGATGCGCAGATAGAGGCTGGCCAGCGCCAGAACGTCGTCCGGCGTGTCCATCCATTCGAGCATCGGCGTAGAAAGGAAGAAACCGAGCAGGAACGTCACCACGCCCAGAACGAGGCTCAGGGCGATGGCGCTGTGGACGGCACGCCCGACGCGCGCGTCGTCGCGGCAGCCGGCATAGCGCGCGACCAGAATGTTGACGCCGACGGAAATGCCGATGAACGCGCCGGTCAGAAGGTTGATGAGCGCCGAGGTCGCGCCGACGGCGGCCAGCGACGTGCTGCCCGCGAATTTGCCGACGACGATCACGTCTGCCGCGTTGAACAGCAGCTGCAGAATGCCCGTGAGCGCCAGCGGCAGGGAAAACATCATAAGCTTCGGCAGCAGCGCGCCGTTCAGCATATCAAGTTCTTTCGTTCTGGCCATGGGGACCTCCTTGAAGTTGTGATAATGCTGTTTGGAATGGCAGCCAGGGGTCTTCTGCCGGGGGCAGATGGGAAAACTGCAGCGGCCGGCCCGTCTGCGGGTGGCAGAACGCGATCCGGTACGACCACAATCCGAGCGGCCCGGGCGCGGCCGCGCCGTATTTCGCGTCGCCGCACAGCGGCAGCCCGCGGGAAGAGAACTGCGCGCGGATCTGGTGCGTGCGCCCGGTCTCCAGCCGGATGAGGACGAGCGCGCGGCCGTCTTCCTCGCCCAGCACGCGGTAGGAAAGCCGCGCCGGACGCGTATCCGGCCCGGGCGCGTCGGCGACGCAGGTGCGCCGGGCGGCGGTGTCGCGGCGCAGCTGGTCCTCCAGCACGCCGGATGCCTGGGCCGGGACGCCCTCGAGCACGGCGAGATAGTCCTTTTCGAACGTATGCGCCTGCACCTGCCTGGACAGCAGACTGTCCGCCATGCGTGAGCGGGCGAAGACCATCACGCCGCCGACCGGCCGGTCCAGCCGGTGAACGGTGCGGACGCAGCCGGTCTCCGGCTCGCCGAGGGCGCGGCGCAGCAGCTCCGGCACTGCCGCATCAGCACCGTTTTTGCGGGCCAGCTGCCGCAGCTGTGCGGCCACCTGCTTTGCGCCGGAAAAAAGCCCCATATCCCCCGGCACCATGGGCGCACCGTCGTCGCACAGGGCCACCGTGACGGCGGGCAGCGCCGCCAGCAGCGAAACACCAAACCCGCACCCCAGCGGGACCGCCACGGCAGGGGAGCCGTCCGGCACGGCCCACCGTGCCAGCAGCAGCCCGGCGGCCAAAAACAGCGCCTGAGCCTCGCACGCGCGCTCGCCGACAATCCGTCGATCCTCATCATGGACGATACGACCAGCGCCGTCGACATGGAAACGGAAGCGGAAATCCAGCGCCATCTGCGCGAACTGGACGAACAGAAAACCATCGTCACCATCGCACACCGTATTTCATCGGTGAAAGATTCCGATCTGATCCTCGTGCTTGAGCATGGCCGCATTGTGGAGCGCGGCACGCATGACGAACTCGTGGCCGCGCACGGCCGATATTGGGAGATCTACTACAGGCAGCTCGGCTTGCAGGCGGGTCGTTCGCAAGGTTTCGAAGCGTAGGCGCGGGAAAGCAGGAAAGGGGGAAAACCCATGGCAAAACGTAACACATACCGCGAAGATGAAGAGCTGGAAGAACAGATCAACCTGCATGATATTCTGCGCATCGGCGTCTATGTAAAGCCGTATATGTCACGAATCATACGCATTCTTGCCGTCGTCGTCATGATGAGCTGCATTGCGGTAGTCGTGCCATATTTGACGAAAATCATGATTGACAGCGCGATTCCGTCGAAAAATCTCACCTTACTTGGTGAATTAACGGGGTTGATGGCCGTACTTATTGTGATGTATGAGGTTGGATTGCGTTATCGTACCGTCGAAATTACTCGCGTCGGTCAGCTCATGTTGAAAGACATGCGCCGCGATATTTTCACGCATATTCAGACGCTGCCGTTCAGCTATTTCGATTCGCGTCCGCACGGCAAAATCCTGATTCGCGTGGTCAATTATGTGAACACGCTTTCCGACACGTTGAGTTCCGGCCTGATCAATGTGATTTCCGACGTGTTCACCTTCCTGATCACGCTGGTGGTCATGTTCGTGGTCGATTGGCGGCTTGCGCTGTTCAGCCTGGTGCTCTTCCCGTTCCTGATCGCGTGGGTGCTGGTATTGCAGCATTTCCAGCGCCGCGCGTATCAGGTGTTGTCGAACAAGCAGAGCAATCTCAACGCGTTCATTCACGAGTCGATCACCGGCGTGAAAACCACGCAGACCTTCGCCCAGGAGGCGGCGCAGTTCAAAACCTTCCAAGAGCAGCAAGACGACGTGCGCACCTCGTGGATGAAGGCCGTGCATATCCAGTTCCTCATGTGGCCGGGCATTCAAACCATTTCCGTCATGACGATCGCGTTCATCTACTATGTGGGCGTCACGGGCTTCGGCGCGGTGAACGTTTCCACCGGCGTGCTGATCGCGTTCGTTGGCTATGCGAATAATTTCTGGAATCCGGTGATCAGCATCGGCAATTTCTACAATCAGCTGATCACTTGTTCCGCATATCTTGAGCGTATTTTCGAAACGCTTGACGTGCAGCCGGAGATCCGCAATGCGCCTGACGCGACCGAACTGCCGCAAATCGAAGGTCGCGTCGATTTCAACGATGTCATCTTCCGTTACGAGCCTGACGGTCGCAATATTCTCAATCTGGTTGATCTGCATGTTGAGCCAGGCAGCACCGTTGCGTTGGTTGGTCCGACCGGTGCCGGCAAAACCACGATTATCAACCTGCTGTCGCGTTTTTACGACGTTGCAGAAGGGTCGGTGACGATTGATGGGCATGACGTGCGTTCGGTCACGTTGGAATCGTTGCGTCGGCAGATGGGCGTCATGCTGCAAGATACGTTCATTTTCTCCGGCAATGTGCGCGAGAACATCCGTTATGGCAAGTTGGATGCGACCGATGCCGAGATCGAAGCGGCCGCGAAGGCGGTGCATGCGCACGAGTTCATTATGGATTTGCCGAACGGATACGACACGGTGGTGGAGGAGCGCGGTTCCACGCTTTCCGCTGGTCAACGTCAGCTGATTGCATTCGCCCGCGTGCTGCTGGCCGATCCGCGCATTCTGATTCTCGACGAGGCCACGTCGAATATCGATACGCGTACCGAAGAGGCACTTCAGGCCGGATTGAACCACCTGCTGAAGGGACGCACGAGCTTCATCATCGCGCACCGACTGTCCACCATCGAGAACGCGGACATGATCTGCTACATCGATCATGGGCAGATCATGGAGCAAGGCAACCACGCCGAGCTGCTCGCCAAGCGTGGCGCCTACTATCGCCTCTACGACTCCCAATACGCCATGATCAAGGTCTAAATGGGCTGATTAGGGCTTGGACTGATTGGCTTGAAATCAGCCTTCCTGCTAGCCGCTTGTCGTTTTTCGGCCGGCGGCTAGCCGCAAATTATCAGGTACGAGGCGGAAGATAGGGAAGTCAGAAAGCAACGCATGTTGCTGCGCACAAAGATGACGCGTGAATGCGTCGATGAAACAACGCGGGAAGGTTTGGTATGGCAGTAGAGAAGCCAGTTCTCACCCAGGAGCAGCAAGATGCGGTCGCAGCGCTCGCATCCACCAACGTGTATGCGAAGCAATCGAAATTCAAAACCTTCCGCGAGCTGCCGCCGAAAGACAAGTGGCCGTACTTCAAGCAGAACTTTCTGACCGATGTGCTGATCATTATCGCAGTGGTCGGCTTGGTACTTGCTTTCGTCATCTCGTATGTGACCAAAGGTCCCGAGGCCGAGCTGAGTCTTGAAGGTGTCGATATGGCGGAATATTCCGAACAGATTGATGCGTTGGGCGCTGATTTTGTGAAGACGCAAGGTATTGAAGACGAGCGTCTCGTGCGGACGGATGCCTCCATTGCGATTAGCGAGAATGCCGCGCAAGATGGTTCCGCATCGTTGACGGCTCGCGTTTCGGCAGGTCAGATCAACATGATTGTTGCCGAAACCGATATTTTCGCCGAAGTCAATGATCGCGGCGACATCACCAAACCCGCGGAAGTGATGAGTGCCGCCGATCTTGAGCAAGTCAAGGATGCGCTGGTCGACGCCAAAGGCAATCCGGTTTCCGATGTGAACGACGCTGTCGGATTCGACTTGTCCCATTCGAAAACATGGACTTCCATGAAGGGACTGCCGAAAGAAGGGGTTATTCTCGGATTCAGCAATATCACGGAATCCAAGGATATGCCGATTCAATTCGTGGAATATCTGCAATTCGAGTAGGTATTTGCTGGTCTTCGAACGGTCATTTCAGTTGCTGAATATTTGCTGAATGTGCGTAGACACGCATATCGCGGTTGCCCCGTTTTCCGCTTAAGCTAGTGAGGGTACGTCAAACGATGCACGTCAACGGATAGGCGGCATTCGGAATTCGAAGGAGATGGCAATGGAGAACGGCAATATGACTCCCCTTGTTCCTCGGCAGGATGGGCGCCTTGAATGGGGCAATGGTGTGGTCTCCATGCTGTTTGACATTGCCGCCGATTCCCCCGTTCGCCTCTGCAACGTTGTAGGGCGCAACATGGTTCCGATCGATGGTCGCTTGTCTGACGATGGAAAGCCAGTGGTTGAAAAGGATCCGCGTCCGATTGTTGAGGTGTGTGCCGCCAATACCGGTTCGCAAGACAACCGACTGACGTTGATTGCCACAGTTGCCGGCAGCCAATTGCGATTCGTTTCCGCGCTTGCTTCCGAACCTGAACCAGGTTCCGCCGATCCGTTCCGTTTGGAGATCACGCAGTTCGCGCCGTATGCCGATCTTGAACCGAAAGGTCGTGAATTCGAGCCGACGGCAAGCGAACGTGACGCAGCCGATTCCGCCGCGAATTCCGCGTCCGAGGCGGTTTCCGCCGATTCCAATGCAGGCTTGGTGGTCACTTCCGTATTCGAGGCGTTCCCGAATCTTTCCGCAGTGCGCACCTACACGCGTCTGCAGTCCGCCAGGCAACTGCCGATTGAAGCGGTGTCATCGTTGAATCTGACCGTTCCGATGCGCGTCAACTGCGGCAAGGTGCATCGTTCGAATATTTTCTGGGGCGATGCCGCTTGGGCTGTGGAAAACGATTGGCGTGTTCGTCCGCTGCGTGACACTCAGGTGCGTAACCGCAACCAGAAAATCAATCCTGGTCAGTCTAGTTCGCGTTTTGCCATGAGCTCGACTTCTACATGGAGCTCGGGAGAGCATGAGCCGGCCGGCATTCTGCAGGTGGAAGGTTCGGTACGCCGCGCCCGCGATTTTTCCGTAATGTGGCAGATCGAGCATAACGGTCCGTGGGAGTGGGAAGTCGGCGAGGACGATCCCGGTCTGCACGTCACTGCGTTCGGTCCGGAATATAAGGATCATGGTTGGTTCACCAATCTTGGTGAAGGCAATGATTTCGAGTCCGTTCCTGTGTCGTTTGCCATTGCCGCAGGCGATTGGCAGCAGGCTGTTGCCGAAATGACGTTGCAGCGTCGTGCGCTGCGCATTGCCAAGGCTCGTGAGTTGGGGCGCGTCGATCAGTTCGAGCATACGCAGGGTCTTGTGATCTACAACGATTACATGAATACGCTGTTCGGTGACCCTCGTATTGAGAAGGAACTGCCGCTGATTGAAGGTGCGGCAAGCGTTGGCGCGGATGTTTTCTGCATTGACGCCGGCTGGTACGACAGCGCCGACGGCGGCTGGTGGGACATGGTCGGCGAATGGCAGGCCTCCACCAACCGTTTCGGCGACGCCGGTCTGCGCGGTCTTGCCGACACGATTCGTGCTCATGGCATGGGCTTGGGACTGTGGCTCGAACCTGAAGTGATCGGCGTGAAATCGCCGCTTGCGAGCATGTTGCCGGATTCCGCGTTCTTCCAGCGTCATGGTGTTCGCGTGTGCGATTCGGGTCGTTATCTGCTTGATTTCCGTTCTCCCGAAGCGCGAGAGCATGTTACGCGTACTGTTGATCGTTTGATTGACGATTTCGGTGCGGTGTTCTTCAAGTTCGACTACAACACCATTCCCGGCGTCGGCACTGATTTGAATGCCGAGTCCGTTGGCGATGGCCTGCTCGAGCATTGCCGCGCATATGTGGATTGGCTTGACGATCTGCGTCGCCGTCATCCGGATGTGATGATCGAAAACTGCGGTTCCGGTGCCATGCGCGCCGATTACGCGCAGTTGTCCCGCTTGGATTTGCAGTCCACTTCCGACCAGTGCGATCCTCTGATTTATGCTGCGATTGCGGCTGGTGCAGGTATGACGATTCTGCCGGAACAGCAGGGTAATTGGGGTTACGCTCAGCAAGAGATGGATGATGAGACTGCTGTGTTCACGCTTGCTACGGGTGTGCTCGGCAGGCTGTATCTGTCTGGTTTCATCGATCGCATGACGGAGCCGCGTCTTTCGCTCGTTCGCGACGCTATCGCCTTACATCGTTGTGTACTTGCCGACCAGCAGCATATGGTGCCGTTCTGGCCGTCCGGACTTCCCGACTTCGACGGCGATTGGCTTGCCGTCGGCTTGCGTCATGTCGAAACGGATATGCGTGACGCGTATGCGTACGGCGAATCCGCTTGGAATGAGCAGGCTGCCGAGCAGAACGATCAGCAACCTCAGCCGGAAGATAAGCCCGACTACATCATCGTGTGGCGTCGCGGCGGCACACCGTCCGTGAACATGCCGTTGGATGCGGATCAAACCATTGAACAGGTGTTTCCGAATCCTGCCGAACCGGACCATGCGCCCAATGCCAAACCGTGGACTATCGAACGCATGGATCCGGAAACGGTTCGCCTGAACGCCGCCACCTCCAAGCAACCCTCCGCCCGCATCTTTGCCATTCGCCGCCGCGACTGATCGGGGCTGAGCCAACCAATCGCTGAAATGCCGTATTTCCGGCTATCGTGCGTTCCGCTGCAATCGGGCGCGGAACGCACGATAGCTATATGATCGCGGTCGTGGATTCACGTTCGACCAACTGATATCCGATGGTTGCGCGGCTCGGCGGCAGCACCGTACCTGCATCATTGGAATTTCCGGCATTGCTGGAATTACCATTCACTTCGCCGCGTTCGATCCGTTCGACAATCATATCGACCGCGAATTTGGCAAGCTGGTCGAGATCCACTTGGATGGTGCTCAGCGAAGGGGTGGCGTAGGTTCCGGAAGTCACGCCGTCGAATCCGATCACCTTCACGTCTTGCGGCACATGGATGCCATAGTCGGCGAGGCCACGAATCACGCCGAATGCGGCGAAATCATTGGCGCAGCACACTCCGTCGAACGCGATTGCGGGAATCTTGTCGGTCGTTTCGATCGATCTGCCCGTAATCTTGCCGCTTGCATCGTTGAAATCGGCGGTTCCGGCCGTGCCTGTTTCGCGGTCTCCAGCACCCGCGCCGGCTCCGCAGTCCGTCCTTCGCGCCGCCATGATCCGTTCGGCGATCGCGTGCCCGGCGGTAATGCCTTCGTCGGAGCGACCGCCTTTGAACACCATGGTTTCGTCATATGGCAATCCTGCGTCCAGCAACGCCGCGCACGCTCCTCGAAGTCGCAATGCAAATGCGTTCTGCGCATGCGCCAACTCGGCGCGCGGTACGAACGTATGCCCGACAATCGCAATATTCCGGCATCCCTGGGCGATCAGATACTGCATCGCAGCGCGTTCGCCCTCCTCGTTGGGAAAATTCACGGCATCCACGGTTGGCGTTTCCTCGCATGCGTCGAGCAGTACGAGAGGGCGCCCGCCGTTGAGTTTGGCGAGCGGTAGATTCGTGCCCAATCCGGTGGCGTGCAGAATCTCACCGTCGAAGAGCTGCCCGGAGAACGGATTGCTGGTCAGCGCATGTTCGGCCGCGTCCGGCGAATACTGGGTCTGTTCGATGAACGGCGTGAGTCCACGTGAGGTGATCTCGCGGCTCAATGTTTGCGTCAGCTTCGAATAGAACGGCGAATCGAATTCGTTGACGATGATGTGAATAATGTTGCTGCGACCTGATTTGAGCATGCTGGCTGTCAGATTGATGCGATAGTCGAGTTTTTTCGCTGCTGCCAGCACTTTGGCTCGGGTCGATTCCTTGACGCCGGCTTTGCCGTGCAGCGCATTCGATGCGGTCATGGGGGAGACTCCGGCCTGATTTGCCACGTCTCGCAACGTCGGTTTGCCGTTTGCCATGCACCGCTCCTTACAGCCAAGTTTTTCTGTAACGATATTATATATGATGATTTTCTGGTAATCGTTGAAATTTCAAAGAATCACCGATATCCTATCATGATTGTGATTTCTGAAATATGCTATAAAATATGTAGCGGTACATATCTGAAGTTTTCCAAGATGATGAAGTCGAACAAGTAAGTCAAGGATGACGTCAGATACTGTAAACGGCACGCTTTTCTAACGTTGTACAAGGAGAAGGCAATGGCGACTACCGAGGATCTGCCAAAAGCATGGCGACCGCCAATGGGCTGGAACAGCTGGGATTCCTACGGCACCACCGTCACCGAAAGCGAAGTGCTTGCCAACGCACGATTCATGGCGGAACACCTGAAAGACGCCGGCTGGGATACGATCGTCGTCGACATCGACTGGTATGACCCGACCGCCCGCGCACACGGTTACAATGCCAATGCGCCGCTGATCCTCGACGAATACGGGCGTCAACTGCCCGACCCTGAACGATTCCCCAGCGCTGCAGACGGGCACGGTTTCGCACCGCTTGCCGAACAGATCCACGCCATGGGACTCAAATTTGGCGTACATATGATGCGAGGCATTCCGCGCTTGGCGGTCGACAACAATCTGCCGGTCAAAGGCACTCCATACACGGCGCAAGAGGTGGCGGACCTTAACCACGTGTGCAAGTGGAATTCAGACAATTATGGGCTGAACCATAACCACTCCGGAGCTCAAGCTTGGTATGACGAACAGCTCGACCTGTTCGCCTCATGGGGGCTTGACTTCCTCAAAGTCGACGACATGCAAACGCCATTCCACAGCGCGGAAATCGCCGCCTACCATAACGCCATCGCCAAAGCTGAAGCGAAATACGGTCGCAGCATCAGCCTGTCGCTCTCGCCGGGCGGTTGGGTGAGCACCGGCTACACCGAATTTCTGCGAGACAGCGCGCAAATGTGGCGTATCAGCGACGATTTATGGGATCGTTGGGAAGACATCTACCAGCAATTCCCGCGTCTTGCGAGGTGGGCGCCGTTCCAGACCACCGGTCATTGGGCTGACGCCGACATGCTGCCGTTGGGGCATATTGGATTGCGGGCCGAACGTGGAGACGATCGCCAAAGCCGCCTCACCGAAGATGAAAGCCGCACGTTGCTTGCCCTCTGGTGCATGGGACGCAGCCCACTTATGGTAGGCGGCGACCTGCCGACCAGTACCAGCGAAACCATTGAACTGCTCGCCAATCCGGCATTGCGCGAAGTCACCGCAGGATCCACCAACAATCACGAAACCGTGTACGAACGCATCTTCGAACGTTGGGATGACGAAAACTCCTACCTTGGGGATCTCGTGGTGTGGGCCGCCGATGCGGCCGACTGGGCGGATGGCACTCCTTCCGCACATTCGGGCGGACATTATGCAGCCATCTTCTGGACCGGCGATCGCGACTACGAACTGCCGGCAACCATCGAGCTGCAATCCATCGTCGGATTAAGCCAACGCAACGATCCGTGGACGATTACCAATCTGTTTGACGACGAAACCAACGCAACTGGCGAAACTGATGTAACCGGCGCACGTATCGAAGGTGAGGGCGAAGATCGAGTCATCCGTGGAACCATACCAGCGCATGGCGTGCTCTGGTTCGCACTCGACCCGCGCTGACGGCAACCAGCAGTCGCTATAAATCGCCATCAATCATCAAATTTCCAACAAAACTCAATGACAAACCACCAACCAAACACAAAAAGGAATGCCATGACCGATACCATCATCGCAACCCTCAACAAGGCAGGTGTGCGCAACATCAGCACCGACCTGTGGGGCATCTTCTACGAAGACATCAGCTACTCCGGCGACGGCGGACTCAACGCCGACCTCGTACAGAACGGCGCATTCGAATACAATCGCGCCGACTCCTCCGACTGGAGCAACTACAGCTTCTGGCGCAAAATCGTGCCCGCCGGCTCCTTCGCAGCCTTCGACGTGCTCACCGACAATCCGGTAGCCGAAGAAAACCCGCACTATGCGTCCGTCGAAGTCGAACAGGCGCCGGCTTCGCTTGAAAATATCGGCTGGGACGGCATGGTCTTCCGTGCCGGCGAAACCTACGATTTCTCCGCATGGATGCGTATTTCCAGCAATTGCGAAGCTTCCGCACTTCCCGTCACCGTCGCTCTGATTGACGACGATGGAAATGCGATTGCAGAACAAGATGTCACCGTCGATTCCAACGATTGGCGTAAGCAAGAGGTTTCGCTGACGGTTTCCGGTGAGAGCAATGCCATCGTTGTACATGAAGGCGCTTTGCGACTCACCTTCACCACGGAAGGTACCGTCGATCTTGATTTCGTTACCCTCGAACCACGCACCACCTACAACGGGCTCAAGCATTTCCGTCCCGATTTGGTCAAGGCGCTCGCCGACCTGCAGCCGCGCTTCATGCGCTTCCCGGGCGGCTGCATCACCCACGGTCTTGGCATGGATAACATGTACCACTGGGATCGCACCATCGGTGATGTTGAGCATCGGCCGCACAATTTCAACCTGTGGGGCTACCACCAGTCGTTCCGTATCGGCTACTACGAATACTTGTGCCTGTGCGAAACCATTGGCGCGAAGCCGCTGCCGGTGCTGCCCGCCGCCGTGAGCTGCCAGAACACCAGTCAGGGCCCGGTGCCGATCGCGCAGAAAGACATGCCGGCATACATCGATGAAGTGCTGCATTTGGTCGAATTCTGCAATGGCGATGCCGCGACCACCGAATGGGGTGCCAAGCGTGCCGCCATGGGTCATCCGGAACCGTTCAACCTTGAATATTTGGGCATCGGCAACGAAGATCTCATCGATGACGTGTTCAGGAACCGCTTCCAGCAGATCTTCGACGCGGTCAAGGCCACCTACCCGGATATTGTTGTGGTTGGCACGGTCGGTCCGGCTCCGAGCGGTCCCGACTACGAGGCTGGTTGGCAGTATGCGCGTGAAGCCGGCGTTCCCATCGTTGACGAGCATTCCTATCAGTCCTCCAGCTGGTGGTTCCACAATCTCGACCACTACGACACCACGGATCGTGAGGGCCCGAAGGTGTACTTGGGCGAGTATGGTTCGTGGAACACGCAGCTGATCAACGGTCTTTCCGAAGCGGCGTTCATGGGTCGCATGGAATTGAACGGCGATGCCGTGGTCATGTCTTCGTATGCGCCGCTGTTTGCCAAGAATGGGCATCACAGCTGGAATCCTGATCTGATCTACTTCGACAACGAACGTACCTACCTGCCGTACAGCTACTGGGTGCAGCAGATGTATGCCACCACCACGTCCGATACCGCATGGCCGGTCGCGGTGGAAGGCAAGACCACGCTGCGTCGCGAACTGCCACCAACCGTTGGACTGCGCTTGGAAGGTGCCGCTCATGCCGACATCACCAACTTCAGCGTTGACACCGCTGATGGCCGCCATGTCGATCTTGAGGACTGCCATTACGCAGGCAATGGTCCGATGAACACGAGCCTCAACATTGACTCTGACGCCTACACCATCAACGCCACCATCACCTACTATCAGGGTCGTTGGGGCTTGCAGCTGGTGCACGGCGACATCAACGGCAAGAACCACAACATCACCTCCTTCGGTCGTGCTTTCGAAATCAAGGTGGTGCGCGACGGTACCGCCTACAATCTTGACGGCACCGAATGGTCCATGGACGAAGTGTTCCCCGGAACCGTGTGGCAGGTGCGCATCGAAGTGGCCGATCGCGGCGAAAGCATGAAGCTGTATATCGATGGAGAGCTTGTTGCGCAGGGTGTTGAGAAGCCGGAAGAGCCCCGCCGTACCGTCACCGTGGCTCGCAATGATGCTGAAGGCGTCACCTACGTGCGTATCGTCAACGCGCTCGACGCTGAAGCCGAGATTGATCTGAACCAAGTGCTTGAAGAGCTTGGTGTTTCCGCGGAATCCCGCGCTTCGGCAACTGCCACCGTGCTTGCCGGAGCCGACCCGTACGCCGGTGAAATCGGCAAGGCTTCGCCAACCGTTCCGGTTGAAACCGCAATCGACCTAATCAGCGGCGCCTACACCGCCCCCTCCTGGTCCTTCACCACCCTCACCCTCCATGACTAATCGCGGAAAGCGTTTCAGCGCTACGTCGCAAAACATATGGAGGTGCGTTGGTTAATCCCACTGCCATCGATGAATAACGCGGCTTCCGAAGCAAGACTGCCATCGAGCGTAGGCTGGAGGCATGAGCAAACACCATCGTGACCGCAGCTGGGCGCCAGCACCGCAACCACTTCCCGAGAACGCGCACGTCATCGACAACCACACGCATGTGGCGTCCGTCGTGCCGTTCTCGCGGGCCATGAGCCACGAAGCGCAAGAAAAAGGACAGCCGGAAGTCCCCGTATACAGCGTCGACGAACTGCTGAACCAAGCGCAACAAGTCGGAGTCGAAGGCGTCATCGACTGCGGATGCGAACTGCCGAACCTCATGACGGCCATCGACATGGCACGCGAACACCCCCAAACCGTGCATGCGGCCATCGCCATACACCCCAACGAATCCGTGCTCCACGGTCACCGCGGGGTGCCGGGCCCAGACGGGTTGCCGCTCAAATACAAGCCATGGCACGACACCAGCTTCGAAGACGCCATGGCCGAAGTGCACCGCCTCGCCACCGCCTACCCCAACCAGGTTGTGGCCATCGGCGAGACGGGCATGGACCTCTTCCGCACCGGAGAAGCCGCCAAAGAACTGCAGCGAGAAGCCTTCCGCGCGCACATCGCGCTCGCGAAAGAACTGAACCTGCCCATGCAGATCCATGACCGTGACTCGCATAAGGAAGTCATCGAAACGCTGCTGGCGGACGGCGCTCCCGAACGGACCGTGTTCCACAGCTATTCCGGTGATGCCGAAATGGGTGAGATCGCACGTGAAAACGGTTGGTATCTCAGCCTTTCGGGCACATCCAGCTATAAGGGCAACGATGGTATTCGCGAGTCGGCGCGCATTGTCGGATTGAGCCATGTCATGGTCGAAACAGATGCCCCCTACCTAAGTCCGATGCCGTATCGGGGCCGCACCAACGCGCCATACATGATCCTCTACACCCTGCAGTCGTTGGCGAATTATCTCGATAAACCGCTGACGGAAGTCGCGCAGGCAACGCGAAAGACCACGCGCGAAGTGTACGGAATCTGAACAAATTCCGAAAATCGACAGGACGGAAACGATTTATCCGAAAATAAGAGAGAGTAAGAGAAAGACAAGAGGTAAAATAAGAAAAAAACCCACAGGAAGTTTACTTCGTGCGAGATCAAGAATCGCAAGAAACAATGTGAAGATTTGACAAGACTTCGTAAGGCTCCTAACGTGCCTTTTTGCGTTTATTTTGGGGAGTGGGTTGGAAGGCCCGCCACTTGGAGGTAGCGTTATGGCTAACGAGCCAAACGAGGATGAGCCGCTGTTTCACGCAGCCACATACACGCAGGCGCCGAAGGTTTCGCACAAGGTGCTGACTAAGGAAGAGCGACAGGTGCTGATCAAGCAGCACGAGGAGAAACAGCAGGAGGCCGCCAAACTTGACCAGGTGGCCAGCAAGGGTCCCGTCGGTCGTTGGTGGAGCCGTCTGCAATCCGGTCCAAACAGAATCACGCCCGCCATGGCGATCGTGGCGTTGGGCGTGGTATATGGCGATATCGGCACCTCGCCGCTGTACACCATGCAGACGTTCCTCAACGGGCAGGGCGGACTTGCGCATGCCGACCGCGAAGCCGTGCTCGGCGTGCTTTCGTTGGTGTTCTGGTCAATCACGCTTATCACCACCGTCAAATACGTGCTGATTGCCATGCGTATCGACAACAAGGGCGAAGGCGGCATTTTCGCGCTGTACTCGTTGGTTCGAAAGTACGGTGCATGGCTTGCGATTCCTGCCATGCTCGGCGGCGCCGCGTTCCTCGCCGATTCCGTACTCACCCCGGCTGTGTCCATCAGCTCGGCAGTGGAAGGCTTGGAGACGCTGCCAGCTTTTGAAAAACTTTTTACTGAAAACAAGCAGCTGACCCTGATGATCACCGCGGCCATCATTCTGATGCTGTTCTCTGTGCAGTCGCGTGGCACCGAGCGTATCGGCAAGGCGTTCGGTTCGGTCGTGCTTGTCTGGTTCTCGTTCCTGGCGGTTGTCGGCTTGGCGAACCTCAGCCAGTATTGGAGCGTGTTCGCGGCGCTCAACCCCGTGTACGGTGTCAGATTCCTGTTCAGCAGCCATAATGCCGCCGGGCTTGCCATCATGGGTACGGTGTTCCTGTCAACCACCGGTGCCGAAGCGCTTTATTCCGACATGGGTCATGTTGGCCGTGGCAACATCTATTTCACGTGGCCGTTTATCAAAATCGCGCTTGTGCTCTGTTATTTCGGCCAAGGCGCATGGATGCTCAATCATTGGGATGATTCGGCTTACATCCGCACGCACGGTTTGAACCCGTTCTTCGAAATGATGACGCCCAGCGTGCGTTACGTGGCCGTCGTGCTTTCCGTGGTCGCGGGCGTTATCGCATCGCAGGCGTTGATCACCGGCGCGTTCACGATGGTGTCTGAAGCCACCCATCTGAACTGGATGCCGCATCTTCAGGTCCGTTACCCGGCCCGTACCCGCGGCCAGCTGTACATTCCTGTGGTCAATGCGGTGCTTTGCGTTTCCACGCTGTTGGTTTTGGCGCTATTCCGTGATTCCGAGCATATTTCCGCGGCGTATGGCCTGGCGTTGACCATCACCATGATCACTACCACCATTCTGCTTGCCGTCTACATCTGGCATTCGGGGCGTCGTATCGGAGCGGTCGTATTCACCGTGCTGTTCCTTGCGATCCAATTCATGTTCTTCTTCGCTTCCATGGCGAAGTTCCTGCATGGTGGTTGGTTCACGATGCTGCTTACCTTCGCGATTCTGCTGGTTATGTACACGTGGAACGAAGGCACGAAGCTGGAACGTGCGCAGCGTCGCCATATGCAGCCCGCCGAATGCCTACCGGTGCTGAAGCGGTTGCATGATGACGATGCGATTCCGTATTTTGCCGACAATATCGTCTATCTCACGTCGGATCCGGAAACGAAGCGTATCGATACCGATATCTTCTTCTCGATTTTCGCCGACCATCCAAAACGTGCCCGCGCTTGGTGGGCGGTTTCCGTCGAGACTGCCGATGAGCCGTTCACCCGCGAGTATTCGGTTGAGAATTTCGGTACGGATTATATGTTCCGTGTTCGCATTCGGCTTGGTTTCAAGGTTTCTCAGTCGATTCCAGCTTACATTCATCAGATCATGAACGATTTGTCGAAGTCGGGGGATCTGCCGAGGCAGGAAAGCCGCTATCCGAAGCTTGATGCTGATCCGAATATCGGTCCGATTCGATATGTGCTGATACACAAGGCGCTTATGCCTGAGTCGAAGGTGTCGCAGCGTGGCGCGATTTCTTTGGAGGTCAAGTATGCGATTCGTCATTTTGCGGGATCTCCGGTCAAATGGTTCGGCCTTGCGCCTTACAATCCGCTGATTGAGATACAGCCGCTGTTCCTCGCGACTCAGCGTCCTCCGCGGCTAAAGCGTGTGTGAAACAAGCCGTGAAACGGGCTGCGTGATGATGGCGATCGTATCTGCCATCGTCGCGCAGCCCGTTTTCGTAGGGCATTTTGTAGGTTTTTGCATGGTCTTATCTCGAAGAATCGTTGGAATCACGCTGTTTTTCGCACGCTATAAGCAATGTCGATAGCCATATGCGCGCGTTGCATTACAAGCCCTGTAGAGTAATCAACCATGTGCAGATTACTTGGATTCGCGGCAGCCGGAAGCAACACCAGTCTCAATGGCGTGCTCGGCATGCAGGCCGTACGCGATTTCCGGAATCTGAGCGAAATCCACAACGATGGCTGGGGCTCCGCGCTGGTCACCGTGCCGAGCGAGTCGCCGTACCTGCGTGACGGTGGCGCTCCCACCCCGGAAACCGGCACCGCCGTCTACAAGAACACGATCGCAGCCCGACATGATCCGATTTTCGACGAGCTTGCGAACACTCCGGCTCGTGGAGGCCTGTGGCACCTGCGTTTGGCCAGCTCGAACCTGCCGTTGATTCTCGAGAACCAGCAGCCGTTCTACGCCAACGGATTGAGCTTCATCCACAATGGCGATATTTCCGACGATCAGGGTCGCAACATCATCACCAACCGCGCGTTCCCGGTCGATCCCAACATCGTGCAGTCCACTGGCGGCCGTTCCGATTCCGCCATTTTCTTCGCAGTGATCCTGCAGTACATCGGTTTTGGTTTCGCACTCGACGAGGCGGTCGCGCAGGCGGTGCGCGAACTGCGCAAAAGCTATCCGAAGTCCAGCTACAACTGCATGATCCAGAGTCAAGACCAATTCATCGCTCTGTGCGCGGCCGGTCGTGAGGTCACGTCCAAGCGCATTGTGGAAATCTATGACCAGTACGGCCGTGGCGACCAGGCGCATGACTATCGTGTGATGCGCTATCGTACGCTCGGTGAATCCGAAGCGGATCAGGCTGCAGGCCAGCCGAAGGGCGTGGTTGTGGCCAGTTCCGGTTTCGATCAGTGTGCCGAAGATGGCTGGACTCGTTTGGAAAACAATCAGATGATCGTTGCTTCCAACCGTACCGGCGCATTTCGTGTGCGTTCCATCTGAAATCCGTAATCTGAAATCCGTATTTCGGAATTTTTCGGCTGAAACTTTCATCGGGGATTTCCAGTTTTTTTCGACCGGATTCAGCATGCGGCAATCGTCATACAGCGCCTAAGATAGGCGGTATGACAACCGGATATATTCCTACACTCGCCCAAGTTGACGAACTGCATCGAAAAATCGCGCAATCGCAAGCCGCATACGATTTGATTCACGGACATTGCGTAGTCGTCGCCGACATCGCACGTCGCATGGCACGCAGGCAGAATGCACTGTTCACCCGCCGCTGCACACTACCGGACGATGCCCCTGAAAAAGCGGGTGATTTCGGCCTTAGGCTTACGCAAGACGGCAATGGAAGCGAATCGTTCGGTATGCTTCGCATCCCCTCCATTCCATCATCGGACGGGCTTACGGGCGGGACCGTTCCGCCGAGGCTGATCGACGAGCATCTGGTGGTGATCGGTGGTCTGTTGCATGATATCGGCACGTATTTTCTGCTCAAGCAAGACGGTTCCGACGGTGGACCGCTGAAATTCGACGGTCCGAATTACGTGCGGCATGGGCTTAAAGGCTACGAATATTTGTTGAATGAGGG
>ERZ773147.2020-NODE-2020-length-18907-cov-2.864736_pt1 | contig 18907 bp, 12 predicted proteins | sample MGYA00580851_ERZ773147 | MGnify/ENA primary metagenome ERZ773147 (study PRJEB29015, sample SAMEA2737818) | human gut metagenome | biome: human gut; feature: human-associated habitat; material: faeces | place: China | collected 2012 ... | reverse complement strand
AGATATTAATAACAATTATGTTTTCAGTGTTTGGTCTTTTGCTAGAGTCAATTGCTAATATCTTATCTCTTGTATCTTGTGATGTTGTGTAAATTTTCAAAGTTCTTTTAGGTTTATTAAACATTGTGTACTCTGATGTAGACGAACTCTTTATTTTAAATTCACCAAGATTCAGCATTTCTAAACTGCCACATCCAGAAAACATTTGGTATATGGAAGCATTACTTGTGTCGAAATTGCTTACATCCAATGATACTAAGCCACTGCAACCACTAAACATACCACACATATCAGTTACTTTGCTTGTGTCGAAATTGCTTACATCCAATGATGCTAAGCCACTGCAACCGAAGAACATATTACTCATATTAGTTACTTTACTTGTGTCGAAATTGCTTACATCCAATGATGTTAAACCACTGCAGTTTTGGAATATACAACCCATATTAATTACTTTACTTGTGTCGAAATTGCTTACATCCAATGATGTTAAACCATTGCAACCGAGGAACATACAAAACATATCAGTTACTTTGCTTGTGTCAAAATTACTTACATCCAATGATGTTAAACCACTGCAACAACTAAACACGCTATCCATACCAGTTACTTTGCTTGTGTCAAAATTACTTAAATCCAATGATGTTAAACTGTTACAATATGAAAACATATAATTCATATTAGTTACTTTGCTTGTATTAAGACTTTCTATGTTTTCTATTTTTGCCAATTTAGTGCAATTGCAAAACCAGAATTGACATGATGTTGGTTTTACTTCTGACAAAAAGTTCACCTTAGTTATGTTTGATGTTGCATCATACCACTTTATATTTGTTGATACATCTCCATAATTTTTATCTACCCCTGCATCTTCTATTTCCTTTGCAGTATTGGCAAAATAGAGTGTTGTATTATTTGAATTGTATCCAGCGTATATTGGTGTTATCTTAGGTATGATTAATTCTGATGTATCGAAGTTTTTCTTATCTCCCTTTATTGTGGCAGTATATGTTATGCCGTCTTCATCTTCCGTTTTGTTGTTGATGGAAAGTATGTCACTCTGTGATACTTCCTCTGAACTTCCATCTTTATATGTTACTGTTACAGTAAACAAGTTTTTCTGACTTGATAAGTCTTCATTACTGGCATTTTTACTGCAACTTAGAGATGCTTCAACTACTTTCTTGCTATTAAAAGAACCTATAATTTCATCCTTTACAATTTCCAAATCATCAAAATTAGCAACATCTGTAGCCTGATTAACTACATCCGTCATTGCTCCCTGTATTTGAGTACTGACAGGACTGGCAGTTACCGTTAAGAATACACACATAAGCATAGATAACAATGCCATGCCATATTCATGTATAAATACTTTCATACTTTATCCCCTTTCACTTTTGTATTAAATATGTAAAACTTCCCATTACATTTAAACCCTATATTAACGATACACACACTACCTATATTTTAAATATGAGATTTAGACAGAACTTATCAAAAAAAAGGAATTTAATTCCTTTTTTCACACTCCTACTTATTTTAAAATAAACATAATGAAAAAAATATATGTAACGGAGTGTGTGTTTTAATGGAATCTGTCTTAATAATCATCTTATATGTACAAAAATGAATAATGACTTTTTAACAAAGCAAGGGGACAAAATCTGTCCCAAATTTTTCTGATATTTTTTCAAAGAAGGCAGAATATTCCTGTTTTATTTCATTTATAATTTCTTTTATTTTTTCAGTTGTAATATTAATTAAGTTTTTTGTTTTATTCCAAATAGAATTTTTTATTGTTTTAATGCAATTTAAGAATTTTTTTATTACACGACAAATAGTAGGCTGTGAGCACCCTACTTTTCTTGCTATATGAACTTGTGTATAACCTTTTTTAAACATAGCTATAATTCTGTAATTTCTGGATTTTTTTGCATCTCTTTTTTTCTTTCTTATTTTTATTCCATCTGCAGCTGAATGAAAATTTAAAATATCCTGTTCTTCCACGGAAATATCTAATTCTTCGATAATTTTACTGTTAGTGTATTTATATCCTTTATTTGTGCTTGAAGACATATAGGATAATATTTCTTTTTCAGACATTGGCTCAGAAAATAAGCCATTAAGTGATAAAACGGTTTCATTTGCTTCTTGTATAGTATATCCTTCTGAAATATATGCAGAATGGAGGATAAGGGCTGATTTGTCCCTAAATCCGGTCATTTCCCCATTGCGTAATTCAATTAATTGGCAAAGCATATTTTCTCTGTATTTTGCCAAATTTTTATATATTGATTTTCTATTTATATGCTTGTCCCTTGTTGTATTTTCTTTCCCTAATTTCTTAGACATTTCAAATACATCAATTCTGTCATTGTGAAAAATTTCAAAATTTCCCATACGCCCTGTATTACTGTTGTAAGTTCCCGGTATTCTAAAAAAGCCAACATAATTTTTAGATGCACTCATATCAAGATTAAAACATTTAGAAACAGTGGCTACTTCTAAAACATCCTTAATCTTTTTTATAATATAATTTCTTACAACATCATAATATTCCTTAGCTTTATATGATATAGGGTCAATGGTCCACCATAATTGTATTCCTCTGCCTGTTTCAACCATTGTATTTGGAGTAGGAAAATCATAATCATTAAATAATTCATTTAAGAAATATTTTAATGCTTCAAATTTTGTATTATATGAACCATCTTTTCTTAATTTATCAATATGGCAGTCTAAATCAATTACTATGTTATGTAATGTGAATAAATGATTGCTGTCTCTACATTTAGATGAATTGAAACCATTTGCCGTAATATAATAATCCCTATAAGGAGATTGATTTAATACATGCTCTAATGCTTTGTTAATATCATTAGTTTTAGCATAGCCATACTGATATATAGCTTTTCTTTTCTTTTTCATTTTATTATCTTTCCAGATTATTTTATTATCTTTTTCCTTGCACCCAAAAATGACAAAAGAATACATATTATCATTTGGTTCAAAATGTATTTTAATAAATTCTTCTAACTTTTTTTGATTCATACTTTCTGCTCCTTTCGTTTTTTGTCCAAATACATTGGTATATTTAATATGGGAGAATTTTTGTGTTAATCAGAAAAAAAAGAGACATTTCTGCCTCTTTTTTAGAAAAATTATTATAATTTATGCTTTTTCAAGTATATCCTTAATTTCATTAGGAGAATTTCTTGCACATTCTGCTGCTTTAATCATTATCATAAAATTTTTGCTACAAAATTGAGCTTCTTCCACAGTTAACTTATCAATAAAGAAATTATATAAACTCATTAATGAATTATCCGGATATTGTAATGCCAATTTGGTGAATTTTTTAAATAAATAAGTCATAAACAATGCACTCCTTCTATGCTTTTTCTCCAATCTTTTTACTTATAATATGGTAGAAAAATAAAAGGACCATTTTTGGTCCTTCTATTTGTTTATTCACATTCTTCTGATACAGGAGATGCAAAATTAGGAGTTTCAATAATTACAGTAGTTGTTTCTTCCGGAATTTTGTATGTTTCATCTGTTGTGATTTCATTTGCTGTAGTTTCATCTGCAACAGATGTTTCTTCTGTAGTAGTTTCTGTCGGCTCATCATATTCCACATAGATATATTCATCATCTTCAGTGAATTTTTCTGCGCCAACAGGGCAATCATCCACATATGTTTCTTTCTTAGGAAAATGAGGTCTTCCTATCCTTACAGCCTTTTTTGAACTCTTTTTAGGGTATATTTTCTTTTCTTTCGTTTTGTTAGTTGTAATATTATTATTTACTACCTTAGTCTGCACAGGATTACTAAATGTAGTAACTGTTGATTTTGTAGAAATCTTAGTTTCTACTATAGATTCAGTTTCATTTACATTTGAATTTGTTTCTGAGATAGAATTAGTTTCTTTATTTGCTTTTTCTTCAGAAGTAGTCTCCTCATTCACAATATTACTTGTTTTGTCAGATATTCCTTCTATGTAAAAAGGAAATTTGTTTTCTACATAAGGAACATTTTCGTTTTTGGTTTCAAGTTTTCTGGAAAATTTTTCTTCCAGATTTGAGCCAAAAAGAGTATCTATACTATAAGTTGTCATACGTAAAGCATTTTCCATAGGAGTATAACTATATTTGTATCCTCCAAGGTTTAAAGCTACTGCATCAATTGCTACAAATGCAATTATAGCTGTTACACAAAAAGGAAATAATTTTTTAGATTTTGATATAAACTTATTAGATACTTCCGTGTACTTGTTTTCAAAATTTTTTAATTTTTTTACTATAGTATTTTTTGCCTTTTCCATTGTTTCTTTTACATTACTCATAATGTTTTCTCCTTTTCTCCAATTATTATTTATTTATTGTTACATTAATAAGATGATTTATAAGGTAATTTTAAATTAAAAAAAAGAGAAGCAAAATGCCTCTCTTTTATGCAAAAAAAGGAATTTAATTCCTTTTTTCATCTTAAAGCCTGTATGGATTTGATTCTTTTTAATCTTTCAAACTGAGAATTAATTACAACTCTGATTCCTTCTGCTGTCATAGCATATATCTTACCAATTTCTTCAAGTGATGATTCATGATAACCATTTAATCCATATTTCCTACATATGATATCATAATTACGTGCTGATAAGTATTTTTGTAATAATGTAGTCAGTGTTTCATTTGCTATTTTCTTAACAAGATCATCTTCAAAATTTTCACCATTATCTATTATGTCATTTAAAGAATTTTCATTGTCTGTATCATTTATTTTTTTGTCTAATGAAAAGACTTCTAATTGATTATTTAATGCAAAATAATACGAACTTGCCTTCATTCCTGTTTCTTTAATTATATTATCATCAGTAATAGCCATATTTTTCTTTTGTAATTTACTTTTAGCTTTATTTATTTTATATAAATTTTTTCCCATAGATTTACTATAAGGAATATTTCCATTGTTACACGATGCAAACTCCATCATTCTATTAAAAATCAAAGTATATGCATATGTACTATACATAACTTCTTTTTTTTCATCATATGAATATATTGCCTGACTTAAGGCAATTAATCCTTCCTGAATCATATCGCTCTTTAATTCATTATTAAATTTTTGATAAACTTTATATACTAATTTACCATTTCTTATAATCAATTCTTCTTCTGCTGATTTGTCACCATTTTTTGCAAGTTTAATAAGTTTTAAGTTTTCTTCATTTGTAGGAGTCTTCGCATTATTAATTCTTTTTATTAAGTCTCCTTCAACATACTCTTTTGTATTGCACACACTAATCGCCCCCTTTAAAAAAGTCCTTCATCCAAGTCAAAATCATCATCTATTTCTTCATTTGAAGACCAGGATATTTCACTTTTTTGTTGTTCATTCTTTTTTCCAAAAAGACCACGAGGCTTTTCTTTAATTTCCGGTTCTTTTTCCTTAGATTTTGTTTCTTCTTTTTCTTCTATTTTTTTACCTTTTAGTTCTTTAATGGCATCTTTTGTTTCATTGCCTGATAACTGTTTATAAATGGAAATCATGCTACAAAGCCATTCAATGTCATCATCAACATAGTCCGCTGCTTCTGCATATAAATATTTTGAAATCATATTTTTTAAGTCATTTTTTAGATTATCATCTAATGGAACCACAATGTCTTCTGAACTCTGATTAGACAATAATAACTGATAAAAACTACACATGCAGTCAAGCCATTCAATGTTATGTTCTGATTCTCTGACCTCTTTAAAAATATAGCATCCTATTGATGTTGCAACTGATTGAGTTGTGCTACCCTTAATTTTTAATTCCATATATGTATTTGCAAGAAATTTAATTCTTGCCCTCCTTTCCCTTTTTATACTAGTAATATGATATTTTTACTAAAAAAAAGAAAAGCCAATACTAATGTACTGACTTTTCCTCTTTACACCTGCCTCGTTATTTTAGTAATAATAAAAATACCTAAATTTAATGCATTATATAATATCCACAATGAGTCATATATGCATCATATAAACACATAATCGCAAATATTATAAGAGCATATTTTTCCATCCAAGAAATTAAACTTTTTCCTAAAACCATTATTGAACCAAGTGCATTCTCCATAAATGTATCCTCCAATTATTATTTTATATAGTTAATATGGCAGAACACCCGTTTGGAAATTAAAAATAGGGGCATACAACCCCTTTTTCTAATCATATGTAAACTTTATTGCTCCATCTGATAAGACTAAATTTGCTTCGATTTTTTCACCTGTTTTTTTGTGCATGTCATTAATATCTGTAAGTGTTTTTCCTTTAAATAATTGCTTAATTTCATTATCAGTTAATTTATGGCCAGCAACATTTCTAAAAATTTTTAAACCACAGTCACAAAATGCTCCACCATTGTTTAATTTAACTGTCTTTTTTCCACAACAAGGGCATTCTAGCCCCGATGAAAAATCATAAGTTATTTTGTATGTGCCATCTTCATTTACTAATTTAAGCCTTGCTTTAAATGTATTTCCATCTTTCTTTTTAAATGTGAATTCTTTTGTTTGTTCTCCATTAATGATTGCTCCAAGTAAATCTTCATTTATATGTACTCCACACATAACCTTGTTGAATTCTAAACCACAGTCAGGACATTTAAATTTATATCGTGTATTAATAAGATTAGTTCCACAATTAGGGCATAAATGTTTTGTCTGAATTTCTCCTACCCCTTCCATTTTTTCAATACTAGTACACATTGTGTTTAACTGAGTTAGAACTTTGTTATATGCATCATTGAAAGATTCATCACCTGTTTGAACTCTTTTAATTTCACGATCAATTAATGCAGCAAAAATAGGAGAAATAATATTAATTCCTGACAATGAATTTATATATATTTTTCCTTTGTCTGTAATAAATAGTCCTTTTTTTGTATCTTTAATATAACCACGACTTATAATATCATCAATAATTTTAGCTCTTGTGGCAACAGTACCTATTCCATTTGATTCAGCAAGTGTTTTCTTTAACTCTTTATCGTCAATTAAATTAGCTATATTAGTCATAGCATCAATAAGAGAATGCTGAGTAAGTCTTTTTGGTGGTTTTGTACTTGCTGTTGTTGGAATGAATTCTTTAGCAGAAATTGAATTTCCTTCTTCTACATTTGGAATAATATTATCCTTAGACTCAGAATACAAAACTTTCCATCCCTGTTCAACAACAATTTTACCTCTGGCTAAAAACATTCCATCTCCATGATTAATAATTACCTGTGTCTTATCTTCTGTCAAATAAGGTAAAAATTGGGCTAAAAGCCTTTTATAAATTAAATGGCATATATTTATCTCATTTTCACTCATTTCACTTAAAATAGGCATTTTTGAGGTAGGTAATAATGCATCATGAGATTCTTTTTCTATTTCTTTGTCATTAACTACTTTTTTATCATTAAAGACTCTTTCAATATCATCTTTTGAAATTGTGCTTAATAATTTCTTTAAATCATCGAATACAACCATTTGTTTAAGCATTTGTGGAAACTCTTTGGCTTTTTCACTTGAAACATACTGACACTGTGTACGAGGATAAGATACTACCTTATGATTTTCATATAATGCTTGAACAATGTTTAATGTCTCAGAAGGAGTATATCCAAACAAATCACCTGCTTCAGATTGAATTGCTGATAAATCATATAACTGTGGAGCATGAGCATATGTTCTTTTTGTCTTTTTACTTTTAACAATCCCATCCAAAGGATAAGTTGGAATATCTTCTTTTTTGTCAAATTTTATGTTTCTACCTTTATCATCAATTAAATATGATTTAAATGTTCCATAATCTGCCGTTAAAATAAAATATTTCTTTTCCTGAAAGTTTTCAATAGCCATTGAATTATCATATACTAATTTAATGGTTGGAGCTTTAACTCTGCCTACAGTCATTAACTGTTGTAATTTTAATGAAGCTAATCTTGTTATGTTCATACCATAAAGCCAATCAGCTCTTGACCTTAACAAAAATGATTGTGTAAATCTTTGATGTACAGGGTCTTTATGAAAATCAGTCATTGTTAATAACGATTTTAAAATTTCATTATCAGTTAAGGAATGTTCAATAAATCTAATAGCTTTTTTGTTCTCAATATGTAGGTACTGTTCTAATAAATGATAAATACCATATCCTTCCTGATCTGAGTCAGTTCCTACAATAACAGCATCATAATTTTTAATATTTTTCTTTAAATAATCTAAAATATCTTTTTTCCCTTTGTCATCAATAGCCTTAATCCCCCATATTTCAGGAATCATGGGATAATCAACGTCTTGCCATTTAAATCCTGCCCATTGTTTATAATCTTCCGGAGCATAGTTTGTACATACATGACCAGATAATGCTACAAAATCAATGTAGCCCATTTTATTAATTAATTCATCCTTATGGTTCATATAGCAATTTCTAACTTCACGCATAAGGGATGGTTTTTCTGCTATAAATAAGTATTTCATATTCAAACCTCCTTTATATTTAATATGGGAGAAAAAACTTATATACGAACAAAAAAAAAGACACCCTATGGTGTCTTTCTTTGTATAATTGATTATTTGATTAATAAAGAATTCTGCTGCTCTAAGTAAGCATATTCTTCTTCTGATTCAGTAAGATGAGTTTTAAGTAATTTTTTATTAAGTTTTCTTTCAACAATTGTTTTAGTTGTATAAAATTCTTCTGGAATTTCATCTTCATCAACAATAACCACAGATGGATTTGTCTTTTTTACAGTTGCTGAGAATAAAGCTGTTTTAATCTTTGGCTTTTCAATAGCAATCATAGAATTCATTACTGCAGTTTTTAAATTTTCCTGAGATTTCTTATTTGATTCAAGTCTGTCTTTTAATCTGTTTATTTCTTCCTTTATGACAACTTCATCAGCTTCCAGATTCTTTAATGCTTTCATGTAACCATCAAACTTAGTTTCAAACTGATCCTGCATCAATTTTAGTGATTTATCAATATCCTCTTTTTCTGCATCAGGATCAGCTAATAAATCTAATAAGTCAATAATTTCATTTGTAATATCATATAAACTCATTCCCATATTACTTTACTTCCTTTCTGTCTCCTGTTTTGTAATAATTTTGTACATAAATAATATGGGATTAAATTATTTCTTAAATTAAGCTAATTCCATATCTTCAAAATATTCATCATTGAGATTTATTTCATAATCTTTTTCTTTAGTCATTATGTCTATTGCATCCATAAGACTGTCTTCATCTTTAAAATTAATTGTAGTACCTGCTTTATTACAGTATGTAATACCCAAGTCAGGGTCTTCTTCCTTAATACCTAACCATTCTTCTGGAACTTCTAAATTTATTGGCTTAAAAGTTATGCCTTTATCATTTGGATATGAATATCCCAAAATATTTTCTTTTGTGGAATTTTCTATTAAGTCTTTGGTTATTCCTGGTTTGCTAAAATGAAGAATATATCCCCCATAAACTGGTTCCGTATTATTAACCAGGTCTTTAATGATTCTTTTTGCTTTTTCAGTTGATTTATTAATTGAATGTTCTCTATTTTTTTCAATATCCTTTTCAACTTCATTTATTAGTTCTGTTAAATTTTTAGAACCATTAAGAGTTAATTCTTCATATCTTTCAGATAATCCCTGTTCAGCAATTCTAACTGCATTGTCAAAAGCCTGATTTCTTGTAAACTTTTCATTCCAACAAGGTTTCATTTTTTCAAGCATTTCTACATATGGATTAGTTAATGAACTACCATTTGTAATATCCATTTCTGAAATAAAAGCCTTATCCAAGTATTTAGCACAGTCACCATATAATTCATACCCAACAACATTAAAAATTTTACCCAGAGTTGAAATTGGAGTTCCATCTTCTCTGGTATTTTCTACTTTTCGAGAAAAAGTTCCGTTTTCCATTCCTAATACAATATTATTTTTTTCAAGAGTAATTCCATCATGTTCATTATATAAATTCTTTACTATAGGATAATCCAACATTTCTTTTTCACACACTTTATTAATTAATGCTACTGAAATAATTGTAGAAGAGTTGAATTCTCCTCCGGCTCTGTATACAATACCACTTTTTAATTTACTAACAAATTCTTTATAATTCATAATAAAGTCTCCTTTCTATCGTATTTTTAAAAATAATATGAGAAAAAATTTTCTCGAAATAAAAAATGGTTTCTGAATAAACTAATTCACAAAAATTTCAGGAGTGGAAACTGCTACATATTCGTGTGCAGATTAGTTAGATACAAATGTGTAATAACTTTTATGCTCAAATTTTCTATAAAAAAAAGAGACTTGCCCGTCTCTCTTTTCTATATACCAAACAATTATTTTGTCTGATATACACTGTTTTTGGTCTCAATTAAAACTTCTCCACCGGCTACAACATAATGGACAACTGGTGAAGTAGAATACCAATGATCCCCTTTTCGAATAATTGCTCTTTGACCTAAGCAAAGAGAACTTAACTCAACACCATTAATTTTTTTAGTTTCTTTCTTCATGATTACCTCGTTTCTTTCTGAAATCAGTTCAGAATCTTTTGTATTGAAGGGGCTTCTCCAATAATTAATATTTATTTATAAAATAAATATGAGATTTGTTTTTTAAACAAATTAAAAAAAAGGCATCAGTTTAACCAATGCCTTAATTTCTTTTTGTTCTTTATCTTTCAAAATCATCTGAATAATTTAATTTTTCTCCAAGTTCAGAAATAATGGTTTTCTTGGGGCTTTTTTCTTCTATGTTTATTTCTTTTTCTAAATTAATATCTTTTTCTATGTCTTCCTGTTTTGTCATAAATTCTCCAAGCCAAATATCTGTATCTTTGCTAGTAACAACTCTCTGTTCTTCATTTCTGTTTTCATATGAATTAACTACAAATACAGTATCTGCTTTTTCAGGGGAATCAACTATTTCCGAACCATTTGCTGTTGTAATTAATTGAGCTAAATCATATAGATTCATTCTGTCCCCATTTGCATATCTGTCCATAAGTAAGTCAAAATCTGATACATATGAAACATCTGAAAAACAATGAGCATGCATATCTGGTTTGTCAATCCAAATCATTTCTTCATTATTTACATCTAAAATAGCAATTACTAAGCCATTATAATTGCCTGTAAGATTAGAGTGTTGTTTTACTGCTTTAATGTCAAATTGTTTTGTTTTATCAAGTTCTTCTCTTTCCTGCCATCCTGATTCACAAGGAATCTTTTCAAAAGGAGTTCCTGTATACGAATTAACATATAATTGAACATAATCAATATTGTTCTTTTTTAATTCTTCAAGATTAATATCAATAAATTCACATACACCTGAACCACCAAAATTTCCTCCATCAGTAATATCTCCGGACATTACGCAACCATAATCTCTATTTTGATTTCTAAAATATACATCTGTTACTTTTTTGTGTAACCCATCATTTATATCTTTTTTTCTATATAGAGATGCTGATAAATCCAAATCTATTCTTTCTTTTTCAGTATTAGTCCACCATATAAATGCTCTTATGTTTTTACCTTTTCCATTATCATCTTTTTCGAATGGAAGTCTGGATCCTGCTGAATATGAATTTAATGAATTTGATGAATTTTCTATATCTTTAGGGACAATCATTTTCTTTAAATCTTCTGATATAAAAACTTTTCCATAATTTTTATTAGAAGAAACCTGTTTTACTAAAGATTTCTTAGCAAGATTAATTACATTATCAGCAAAATTTTTGTCTAAACATTCATATTTCTTTTCTGTTTTAATATATGTACTATTCACTTTATGAACATTAAGTTTATTCTCTCTTGTCTGTCCTTTGATATATTCCATAAAATTAAATAAGTCTTCAGGCTTTACTTTATCAAAAGTACATTCCATTGTCTTTTTTAATTTAGAAGAAAAATCATCAATCTGTTCATCAGAAATATCCATATGAATTAATCTGTTAAAATTTTTGATAAATTCTCCCGGTCTGCTGCTATATAAAGCAAAAATGGAATCATAATTTTTTTCTTTAAATGCTTTTTCTACTCTTCCATAATAAGTTTCAAGTCTTTCGTTGTTTCTTAATTTTTTTGATATATTATAAATATTTTCATATTCAGGATATTCTCCAACATGCATATACTTAAATAGTATTTTCAATTCTGTTTTATTTCTAGCAATATCTTCTTCTAAATTAGTCTGTTTATTCAATCCTTCTGCTATGAATTTACGCATATACCTTGGAATGTTTGTAACTCTTGAATCATTTAATGATAGATTATTTAAATTATAAAAAATTTTTAATTCTGTGAAATATTTAGCAATACGTAAATAATCGTTTGTAACTAATTTTGGCATATTATCTGTCGATTTATTTTCTTTAATTGCTTTTGTATATAAATAGGATAGTAATTGTCTGTTTTCTACATTTGTGGCTTTTCTTGTCCAATATTCATCATTATTTATAAATGGATTGATTAATTTATCCATTTCTTTTGAAGATGGCGTTTGTTTTGATTTTAAACGATTAATAAAGCATTCATTTGCAATATCTGTCATTTCTTTTTTATCATCTTTAACACTCTTTAAAACATTTACTTTATGTTCTTCAAGACTTTTTATATTACTTTTTTCATCTTCTCCTTCTGGAAGATAACCTGTTATATAGTGAATAATTTGATTTAAAAATATTTCTGCATCAGACATTTTCATAACTTCATTTGGAAAGTTAGGATAAAATGGTTTGTATTTATGTCTGTTTCCTGTAACTTCATTTATTTTTTTTACAGTATCTAAATACCAATTAGTAATATCATCTTTTGAAGCTGTCATTAGTAAATTAATTCCGGCTTCATCTATTGTATATCCATAATCAAGTAAATTTCTAATTGCTGTTAATGCACAATCCTTATTGTCTTCATTCCCATAAGGTACAGCTAAAATTTGTCTGTTATCAAAAATTATTTGTTTTAAAATTTCTGTTTTCATAAAAGCCTCCTGAAAAAAAATGATTTAACTAAAAAAAATAACTGAGTACATAAAAGTACCCAGTTATATATGTTTTGGAAAGTGCATAAAGAATATGGTCAAATAAATTTACAATACTTGTTACTATTAGAAGTATCTTTATGCTTTGTTTACCAAAGAAAAACTAAAGCATCTTCTTAAAAAAGAATAGCATAATTTCTCTTATCGTTGACCAACTTTTTAAGCCAAAACAGAATGTGGAAAGTGATATAAGAAAATTTTTATATGTATTCTCTTTATTCCAACAGAAGTATCTTATATCTTGGGCCACTTATTTCCTCTTTTGAGTTGTACACTTATAATATGGGAGATATTTTAAAAAAATTTCAAAATTAGAAAAAAAAGGAATTAAATTCCTTTTTTTATGTTTTTCTAATGGAAATTATCAAAATTCTGGTATCTCCGCCTGTATTTCCACAAGTTGATAAGGTTAAAAGTTGATTATTTTTTATTTTTTTGTTTACACTATCACAATTATATATACTTTTATTTTTAATGTATGTTAACCATTCTTCAAATTCCTCATTATTTTCAATCTGTATATAATTATAAACCTTATTATTTACATTTGTTTTTAATATCCCTATTATTTGATATTCTCTTTTTTTATTTTTTGTTTCTAAATAAATAGTTCTATGTTTTTTATAATAATTATAATCAAAATAATTCGTTAATTCTCCAAACATTCTTTTTCTTGTTATATTATGTCCATACACAATTAAGTTTGAAGTATTAAGAGAACATCTTTCATCTGCAAAAGGCGTTCCAAAAAAATTGTAATTTTTTTCTATGTTTCGGTTTAGATAATATTCTTCATTTCCTATAGTCTGCATAATTGGGTATGATACATTAGTATTTGGGATTCTTAAATAAGCAATCATATCATCATTTTTATTCATTAAAGTTTTTGTATAATTCTTTTTCTTTTTGTATTTTTTTCTTGCCTGTGAATATTCCTTGTCTGCTTTATAAAATTTAACATAATCTGTTGAATTTTCAACACTATAACCTATTAAAAACACACCCACAAAAATCAATATAATAGCAATTAATAATTTTATTTTTCTCATATTTTTATTCTCCTAAAAAATCTCCCCACAGTTTATTACTGCAGGGAGATGATATTAAGCATTTTCTTTCTTTCTTACAACGATAAATCCTCCAACTGCTAATCCTACACCAATTAATAAAATTAATGGGATAAATGGATTAACCATTATACCTGTAACCGGATTGTTATGAATTCTTTCATCTGTTGCTTCAAGTTTTTGAACTTTTCCTGTATCTTTTATTTTTATCTTAACATCTTTAGTTAACTTATAATTTTTAGGAGCTTTAGCTTCCTTAAATGTATATGTTTCACCTACAATGAATAATCCTTCAATTAAAGTTGCTTTCTTTCCTGTTGTAAATTCATATACTTTCTTTCCATTACTGTCATATACTTCATATTCAGCACCTTTAAGTTGTTTTTTTGTATCAGATGCAAAAAAACAACTTAAAGTAGCATCATGCATTACTATACTCTGAATTTCTCCTGTATCTGCTACTTTAAATGTTATCTTATTAGCTCTTGCATATCCATCTGCAGGATATTTTTCTATAAGTTCATACTTTCTGTTAATAACTAATTTTTGAGTGATAACATGTGGTTTGTTTGTTGATACCCATTCTTCCACAACATTGCCATCTTTTTCTTTTAATGTTAAATGGCAGCCTGGAATTTCATCTTCCGTTGTAATATCTTTCTTTGAGATGTGAACATTTGTTACTTCATCTTTCATATTAACTGTTTGGATTTGTCCTCCATCATTTACTATAAAGTCAATACTTGAAGCTGTTACACAACCCTCAGCAGGTTGTATTTCAGTCAATGTATATGTGTTTCCAACAATTAATTTATTTTCAATGAAATGAGGAGTATCTCCTGATACCCAACTATCAATTAAATTTCCGGCTTTATCTGTTAATGTTAATGAGCATCCCGGAATTTCTTTAGTTCCTGTAATATCTGTCTTAGAAATCTGAACCTTTGTTGTGTCATCTTTCATTACCACTGATTGAACTTCATTTGTATCATTAACCTTAAATGTAATTTCTGATGCAGAAGCATAACCATCAGCAGGTCTTAACTCTATTAACTTGTATACTTTATTTATGCCTAATTTAGCTGTTATGATATGTCTTTCTTCTGTTGATATCCAGTCTTCAATAATCTTTCCATTTTCATCTTCAATTCTTAAAGAACATCCTGGAATTTCTTTTGACTGAGCAATATCCATTTTAGATAATGCAACTGATGTTACATCATCTTTCATTGTTAATACATTTTCATCATCAACTGAAGAAGTTGGTTCTGTTTTTTCTACATATACATAAGTATCTTTGTCTGAGTTTTCTACATTTTTTATTAATTTGAAAGAAATTCTTTCTGCTGTTGTATATCCATCAGCAGGCTTTGTTTCTGTCATATAGTAAACTGTATCATGTAATAAACCTTTTACTTCCAAGTTGCCATTATCTGTAATAGCAGCTTCAACATTTTCATAACCCAAGTCTTTTAATTTATCAGATATTTTTACTGATGATTTATCACCTGAAATCCAACTAATGATTTCATTATTGTTTTCATCAGTAATTGTTAAATAACAATTCTGTAATTCATCTGTTCCTGTAAGAGTCTTTTTACTGAATACAGACTCTGTTCTGATGTTTTCCTGGGTACTATTTGATTCTATTGTTTCTACGTTCTGGTCTTTTGATTCAAGTTTAATTTCTATTGGTGTTTTATCAATGTAATAACTATTGGAAATATCCATTTCGATGAAATAATATTCACCTGAATTTAATTTACTACCAGGTTCATAATTTTCATCCATTAAAGGTAAATCCATATCAATCTTAGCAACACCCTTTTCATTAGTTGTTACTGTTGTTAATAAAGAATCTGCTTTTACTAATAAATCTCCATTAGTAGAATATATGTCATTTTTTGTATAGAATCCAAATTTAGTATTTGGTACTGTTAAAGCACTGTCTTTTTTGTCTTTTTTTGTTATTTTTACATTAGCCTTAACTTTTTTATCATTAACTTTAAGAATTCCATCTTCACAAGTTCCTGCTGAATCTTCTACAAATTCAGTATCTTTATTTTTCCATTCGAATTTTAAAGGCCATTCTTTTGATGAAATTACATGTCCATATGGGGCTTTTGTCTCTTTCATAGTGTATTCACCAAGAGGTAAAGTTAATGTAACTGCTCCAGTTTTTTCATCTACTGTATAAGAACAAATTCCATAACATTCATCAGTAAATTCTGCACCTTTGTTTGTTGTTATTGTTGCAACTAAATCTCCTTTTTTGAACCAATATGTTCCCTGGCCATCTTGTGTTTCAATGTCTTTAGCTGCATATACTTTAAATTCAGCAGAAAGATTTGCCGTTTCATATACAAAATCTTTTATATTTTCTGTTGTATCTATCTTATTATCTTCATTTGTTATACTTTGTACAGTTGTTTCAGATTCATTTATTGTTGTTTCTTCTGTTGCTTTATTTGTAGTTGATTCATTTATTGTTGATTCTTCTTCGTTAGAAGCATCTGTCGTTTCTTTATCAACTTTAGTTAAAACTTTACCTGTTTTTTCAACTGTAAATTTTCCTTTTGCTTCATCATTTTCATATTCTAAAGTTACAATACTAATTGTATTTCCTTCAGCATCTTTTTGTTTTTCATAAGTTGTTGTCTTACTATTAATAGTTATTTCTATAAATTTATGTTTAATATAAAGACCTGTAGCACTGTCAATTTCATATATTCTATATGTGCCTGATTTTAATGGCTTTACAGTCATTATTTCACCTGTATTGTCTGATACATAAGTATCAATATTAACAATTTTTTTACCATTAGAATATGACTGAACAACCTTTGTTTCTGAATCATCTTTATTTACTTTATAAATGTTATATGATGTATTTTCTTTTAATACTGTAGCTTTTGTATTACCATCTTTTTTTATAACACGAAGATATGCATTAAATGGAGCATTGTTGTACATAAGAGGGATTATCTGTCCATCCTGAGTAATTTGTACTTCCTGATCTGCTATCATTTCAGTATCTTCATTTCCTGTTCCTGTCTGATGAAGAATATATGTTCCTATATATAATTTTTTAGAAATAGCATATCCTTTATCATTAGTAATTAATGTATCTCTGTCATAATCGCTTGCATTATTATAACTTCCGGCAGCTTTTCTATACAATTGGAAAGTTGCTCCTTCTTCATATTTGGCAGGACCAGTTGTTCCATCACTAATTATCTTAGTAATTTCAATTTGTCCAAAAATAGGATTGTTTCCATATTCAAATTGATATCCATTATTATTATATTCTACGGTAAAGTCATCCCCATTTGGTTTAATTGTTAAAACCTGAGATGATAATTTATAACCATATGGAGACTCAATTTCTTTAACATAATAAGTTTCTCCGGCTCTTAAATAATCTGTTATAAATGTTTTGTTTGTAGTTGAATATGGTCTTGCTGTAATAGCTTTTCCAGTTGGAGAATATACTGTGGCTGGAACTGTACATGCAGAGTCTGCATATATTCCAAAAACTGCCCCATCTAAAGTAGCATCACCATGAGCAACTCTATCATTTGAATATGCATCAAATTTATTTACACTAATGGATACTTTTTTGAAGTTGTTTGTAACATCAATTTTTCTAGCTAATATATAATTGCCAAAAGAATTAGATGCATCTCCCTGAGTATCAGGCCATTTACCATCAACTTTAGTCCAACTATCTGCTGATGTTAATACATAATCTACTCCTTTACCATATTGTTCATCTACAACAAGGTTTCCATTTTCAACTTTTAGTTCCTGAACAGTATAAGTATTACTAATCTGTCCATACTGAGAATCTAAGTCATTATTTACAAGAGTCTGAGCTCCTTCTTTGGAACAATCATATGAATATTCAATACCTTCTTCATCCATTTGTGCTTTTGCATTTTTAATATAATCTTCTTTCTGTTCTTTAGTTAAATCTTTAATACTTGAATCTTTAACATATCCATATGTTTTTGACTGCAATCTGTATGTGAATTTATAAGTTAATCTACCGTTTGCATCTGTTTGGGCATCAACATCAAATACACTTTCACCATCAGTATCTATGTTCTGTTCTTCCCCAAATCCAACAACTTTATAATTTGTCATTTCTTTCATATTTGAGGCTTTAACATTAAACCATGCATGAGGTACAACATTTCCGTCTTCATCATATTTTGTTAAAGTGATTCTCTGTCTGTAAACTCTATCATTTTCAAGAGGTTCATATGTTGGATTAATCACTTCTGTTGTATTTATTTGGAGTAATACCTGTCTTTTGTACTTATCTCCTGCGGAATATTTCCATTTGATAATATCACAAGTAACAATATCAGAAATATCAAATATTTCTTTATAAATTTCATTCACGTCTTTATCATTATAATATTTAGTGTTGTTTTTTACTTGACGAATTATATCTTTTAACTGAGCCTCTGTAGCTGAGCCTTTTGTTTCTTCTTCAAGCCAAATAAGACATTGAGCATATACCCATGCTTTTGTACTATTTTTTTTCACCTGTGAAAACCAATAACCAATTTTTGCTTCCATTGCTATTTTTTTATTAGAATCTGCACTAGAATATGTTCCTGATTCATTTTCATAAACATCCCCTGAATTACATGCTAAACCAAGATTTAAGCAAAAAACAGGGACAACTTTAGGTTTACTAGAATCAGTTACATTGTCAGTTACTTTTGTTTGTTTCCACATACCACTT
>ERZ773147.2009-NODE-2009-length-19059-cov-4.773469_pt1 | contig 19059 bp, 19 predicted proteins | sample MGYA00580851_ERZ773147 | MGnify/ENA primary metagenome ERZ773147 (study PRJEB29015, sample SAMEA2737818) | human gut metagenome | biome: human gut; feature: human-associated habitat; material: faeces | place: China | collected 2012 ... | reverse complement strand
GCCAGTGAAATATTCGTGTTATGCAAGATTTTGAATACCCCTCATGTTGCAGGATTGGATAAAACGGTGGGTATCCTTTTAGATGCTGATTCATTAGAAATGGTAGCATATAAGGAGTTTGCGGCTGATAAAGTAGTTATAAACTGTATTCAAGCGAGTGACGGACAAAGCAGAATATTGGTATCAAAAACCACAACATATCAAGGAATATCAACACAGGAAATTCAGCTTTTAGCTGTCGAAGGCAGTCAATGGGTAGAAATTCCGATAGATGCGCTAAAGATCATTGGAGATGAATCTTTTTATTATATGGATATAGTAGATGATTTGATTATTGTGGCATCTGAGGATAAATTGATAAGTTCTGAAGAAATCGTAGCAGTATTAAAGTGGAACCCTGAGACAGAGCAGTTTGTTTTGGAACAGTAACGGGTTTGGCGGTGTGCAAGTCCAAATTATTAAATAACAATGTGCATAAAGAAAAGCGGAAATCTGGCTATATTAGATGAAATCACCATGACCACTAATTCCTTTGTCTATCAGAATGCTGAAAGCGGTGATGCTAAAGTTTAATTTTTATTTAAATTATCTTTTTTCTACGTAAGCGCTTAGTTTTTGGGGAACTAGATATTTACTGTTTTCTAACTCATAATGATAAGGACTAACGATCCGTATGAATAAACTTACTTTAAAGTAATTGTTGCTCCATTTTCATAGAAAAATCCATTTGCAACTTCCATTTTAAATACATCATTATAGCCAAACGATGTAAGACCAACCTCTTCGCAACCGGCTGATGGAAGCATTCTGCTGTAATGGCTTAAAGGTATACTTGTATCACTCATATCAAGCACATACACATCCGCTGCACCACCCTCTTCCCCATCTGCCGGATCATGAGAAAAGCGATAAAGTGTACTCTTGATTCCGTTCATTGTATTGTCTTCCTCTGTTACCGTCCACTCACCTTCCCAGCTTTCTGGAACTATCACTTCAAAGTATTCATTGGAATACGATACTTTTGTCGTTTCTTGTGATTCTTCATTTTTATCATTTTCTTTCCATTGTAAATCATCCTGCCAATTTACACTTGATTCCCAGTGCTTTTCCCACAACGGTTTTAATGCTGCTTCAAATAATGGCTGTTTTAGAAGATTTTTATCAAACACAGGTGTATCAACTACTATTTCTCCTTTTATTTCCGGAACAATCGATAAATCCAGGCTACCGGCATATCCATCTAATTCTTTATTAGTGGTAACTTTTGCTTCACCTTCTGCTTTTCCTGCAATTTTTAAAGACATATCCATTCCTGAAGCATCATATAATTTTGTAATCAAATGAACCGATGAACCCATTGATGTATCTCCTGAAATAGAAATTGTATTCCACTGTAATCCATCCGATTCACAAGTTACTTGATTTATCTCTTCCACTTTTCCTGTCTTACTATTATAATTAAATCCTTGCGTTGTTTCTGCTGTCAACTCATATGAAACGCCTATATTTCCTTCCAAATTTATTTCCGCTTCTGTATAAATCTCAAGTTCATTCGTTACAACAATCGGTATTCCTGCAACTATAAATTGATAATCAGGCAATTTTTTTGTTAATAATTGCTTTTCTAATTCTTTTGAATAGCTGGCACTACACTCTAAAGAGGCTTTAGCCCCTTCTTTTGTTCGAATTGCAATTCCACATTTTATATCCCCGTGAACTATATCTATACTCACTTCAACCCATGCACTTGTTCCGGCTTCTCCAGACAGACTGACTGGATCTTCCTTTTCCTCAAAACTTTTTCCAAACATATAATCCGTGCCATTATCCTCATCTTCTGTTTTGCACAAAATATTCGATGACTGCAATTCATTTGTAACAGCATTCATATTTTTAATATGATAGCTCTCAGATTCATTTTGAGATTCTGCTAATTCTATTCGTTTATAAATATGAGCTTTTTCAAATACATCCGTCAATACAGCAGGTTCTGTTTGTATAATGTATTTTCCTTTTGTTTTCTGTACTCCAGTAACATTTCGTATAAAACCATTTGGTGCTGAACTTGTAATTCCTGAAACAATGACATCTCCTTTTTTGTATCTTGGATTCGAGTCAAAAGTTATTTTATCATCTTCTACTAATATCGGTTGCTTATCACTTTCTTCTGTAATAATTTTTACATTGTCCTTTACAACATTATTTTCATCTTTGTCTTTATTATTATGTGATTTCTTATACCCCAGCACTGACAATGTCGAAACCGAAACTAAAACCAGTAATACAACAACCCAAAATATTCTCTTGTTCCGTTTCTTCACAATTTATCCTCCCAATTACATTCCCCTACTCTCCTCATCCTGACACTTTATTTCCACGGAATTTCTGCTATATTTATTTCCTTTCCATTTTCTCTCCTGTAAAACTTATGTTTCCCACTTTCTGCCTCTTTCAAGTTACAAATTTTTCTACTTGTTATAGAATTATCCAACATAATATAATCGCCCATAGAATCATGCACCTTAAATAACTTAATTCCTCCAAAACTTCTATAATCTACAATATAGTGATGATTTGGATTCGTGTCTGTTTCATAGGCTGGTCTGTTATCTTTCTGATTATTCATTGTACTCATAGTATTCCCCTTTACATGATCGTATTTTTTTTGTGAATATGTACCAGTGTTACTTCCTGCACTTCCACTTGATGTGCTTTGTGTACCTCCTCCTACCGACTCTCCAAGCGTTGCTATTGCTATAATTGCTATAATTGCTATAATCGCGATAGCAATTATCCCAGTCGCAATCGGAATTACATTTTCCAAGAATAAAATTAATAATGGCATTACTATCAATGCTACCAGTAATGCAGTTGCCGTATATCCAAATATTCCTCTACATTCTTCTGTAATAACCATTAGAATGATAAATAATGCAATACCTCCCATCCAAACGCCTGCAACAACCATTTCTACATCACTAATGTCTATTCCTGTATTTTTTATTAATTGAAATGTTACATATTCCGCCACTGTTCTGTCAAAAAAAAGACTCACTGCACCTGTCACAACAAGATCAATTATCATTAATACTTTCCGTACTATGCCTGTTTCCTCAAAATACTGAATCAACAAAATGATTAAATCTATCACTAATAATATCAAAAGAATTTTTCCCGCAACGCCTTTAAAAATCATTTGCGACGTTCCTGTTGTGAACTTTTCATCATATGCTCCAAAAAGACCATATTCCTTTACTAATTGAATCTGTTTTGTATAACCGCCTCTGGTAATAAACAAAATATATGCAATAATCCCATTAATAATGCCATTTGCTGCTATCGCAGTCGGCACCCAACGTCCAAGATTATCCAACAAATTTGTTTTCAAATTTTCTACCGTATCTTTAAATTTGAACTCTCCCATTGTACCCCTCCCTCTATTTCTCCATTTCGTAAACTCTATATATTTGCTATCTTTTCCAGGCATTGATTAAAACGCTTATTAAGCGTTTCGACTAATTCATCCTGATAAAATCTGTCAATTGTTCTTGTAGGATACTTTTGTCTTTTCTCTTTAAAGTACTTCTGTCTTTCTGCAATTTCTTGTTTTGAAGGGAAAAAGTTGAACTGAATTGGGTTTCCTCTAAGATGTTCATTTTTGATGGACTTATATAATTCTGGATTTTCTTCAATGATATCAAAAACACTGTCAAAATACTTTATATTAGGATTCAGCTTTAGCCAATTGTCTGGTACTCCCGGAACCTCACAGCTATTAATAATAAAATCCACTTCATCAACAAGTTCATAAAGTCTTTTTCTTATAATTGGTTTATTGACAAATGTTTTATCTACATCCTGTCTAATTTCCATCATCAACTTATTAAAATACCCTTCTCCGTCCTCTTTTGTACTAGGAATGTAATTAAAGTAGCAACTAATTTCCAATAAATAGAGTACCTTGTTTAATTGATTATAAATTTCATTCGTACCTTCAATATTGGTTTGAATTTTTAGAGAATTCACAATTTGCTCAAATGATTCTATTGAAATCGGTATTAAAAATTTCATCTCGTCACCAGCTAATGCTAATCCTAGACTTTTTATGAAACTAATGTCTCCCATGACTCCACTTTTACAATCATCAACATAATTATTGAATCGTTTAATTCTTTTCATCAAAGCCTCTTCACTTCTAAATTCATACGTTGTATTTAATTCCATTTTTGTACAAATATCTTTCGTACTTAATGGTTTTGGCCAGTCTCGCTCATGTTTATATAAATCAAGATCAAACCAGAATTGTTTTCCCGTTTGCTTATCTTCAATCACTTCTGACAGCATCCTAATAATTCTTGATTTTTTCATTTGATTTCCTCCCTAAATAAACATATTACTACTCTTTTTCCATATAGCTGGACAGTGCAATGTCCAATTTAATAAGATTTAATGTAATCCCTGAAAAGTATCGCCTCAACTACAGGTGTTCTGGAAGCGTATTCAGCTCTCTCAATGCCATTAGTAATCAATACTCTTTTCCATATTTTTTCATAATGTTCAAAATCAAACTTTTGATCATCCAGTATTACAAATTCTTCAATTTCCGGATGTAGTTCAAGGTACTCTTTTACGCCCTGACCTCTTTTCCGCTCTTTGTCAATGGTGTGATCCGATATCTTCAATTCACACTGCTCCAATTTTGATACAAGATATCTGTAATCGTCATGATTTCTGTCCAGCACTTTCCAATCAGATGAAAGTACAATATCACCGCCTCCACATTTTTCAATAGCATTTGCAAGGATTTTAACTCTTGCATCGTCTATTCCTTTGTATCCATAAGGTGTTCGTTTAACGGTTGTTCTTGTGTTTAATACACCATCAATATCAAGAAATACTACAAACCTCATTTAACATCCTCCTCAGCCTTATATGTTCCTTTTTTACCTTTATAAAAGCTTCACTACTATTAACTAATTCGGATTATAAAAAAAATCAGACAAATTTTGTCCGATTTTCTCTGCTAAAAGTCCAATTTTTATTTAAATTGTCTTTTTTCTACTTTATTCGGTTTTCTAAAGCCCATTTCATCCGCTCTTTCAATATTTTTTTCAATAACTCGCCTTCTAAAACCTCTACGCAATCCATATATTGCATTACCCAAAAGGAAAAAGCCATAACATTAACTTTCGGAAATTTTAATTTTACCATTTCTACTTCGACCGTAGATGTCTTTCCCTTTTTTGGTTTTTCCATACAATACGTCCCTAAGCATTCAAATAAACCATTCTCTTCGGTTCCGAACCAATCTACTACTTGTGTGATCTGTTGTTCCTCAAATCCAATTACAATGTCTTCTTTTTCACCAGAGTAGAAAAAAGGATTTGATATCAGAAATCTCTGTGGATCTTTCCACTCAACTTGTCCCTGCACATCTCTTCTTTTCGTTTTTATTATTTCTATTTCATTCATCAAATCAATTCTATAAAACAAGAAATCTTGTGTCGTAGACTTTCTCTCATTTTTTGTGATTACATAATATCGCCCATTACTCATCATAATCTGCAGCGGTGACACACAACGGACATTACTGTTTTCAATATCTAATTCAATTGTTCCATCACTTGTATATCTATAAACGCCAAGTTTAAACTCAATCTTTTTTTGGCTATCAATCGCTTCTTGAACGATTAATACATTTTTCATCACATCAATTCCGCCTTCTACAGAATATGGTTTTAAATCAACGATTTTTCGAGAAAACGTATTCAGTTCTTTCACCTGTCCCGTACCGAACAATCTTTGAAGACTTGAATTGTAGTCTGGTTTGTATTCAGGATTTAACACTTTGGAATAAATGACGGCATCAGACAAAAATCTCGCGAGATATTTTGATGAGCCCCCTTCCTTTCCATCTTTTTCGTCATACCAATATCCTGTTATATAAGTACCTTTTTTATTCACTTTCTTGAATCCTAAATTATATTTTCCTTTGTCTATTATTCCAATTCCATTCTCATCTGTTATTTCATCTAACTCTTCATCTGATTTTCCCAGCAAGTTTCTGAGGCTCCGGCCCACAGTACGGACAGATGGTAAATCTTTGGCATCATATTTATCTTTTAACGCTTCATATACTTTCTGTGCCTTCGCCGGATATATCTCAGATGCCTCCATTAACTTTAATGTTTCGATAAGCTCTTCATCTTTGAGTCTATTCCATGCTCTATTTTCCTGCATCTATTCACACTCCTTATTTTCCCAAAAATCATACGCTTACTATTATTTTTTCTTCATTATGATAATAGCTCTAAAGAAGGGCTTCCCTTTGCCTTTTTTAGAGCTATTTCAACTTTTATTCTTCCGGTAGCTTCTACATAATTACCGTAGTCCCAGGTTCTATATTCTCTATCAACCATTCGAGTTCTGACTGTGCAATTCTAATACATCCTGATGTAAATGTATCATTACCACTGATTGGCTCATAATCTTGCATGGATTCTCTGGCTACCTCTGCATCATATAAATCACTGTGGATAAAATAATCTTCGAATATCACAAGATAACCAAAAAACTTTACCTGACCACGCTTTGGATAATATCCGCTCAGATACTCTTCTGCAGATTTGTTCTCTACTTTGAATATTCCTGTTGGAGTTGGTGATTTTTCTCCTCCGAAAATACAATCTATAGATTTCAGTTTTTCATACATAGTATAACCAGATGCATCAAAATCCGAACGAATCGAATAATGTTCATTCAGAACTAAGTTGTCTGCTTTTTGATATACTTCTAACCTATGATCTGTTCGATTTAGTTTCAAAAGATAATTCATCTCTTGATTTTCAAATTCTCTTTTTACAATATACATAATCTACCTGTCTTTCCGCTTCTTTTTTTTCCTAAATTCCTTATATATCATTGTCAGGAAAAAAAGTATCATTATCACACTTGTTGCAAGAAAACCAATAATCATCAATGGTCTTCCTGTTGAAATATAATCCAGCATCTGTAATGTGGCTGAAATAATCGATACAAGTCCAAATACTGTTATGATCATACTAACTCGTGATTCACGCTCTCCATCAATTCGATCCTGTTCCTCATTCAGTAACGTAATCTTCTGACTAATTTCCTCCAACAACTCATTCACACCGTTTTGTTTTTGTAAAGAGCGATAAGTTTCACACACATTATTCCAACGCGAAATCTGTGATGGCGCCAGCGTTCCATAGGATATGAATTCCAATGCTTCTCTTTTTAAATTTCTAAGACTTTCTTCTCTTTTAAGTCGACTTGATTCACCGATAAATCTTTGGTGAATTTTTTCATTAAAGATCATGCATGTATATTTTTGGTACATAACGATCATTGTTAATAACAAATCATCTTTAGACCGCCCCCACAAACCGTTTTTATCTCTGGGTTCTGTTTTACCCTGTCCCGGTCCATAAGCATAGGAAATTTCCTGGGAGGTGATAGCACATGCCCAGCCATAATGTTCATCCTCTACATCTTTTGCCCCAATTGCATATTCCACATCCATCTCTGATACATCTTCAAAATCTCTTGTCACATCAACTAAACGATGTCCATTGTAAGCAATTCTCTTTGGAATTTCATTATCTTCAAAACGTTTTGGAAGAGATGCTATATTCAGTCGATAAGCTTCCTTGATGATATATTTTCTCGAGCCCTTATCCTGTATAAACCATGAAAGGGTAATTTTCATTTTCTTTTGAACTAATCCAAATACCTTCTCTTCTAACGCTTCCAATAAAACATCCTGAACTGATTTCTCTTTGTCATTGCTCTCTTGCACATAGCCTGGATCTATAAATTTATATATTTGATTAACATCTTTGTTTTTATATGATAAGTATACCGTTATGAAAGCGATTCCGTTATTAAAAATGAAAAATTGTAAATCGTCAATCTGGTATTTTTTGCTTGTCTCCGCTTTCCCGTTCCATGCTTCTATTGTTTCCTGTAATTTGCTGTTAACACTGAACCTCTTAACAAAATTTCCATTCCAGCACTTCACCGATAATAATTCAGTGAAATCACTGGAGTCAAATGTTAATTCTGGAAGTTCAGGGTCTTTTTTATTAACAGTAATGGATTGAAAAGAACCTTGGTAACGTAATGGGAGGATTATGTATAGACCGCGGTCTATGTTATGTGTATCCTTTACATCTTTCCAGTATGTTTGCATATGTTATCCTCTTTTATTTTTCTATACTTTTATAAATATTATTTTCGTTTCTTTCAATAAACTTTATAAACGCATCTACTATCTTATCATCTTCTTCAAAACTAACCTCTGGATTATAATACTGAAAATAGTTTTCTCCATTTTTCTTTGTTTTATCATTATTCTTCAATGACATTGGATATTTATCACATGAAGATTCATTAACTGTAACTGCAAACTGAATAGATTTCAAAGCACATTCTACTTGTTTAACTTTTTTATTTATAGCCATTCTAAAAAACATCAAATCATAATTTCGGTTGTCCACCATTACCCTTAAATAATTAAACAAGGAATAATATTGCATTCTCCCATTTCCCGTTTTTTTATCTTTTAAAACCCATTCTTGTTTTTCATTTAACGCATCTTGCAATAATTTGTAAACATCATTTCTTTTATCTATTATTTCTCTCGAATACGTCTCTACTTTATCTTTTGGCATCAAATGAAAGTTTCCACTTCTTTCATCGAAAAAAAATGCAGTATGTTTTTCAGTACTATAGCAATTATATACACCTTCATTTTTATCATATTCCGCAATGCATTTTGTTTTTAAATTTTCACCTTCTTTGACTTTTAGTAATGGTTTGTATTCCAAGGCCTCTTTTACATTCATATTCTTTTCCTTCCTCTATGTAATTAACTTTCCTATGTTCACCAAACGCATATAACATTCACTAATTATTAATATTTTATTCATCACTAGTTACTGTTTATCCTTTCGGCTTCATTACATTTATTATACGCTTCCATTATGGCTAATTCTAGCAATTTGCTAATTATTTTTCTTTACTTTTTAACAACTTAATTTCATTTATCTAAAATATTTTACTATAAACATGTATTCTTTTTATTTTATAGCCTATCGCACTAAACTGCTTTTCTCATTAATTCTACCAACTTATATAAAACTCTTCCATATCATTCAACCGAATCACCCCCAAATTTCCATCTTTCTGATATCCTGCCCCGCAATCTATTCTAATCGTCCTTCCCGATGGCGATACCCATATCTTTCTATCCTCTGTCGCAGTATGTCCTACAACAGAGGTAAACTCATTATGTTCTTCCATTCCTCTGATAAAACACTCGTAATGTCCATCCCCCATATAGAACCTGCTTTTATTCCATATTCGCTCCGGTGTCAAATATGTCTGTGCATGTGCTATCTGGTATTTTCTCCCCTCAAGATCAAGATTGATATAATAAGGCTTTTTTTTTATCCATCTTGCCAGATTAAGCAAATCGACAGCTGTCATCCGTTGTTCCATGATCGATAATGTATTGTATGAAATATATTCTCCTACTTTTTCATCAGCATACTTTTCCATAATTTCTCTTGCCAGCCAAACATCATGGTTTCCTTGGATCACTTGAATATTAGGATATTTTAAGATTTCAAAATACAATTCAATCGGCTGATTCCCGCGATCAAAAATATCTCCCGCCAGAATCAATATATCGTCTTCCGCAAAATCAATTTTTTCCAATAACAATTTAAATCTATCAGCATCATTATGTATATCAGAAACAACATACACCTTTTTATTAACGACCTTTAAATTCATTTCGTCCTCTCTAAGAAAAATTATCGCTGCAATCCTATTTCAGTAGATTTTCCAGAACCATTATTTCCATATAACACGGTGATTGGTGCAAAAAAACTGCTGAGATATATCATTTTAAAAAATCCCCTTCACCTATAAACTTATATTTTTCAAATCAGCAAACCATTCTCCTTTTACTCTTCAGCACAAATTTCATCATAATCTTCATACATAATTCGTATTCCACACTCCTCACTTTCTACATGGTAATGTCCCGCATACCACTCTGTAAAATCTAACCTGTCATAAATCTTCTGTAGCCATTTTTCCGTTGACTTGTCCACTACTGATTGATCAAGCCCCGGAATAAACGCCCACACGGGTTCCGCTTCAATCGGTACTGTATGTGAGAGCACGATATCCACATTCCACTTAGCTTTATCCAACTGCTGTTCCACATATTCTTTTATCATTTCATCCGGCTGTTCTGATTCAAACCATGGTAATCCATTTCGTATCCTATAATATTTGTCAACGCTGTATGCACCACCGATTGGCATCACTTTCTTTCCATGAAAATTATATATTTCTCCATCTTTTGCGAACAAAATATTCGGATACTGTTCTTCCACATACACAATTCCTTCATTCCATATTTTTTCTTCATAATCTGCCGCCTCCCATGGTCGTGCTTCGTGGTTCCCATGAACACAGAAAAATGTAATATCCATTCCTGATAACCGTCCCTTTAATTCTTTATCAGACAGATCCAGCCAATAATTAATCCCTGCATCCCCTAAGATAATCATCACATCCTCTGTTGTGGTTTCATATCCATAGCAAAAATCTTCAATACGATCAAAGCTACGATGTGTATCACCTGTAATATAAAAATGCACCTATCCTTCCTCCCTCTCAATTTTCACAATTTCCATCTCATCAATACTCTGTATTTTCGATTCTCTTATATGCTTAAACAACGTTTTCTCTCCCGGTAATTCACATGGAATTCCCACAATATCATAAGAAACTTCTTTCTCTTGTCCCAATGTTCCATGATCATCAACCCATTCAACCGTTCCGTAGCCTTCCCTTGCGTCCTCTTTTCCAAAGGTAAAATACACCATTTCTCCTACTCTGTACCTTGGTCTTCCTACTTTCTGAACAGAATCTGGTTCTCCTAATTCTTTGATTTCTTCATACAGTAGTTGAGCGTCTGTATATTGAATATTGTCATGATAATGTCCGAAATACCATTGCGAATAATCTAATTTCTTTGCAATTTTATCCATCCATTCCTCTGTCGACAGATCTATCTTCTCTTGACATTCTTCATTCCACCGATTTGGTCTATATACTAACGGACATGTATGAGAAAACACATAATCCACTTTCCAATCTACTTCATTCAATCTATTTTCTACTTGACTTTTTACTTTGTCATCTGGTTGTTCGTCCTGGAACCATGGAAGACCTGTTAAAAGTCGATAGCTTTTATCGCGACTGTATGCGCCACCGATTGCAATCGCCTTTTTCCCATCAAAATCATAAATTTCCCCATCTTTTGCAAATAATATATTCGGATATTCCGGTTCATAATATACCTCTCCTCCACGCCAGATTTGTGTTCTGTAAGTTTGTATATGATAAGGTCTTTCCTCATGATTTCCATGAATACACAGGAAATAATTTGGAAAATCCGCAAGTATTTTTTTGTTCTCCCAATCTTTGTCAGCTCCAAAATAATTCAATCCGACATCTCCCAATAATATAATTACATCCTCTTTTCCAAGTTTTTTATTAAATCTTGCCAACCAAATTAACTTATCAAAATGTGCATGGCAATCTCCTGTTATGTAATAAGCCATTTCCTACCACCTTACATATATTATTTCATCTTCTGTTCATTCAAATAGTTTGCAAAAGCTTTCTTCGCATATTGTAAGTCAATCATTTCGTTTTTCCACCTTATTTTCAAGATTTCTCAACATAATATTCCCAACCAGTATCCAGACAAACTGCAGCCAAACGTCCATTTCTTCGATTACAGCCACAATCAATCGCAATATGATGATTCTCCCTGTATACATAACCCGGTTTTGGATTCCCCATAATTCCTTGTGTCGGTGTATGTCCTGTTACCACGTATGTATCTTCAAAATATTGGATATCATACTCAGCCCTGTCCCATATCAATTCTTTTAAGGAATATTCTTCAATATCTTTTCCCGGATAGTAATTTCCAAGTCCTCCGTGAACTAATAAATAGTTTTTTCCATTAACTGTCAGTTCTTCGTAAATCATAAAGTCTTTTATAAAATCAATCACTTCATATTGCATTTCCCGGCTCAATGTCCGAAACTCATCAATGGTTGACTTGCTGCCATTGTACTGCCAGATCATAAGATTCTCCAACATTTTTTCATCAACTTTTTCGATAGAAATCTCTGTAATTTCCTGCATTAAAAATTCTAGACACTCTAACGCCATAAGCTCATGATTTCCTGTCAGACATACCACATTTGGCATTTCCATAAGCTTCAGAATAATCTGAATCGGATGCGGACCTCTGTCCAGAATATCTCCGAGAACATATAATGTATCCGTCTCTTTCAAGTGGATTTCTTCTAACAGTCTAATAAATAGTTCATATTCTCCATGAATATCTGAAACAACATAAGTAGCTATGTCAATCATCCCCTTTCGTTCCCAAAACACCCTAGCGCACTCTAAATTTTTCCACTTCCGGTATCACCTAACATGCAAATCCAATCTTCTTTATCTGTCTTTTCATTTCCGTCGGAATCTCTGGAATATCGCTTTCCTCAATGGTAGTCAGCACTTCTGTTGTAATTTCTGTTTCGTCCATCTGACATATTCTTTCTGCCAGATTCATCTCTGCTTCTTCCAACATTTTTCTAGCAAATCTTCCATTTCCATAGTCTCTGCTTTCTTTTACGCTCTCGAAATTCTTTTTTAACTTTTTCATTCCTGCCTCTGTGATTGTCATTTGTTTTCTTGAAAGCATCAATTTTGTAATCTCACAAAGTTCCTCAACAGTGTAATCATCAAATTCTACGCTAAATGCAATTCTGGAACGCATCCCTGGATTCCTGTCAAGAAATGCCTTCATTGGTTCCGGATAACCGGCAAAGATTACAATCACATCATCCCTGTGATTTTCCATCTCCTGAACGATTGTATTGATTGCCTCATCACCGAAACCATTTTCATAACTATCACAAAGCGAATAAGCTTCATCGATAAAAAGTACTCCTCCTTGTGCTTCTTTAAACTTTTTCTTAACTAACGGTGCCGTAGCGCCTACATGTTCACCTACAAGATCTGCACGCCCTGCCTCTACAAACACACCTGTTGATAATATTTTCTCATCTTTCATAATCTCTGCAAACAATCTGGCTACAGTAGTCTTTGCTGTTCCCGGATTTCCTGTAAAGACCATGTGTAAAGAAGCGTTATCCCTTTGAAGACCTTTCTCCATACAAAGCTTGTTTATCTTATGTTTGGCAATCGCTTTATGGATTACTGTTTTAACAGAAGCTAATCCCACCATTTCGTCTAATTCTTTTCTGGCTGTTCCTGATTCTCTTTCCTTCTTTTCTCCCTCTCCAAGCATCTGGATATCCTCTTTCGTAATCTGAAAGAGTTCATCCTTTTGAATATCACCCAGATTTCTTCTTTGTGAAAGTAATCTTACGGATTGCTGTCTAACCGCACGTTCCATCAGATTACGGACATATCTTCCATTCCCAAAATCATCGATATTTCTAACTTTTTCAAAGATATAATGCGCCTCTTTGATTGCGTCATCTGTCACACAGAATCCTTTTTCATGGATCATCAGCTTAAAAATATCTGTAAGTTCCTCTGCCGTATAATCCGGAAAATCAATCCAATATGGGATTCGGCTTTTCAACCCTTCATTCCTCTTCATGAATGCTTTCATTCTTTCATTGTATCCTGCAAGAATAACAATTACATCTTCCCTTTGATTTTCCATTTCCTGAAGCAGCACTGTAATAGCTGTGTCACTCTTCATAGCGTATGCTTCATCTATGAATAAAACACCGCCTTTAGCTGCTATAAAAGCTTCTCGTATGGCACTTACGCATCCCATGCCATCTAAATCCATTCCTCCACGTTCAACAAATGCACCACTTTTTAAAATGCCTTTTTCTTTTGTAATTCCTGCAAACAGTTTTGCAACTGTAGTTTTTGCACTTCCAGGATTCCCGCCAAAAATCATATGCATCGAACTGGTATGATAATCATTTCCTTTTCGTTTTTTTCGTTCTTTCTCAACAATATCTGCCGTAATAATCTTATCAATCTGCTCTTTTACAATTTTCAGGCCAATCATGTTATTTAACTTTTCATAAGCGGATACTTCATTTTCATCTCTGTCCAACAAGAAATCTTCCGAAAGATTATAATCATATGCTTTCAATACATTTTTATTCAGACACCATGCTTCAAACTGCTCATAAGCTCGCAGTACATCTGTCTGTGAAAATTCATTTCCGGGAAATAATGCCATGAACTCCTGTGCCTGTCCTGCATATTTTGAATATTCGGATTTTTCAATCAACCGCTGCATATAATCGACCGCTGCTTTTCTATCCCCTGTTCCTTCTCTTAACATAATCGTCATCATATATCTTTTTAACTGTGGCAAGAGATAATAGGCAAATCCCGGATGATCCATATCATATGTAAATACAAACAGGCATTGGTTCCGATACTTCTTTATAAGTTTCTCCAGATATTGACTTGCCATTACATAATCAACCGGATCACACCCAAACTTTTCAGATAAATCTAAGACAATCACTCCGCCATAACTGTTTTCGATAATTTCTTCAAGATGGTTATTTTTCCTAAACAGATTAGGTTCTATTTCACTGACGATTTCCATTCTTCTGCTGTTGATTCGATTCGCTTTGCGTAAGTTCTGAACAAGTACTTCTGTCATTTCACCTGCTGCTTCAACGCTACGACTGGATATCACATAATGAACCAAATTTCCACTGTATTCAGATAGATTTGCATGCGCCTTTATATTTCTCAGTTCCTCCACAAAATCCTGATGGTAGATACTGCAGATCTCACACTCCTGTTCAGAAATAATACGCTCCTTAAAATCATAAGGAAATGGTCTTGTATCATTCATACAAGAATAATAATAGATCCATAAATTCGACGATTCTATGATCCGATTAGAATAGTCAAAACATCTTCTTCTTTTACATTCAAGAAAACATTCCATGAACTGATGCATCGTTATCTCAAATAGCTCTACTTTTACCTGCTTTATTCCAAAAATATCTTGCAGCATTTCAAGAATACCTTCATATGCATTTCGGAAACTCAACTTCTGTTCATTGTAAGAAAAGATTGCGCAAATCAGATTATCTTCTTCCCGATACACTAAAAATGTCCTGTCATTCTTCATATTCTGATACATATACGAGTTGATAGATTCGAGTACATTGTCGTATCCATAGTGTCTGAGTTCGATTTTTGCATTCTCCTTAATCTCCTCTACATTTGTACCCAACTTAAAACCATAATATCTCATACTCTTTTTCCTCCGTAAAACCATTTGAAGATTATCTCATGCTTGCCATTCTCTCTGTCAAGCAGAAAATTCTTTTGCAAACACCTCATAATTCAATGTATCTCTCGGCGAACAGTAAATAGCTAATTCAATAGTTTCAAATTCATATTTATGTTCGTCAATTGCTGCATGCATTGCTTTCGCAACCAGCTCCGGTGGATTTGCAAAAGCTCCACATCCAAAAGCTCCCAAAATAATAACGTCCGATTTCGCACAACTTGCTATGTCTAAGACACGATTTATTCTCTTCTTATATATATCAAACAACCTTTTATCCGTAACATTCTTTTTCCAGTTTTTATCATGCTGTGACATATATCTCAGATTTGGTGCTACACAGCTAATTACATCCACATCAAACCAGTCTTTCTCCGATAAAAGAGCCGGTTTGGCAGTATCGCTCTTAAATACCGTCACATCGCATGTTTGTATGCAATCATCATTATAAAGAGAATTCATCTTTCCTGTTTTCAATGCATACCTGTGTTTTTTATGAAATGCTTCTGTAATCTCACTTGCTGATATACATTTATACAACGTACTGACTCTGCACAAGCATTCTTCCTGGGCACTGGCTCCTTTTGTCACTCCGCCACCTGGATTGGTTACTGAAGCAAAGTTTAGCACACTGATATGTTTTCCTTTATACACTGAAGCTGCCTCAAAGCTTCTTTTCTTTGAAACGATAATCTTTGCTTCTTTTCCTGTTTCATGTCCGTGTATAAGATTCTTGAAAATATCGTATTCATTTTCGTCCGATATCACCCGGTTGTGATTCATAGAATAATTAATCTTATTCATTAGAATTTCATTTGTATCACACAGTAACATTGTATCTTCAAATATCCTTATCATATCTTCTCTACGCATAATACTCCCTCTTCTTTCCCTTGATTTTGCTTCACTAAAGAGATCCTGACTGCTCGTATACAATACGAAATTACAATATCTCACAGAGTATCCTCTAACATTGTCTTTATCGTCTGAATCCTTGAAGCAGAAAACAGTACCGGATCAAACATATCATATATGAATCCGACTTCATCGCGAGTAATTCCAAGTACTGCAGCCACTTCATCTGCAGCATTCCCCGGATAATCATATTTTTTAATCACCTCAATAACATCTGCATATCTTGTGATGAAAGTCATATACAATTCAGCTTCTCGAACGTCTCTTTTATGAACCTCTTCTTCATCGCTACGGATAGTTCCATAAGGAATGACATTCTCACTATCAATTCCGCCCCATACTTTAAGCCAATACATAGCTCCCATTTTTGCTTCTTCCATAGAACTATATGACCTGATAAATTCACCTCTTGTATTAACACTGTAGCATGAAAGATTTCCCGAGAATGAATTTTCCAACTCTATCATCGGACTTTTACCTTGATCCACAGGAATTTCCAATGGTCCTCTCACATCCTCAATCCGCCGATAAAAAAGATTATAGGCTTCTACTTTTGCATTCATTGTATGTACACCTTCACTACATTGCTCTCTCTGAAAAGCAATCATCATCATTACGCCATCAATTCTGGCCGTATCGATTCTCTTAAACAATAACAGATCGTATCCCTGAAGGAGATAATTTTCTGTATCTTCATCTTCCGGAATGCGCAGGATTAAACCAATCGCCTTCAAAGCCCTCCTGACCAATGATGTATTCCTTCCCATCTCTTGTAAGCATAATCATTGCACCGGGACCACCTAACCCTGATCCGATACTATAAGAAAAAGCAACTACCTTATCAAATATTTCTTTGTTAAGATCTTCGTATCTAAAATTCAAATCACAACACCTCCAGGTATTTATCTTTACATATATCCTCCACAAAAAATACCGGTAATCTATTATGATATTTTTCATATAACGTATCCTCTGAGATGCGTATATAACGTTTTCCCATTGGTGTATCTACTTTTTTCATATAATCTGTTACAATAGAATTTTTCATTCGATCATTGATTTTTCCACAAATAATACAATAGCTGTTAAGTGACGTATGGATTTTATTTTCTTCCCAATTCCATTTATATCTAATTAGACATTCTTCATATTGATGCTTGTGTTTTGACTTCTTATTTGCTTTAGATATATTGCTTTCTTTTTGTTTGAGATATTTTGGTACTTCTAAATCTGCATTGTGTTTTTGTCTCACTTCTTTTCCCCTTCCTCGGTCGCAAATTTCTCTAGAATTATGTTCAAATATAAAACTCTTCTTTTGTTTCCAGACATAAACATCCTAATTTTCCATTTCTAAATCCACATCCGCAGTCACACATGATAAGATTCCCTTTTTCATTTTTCCAAATCTTATGATTCGCAGTGTTTCTGTGTCCACAGATTGAAATATACCCTTCTATACCATTATGAAGGTACTCTGCATTCATCTCATTTCCCATCAAATAATAATACTTATCCTCTGTACATTCCGGTGCTGATGTCATAGCATGTGCAAACAGATATTTCTCGTTATTCACCTGAATACTTACCTGGAGTGACCAGGTTAAAATTTTCCTCGCAAGATTCTGAACATCCACCGGTACTAATCTGCGGGTAAGACATCGAAATGTATTGTACTGATATGGTTCTGTTTTTCTTCTTTTCCACTCCGGTATTTGATAAAATTTAAAAATGTATGCCGCCAGCCATTCGTCATGATTACCTCTAATCATAGAGCAATTGTCTCCCAGTTCCATAACTTTAAAATACAAATCTACCGGATTTGGATTGTAATCAGAACGGTCAAACAAATCTCCTAAGATGAACAATTTATCCTCTTTAGATAATTTAATCACTTTTAATAATTCACAAAACTTTTGATAATCATTATGGATATCACTAACGACATAATGCATTTTCTTATTTTCTCCTATAATATTTTTGCCACAGATTCGGATAATCTCTAAGATTAAGACGAGATTCTTCTCTCCAGATAGGCTCTCCCCAATGACGATAATCGCATATATCCCACGATTCATTTTCTTTCCGATAATGGTTCGATTTTCCAGCTAGACTATCATAAGGATTCCTTTTTGTTCTTCGCCGAATTCTTCTATTTGCCAGCTTTTTAGCAAATCGGTCTTTATCACCTTTATAAACTGGTGTATGTTTATAGCTTCGACTCATAATATACAGTCCCCATATTCAATAAATTTTCTTTTTATCCCGATGTCTACAGCATAATATCTTCTGGCTTTTTGGCCTCTTCCAGCATCTTTTCTGACAAGGTTTTTTTCCTACATACTTCAGCATATTTTCTGGCATATTTCAGAACCAAGTCCGGACAAAATTCTTTTCCGTTGCTCTTATGACTCAAATAATCTCCCAACGCTTCCGTTGCATATCTCAAAGCCTGTCTTTTTGAATCATCTTCTATATATGTTGGAAATTCTACTTCAAGATACAATGGATTAATATGCTCATGTGACCAGATTCCTGATTCTGTTAGTTTATAACAAATCATCTGTCCGCATATATTTTTTTGCATATTTTAAAGCTCTGTTATAATCAATGAAAAAGCCACAGCTTTCATATTCCATGTTTTCAACAACATAGACAGATTTTCCCGTTTGATTATGGATAAATATCTCAAATGCCTTTTTTTCATAGTC
>ERZ773147.2005-NODE-2005-length-19102-cov-4.899669_pt1 | contig 19102 bp, 18 predicted proteins | sample MGYA00580851_ERZ773147 | MGnify/ENA primary metagenome ERZ773147 (study PRJEB29015, sample SAMEA2737818) | human gut metagenome | biome: human gut; feature: human-associated habitat; material: faeces | place: China | collected 2012 ... | reverse complement strand
AACGATGAAAAAATACTATCTGGCACTGGTGCTCGGAAAGGTCGATCAGCCGGGGCATCAGAAAGCATGGCTGTGTAAAGATACAAAGACGAATCAGGTGAAAGTCAGCACCAGGCAGATGCCCGGAAGTTCTCCGATCGAGACCGCCTGGGAGCCGGTCTGGAGCAACGGGCAGGAGACGCTTTTAAAAGTGGAGCTAATCACCGGAAAATCGCATCAGATCCGCTGCCATCTGGCAAGTCTCGGTTATCCGCTGGCGGGAGATCCAAAGTACGGAAACGCCCGGTGGAATGCAGGACTGAAGCAGGAATATGGTCTGAAACGCCAGTTTTTGCATGCATGGCAGGTGGAATTTCCACAGATGTCCGGAGCACTGGAAACGCTGTCTGGAAAATGTTTTACAGCACCGCTTCCCAAAGAACTGGAACGGATCACAGAGGGCGAGAGAAAGAAGGGTAAATCATGACAGAAGAGAGAATAGGCGGAGAAGAAACTACTGGAAAAAAGAAACCGAAAAAGAGTCTGAAAAGAGAGCTTATGGAAGATATTATCATGATCGTGTTCGTTCTCATAACGGTCTGGGTGATGAAAAATTATGTGCTGATCAATGCTGTCATTCCTTCGGCATCGATGGAAGATACGATCATGACGGGCGACCGGATTTTCGGAAGTCGGCTGTCGTATGAGTTCGGCGAGCCGCAGAGAGGGGATATTGCGATCTTCAAGTTTCCGGATGATGAGAGTCAGCTGTATATCAAGCGGGTGATCGGACTTCCGGGAGATAAAGTGCAGATTATTGATGGAAAGGTTTATATTAACGATTCTGAAACACCGTTAGATGAGCCTTACCTGCCGGAACCACCGGAAGGCGATTATGGACCGTATTATGTGCCGGAAGACAGCTACTTTATGCTGGGAGATAACCGAAACTGGTCGAAAGACTCCCGGTTTTGGACAAATACCTATGTGAAAAAAGAAAAAGTTCTTACAACTTCACAGGCACTTAATCTTCTAAGGCAACGAGGGTATCTCATTAAAGATGAGCCTTCGCCGGTCTCCTAATTAGGTGTTGCGTTTATATATTCAATTTTCAAAACCAGCTAATCTGGTGGTTTGTTTGCTATACCCTCTATTTCGTGGCTGTTCTCTACTTATTTGTTTCAAACTTCACTTTTGGTTCTTGGCGAACTCTTGTATCATACACAAAATCTTCAAAAATTACAATAATCTTGAAATAGTGTTATGTTTCTTGGAATTTTATTATATCTTATTTTGGCACTTTTTACTATAATAACATCATCAAGAAAAACAAAGACAAGTAATCATAAAAGGAGGATTCAATTATGAAGAAGAAAAAGATTCTTGCACTTGTACTTGCAGCTTCAATGGCAGGCGGAATGCTTGCAGGATGTGGAAGCACATCAGGCGGAGATGAAACAGCAAAAGGAGATAAGTCATCCGGAAAAGTTTATTATCTGAACTTCAAACCAGAGCAGGCTGATCAGTGGGTAGAACTTGCTAAAGAGTACACAGATGAAACTGGTGTTAAGGTTGATGTACAGACAGCTGCATCAGGAACATACGAGTCACAGCTGAAATCAGAGATGGCAAAAGACGAGGCCCCAACATTGTTCCAGGTAAACGGACCGGTTGGACTTGCTACATGGAAGGATTATTGCTATGACCTTTCAAAAAGTGACGTTTACAAAGATGTTGAGTCTGATGACTATGTATTAAAAGATGGTGATGCAGTAGACGGAATCGCTTATGTTATTGAGACTTATGGTCTGATCTACAACAAAGCACTTCTGAACAAATACTTCGAACTGCCGGATGCAAGCATCAAATCCATCGATGAGCTGAATAACTTCCAGGCACTTAAGACAGCTGCAGAAGAGATTCAGGCACATAAAGATGATCTTGGAGTAGAAGGAGCTTTCACTTCAGCAGGAATGGATTCTTCTTCTGACTGGAGATTCAAGACTCACCTTGCAAACCTGCCAATCTACTATGAGTACAAGGCAGACGGAATTGATAGTACAGATGCTATCAAGGGAACATACCTTGACAACTACAAACAGATCTGGGATCTGTATCTGAACAACTCTACATGTGAGCCATCTATGATCTCTTCTAAGACAGGAGATGACGCAGCAAGCGAATTCTCACTTGGTGAAGCAGTATTCTATCAGAATGGTACATGGGCTTACAATGATATCAAAGATAACGAAGTAGCAGAAGAAGATATGGGAATGCTTCCAATCTACATCGGAGTTGACGGAGAAGAGAATCAGGGACTTTGTACAGGATCAGAGAACTACTGGTGTGTAAATAAAAACGCTTCTGAAGAAGATATTCAGGCAACACTTGATTTCATGAAATGGGTAGTTGAGAGTGACGAAGGTCGTGACATGCTGGCAAATCAGATGGGATTCGTAACACCGTTTACAACATTCGCAGATTACCTTCCGGACAACCCGCTTGTAAAAGCAAATGCCGAGTACACAGAGGCTGGAAAGACACCAGTAAGCTGGAACTTTACAACAATGCCATCTGAGAACTGGAAGAACAATCTTGGTGGTGCTCTTCTGAACTATGCACAGGGCACAGGCACATGGGATAGCGTACAGACAGCATTCGTTGATGGATGGGCTGAAGAATACGCAGCAGCAAATGAATAAAAAAGACTTTTTCACAGGACCGGCAGATAAAAAGGCTGTGAAATAGTGAAAATATCATGCAGCCTGCCAACGAGAATACCGAAGGCAGGCTGAAAGTGTGTTATTAGAAGTGTAAAAAGAGACAGACCTTTTTACAGAAAGAGAGACAGGAGGAGAAGAACATGCAAAAAGCTATAAAAAGATATTTTCCGGTATTTGTATTGCCGACGCTGATTGCATTCACGATAGGTTTCCTTGCACCATTCGTGTTAGGTGTATACCTTTCGTTCTGCAAGTTTACAACGGTAACAGATGCCAGATTTATTGGACTTGGCAACTATGCAAAGATACTGGGAGATGGGGATTTCCTTCACTCTCTCTGGTTTACTGCATTATTTACGATCGTAACAGTATTACTGATCAACATTTTCGCATTTGCAGTAGCAATGCTTTTGACAAAGAGTATTAAAGGAACTAATATTTTCCGTACTGTATTCTTTATGCCAAACCTGATCGGCGGTATCGTACTTGGATATGTATGGCAGCTGTTATTAAACGGTATTCTGGCACATTTTCAGAAAACACTTACATATTCTTCAAAATATGGTTTCTGGGGATTAGTTATCCTGATGCTCTGGCAGCAGATTGGATACATGATGATCATCTACATCTCAGGTATTCAGAATATTCCTGGAGAGCTGATCGAGGCAGCGGAGATTGACGGAGCAAATAAAGTACAGCTTTTAAGATATGTTACAATTCCGATGGTTATGCCATCCATCACAATCTGTACTTTCCTGACACTTACAAACGGATTCAAACTTTTCGACCAGAACCTTGCATTGACAAACGGTGGACCGGACAAGATGTCAGAAATGCTTGCCCTGAACATTTATAATACATTCTATGGAAGAACCGGTTGGGAAGGTGTAGGACAGGCAAAAGCAGTTATCTTCTTCATTATTGTAGGAGTCATCGCATTAATTCAGAATAAAATGACAACATCAAAGGAGGTGCAGCAGTAATGAATAAAAAAGTAAAACATGGCACATTATTAACCGTTATTTTTACAGTACTCAGTCTGCTGTATTTGTATCCGATCGTATTGGTATTTATCAACTCCTTTAAGAAAAAAGCCTATATCAGTAAAGCCCCGTTCGAGATACCAACCGGAAAGATGTATGTCGGATTAGAGAACTATATCCGTGGTATTAAACAGACAGGATTGATTCAGGCATTTGGATGGAGTTTGTTTATCACAATCTTATCTGTAGCAGTGATCATCTTATGCTGCTCCATGTGTGCATGGTATATCTGTCGTGTGAAGACAAAGTTCACAAAAGTCTTATATATGCTTTGTCTGTTTGCAATGATCGTACCATTCCAGATGGAAATGTTTACATTATCTAAGATTGCAAATATGCTTCATATGGGAAATCCATGGGGACTGATTGTGATCTATCTTGGATTTGGTGCAGGACTTTCCGTTTTTATGTTCACCGGATTCATGAAATCCATTCCACTGGAGATTGAAGAAGCTGCAATGATCGATGGTTGTACACCAATCCAGACATTCTTCAAAGTTGTACTTCCGATTGCAAAACCGACTTGTGTAACAGTTACAATTCTTCAGGCAATGTGGATCTGGAACGACTATCTGCTTCCATCACTTGTACTGGATCAGAGAAAATATAAGACAGTGCCGATGGCAGTTCAGTATCTGAAAGGTGGATACGGTTCTGTAGATATGGGAGCAATGATGGGAACTCTGGTTCTTGCAATTGTGCCGATCATCATCTTCTACCTGTTCTGCCAGAGATATATTATCGAAGGCGTTGTAGCAGGAGCAGTTAAAGGCTAGTTACTGTTCACTCCCGTGTCAATCACTCCGCTGATTGACACGGAGGATGCGTGTTTTGACTTGAATGCATCTCGCCCCATCGCCAAAGGCGATTTAAAATGGCGAGATGCGTTGCTGGTCGCATATCGTGTGAACAGTAACAAAGGCTAGTATAGACAATGGCTGAGAGATGAATTAAAATAGAATCATAAAAACTTAAAAAAGACAGCAGAGAGTGAGTGATCATTCCCTGCTGTTTTCGGACGTTATAAAAGGAATAGTGAAAATGTAAAATGAGCGTGTGGGAGGCGCGGGGGAATGATTACAATACTGATTGTAGATGATGAAAAACTGGAGAGAAGGGGAATCCGTTTTCTGCTGAAAAGAGAAGGAGACTTCCAGATTTTAGAAGCGGCGAATGGAAAGGATGCACTTGGTATACTGGCTTCGAATCATGTAGATATTTTATTTTCGGATGTAAAGATGCCTTACATGAACGGACTGGAACTGACAAAAGCAGCAAGAGAAGATCATCCGGAGATGGAAATCGTGATTTTCAGCGGATATAATGATTTTTCCTACGCGAGAGAGGCTCTGCGATATGGTGTCGTGGATTATGTCCTAAAGCCGGTCGATCCGAACGAATTTCATAAGACCTTTCAACGAGTGATGGAAAATATCTCATCTAAGGAAGAGAAGCAAAAGCAGCAGAACAGAAAAGAAGATTATCTGAAGAAATACTTCTTCCTGAGATATCTATATTCGGGAAAAGAAGAGGATTTTGTTCAACTTGAGAAATTAACGGATGAAACAGAAGACGATGTTTCACAGTTTTCGCGCATGGTTCTTGTCAGTGCATCCAATGGTTTTTTTGAGACGGAGGAGGAACATTTTCTGACAAGTCTGAAGGAAGAGGTGCAGAGAGAATTTTATTATGTGAATCTGAATTCAAATGAGTCCATCTTTCTGTTCCCGGAGAAGTATACAGACTATCATGTGGTTGTAGAGAAAATGTATCGGTTCTTTGCGCATCAGTTTGACAGTGAATGTTATTTTGCGGTCAGTAAAGAAATTGAGGATAGAAAGAATCTGGCAGAGGAGTTTAAGGCCCTGGAAGGAATGCTGGAAGAGCAGTTCTACCAGCCACATCAGCATTTATTTTTTCACGGAGAAAAGCAGGAAGAGAAGAAAGCAGACCCGGCAGAAGATTCTGAAATCATGGAACAGATCACGAATGATATTCAATATAAAGATCTGCCCCATCTCCGTCAGGATTTTCAGAAATTGGAAGATAAATACCGTGCCAATAAGCAGTTTTCAGATATGTATGTAAAGTTTGTATTTTCCGGAATTTTAAAAGAATTGCTTGATCAGATGGATGAAATGGATGAGAAAATGCTTTCGAAGAGAGTGGATCGGTTATATCGTTGCAAAAACCTGAAGGATGTGATCGCTATAGTAGACGAAGCACTTCAGGAATATGAACACTGTATACAGGAACAGGAAGACGGATTCCGTTCAGAGATTACGAAAGTAAAAAGTTACATTTATCATCACTATCAGGAGAGGAATCTTGGAGCAGAGACGCTTTCAGCAATGGTATTTCTTTCTCCCGGATATTTGAGTGCTGTGTTCAAAGAAGAAACGGGAGTGACACTGAACCGCTTTATCCGTGAAGTGCGGATGGAAAAAGCGAAAGAACTTCTTGAGACAACGAATATGAAGATCTCCGGAATTGCAAAAGAAGTAGGATTTTCCAATAACTCATACTTCTGCAGAAGCTTCCGGGAATTTTTCGGAGACACACCGGAAGCATGCAGGAAAGGAACAGAGGCGGATGAAAAAACAAATACGGAAGCTGCTCCATCGATTTGAAAATCTGAAATTCCGTAAGAAACTGTCAGTTTTGATGTTGATTGCAGGATTGGTGCCGGTTGTATTCCTGGCTTTTTCTATGCAATATGGCATGACGAATCAGCTGAGAGAAAAGGAACAGTATAACCTGGAAAAAATACTGGAGCAGTCGGTGAACTCAATTGAGAACCAGTCACAGATTTATGAAAATCTGGTCGATTATTTATCCTATTCACAAAGTCTCAGGAATATTTTCGATACGGAAATGGAATCAGATTATGAGAAATATTTGAAATATGTGAAAGTGGCAGATCCGTTGCTTCAGATGCCGACCATCTATCACAAAGAGATTCGGAGTATTACGCTGTATTCTGACAATATAGAAGTGCCACATGGAGATACACTTCTTCCAATGTCAGAAGCGGAGAATCAACAGTGGTATTCCAGGCTGAATGAAGGAACGCTGATGCAGTGGAGCATTACTCGTGGGGGAAATAAATCAATCATTGCCAGTCGAAAATTCTACGATAATGATACGATCAAAGCAGTATTGGAGATGCGCCTGGATTATGAAAAAGTTCTTAGTCCATTCATAAGTCAGATTACAGATAATACAGGTGGCATGATTATGGATGATAATGGAAATGTTGTTTATGCGGATTGTTCTATGGATAAAAAATATCGTCCAAAGAATATTGAGAATCTTAAGGATATCAGTGATAAGTATTATATTTCACAGAGAACAATGAAAGATACCGGATGGAATTTCTATATCTATCGTCCGAAGGCGGTAAGTGAAAATGCAATCCATAAGCTTTTGCTTAAAAATATTCCGTTAATTTTAATCAGTGTTCTCCTTTTGAGTCTTTTAGGGTATGTTTTCTCCATCCGTATGGTGTCACAGTTGGAATTATTGACAGAGAATATGAACCAGATTAATATGGGACTTCGCAAGGTTACGGTGCAGAGTAAGTCCAAGGATGAGGTCGGTGTGTTGATTCGGTCATTCCAGCGCATGATGGATCAGATGAACCATTTGATCTCAGAAGTATATGAGAGTAAGATCCAGCTTCAGAATAGTGAGATGAGAGCGCTGCAGGCACAGATCAATCCACATTTCCTTTACAATTCACTTTCTATTATCAATTGGAAAGCAATTGAAGCGGGGGAGGATGAAATCAGTCATGTGACATTGGCACTGTCTACTTATTATAGAACAAGCCTGAATCGTGGTGAAACAATGACTACGGTGGCAAAAGAAATTGATAATATCCGTGCATACCTCAAGATCCAGTTGGTTATGCATGATAACGAGTTCCGTGTGGTCGAACAGATTTCAGACGGTCTTAATGATTATATGATACCGAAGCTGATCCTGCAGCCGCTGGCAGAAAATGCAATCGATCACGGAATCGATGTGTCAGATAATGAGGATCCAACATTGTGGCTGACGATTCGTGAAGAAGATAAGCATATTTTCTTTGAAATCAGGGACAACGGAGCAGGAATGACGCAGGAAAAGGCAGATCAGATCCTGACCTATCAGTCGTCCGGTTATGGCGTGCGAAATGTCTGTGACAGAATCCATGTTCTTTACGGAGAGAAAGGTGAGATGAAGATAGAAAGCACTCCTGGAAAAGGAACGCGTGTCTTTATCCGGATTCCGAAGAAGACGGAGGCAAAGGTGCTATGAAAAACGATAGGAAAAAGCGAATTCTTTCAGCCCAGCTTGTATTAATTTTATTGATGATACTTTGGTGCGGAACTTGTTTTGAATCAAAAGAAAGTCAAAGACAGATGAAACAGTCAGATGCATCTCAAAGTGAGTCTGGTGCAGGCGAAGCAGCTGAAGGGAAAAGAAAACTGATGTATGAAGCAATGCATACGCCGCTTGGAAAATATCCTGAGACAGTCACGTATACACTTGGCAAGATTGCAGGAGCAAATAATTCGAATCTCCCGGTGGGAAATACGTACGAAAACAATGCGTATACGAGATATCTGAAGAAAGTGCTTAATATTAAAAATGCAGATGTCTTTGAATTGCAGGATGGCAATACGTATGAAGAGGCAGTCAATGTAGCGATTGAAGATCGAGATATTCCGGATGTGCTTGTCGTGAAGGGAAGAGATAACCTGCTCCGCCTGATTGAAGCAGGTATGATTGAAGACCTCACAGAAACTTATGAAGAGTGTACGACAGATACAATCAAAGAAATGTATGACAGTTATGGAGATTCTCTCTTACAATCTGCAACAGTTGATGGAAAGTTGTATGCATTTCCGAATACGGTGATCGATGACGGAGCTCCACTTCTCTGGTTGAGGAAAGACTGGATTGAGAAGTTGGGATTGAAGGAACCGGAAACGGTAGAAGAAGCGTTGGAGATAGTGCGTGCATTTGTAGAACAAGATGCAGCAGGAGACGGTCAGACGATTGGTCTTGCCTGTAGTACAGATGTGATTGCCGGGGCGGACCAGACTTATGGAGTGGATTCAGCGTTTATACATGCAGGTGCAATGCCATGTCACTGGATTCTGGATGAAAGTGGAGATGTAGTTTATGGGTCAGTAACGCAGGAAACAAAAGAAGCACTTTCAAAGCTTCGTAATCTATATGAGGATGGGATACTCGACCAGAGATTCTTGTTGAGAAAGACGGAAAACATAGATAATCTGTTAAAAACCGGACATTGCGGAGCAATCTACGGACGTTGGTGGGCTCCGAATAATCCGCTTAGTGCGGCATATAGTGTCGATTCAAATGCAGAGTGGAAACCGTATCTTTTAGACAAAGAACAAGTGAATGAGACACAGAAGATATCAGTTTTTGAATCGTATGATCAGTGGATGTATGTGGTGGTACGCAAAGGATATGAGCATCCGGAAATTGTAGCAAAGTATGTGAGTGCTATTTTTGATCAGTCCAGATATGCAAATGATGCTTCAGCAAGAGAGGTGAATGACTATTTTTCCATTAATGTAGATCCGACGGCCCGTCCGCTGAATATTAATGTGGATTATGAGGATGCACTTTATCGGACAACGGAACATATTCAGGCAGCGTTGGATAAAACGCTTGATGTGTCGGAATTGAGTGGACTAGAAAAATCTTATTATGATACATGTAAATCATTTTTGAATGGACAGTTGACAACGGCAAATGGCTGGGCAGCTTATGCATCAAGAATTGAGGCAGTGGGGGAACTGCAGAAAGCGGGAATACGAAGTGCACAGACACTGCCTTTGGAAAACGTAAATGCCGAAATCCCGCAGGAATTACAAGAACTGGAGAATGAAGCGTTTCTTCAGATTATCAGTGGGGAGAAACCAGTGGATTACTTTGATACTTTTGTGGTAGAATGGTATGCGAACGGCGGAAAAGAGCTGACCGAACAGGTACAGAATGCCTATGAAAGTGGAAAGGACTAAAAAGAATGGATATTAATCAGAGACTGACAGAAGAACTGGATGTAAAACGCTGGCAGATCGATGCGGCAGTACAGCTGATCGATGAAGGCAATACGATTCCATTTATTTCAAGATATAGAAAAGAAGCAACCGGAGAACTGAATGATGAACAGCTGAGAAAGCTGTATGAACGTCTGGTATATTTAAGAAATCTGGAAGAAAAGAAAGAACAGGTAATCTCAAGTATTGAAGAGCAGGGAAAACTGACAGAAGAATTAAAGAAACAGATTCTGGCAGCGGAAACACTTGTGGCAGTAGAAGACCTGTATCGTCCGTATCGTCCGAAACGACGTACCCGTGCGACAATCGCGAAGGAAAAGGGACTTGAGCCATTGGCTGCACTGATCACATTGCAGAAGACAAAAGAGCCGCTTGAGAAGGCAGCGGAAGCGTATATTTCCGAAGAAAAAGGTGTGGAAAGTGCAAAGGATGCAATCAGCGGAGCATGTGATATTATTGCAGAAAGCATTTCAGATGAGGCAGCTTACAGAACCTGGATCCGAGAGACGACAATGAGAAAAGGAAAGGTTACTTCTCAGGCGAAGGATCCGGAGGCAGAGTCTGTTTACGAGATGTATTATGAGTTTGAAGAAGCCGTTGCGAAGCTTGCAGGACATCGAATTCTTGCATTGAACCGTGGTGAGAAAGAGAAATTCCTGACAGTGAAGGTGGAAGCACCGGAAGAAGATATTTTAAGATATCTTGAGAGAAAGGTGATCCGTACAGAGAATCCTTATACAACACCGGTATTGAAAGAGACAATTGCAGACAGTTACAACCGTCTGATCGGACCGGCTATTGAGCGTGAGGTCAGAAACGAACTGACAGAGAAGGCAGAAGACGGGGCAATCGAAGTGTTTGGAAAGAACCTTCATCAGCTCCTGATGCAGCCGCCGATTGCAGGCAAGGTTGTGCTTGGCTGGGATCCGGCTTTCCGTACGGGATGTAAGCTGGCAGTTGTTGATGAGACAGGAAAGGTAATCGGAACAACCGTTATTTATCCGACTGCGCCGACAACAGAAAAGAAGATCCAGGCAAGTAAGGATCTGCTTAAGAAGATTATTCCGAAGTATCACGTTTCTCTGATCTCTCTTGGAAATGGTACTGCTTCCCGTGAATCAGAACAGTTTATCGTAGAGCTTCTGAAAGAGATTCCGGAGAAGGTACAGTATGTGATCGTTAATGAGGCGGGAGCATCTGTCTATTCTGCAAGTAAGCTGGCAACAGAAGAATTCCCGAAATTTGATGTGGGACAGAGAAGCGCGGCATCAATCGCACGCCGTCTGCAGGATCCGCTTGCAGAGCTTGTAAAGATTGACCCGAAATCAATTGGTGTCGGTCAGTATCAGCATGATATGAACCAGAAGAAGCTTGGGGAGTCTTTAAACGGAGTTGTAGAGGATTGCGTAAATAAAGTTGGAGTAGATTTAAATACTGCTTCTGCACCGCTACTTTCCTATATTTCAGGAATCAGCAGTGCAATCGCAAAAAATATTGTGGCGTACAGAGAAGAAAACGGTCGATTTACAGATAGAAAAGAATTGCTTAAAGTACCGAAACTCGGACCGAAAGCGTTCGAGCAGTGCGCAGGTTTTATGCGTATTTCTGAAGGTAAGAATCCACTTGATGCTACAGGTGTTCATCCGGAATCTTATGCCGCAGCAGAAAAGCTGTTGAAGAAGCAAGGATACGAAGCAGATGCTATCACAGCACATCAGCTGACAGGACTTGGTCTTACAATCGGAGATTATAAGAAGCTGGCAGAAGAACTTGGAATCGGTGAGATTACGCTTCGTGATATTGTCAAGGAGCTTGAGAAACCGGCGCGTGATCCGCGTGATGAGATGCCAAAGCCAATCCTTCGCACAGATGTCCTTGAGATGAAAGATCTGAAGGAAGGTATGGTGCTGAAAGGTACTGTGAGAAATGTAATTGACTTCGGAGTATTTGTGGATATTGGAGTTCACCAGGACGGACTTGTACACATTTCCCAGATCACAGACAGATATATCAAACATCCGCTGGAAGCAGTAAGTGTTGGAGATGTTGTGGATGTGAAGGTGATGAGTGTGGATCTGAAGAAGAAGAGGATTCAGCTGACGATGAGAGGAATTTAATAATTTTGTATATTGTATTGTTAAAGTGAATATGCTATAATGCCGATAGGCAAAGAGAAGTGAGTAGTTCATGTGATTTGACTACAAGCGCGAAAACCCCAGAGCGGCAACTCTGGGGTTTTCTATTCCCAAAAACGGTGGGAATAAATCCGTAGGCTCGTTACCGACTATTGTCTATAAAAAGAGAAACATCCAAACAGAAACCGATGGAGGTTAGTTTGGATGTTTCTTTCAGTGAACAATTCAATTATCTTATCTTCTGTGTTGCTCCGTAAAGTTTTGGTCCTACGATTGCTGCGATGATGATTTTAGCTGCATCTCCCGGAAGGTATGGAATAACACCCATCATAAGACCTTCTTTGAAGGAGAGGCTTAACAGTTTGGCAAGCCATACAGTTCCGAATGCATAACATACAGCCATTCCGATGATCATTCCGATGATTGTAGGAACGAGCTTACGGTCAAAGTGCTCGAGTGCAAATCCCATGATCAGTGCAAGGAAGATGAATCCGATCAGATATCCACCGGTTGGTCCTGCGAGAACCTGGAGACCTCCACGGAAGGAGGAGAAGACCGGGACACCAATTGCTCCGAGCAGGAGGTAGATGATAAAGCTGATTGTTCCGGATTTCATTCCGAGAACGAAGATTGCAAGGAAGATTGCAAAGTTTGTAAGGGAAATCGGAACAGGGCTGAATGGCAGCGGGATGGAAAGTGGTCCGAGGACGCAGGTTACTGCAGTCATCAGGGCGATGAGTACCATCTGTTTTGTTCTTATTTTCTGGTTGTCTACGGCAACTGTGCCGGAAGTTTCGTTCTGTGACATTTCAATTTACTCCTTTAGATCTTAATACTTTTATCGCTGTTTCAAGCGAGCTTTAACATCGTTGTCTGAAATATGGCAACGATTGAGTTCTTCGTTAGTATAATTCATGAAAAGTTAATTGTCAACTATAAAATATAAAAGGTTAACAATTAAAAACTTATTAATTTTGCAGACATGTGATAGGCAAAATGGAAAGAATAAGGTAGAATAGATAAAGTCAGGAAAATTGCCAGAAGAGAAAGGAATTGCATGTTTGGATATGTAACGGTCTGTGAACCGGAATTGAAAGTAAAAGATCTGAAGAAATACAGGGCATATTATTGTGGACTTTGCCGGACATTGAAAGAAGATTATGGATTTATGGGGCAGATGACATTGACGTATGATATGACATTTGCAGTTATTCTGTTATCCTCTTTATATGAGACAATTGCGAAACATGAGGAACACCGCTGTAAGGTTCATCCAGTGAAGCGGCAACATATGTTGCGGAATGAAATTACATCTTATGCGGCGGCAATGAATGTACTGCTTGCATATTATCATATGGAAGATGACTGGCAGGATGATCATAAAGTGTCAAGTCTGATGACGAAGAGCCTGATTCAGGGGAAAGCAAAGAAAATCATAGAAAAATATCCGCGGCAGAGTGAGATCATTCGGAAATCTCTGGAAGAACTTGGAGAATGTGAACATGAGAACAGCATGGATATTGACCGGGCTGCAGGATGTTTTGGCAGATTAATGGCGGAGCTTTTTGTCTGGAAGGAGGATATCTGGGAGAAGACGCTCAGAAAGATGGGGTTCTATCTTGGAAAATTCATTTACCTGATGGATGCCTATGAGGATCTGCCGGAAGATAGAAAGAAGAATCGCTATAATCCATTGAAAGAACTGGCAAAGCGGCCGGATTATGAGGTGCAGATGGAACAGATTCTTCGGATGATGATAGCGGAGAGCACAGTCCGTTTTGAACAACTGCCATGTCTGGTTGACGTAGACATTTTAAGAAATATATTATATGATGGAGTCTGGAATCATTACAATAAGATTCAGATGAAGAAAAGAGAGGAAAAGAATGATGACAAAAAATCCATATGATGTGCTTGGTGTGTCACCGAATGCGTCGGATGATGAGATAAAGAGAGTGTATCGGGATCTGACAAGAAAATATCACCCGGATGCAAATGTGAACAATCCCTTAGCCGATCTTGCAGAAGAGAAGTTTAAGGAAGTACAGGAAGCGTATGATATTATCATGAGAGAACGTGCGAACGGAGGAAATTCGTACGGGAATAATTATGGATATGGTTCTTCTGAAAGTTATTCTTATGGAAATCAGTCTTATGGAAATCAGAACAGCTCTTATGGCTATGGAACGATGGATCCTAAACTGCAGGCAGCTGCGAACTATATTAACAGCAGACGTTACAGAGAGGCAATCAATACACTGGATCAGGTTCAGCAGAGAAGTGCGATGTGGTATTATCTGAGCGGCTGTGCGAATGCAGGAATCGGAAATCAGATTCTGGCGAGGGATCACGCGGCACAGGCAGTAAATATGGAACCAAACAATCTGCAGTTTCGTCAGCTGTTGAATCAGTTGGATTTCAATAGCAGAAGATATCAGAACAGTCCGTATGGTGGAGGCTATGCACCGGGAGGACAGAATTCCTGCGGTACAGGAAATATGTGTTGCGACTTATGGCTTGCGGACACATTGTGTGAATGTATGGGAGGCGATCTCTGCTCATGCATGTAAAAGCAAAACAAATGGCATTTGGAGGTTTGATCCTTGCGGTGACTGTCGTGTGTATGGCACTTGGAAGCGTGATCGAGACGAATACATTGTTTTTGTTGGCAGCAGCGGCATTTTTTGTAGGGATTGTTATTCGTGAGTTCGGTCTTCGTACAGGGGCGGCCTTTTATCTGGCAGCAATTTTATTAGGATTCCTGGTTACGCCGAATAAGTTTTATGTAATTACATTTGCTGCGATGGGATTCTATATTCTTGGAATTGAAGCAGTCTGGATATTTCTTGCGAAAAGACCACAGATGGGACATAGGATGGGGATTTACTGGCTTGTGAAATATGTGATCTTTAATCTGGTGTATCTCCCGTGTCTTTTCGGATTCCGCTCGATGCTGTTTCAGAAAGCAGTGTCAGATCAATTGCTTTTGGCAGCTGTATTGGTTGGGCAGATAGCAATATTGGTTTATGATAAAGCTTATCAGTATGTTCAGGGAACCCTATGGGAAAAATGGAGAAAACGTATTCTATAAAGAATGTATGAGAAAATCTTGTCGAGAAGACAGGATTTTTCTTTATATAAAAGGAATGAGCCACATCTCTGTGACTCAAGGGGGAAAAAGTTTATGAAAAAGTGTTCTTTTTAAGAACAATTATAGTATAGAGGTATTTTGTGAAAAAAGTGTGATGAACTTTTGAACCGAAAATGAACATTATTGAAAAATTTTATTAAGAAAACGACAAACCTAGTAGGAAAAAAGGAATGTCAATATATTAGTCGAAAGTACGGTGCAAAATGATATTAAATATCAATAAAAGGGGTTGCATTTTTAGTAAGAGCGCGCTATAGTAGTAAGAGTAAAAGGAATTTAATCTTCGGGGTAGGGTGCAAGTCCCAACCGGCGGTATAGTCCGCGACCCGCATATGATGCGGCTGAACTGGTGACTCGTCTGTGATGGCATTACAGAATGGGAATTCCGGTACCGACAGTAAAGTCTGGATGAGAGAAGAAGTTCATGCCCGCAGGATCAGAAAACGAGATATTCGAATATGATATCTGATTGCCTGAGAATCTTGCGAGAATGCCATTAAGAGCAGAAAACATGAATCCCGGAAGGTAATTACCTTCCGGGTTTTTTCTTGTGAAGATTACCTTTTTCAAAAAGAAAAAATGCTGTTTAGGATAAAGACAGCGGATAGAAAAAGGAGAGTAACACTATGAGTACAGAGACAAAGACACTAACAAACGCAGATGCGAAGATTCAGCCGAAGCTGGGGGTAAAGGCATTAGTTCAGATCGGAATGCTTTCAGCAATCGCAATTATTCTGATGATGTTCGAGATTCCACTTCCGTTTGCACCGACATTTTATAAGATTGATTTAAGTGAAGTTCCGGTTCTGGTAGGATGCTTTGCAATGGGACCTATGGCAGGTGTGCTGGTAGAGCTTGTTAAAATCTTATTAAACTTTGTTATGACAGGAACATCAACAGCAGGTGTTGGAGAGATCGCGAACTTTATTATCGGATGTTCTTTCTGTGTGCCGGCAGGTCTGATCTATAGAAAAAACAGAACAAGAAAAAGTGCTCTGATCGGAATGGCAGCAGGAACACTTCTGATGATCGTGATCGGATGCTTCGTGAATGGATTCGTACTTCTTCCGACTTATGCAAAAGCATTCGGAATGCCAATTGATGCACTGGTTGGTATGGGAACAGCAGTTAACTCACATATCACAAGCCTTTCTACATTTGTTATGTTTGCGGTAGCACCGTTCAACCTTGTGAAGGGAATTGTTGTATCACTTGTTGTATTTTTGATTTATAAGAAGATCAGCCCAATCTTCAGAATCAGATAATAGACGAAGAGAAAAGTTTGAGATAAAAGAATATAAGTGAAAGAATATAAGTTGCTCTGGGACAGATTGATTTTAAAGTCTGTCCCGGGGCATTTTTTGTTGGCGGCATATCCGAAAACTGCAAAAAGTCGAATATGCAGTTTATTTCCGTATCTTCATCGCACTAAGTGCGGCACCGATCGCACCGGCGTAGCGGGCATCCGGGCAGGAAATCACTTCTTTTCCAAGTTCTTTTGATAAAGCTTCGCGGATATATTCACATTCACACAGACCGCCGGTCAGACAGAACGTGGACATCTCACCATTCATCCGGCTGACTTGGGCGGCAACCTTGCGGATGGTGGAATTTACTACTGCATAAGCAATATTTTCTTTCGGTTCTCCCTTACCGATCAGTCCGATAACTTCGGATTCTGCGAATACAGTACACATGGAGCTGATCGTTGTGTCAGAACCCAGGCGTGCCAGATCAAACATTTCATTCGGGCGAAGAGAGAGTGTGTTGGCCATCACTTCAAGAAAACGTCCGGTTCCGGCGGCACATTTATCATTCATAATAAAATCTTTTACGAATCCCTGTTCAATCTGGATAATCTTCGTATCCTGGCCACCGATGTCGATCACGGTCAGGTCCGGCTGTTGAAACAGATGCACAGCACCAAGAGCATGGCAGGTGATCTCTGTGACGGTCTTATCTGCGTAAGGAACAGAGATGCGTCCGTAACCGGTTGCTACACAGCAGGAAGAGTCATCAGAAAGATTGATTCCGGCAAGCTCAAGTTTTTGATGGATTTCCTCGGCTGTATCTACGCTGCTCCATCCGGTTGGCTGAACGAATTCCTGGATAATTTCTTTTTTTTCGTTCAAAACAACGGTTTTCGCACAGGTTGAACCGATGTCGATTCCAATGTAGTTCATAATAAAAACTCCTTTTCAAAAAAATGTTATTGAAAGAAGTTTCCTGATGCGTTATAATATTTGCGAGAGAAAACTTCTTTCGGGTAATAGAGATTCACGTAACCGACCAAAGTACGCGTGAATCTCTATTTTTTTGTAACCTCAGCATATACCATGTCAATACCTTTTCTGATAACATCAGCTTTTGTCATTCCGGTTTTTTGAGAACAATACTCTAATTTTTCTGCCTCGCTATCTGTTAGCCTTATTCTAGTATCATTTCTCTTCGGATCTTTTGACGGAGGTCTTCCTTTTGCTGGAGACATGTTGTCACTTCCTTTCTTTTTTGGTTACACATTTATTATAAATGGTTACACATAAAAAGTCAATACCAAATTACTCATTTTCCTCATTATATTGAATTTCAATCCCTTTCCTGACGATCTCGGACTTAGATACAAAGTGCTTTTCCGAAAGATACCTTAATTTTTCTTCGATTTCGTCATCATATCTGAATTTAAGAGTATGATTCTTAGGAATATTCGTTGGATTTGCACTTTCGTTAATATCCATGCTAAAACCTCCTATCTTTTGTGGGTACAAACCATAACATATTGTACCCACAAGCCTTAACATATTGTACCCACAAACTACGATACGTTGTACCCACACACTAAACATATTGTACCCACAAAGCATAATAGATTGTACCCACAAAGCAACGGGGCAAAGTTGTTACACTCTGCCCTGTTTGCACATTATCTCTCGTTCTTGCCTGCCAGATATCCAAGCTTAAGCGCATAAATAAGTGCTTTTGTCTTTCCAAGTGTAGCAAAATCAGCCACGGTCAGCAAAGAAAAGAACTCTTTTGAGAACTTCTCGCTTATTTCTCTGCTTGACAGCTCTTTTGTTTTGTTATCTAGTTCATTCATTACCTCTGTTAATTCATCTCTTGTTATCTTTTTCATTACATATTCTCCTGTTTATATATTACTCTTGTAAGAAGCATCAACAAATGATATGATAGTTTTGTCAGAAGTTAATGCTTCTGTAGTTTCTTAGAGTAATCGTTTAGGTCGACAAACTTTCAACGGTTACTCTTTTTCTTTTATAGTTTCGTACTGCAAATCTATTCCGTCTCTAATGACTTCTGATTTGTTTTTTCCAGTTTTTTCCGAAACATATTCAAGTTTTTCGATAGTTTCATTGTTTACTCTTAAATGAATCAATTTATTTATTGGGTCATCTTTGATTTTTTGACCTTTTACTGGCGACATCGTTTTTCACCTCCTTTAATGTAATTACATTATACACTGTGTAATTACGTTAGTCAAGTATAAAAATAATATATTTAAAAATACTGTGATATATGGTCCCCATGAGCTTAAATCTTTATTAGTTTTATAACCTATAAAAGCTAAAATTCCAAAAACTAAAGCAGAAATAACAAATAGGTAAACAACAGAATATAATTCATAAACTACAAAAACAACAGATAAAGTAATACCATTAAGCATTGCATATATGAAGTATAAAATTCCGACTGCTACTGGTGGAAGCTTTCTAAATAGAAAACTAAATAATAGTACAGCTACAAGCTCAACTATTAACAATACACCAAAAGAACCACTTGTAACTATATTTACAAACAATCCTGAAGAATATGTGTACCATGCAATAATTCCAGAACCAAGTAAACCTAAAAACATCCAGAAAAATGTTTTTCCAAGTATTTTGTTTTGAATGTTTACATCATCTTTCATATTAACTCACTCCTTATTTATATTTAGGTTTTTATGGATACCTATAAACCAAATGTTAATAATATT
>ERZ773147.1998-NODE-1998-length-19173-cov-9.046082_pt1 | contig 19173 bp, 13 predicted proteins | sample MGYA00580851_ERZ773147 | MGnify/ENA primary metagenome ERZ773147 (study PRJEB29015, sample SAMEA2737818) | human gut metagenome | biome: human gut; feature: human-associated habitat; material: faeces | place: China | collected 2012 ... | reverse complement strand
CGGCATCGTCCTCAACGCCATCATGCCCGGCAAGGACTATGTGTACGGCGCGGACAAGCAGGGCGACGAGTCCGTCAACTTCATCGTCCAGTAAGCAAAACCTCACAAAGCGTATACACAGGCGCAGGCAGTCGAAAACTGCCTGCGCCTTTTCCGTATTTGCATGATTTTTCTCCCGCTGGAATGAAAAATGGGGTAGCGGTCACGCGGAAAATTTGATATACTAATAAATTAGGAAAGCTCTGATAAAATCCGGCGAAAGCCGCAGCGCAGAGCCTTTCCGAACGAACGCAAGGGAGGCGGCTGGGATGCGGCTGGACGGGCTGTACGGAAACAAAGCGCTGAAGGCGCGTCTGAGCGCCGCCTTTGACAGCGGCAGAGTCGCGCACAGCTATCTGCTCTGCGGGCCGGATGGCTCCGGAAAGCACACGCTGGCGCGGAGCATGGCCGCCGCCATGCAGTGTACCGGACGCGGCGAGCTTCCCTGCGGCGTCTGCACGGCCTGCCGCAAGGTCCTTTCCGGGCAGCATCCCGACGTCATTACCGTCAACGACCCGGAGCATAAGCTGATCGCCGTGGACGTGATCCGCCGGATGCGCGCGGACATGTTCGTCCGCCCGAACGAGGGACAGCGCAAGATCTACATCCTCGATCAGGATATGGGCGAGCCGTCGCAGAACGCGCTGCTGAAAATCCTCGAGGAGCCGCCGGATTACGGTGTGTTTCTGATCCTGACGGCCAACGCCGAAAAGCTGCTGGCGACCATCCGCAGCCGCTGCGCGGAGCTGAAGCTTTCGCCGCTCACGCCGGAGGAGGCCCTTCCCGCGCTGCGAAAGCAGTTCCCGGAGCGCCCGGATGAGGAGCTGCGGGCCGCGCTTCTGCGGGCGGGCGGCTATCTCGGACAGGCCGCCGCGCAGCTGACCGAGGGTCTTAGCGAGCACACGGCCGCATTCGCGGCGGCATATGCCGCGCGGGATACGCTGGGCCTGCTCGGCGTGCTGCTGCCGATGGAAAAGCTCCGGCGCGACCAGCTCTCACCGATCCTTGAGCAGTGGCGGACGCTGCTGGCCGACGCGCTGGCCGCGAAGAGCGGTCTGCCTGCGGCGCTCTCGCTGACGGCCTCCGTCTGCAAAAGCCGCACCGGCGCGGAGCTTCTGGCCGGCGTGCAGGCGCTCCAGACGGCCATTGACGATCTGAATGCAAACGTCGGCCCCGGCCCCATCGTCGGCTGGCTGACCATCGCTTTAAGATGATATGATTTTTTTCATGCCGCCATACGGCGGCGGACAGGAGTATTTATGGACGAAGCTACAAAACACACCGACGAGCAGGACGTGCAGTCCGACGCCGCGCAGCAGCCCTGCTGCGGCTGTGCGCAGACGAATGACGCCGCTCCCTGCTGTGCGCAGTCGGAGGGTTGCGGCGGCTGCTGCGCAGCTCTAGATGCCGCGCAGGCTGCTGCGGAGCCTGCATCGAATGACGACGCACCGCAGGCCTCAAAAAAGGTCACGGTCGTGGACATCCGTTTCCGCAACAACGCAAAAAACTATTTCTTCGATCCGGGCGAGCTGACCATCGCCACGGGCGACCACGTCATTATGGACACCTCGCGCGGCGTGGAATACGGCGTCTGCGCCGCCGGAAATCACGAGGTGCCCGCCTCGGAGATCGTTCCGCCGCTGCGGAAGGTCCTCCGCCTTGCGACGCCGCAGGACGAGCATGTCAACGCTGCGAATCTCGAAAAGGAGAAGCGCGCCTTTGACGTCTGCCTGCAAAAGATCGCGGAGCACAAGCTCGAAATGCAGCTGGTCTCGGCGGAGTGCGCCTTCGACGGCAGCAAGCTGCTCTTCTTCTTCACCGCCGACGGGCGTGTGGACTTCCGGGAGCTGGTCAAGGACCTCGCCTCCGTATTCCGCACGCGCATCGAGCTGCGCCAGATCGGCGTGCGCGACAAGGCGAAGATGGTCGGCGGACTCGGCGTCTGCGGACGGCCCTTCTGCTGCCGCGAATTCCTCGACGATTTCCAGCCGGTCTCGATCAAGATGGCCAAGACGCAGAATCTCAGCCTGAATCCGACCAAAATTTCCGGCGTCTGCGGGCGGCTGATGTGCTGCCTCAAGTACGAGCAGGACGCCTATGAAGATCTTCTGCGCACCGCGCCGAAGAACGAATCCTTTGTCGATACGCCCGACGGGCGCGGCACCATCACGGATGTCAATCTCCTGCGGCAGAGCGTCAAGGTGCGCATGGAGGATCATCCGGAGACCATCGGCACCTACAAAAACTGCGATATCTGCGTCCTGCGCAGCGGCAAGGCGCGGAAAAACGATCCGCCCATCCCGAAGGATCTCGCGCCGATCTCGTCCCGGCCCCGGCCCGCTGTCAAGCCGGTCGAGGAATTTGAGCCGCTGCCGGAGGTCATTTACCCCGACGACGTGGCGTTTGCCGAACCCGTTCCGACCCCGCAGGCCGAGTCCGCCGATCCGGCCCCCGTCACCGACGAGGAAAAGGCCGCATCGAAGAATCACCGGCGCCGCCGCGGACGCGGCGGCCGCGGAAACGGCAAGCCCGCCGCAGAGGCACAGGCAGAGGGTGCTGCCAAGGCTCCGCAGGAGTCGCGTCCGGTACAGGATCGCCCGAAGCAGCAGAATCCCAACCGGCCCAAGCAGGAGCGTAAGCCTCAGAAGCCGCAGGAGCCTCGGGAGCCGAAGGAGCCAAGAGAACCGCGTGAGCCGAGACCGGCTCCGCAGGACCAGTCGGAAAAGCCCGTCGGTGAGGGCGGCAATCCGAACCGCCGTCGCCGCCGCTATCACGGCAAGCGCGGCGGAGGCGCTCCCAAGGCGGAGGGCTGAGCGTAAGCGCATAAAAATCAGCGGGCGGCGTGTCCCTATGCCGCCCGCTTTTGCGTCCGCAAATTCGTGGACTATCCTCTTTCCATTTTTCACATACTATGCTATAATGGCTCTATCTTTCCCCACGGCTTTTCGCCGCGCACATCAACAAGGAGGTATTCAAATGCAGTTTTCCAGCAAAGTGCTCCGCTGCGAACAATCACCCATGCGTAAATTTCATCCGTATGCCGTCGCAGCCGCTGCGGCCGGCAAAAAAATCTACCATCTGAATATCGGTCAACCGGATGTGGCGACGCCTGCGGCTCTGTTTGAAGCCGTGCGAAGCTTCCATGAAAAAACGCTTGCCTACGCGCCCTCGCCCGGTATGCCGGTGCTGATCGACGCCATTGTGGACTATTACCGCAAGATCGGCGTGGAGATCGGCCCGGAGCACGTTCTGATCACGACCGGCGGCAGTGAGGCGCTCCAGATCGCGGCAAACTGCATTCTCGACAACGGCGACGAGATCATCATTCCCGAGCCGTTTTATCCCAACTATAATACGTTCATCGCAACGACCGGCGCTTCCATCCGGCCCATTCCCACTCGTCCGGAGGAAGGCTACTTCTACGCGAGCCGTGAGAAGCTCGAGGCCGCCATCAACGAGCGCACCCGCGCCATCATGGTCACGAATCCCGGCAACCCGACCGGCGTTGTGCTGAGCCACGAGGAGATGGAGATGCTCGTCGATGTCGCACAGAAGCATGATCTGTTCCTCATCGGCGACGAGGCGTACCGCGAATTCGTCTACGGCGGGGAGAAGCTCCAGTCGTTTGGCGAGTTTGCCGACCGTGCGGCAGACAATATCATCGTCATCGACACCGTATCCAAGCGCTTTTCCGCCTGCGGCGCGCGTATCGGCTGCCTGATCTCCAAGAACAGGGAACTGATGAACCACGCGATGAAATACTGCCAAGCAAGACTTTCGGTCGCGACGCTCGACCAGATCGCGTCTGCCGCGCTCTACACCGTCGGCCCCGAGTATTTTGCCGCCGTGCGCGACGAGTATAAGAAGCGCCGCGACACGCTCTGCCGCAAGCTCGGCGAGATCCCCGGCGTGGTGTTCGACGTGCCGGGTGGTGCGTTCTATGTGATGGCGGCGCTGCCGGTCGACGATGCCGACAAGTTCCAGCAATGGCTGCTCGAGGAATTCAGCGACAACGGCGAGACCGTGATGATGGCCCCGGGAGGCTCGATGTACGCGACGCCCGGGAAGGGCAAAAACGAAGTCCGCATGGCCTACGTCCTCGAAAGCGACAAGCTCGAGCGCGCCATGGATATCCTCAAAAAGGCCATTGAGGAATACAATCGGATTAGAGCGTGAGACAAAATCAAATTAGAAGTTAACCATTTTCCATGATGCTATTGCCGACCGAATGAAGTCAGCCGGCAATAGCGGTATGGACGCACGGATTTATTGCGAAAAAACAAATCCGCCTCTGTATCACACAGGGGCGGATTTGCTTATTGGTCATACGGTACTCGAAAATCGTCCGGATATTTCTTGAACTTGCTGCCCGGTGTTGTAGTTGTTCATGTGATAAACTTTCTTTTTCCGTATACAGCGAACATCTATGCGCATGTGATGGAGAACGCCGACCGGAAAAACGCTGACATTTTAGCTGACGTGTTTTTGAAAAAGGCTTGAATTTTCAAAGTGAGTTGAACTAAAGTTGAATTATTTCTTCTCGTCACAGATAGAATATCTTGTTAAAGTTGCAAAAACATCCGTTTTCGTAAAGAAAACGGCTGCTTTTTTGATTGCAGAGGCAGGACTCGAACCTACGGCCTCCGGGTTATGAGAGCGCCGAGCGGCCGCTCAATCGATAGTAAGAGCCTCCTGGACAAAGCAGGAGGCTCTTACTATTGTGTGGAGTATTCAGGAGAGATCGCTCTGAAAAGCGTTTTATGCGCCGTAGCCGAGCATCACGCGCGGCAGCCAAAGCGCCACATCGGGGAAGAGCGTCAGAATCGCCAGCATCGGTAGCCAGACAAACAGGATCAGCGAATATGTGGACGGCAGCATCTTCGTCAGCGAAGACTTACCGACGCGGGCTCCCATGAAGAGGACTGACGCGCACGGCGGCGTGATGCAGCCAAGGCCGAGGTTCACGATCATGATCGCCGCAAAGTGAACGGGGTCAATACCGAAGTTGGCAAGCACCGGCGTCAGAATCGGTGCGCAGATGTACATGGCGCTGGAGTCATCCAGGAACATACCAAAGAGGATGAGCAGGATGTTCACACACAGAAGGATCACGTAGCGGTTGCCGCCCATAGCGTTGAGCAGGGCCTCGACCACACCGTTGAGGTTCTCGACCATGAAGATACGGCTGACCATGGAAACGCAGAACACCATGAAGCCGCACACGCCGGCCGTGCAGCAAGTCTTGACGAAGATCTGCACACAATCCTTGAAATTGATTTTCTTGTAAACGAAAAGGCCGACAAACGCCGCATAGAACACGGACACAGCCGCCGCCTCAGAGGGCGTGCAGATGCCGCCATAAATCGCGCCAAGTACGAAGATGGGGAAGAACAGTGCCGGCAGGGACTTCCACGTCACCTTGGCTGCATGGCTCAGGCATTTACCCTTGGCCACGGCGGGCTCAATGATGATATTGGGGTCCTTCTTGAACTTGAAGTAGCTCCAAACGCAGAAAGCAATCATCATCACGATGCCGGGGATCATCGTGGCGAGGAAGCAGGCCAGCAGCGGTTGGTTGGTCAGCCAGCAGAACACGAGCATCATGCCGCTGGGTGGGATAAACGAGCCAAGCATACAGGTGGATGCCAGCAGCGACGAAGATATCGCCGTGTCGTAGCCCGCCTTGTTCATTCCGGGGATCATCAGCTCGCCGATGACGGTTTCAGCCGCAAAGGAGAAGCCAGAGATCGCGCCGAAAATACCGCAGCAGACGGACATCATCATTGCAAGGCCACCCTTGACGCGGCCGAGCAGCAGATTGACGAAGTTTACCAGGTCCCCCTCGTTCTATAAATCCGCCCGCTATGATAAATAGTGGAAATGCCACCATCGTCATAAATACAGTTATGTGGCCTCCTTCGACGAGATTAAGGAGAACGACTTCAACTTGAATAACATCTCCTTGAAATTTACCGTTGCTCACCTCCAACGATCCACCATAGGTAACCTTTGCATGATCATAGGTTCCGCCGTTGACGGTCACATTTCCGCCGATTATAAACAAGCTTCCAAAATTAGACTTCTCGTCACCGGCAATGTATGCATATCCTCTCCCTGAGTTCGAGGAGGATCCATGCACCATAATACTTGGCGCGTTTGCGCCTTTATTTTGAATTGTTCCGTCGCGAACGTTCAGATAACCGCCAGCCTCCACTTCAATGACGCCCTGAACAGAGGTATGCTTGGATGTGTCCCCGATCACCGTTCCGTTTGAAAGATTCAGCTTCCATTTGTCCCATTGAACGCGGAACGCCACACCTTTGCTCGTAAGCGTTTTTTTGTTCAAATCCATGTAGAGTGTTTTTCCGGAGAGGTCACCCAGATGCTGGTATTCAATCGTCCCAACCTGCGCGTCCTGGAACATGGTAAACCAGCAATCTTGGGATTTTAGCATCTTCCAGGCTGCGTTCATCGCAAGGTCAAAGGTTTCATAATAGGTTCTATAATCGACAAGCGCACTAGGAGACACGCTGGCCGCCATCTGCGATTTGCATTTGCTACAGAACCCGGTTTTCTGGTCAACATCACCGTGCCTATGCTCGCAAGTCTTGAATGTCTTTTTAATTGTCTTTACAACCGTAAAACCGTCGGCGGTAATCCTCGCCCGAATATAATATTGTTTTTCTCTCGGAGTAAATTCAACTGTAAACGCCCGATTGGCGTCGAGCTCAATTCCATCATAACTAGTTTGGTAGTTCGAACTATCACTCACGAAATAGCTGCAAGTAGGCGTTGTACCAGACAAAGATATACCCCAAAAGATTCTAACTGAGATTCACACTCGCCTTATCCGAAGAAATGTTCTTTTATATCTGTGACGCCGCCATCCTTGTCGCAGAACCACTCATAATTAGAGTGGCAATTTTGGCAGCGAGCTATCACATCAAAGCCACCAGGCGAGTGCCGGTTGCTGGTAATACTCATAACTTCCAATGGCTTCCCACAGACCGGACAAAGCCTAATTTTTCTCGCTTGACGAGTAGCGCGCTCCTCCTGCTCTGCTTTGAGTGCATCTAAGAGACTGCGCCAGAGATTTGAATTTGGATCACATTCTGCATAGTCTTCAAGCTGTCGACGAATATCATCGGTAGCCAAAACGAGAAACTTATCATCCAAAAACTGACGGTGACGCTTGATATAATCGGCGACTACTATGGGCATATATGTGTTTCTGTCCATCGCATACCGCATTGCCGATAGCAGGATCAAGCGAAAATTAGAATCGCAGATTGGGGCGAGCAGATCCTGTGGGAACAGCAGGAGCACCTTGCCGTCATTCATGAATACGCGCAGCGGGTGCTGTTTTTCTGTTACCCGGTCCAGTAAGTTGTTGGTTTGCTCTTTCAACTCATCAATGGTGATGGATTCATAGTCCTGAAATGTGTCTGATTCGTAATTCATCATCTGACCTCCGTTCACTTTGTCCTCGCTATCAGGTGTTGGCATTGTAGCTCTGACGGAGAGGTTAAGCAACTCCTTTGTGCAGGGATAGGAGGAGCAAAATTTGTATCGCTATAGGCAAAGAATAAAAACTTCCCTTAATTCTGATGGCATCTTAAGGGGCAGCTTGTCAGAATATGGGGAAGAGGCTTGAACACGCGAAATGCAATTGACTTTAATCGTGATTTCAGAATAAATATTTTACGATTGACTCCCAAAGGACGTTGACTTTTATCATAACTGCAAATATAATATTATTGAATCGTTGTAACCGAGGTGATTGTGTGGATTACATGACTGAGCTCTCCGCTATTGCCAAAACACATGGTGGAATTATCGAGACGAAAATAGCTGCACAGAGAGGTATCTCAAAAGCAGTGCTTTACAAACTGTGCAAGGAAAATAGAATTCATCGTATCGTGAAGGGCCAATACATTCTGCCCGATGACATACAGGACGAGCTGCTGGCCATCAGCAACCGTTCCAATAAAGTTATTTTTTCGCACGAAACGGCCCTGTACCTTCACGGCATTTCCGACCGCACACCATTTGAACATACGGTCACTGCACCGTCTGACTGTATTCCGTCTGCGGCAATCAAGTCGGAATGTAAGGTGTATTATATCAAGCCTGAATTGTTTGAACTCGGTAAAACAATGCTGAAAACACCTGCCGGAAACGAAGTCCCCACATACGACTTAGAGCGCACGATCTGCGACGTAATTCGCAGCCGCAACAAACTCGGAACAGAAACGTTTCACGCTGCCTTGAAGTTATATGCGGCAGATCCCCAAAAGGATCTAAACAAACTGAACTTTTATGCAAAACAGATGCGGGTGGCCAATGTCCTGCGCCAGTATTTGGAGGTGCTTCTATGAGTAATGCAATGAGCTTGAAAGCGAAAATCCGAAACATTGCAAAAAAGAAGAATATTCCTGCACAGGTCATTTTGCAGAACTATATGTTCGAGCGCCTGTTGGTGCGCCTGTCTGTCTCTGATTACAGGGAAAAGTTCGTGTTGAAGGGCGGTATGCTGGTGGCTGCCATCGTCGGGCTGGATAATCGCGCTACAATGGATCTGGATACCACTCTGAAAAACCTGCCTCTCACACCGGATGCCATCCACAGCGCACTGGAGCAGATCTGCGCAATTCGCTTTGACGATGGTGTCTCTTTTGAGATCGGAACCATTTCACCCATCCGCGAAGATGACATATACGGCGGATACCGGGTTATGTTGAACGCATGGTTTGACACAATTGTTACTCCGCTGAGTATCGATGTGTCCACTGGCGATGCCATCACGCCTCATGCAGTACAGTACAACTTCTCTGAGATTTTCGATGACGAAAAAACCTACGAGCTGTGGGCATATAACATCGAAACTGTCATGGCGGAAAAAGTGGAGACCATCTTGCGGCGCAGCGTGTTCAACACCCGTCCCAGAGATTTTTATGATGCCTATATATTGGCTACAACGCAGAAATTTGATCAAGCAGTATTTGAAAATGCACTACAGGCAACAGCCAATCACCGTGATACGGCTCGACAGATCGAGGATGTTCCCGGCATTCTTCGGAATATCGAAGAATGCCCAGAGCTCAAGACAATGTGGGAAAGGTACCGCAAACAATTCACCTATGCAGCGGGTATTGAATACGAGCAGATTATAAATGTGCTGAAAACGCTGCTGGGAATAAATGCGATTGCCAAGAGAGAAGCGCCTGTTACAGATAAATGATTCAAATCTGACGGTAGATGTAGGAATGTGGAGATCTAAGGCTGAGTCCCGTTTTTCGTACAGTTTATAGAAATTAGAGGTAGTCTTGCGCCTCGATGGGGTGATGAAATGCTGATTATAGATAACATAAACAAAACAGTTAAAGAAGACTTGCAAGCAGGTATTCAAAAGGGCAGCAAGATGTCTGTCGCGGCGGCCTGCTTTTCAATCTATGCGTATCAGGAACTCAAAAAGCAACTGGAAGGCATAGAGGAACTGCGTTTCATTTTCACCTCTCCGACCTTTATCACTGAGAAAGCCTCCAAAGCGCAACGGGAGTTCTATATCCCTCGCATTTCCAGAGAGCGCAGTCTGTATGGTACGGAGTTTGAAGTAAAACTCCGTAATGAACTGACGCAGAAAGCGATTGCGAAAGAGTGTGCAGACTGGATTCGGCACAAGGTGGTTTTCAAATCGAACGTCACCCAGGAGCAGATGATGGGTTTTATGACGGTTGATGAAAGCACCTATATGCCTATTAACGGGTTTACCACAGTCGATCTCGGCTGTGAGCGCGGCAACAACGCCTATTATCCGGTGCAGAAGACAGAGAGTTTTGAAAACGCCAACTACTTCCTCAAGCTCTTCGAACAGCTCTGGAATGACAAGAAGAAGTTACAGGAAGTCACTGACGTCGTAATCGAGAATATTTCCGCTGCATATCGTGAGAACGCCCCTGAATACATCTACTTTGTTGCGCTCTATAACATTTTCAAGGAGTTTCTTGATGACATTTCCGAAGACGAATTGCCGAATGAGGCAACAGGTTTCAAGGAAAGCAAAATCTGGGGAATGCTTTATAACTTCCAGCGCGATGCAGTTCTTGCCATCATCAGTAAACTTGAGAAATTTAACGGCTGCATTCTGGCAGATAGCGTAGGTCTTGGTAAAACCTTCACTGCGCTTGCCGTCATCAAGTATTACGAGAACCGCAACAAATCTGTGCTTGTTCTCTGCCCCAAAAAACTTTCTGAGAACTGGAATACATACAAGGGCAACTATGTCAACAATCCCATTGCCACAGACCGCCTGCGCTATGATGTGCTCTATCATACGGATCTTTCCCGTGAGCATGGACAGTCGAATGGCATTGATCTTGACCGTCTAAATTGGGGCAACTATGACCTTGTTGTCATTGATGAGAGCCACAACTTCCGCAATGGCGGGGAGGTGTCCGGCGAGGACGCAAAGGAAAACCGGTATTTGAAACTGCTCAATAAAGTCGTTCGCACTGGTGTGAAAACAAAGGTGCTGATGCTCTCGGCAACACCTGTCAACAACAAGTTTATCGACCTTAAAAATCAGCTTGCACTCGCCTATGAAGGTGATGCTTCGCAGATGAACAAAAAGCTCGACACGACCAAAAGTATTGATGAAATTTTCCGTCAGGCGCAGAAATCTTTCAATACATGGAGCAAGCTCCCTGCTGACGAACGAACGACGGACGAGCTTTTACGGACACTTGATTTTGATTTCTTTGAACTGCTGGACAGTGTAACGATTGCGCGGTCAAGAAAGCACATCGAAAAATATTACAACACTTCCGACATCGGTAAATTTCCGGAGCGTCTGCCGCCGATTTCGCTGCGTCCCTGCCTGACAGACCTGAGCGACGCTATCAACTATAACGATATTTATAATTTGCTCATGTCGTTGAGCCTGACGATCTATACGCCGTCGAATTATATCATGCCGTCGAAGTTGGCAAAGTACATCGACATGACGCACCACAAGGGAAACAGCCTTACCCAGCAAGGACGTGAAGCAGGCATTCGGCGTCTTATGAGCATCAACCTTCTCAAACGTCTGGAAAGCTCGGTTGCTTCTTTCCGCTTGACGATTGACCGCATCAAAAAGCTGATCAACGATACGATTGGGACGATCAAAAATTATCAGTCTGGGGACTGCGTCCTGAATCTGACGGAGATTTCCGGCGCAGAAGATTTTGATTACGACGATCAGAACACTGATTTCTTCTCCGTCGGCAAGAAGGTCAAAATTGACCTCGCTGATATGGACTATGTTTCATGGATGCGCGAGCTGGAAAAGGATGCGGAGAATCTGGAACTCCTGTCCCTCATGATTGCCGACATCACGCCGGAGCATGACACAAAGCTGCAAACGCTGTTTGACTTGATCCGCAAGAAAATTGAGCAGCCAATCAATCCCGGTAATAAGAAGATCATTATCTTCACTGCATTCTCTGATACCGCCGATTACCTCTTTGCAAACGTCAGTAAATTCGCAAAAGAGAACTTCGGACTGGAAACGGCAGAGATTACCGGATCGGTTGACGGAAGAACAACCATTCCGAAGCTCCGAGCCGATCTCAACACGGTGCTGACCTGCTTCTCGCCGGTTTCTAAGGGCAAAGCTGTACTCCTGCCCGGAAGTACCGATGAGCTTGATATTCTGATTGCAACCGACTGTATTTCCGAAGGTCAGAACTTGCAGGACTGCGACTACCTCATCAACTATGACATTCATTGGAACCCTGTGCGCATTATCCAGCGGTTCGGACGAATTGACCGTATCGGAAGCAGAAACGACCATATTCAGCTCGTAAACTTCTGGCCGGATATGGACCTCGACGAGTATATCAACCTGAAAAGCCGTGTGGAAACCCGCATGAAGATTTCGGTCATGACCTCTACCGGCGACGATGATCTGATCAATGCCGAGGAAAAGGGCGATCTTGAATACCGCCGCGCACAGCTCAAGCGGCTGCAAGAAGAAGTAGTGGACATTGAGGACATGACAAGCGGTATTTCCATCATGGATTTGGGGCTCAACGAGTTCAGGCTTGATCTGCTCGAATACATGAAGCAACATGAGGATATCGAAACTGCACCAAAGGGTCTGCACACCGTTGTTGGACAGACAGAGGATTCTCCTGCCGGTGTAATTTTTGTTCTCAGGAACATCAATGACAGCGTGAACATTGACAACCGGAATCGTATCCATCCCTTCTACATGGTCTACATCAGTGAAGAAGGTGAAATCGTCTGCGATTATCTCAATCCGAAGAGATTGCTCGACACAATGCGTCTGCTCTGCCGTGGCAAGAGCGAGCCTTGTGCGGAGTTTTGTAAGTGGTTCAATGACAAGACGGATGACGGACGTAAGATGGGTGAGGTCTCCGAGCTGCTGAGCGAAGCAATCAATTCCATTATTGATGTGAAGGAAGAAAATGATATTGACAGCCTGTTTAAGAGCGGCGGTACATCCGCACTGCTCAGTGCAGTTTCGGGACTGGATGATTTTGAGCTGATTTGCTTCTTAGTCGTGAAATAAGGAGGGCTTGCGATGCTTGGATTTCCTGCATCTACGGAGTTTGGCAAAAGAATACCGAAGCAGAAGTTCTATGAGAACCTTGACGTTTCTCCCACTTTGCGCCGTGTGTTTGTTGACCAGATTCGTATGGTGTACTGGCGAAACAAGCTGGCAGCGTCTACGCTGAATATCGCTGCGGGCGAAGCAGTGACCGAGATTGAAGTGTTCGAGGTGCGGCTGAATGATCCGCAGCTTGACGAAGCAGTGCTAAAGCAAATCGACAAAGAGATCCCGTACCACATTCTCTTTATTCTGACCTGTGATGGCAAGGCTCAGGCGTGGATCGGCTACAAGGAGGCTGCTGCATCCGGCAGCAACGCCTTCAAGGTGAGCCGCTATTATCACACCGACTGGATGCCGGAAGACGAACTGCATCTCAGAATCGACGGCTTGAATATGGATGCCGTCTATGAAAGCCTTGTCCGCCAGATTGCCGGGGACAAGCTGCAAACAGATTCCAGTGAGAGTCTGAAAGAATCTGTCGAGCGTGATGAAAAGAAGAAGCAGCTTGAAAAGCAGATTGCCACACTGAAAAGCAAAATGCAGCGAGAGAAGCAGCTAAATAGGCAGATGGAAATGAACGCGAAGCTTAAAAAACTCCGAATCGAACTAAAGCAGATGACATGAAGGAGGTTGTAGTGTGCCAAGCGTAAATACAAAGAGAATAGAAGAATCTGCAACTACAGCCCTGAAAGCTGCATTGCTAAGGTGCCCCATACTTGAGTCATACATCGACTCAAATGATAAGACGCCTTCGTGGGATGGGACAGTATTCGTATATAAATCTGAGAAGACAAAAAAAGAAGACCTTGCTGGTCGTGTTCCAATCCAGATTAAAGGGACAGAGAAGGTTATTGTGTCTGATACCGCAACTTTTTCGTGTAGTATCGCAGATTTGAATAATTACTATAAAGATGGGGGCTGTATTTTCTTTCTTATAAGCGTCGATTTAAGTTCGGGCAATTCAAGAATATTCTATAAGACTTTGCTTGTTGTTGACCTTGACAAGATAATCAAGGGTGCCGGAAAACAAAAGACCAGCACAATTCACTTGAATCTTCTTCCTGCTGAGGCTAATGAGATTTCTAGCATTTTTATGGAGTTCACAGACAATGTGCATAAGCAAATGGGCTTCATCGGAAAAGACATTCCTACTTTTGAATCCTTGGAAGCAAACGGCGCAGAGATTACTTCCTTAACTTTTACTGCATCGGGTATTGGATTAACTATGGATGAGATTCCCAAGGTCCTGTCTACACATGACTTTTATCTGTATGCAAAGGTCAAAGGCTTGGATGTGGATGTCCCCATTGATAAGGTCACAAATGCGGTTATATCAAAGCCTGTGGACGGAGAGGTGCGGATAAGAGATCGGTGTTTCTTTCCTGCCTATCGAGTGGTGTACGAGAATGGAAATTCCATCATTCGCATTGGCAAAGGGATTAGTGTTGCCCTAAAAGCAGAGGAGAACCGTATTACAGTACATACAGACAGACCGGATACCCTGTCCGATTTTATCATTGAAGCGGACTTCTTTATAGAACTGGTTGAGCAAGGAGAATTAACACTGAATGGAGTGACTATCCCGCTTAATGGTGCATTGTTGTCAGATTTGCAAGAGAGAAAGAAAATTCTTGAATACTGCAAGGATGTAAAGAAGATGCTGGATTATTTAGGAGTGACCGAAGAACTGCTTCTAAACGATTTGTCTGAAAATGATGAGAAGAATCTAAGGAACTTCACAGGAGCGGTGCTATACAACCGGAAAATCGGGTTCCCCACCATAGAACAAGATCAGTTCTATGGTGCATTCAAAATTGCAAATCTTGTGATTTGGATTTGGGCAAAGAGGCAATCAGACGGTATGTATAACATAGATAGCTTCTTCAAATTGCATCAGATTACACTTTTCGCAGAAGACGATGTTGATTTTAAAAGACCTGTTCAGGCATCGCAGTTTGTACTGTTTGATAAAAAGGGATTGGTTCATATCTCTAATATGGACTATGAAAGGGTTTACTCAGGCATAACTCAAACACCCCATTCCCCTGAATATTGCACGAAAGTTAACTTTTTAGTCCTTGATATGATAGGAGCATACGATGAACAGGCAAAGCACGATGAGAAGTTACTTAACTTGGCAGAAAAAATATGTGACTGGTTAAAAAGTATCGAGTCCATGATTGACCCGAAGGTTTTACTTCTTAATAAGCTCCAAATTACTAAGCGTCGCAGAACACTTTCTACGAGCGAGATTATTGAACTAGCCAAACTCACAGAAAGCGATTACCCACCAGCAACAAGATGTGGAGCGTACTTGCTCATGGATGCTGATGAAGAGGCACAAAAGTGCTTCGACGAGCTTCCACTCATAGCACAAGAAGAATTTTTGAAATATCCGATTTGCCACTTTGGCAAACTTACAATGAAGGAGGATAAAACCAATGGATAAACTACGCATGGAATCGCCGGATATGACGGCGCAGAACATAGACCGCATTGCCGCCCTGTTTCCGAACTGCATCACGGAGATGCTGGATGAGGAACACAGCACGCAGGAGAAAAAGGCGTACAAGCGGGCGGTCAATTTTGAACTACTGAAACAGATGCTCTCGCCGGACGTGGTGGACGGGGACGAGGCATACGAGTTCACATGGGTCGGCAAGAAGGCGGCTATCGTGGAAGCCAACAAGCCGATCCGGAAGACGCTGCGCCCCTGCATGGCGGAGAGCAAGGACTGGGACACCACCGAAAACCTCTACATCGAGGGCGATAATCTGGAAGTCCTCAAGCTCTTGCAGGAGAGCTATCTCGGCAAGGTCAAGATGATCTACATTGATCCGCCGTACAACACCGGCAACGACTTTATCTACGCCGATGATTTCATGCGCTCGCAGGAAGAAGAAAACGAGCAGATGGGAATGTACGACGAGGACGAAAACCGCCTGTTCAAGAATACCGACACCAACGGACGCTTTCATTCCGACTGGTGCAGCATGATTTATTCCCGGTTGCTGTTGGCAAGGAATCTACTGACGGAGGATGGGTTTATTTTTATTAGTGTTGATGAAAATGAGTTTGAAAACATGACCAAAATATCAAGCGAGGTTTTTGGGAGAAGTAATTTGCGTAACTGCATTGCAGTACGTCGAGGCATAAAAAACGTTCAGGCTCAGTTTGATACACTATCGTCTTTATCGCAGGGGCATGAATATATTCTCCTTTTTTCAAAGAGGACTGACTCGCGACTGCCTAAGTTATTTAGTGTATTCGACGAAAAGAAAAAAGGAAAATGGGACACTTTTTGGAGAGGGACTGACAGACCCACAATGCGTTATGAGTTGTTTGGCAAATGCCCCGAAAAGGGACAATGGCGCTGGGAACAGGGACGGACAAAGCAAGCAATTAAAAACTATGAAGTATATTTAAGCAATTACTCAAAAGAGATGTCCATCGATGATTACTATAGTTGCGTTCTTACATCATCAGGGGCGAAAACCGATTTCGTTAGGCTAAATGATGAAGGGACTATTCAATATTACGTGCCGCCACAGGAAGGTAAACTATTGAGTGATAATTGGATGGATATAATGATGACAGGCACGTATACAGTATTCGATACTGAAAAAAGTCTTGATATAATGAATCGGATTGTTGGTTGGATTACCAAGGAAGAGGATATTATTCTCGACTTCTTCTCTGGCTCCGCCACCACCGCTCACGCAGTCATGCAGCTGAACGCCGAGGACGGTGGGCACCGCAAATTCATCATGGTGCAGCTGCCTGAAAAGTGCGATGAATCCAGCGAAGCCTATAAAGCAGGCTACAAGAACATCTGCGAAATCGGCAAAGAGCGCATTCGTCGCGCCGGGGACAAGATCAAGTCCGAAATTGATGTTGTGCATAAAGATGACTACGCTGCGTTGGTACAATCGCAGCAGTCTAATGATCAAAAAGTAATGACAGGATTTGATTCGCTGAAAAGTTCTGGTGTTCTTACAGAAAAGGGTTATACATATAAGGACAAAGATACCAAGGAAATTTCGCGTATAACCTATTCCGCCGAAGACCCCAATGATTTTTATCGTTTTCATCCCAATGCACTCGACATCGGTTTCCGTGTCCTCAAGCTGGACGATACCAACATGAAGGATGTCTACTATGCGCCGGATGCCTACGATCAGGGGATGCTCGCGGCGCTGGAATCCAATATCAAAGATGACCGCACCGACCTCGACCTGCTGTTCGGCTGCCTGATTGACTGGGGGCTGCCGCTGTCCCTGCCGTACAAGTCAGAGCAAATCGACGGCTGCACCGTCCACACCTACAACGACGGCGACCTAATCGCCTGCTTTGACGCGAATATTCCCGAAAGCGTGGTCAAGGAGATCGCACAGCGTAAACCGCTCCGTGCTGTCTTCCGCGATTCTGGTTTTGCGTCCAGCCCGGAGAAGATCAATGTGTTCGAGATTTTCAAGCTCTATATGCCAGAGGATGCGGGCGACATCACCAAGCGCGTGAGGGTGATCTGATGAATGATGTGTTGCATGGATTTCAGAATGTTTGCGATAAAAATGCGCTGCAAGAGAATTTGACTTTTATAGCGCTATATATTGGATTGTATGAAAGTTTTGCTGATACAGTAGAAAGCCATGTGGAGTCTTTTTTTTGTAACGATGCTTTTCTTGATAAGAACGGAAAGATTCGGTATAAACCAAGTGAAGAGTATGTAGAGGAGATTAAGAACCGTTCGGTCGATGATAAAGGGAATCACAATACACTGAAATCTACTATGCTCTGGTTTGTTGAAAATGGGGCTTTGACACAAGATGATTACAGGTTGTTCCTTGAATTAAAGCAACTTAGAAATTCCTTTGCTCACAAGATGACAAAATATCTCTGGAGTGGACTTTATGAGGAGCATGCGAAAGCATTAGGGGATTTGTTGAGCCTGTATCGAAAAATTGAAAGATGGTGGATTGTTGAAATTGAAATACCAATTGCAGGTAATGATGTGCCGGAAGGGTATGATGCAGATGGCGTTACTAGTGGAATCCTGTTAACTTTTGATATGATGATTAATACGCTATATAACGGAAAATCAGAAGATTACTTGCAGATTATCCGCGACCTTCAGACGAAAGATAGAGGGATTTGAAAGACAATGAAACTCCAATTCAAACATCAAAAATTTCAGGCGGATGCGGCAAAAGCGGTCGTTGACGTCTTTGCCGGACAGCCGTATCTTACGCCGACCTATATGATGGATCGTGGTCTTGAAGATGGTGAGCAGCAAGCAATCGCAACGATGGACGATTTTACCGGCTGGCGGAATGAACGCATCGTGCCGGAGCTTTCCGACAAGCTGATTTTGGAGCATCTGCAAAAGGTACAGCGCGCCAATCAGATCAAGCCGTCGGACAAGCTGGAAGGTCGCTATAACCTGACGATTGAAATGGAAACCGGCGTCGGTAAGACTTATACCTACATCAAGACCATGTATGAGCTGAACAAGCACTATGGTTGGAGCAAATTCATCGTGGTCGTGCCGAGCATTGCCATCCGCGAGGGCGTTTATAAATCTTTTCAGGTGACGCAGGAGCATTTTGCGGAGGAATACGGCAAGAAGATCCGGTTCTTCATCTACAACTCTGCCCAGCTCACGGAAATTGACCGTTTTGCGTCAGACAGCGCCATCAATGTCATGATCATCAACTCTCAGGCATTCAACGCCAGAGGTAAGGATGCGCGACGCATTTACATGAAGCTGGACGAGTTCCGCTCCCGCCGCCCAATCGACATTATCGCAAAGACAAACCCGATTTTGATCATTGACGAGCCGCAGTCAGTCGAGGGCAAGCAGACAAAGGAACGCCTGAAAGAGTTTAATCCGCTGCTGACGCTGCGCTACTCCGCCACTCATAAGGTGGACAGCATTTATAACATGGTCTATCGCCTTGACGCGATGGAAGCGTACAATAAGCGGCTGGTCAAGAAAATCGCCGTCAAGGGAATCACGGAATCCGGCAGCACGGCAACCGAGGGATTTGTCTATCTGGAAAGCATCAATCTTTCCAAAGCTGACCCGACAGCAACCATTCAGTTTGACTGCATAGGGGCAAAGGGACTTCGCAAGAAAACCGCCACGGTCGGTATCGGTTACAACCTCTATGACTATTCTGGCAATCTGGACGAGTACAAAGTTGGCTTTGTGGTCAAGGCTATCGATGGACGCGATAACTCTGTGGAGTTCCTAAATGGTATCAAAATCTTTGCCGGTGACGTGATCGGCAAGGTCAGTGAAGACCAGCTTCGCCGCATTCAGATCCGCGAAACGATTCTTTCTCACTTGGAGCGGGAGCGTCAGCTTTTCCATAAGGGCATCAAAGTCCTGTCCCTGTTCTTCATCGACGAAGTTGCGAAGTACAAGCAGTATGATGAGGTTGGGCATCCGTTCAACGGCATCTATGCGGATATGTTCGAGGAAGAGTACAACGACATTCTCAGCTCCATGCAGCGGG
>ERZ773147.1996-NODE-1996-length-19183-cov-4.288948_pt1 | contig 19183 bp, 16 predicted proteins | sample MGYA00580851_ERZ773147 | MGnify/ENA primary metagenome ERZ773147 (study PRJEB29015, sample SAMEA2737818) | human gut metagenome | biome: human gut; feature: human-associated habitat; material: faeces | place: China | collected 2012 ... | reverse complement strand
AAGCAGATGGCGCAGGTGAATCTGGAAATAGTATAAACAGGCATCCGAAGCGAAAGCACATGCTTCAGATGCCTGTTTTTGCTTGATGAAAACTTATGCATCCAGCTCATCCAGAAACGAGCAGAGGTTTTCCTCCGAGTATTCGATTTCTGATGAGTACATCCGCGCCGCTTCGTTTTCGCCCAGCAGCGTCGACAGGCGCAGGAACAGCATCCCCGATACCGCACAAAACAGCACCCGTCCCGGCAAATCGCCATCCAGCAGCGCCCCCGGCACATGCCGATGCAGCAGGTACACCGTAAACTGCTCCACCGCCAGCGGGGAAAAATCCGGCAAATCGTCCGGAAGATTCGTCAGCCGCGCCAGCACCGCGTCCCATGCCGGGTCAAGGCGTTCCAGCGTCCGCAGGAAGTCCGCCCATTCCGCTGCCGTACGCGTTGGCATTACCGTGCCTACCGCTTCACACAAGGCATTCAGCCGGGCAGGAATGCCGCGTGTTCTGTCCTGCATGATGCGGATGAGTGCCGCCCGCGCCTGCAGCAGCGCTTCTTCCTCCGGCGACCCCTGCGGGCGTGTGCCGCCACCCTGCGTATGCCACGTCATCGGCTGTGGCCAGTGCAGGGTCAAATCCGCCGCCGCTTCACAGCAGAGCCCGAAGCCAACTTCGGTGAATGTCGAAAACTCGTTGCGGTAGCGCGGATGGTCAGCACAGATTTGGCACAGCGCCCCTTCGCCGCAAGCGGTGATGATGTCGCATAAGCCGCTGTCGTTCAGCATCGGGCAGCGTTCATCCTCCCGCAGGCGGAAAGAAGCACCGTCCGGCGTGTCCGCAATCGCGTCGCGCAGCCGCTGCCCGATTTCACCCGTCATGGCGGCATACTTCGCCCGCGTGTCCGGGTCAATGTCGATTTCCCAGCCCTTGCAGCAGGTGTGGCGGCAAGCGTCCGCAATGCAGCGGAACGCATCCGCCGTCGCGGGGTAAATCAGCGTCATTTCAGCGCCTCCCACAACGACCACGCCAGCGCGCGCACCGCCGGGTCATTCGGCTTTTCCCACAAGCGCGCCGTCAAGTGCCACACGCCCTCCTGCTGATAGAGGATGCCCAGCCGCGCACAGCGTTCCGTATTGTCAATCATCTGCACCGCGGGATAAATGTCCGCCGGAAGGCGCTGCACATGCGCTGTTTGCAGGATAGCGTACCACGCGGGGGTGGTGTAATCCTCCTGCGCGAACCGCTTCAGCAGCGGCGACGCGGTGTCGATGGACAGCCCCATCGTCCCGACCGGCACAGGCTTGCCCATGCTCTCGCTGATTGAACGGAACATCGGGTAGCACCAGAAATCCGTGCAGTATTCCGCCGGAAGCTGCCCTTCCGCGCTCGGCACAACAATCGCCGCGCCGTCCGCCTTCTCTTCTGCGGACACAAACGCCACCATCCGCCCGTCCTTCTCGATGCCCTCGCGGGTGATGCGGATGTCAACCTGCGGAATCAGCCAAATCGGGTAATGATTGCGCGTGCCGTCCTCCAGTGTCAGCGCGACGGTCAAGCCCGTGATGCGCTCCTGCATGGCGTCCCGATAGCACTCCGCTGGGAACGTGACGGACACTGCCTCCGTCAGCCGCCCCTGCCGTGCACCCGGCGTCACGTCGCAAGCGTACAATTCGCGCTCACCGTCCATAAGGGTACAGCGGATGCAGGTATGCTGCTTCTCCGGGTCGCATTCGCTGATTTGCACATCAAAACGGATGTCCTCGCCCATCATGCCCGTGAACGACGCAAATTCGCCCAATACAACCGTTCCGGCGCAGAACTCGCGCCACTCCTCGGCGGAAATCAGCCCCTTGTTCTCCATCATCGCGTTCAGCACGCCGACAAGCGCCGTCCCCTGCCCGGTGTAGTCCTGCAAATCCAGCAGCTGAAAGCCCGATACCTCCCGCGACCGCAGCAGCGTTTCGATTTCCCGCTTGTAGCATTCCACCGCCAGATGCCCCGTCTGCCGGAAGAAGGCTTCATGCTCGCCGTACAGCCCCGCCCGTTCCAAATTCTCGCGCATGGCTTCGATGTTGCGTGGCTTCAGCGGCCCGGTGTAATGCGGAATCTCCGAGAAATCAGGATAGAACACATACTGCCCGACCTCGTGGCTGATGACGGGCACATCCGGAATGAGGGCGTCCGCGGACTGCGCGTCCACTTCCTTCACGCCCGTGCCATACTGAATCTGCACCTTGCCGGCTTCACCCGACTGCCCCAGCGTTTCCGGAACGATGCTGGCATCATAATTGCTGACGGACTCCGGCGCGGTCGTCTGCACGATTCCCTGCGGCGCGTCACACATGGCGTAACTGCCGCGAATCAGCCGTTCGCGCCCCAGCCTGACGCCGACGAACACATTTTCCTCGTCCAGCACGTCCGGCACAAACTGGTAGTTGTTCGCGCCGCTGCTGTACAGCTTGGTGTCGTCCGCCTCGCGGTAGGCGCGCATCATGCGGTTCAGCACGTCCTTGCTGCCCCACAGCTCATTGCCCAGCGAAAGCCACAGGAACGACGGATGATGCCCGTATTCGCGCAGGATACGGAAGCCCTCTTGGAAGAGGAAGTCGCGTTCGCGCTCGTCGTAGCCTTCTTCGCCTTCTTCCGCGACCGTCCCCCAGAACGGCAGCTCCGGCGCCATATACACGCCAAGCAGATCCGCCGCCGTGAATGCCGCATCCGGCGGGCAGGCGGTATGGTAGCGGTAATGGTTGATGCCATATTCCTTCGCAATGCCCAAAATCGTCATCCACGACGCGACGTCAGTTGGCGTGTACCCGGTTTTGGGGTACAGCAGATTATCAACCTTGCCGCGCAGGAAGGTTTCGCGCCCGTTGATGAGCAGCCGCCGCCCGACCGTCCGCACATCGCGCAAGCCGAATGTCATTTCGTACACATCGCCGTCGAGGTCAATGGAGATGCTGTGGATTTCGGGGTGCGCTTCGTCCCAGAAGGCTTCATTGCCCTTGAGCGGGCATTCCCCGTCCAGCACGCCCCGGCGGTACGGCAGCAGATGCTCCATCTGCCCCGGCAGCACGATGCCCGCCACACCGTCGGGCGCGCCGATGATATGCCCATGCACGCGCAGGCAGCCGCGCCGCAAGTCCGGGCGCACGGTCAAATCCGTCAGCAGTGTATGGGCGACGGTCAAGCTGATCTCACCAGTGATGCCATTCCAGTTGCTCTGCGTGTCCGGGCTGGTCAAATGCCCGCCGCGCGTGGGATAATCGGTATTATCCACGCGGATGACAAGAGTATGCTCTCCAGCGTGCACAGGCGGCAGGAAGTAGCGGTGCGGCGTGCAGAGGCTCTCCTGATGCCCGATGGGGCGACCGTCGAGGTAGACGGTGGTTTTGCGGGTGCGTTCCAGCGTGAGCATCGTCTGCTCGCCCGTCCAGTCTCCCGCGGTGAACGTGCGCATGAACCACACCGCTCCCTCGAAGCGGTATGCGTCTGTCAGGCAGCCCGTTTCCTTGGCGGAATTCGGCATTCCAAGCCCCGCCGCCGATGTTGTCCCCGGCAGCGTCATCGTCTCCGGGTACGCTTGCGGCATGGTCTCCTGTTTTTCCGCGTCCAGCTTCACCTGCCACTGTCCGCTCAAGTCGATTTTCATCATGGGTGTTGCAGCCTCCTTTCAAGCCAGAGGCTCTGCCTCTGGACTCCGCAAGGGGCATTGCCCCTTGACCCTTTCGCGCGATTGAGTTGTGCGCTTCTTCATACTTCTTCCGCGTGCTGATGCAGGATTTCGTCTCCGCAGAGGCGATTCCCCCTGTTCCAATCAAATTCAGCCAGAAAAAGAAAGACAAGTATGCCAAAACCCAAAAGTTCCTTCACCCAAGGATTCCCTTCCAAGCGAAATCCTTCCCCCACCTTGTGAGGGGCGTGCCTGCCCCAACGCGAATCGTCCCGAACCCTGACGCGCCAATCGAACGCGCGGGATTCTCCGTGCAGATGCGAGCGGCCTTCTCCGGCGTCTGCCCGTAGCGCGCCATCAGGTTCTGGAACGCCTGCCGCATCAACAGCACCGAGCCTGCCAGCGTGCCGTCGTGCAAACGTGCCTCGTGTCCGCGCACCGTGACCGCTTGCCCGCCTAAGGCGTATTCGCCGTCCGGCAAGCCCGCTGCTTCCATGCTGTCCGTAATCGCAACGGCTTTGTCCGCCCCCTTGCAGCGCAGAAGCACCTTCACTGCGTCATCGTGCAGGTGAACGCCGTCGCCGATGAACTCCGCGAACAGGCGGTCATCCGTCAATGCCGCGCCGGGAACGCCGGGTGCGCGGTGCGTGAACGGCGTCTGTGCGTTGTAGGTGTGGGTGACGCGGGTCGCGCCCCATTCCGCCGCCTGATGCACCTGTTCGTCGGTCGCTGCCGTGTGGCCAATGGAAACGTGGATGCCGTTCTCCGACGCCTTACGGATGAAATCTTCCGCGCCGGGCAGTTCCGGCGCCATCGTGATGACGCGCACTGCCTGAATGTCGCCGCCTGTCAGATCAAGGAACGCCTCCCAGTTCGGATGCAGAAAAAACTCCTTCCGCTGTGCCCCTGCCTTCTCCGGCGATAGGAACGGCGCTTCCATGTGCGCCCCCAGCACCCGCGCGGCGCGCTGCTCCGGCGTATCCATCACGCGGCGGACGGCGGCAATCACCCGGCGCGTATCCTCCACACTGGCGGACATAGTCGTCGGCAGGAACGCCGCAACGCCCCCCTGATACAGTTCCCGTGCCATCTGGCGAATCGTGTCCTCGCCCTGCATCGTGTCATGCCCGCGGAAGGCGTGGATGTGCGCATCGACAAACCCCGGCAGGACAAAATCCCCCTGCAGATCTATCACAGCTTCGCCATCCAACGGCGCTAAGCCCTCGCCCATCGCTGTCACGCGCCCGTTTTCCAGCCGGACGCACAGGTTTTCCCAAAAATGGCCATCCGCAAAGAACAGCCCATTCCGCAGCAGCACCGTCAACGCACCTCGCATTCATTTTCTCATGAAACTCTCATGCAATTATCATACCACAAAGAAGGGTTTTTTTCAATCGGCGCAGAATTTCTTATAGGTTGAAACCATGCGATTTTCGGATGAAAATGCGCCAAGGCGCAAGCAGCGGGCGTAGGTGAATCCGAAAATTGCAAAAATGCGGATATCCGCCGAATTTGTTGCGGTTTCTTCTTCATTTGTTCACATTAGGCTCAAATTCGGGGTGTATACTATGCTCCGAAAGCAAAGGAGGAAATCACCGATGTCCTTTTTCTCGAAGATGCAGAACGCCCTCGCGAACTGGATGCAGGGGCGCAACGGCCCGGATAATCTCGGCTTCACAGCACTCGTCGCCGCTATCGTTTTCAGCCTGCTCTCGCTGTTCCGCCTGCCGCTGGCGAGTCTCCTATCCATGCTGTGCTATGTGTATGCTCTGTGGCGGATGCTGAGCCGCAACGTCGCCAAGCGGCAGGCGGAAAATCGCCAGTTCATGGACAAGACGGGACACGCGCAGACGGAAATCCGGCAGTTTTTCCTGCGGCTCAGGGGCATAAAGACCTACAAGTATTTCCGCTGCCCGCAGTGCAAAACGCGCCTGCGCCTCAAGCGCGGCTGCGGTGAAAAACACGTCACCTGCCCCAAATGCCAGCACAAGTTCGACGAAAGGGCGTAAGCAATGTTCGGCTATGTCAGACCCTGTCTGGAATCGCTCGATGAGGCGCAGAAAAAGCGCTATCGGGCATGGTACTGCGGATTATGCCAATCACTGGGCGACCGCCACGGCTTTCGCGGCCGCATGACGCTCACCTACGACATGACGTTTCTGGCGATTTTCCTCTCTGCGCTCTATGAGCCGGCGGAAGCGCACGGGCAGATGCGCTGTCTGCCGCACCCGAAGGAAGCACACGATTTCGTCCGCACGTCGATGACGGATTACGCTGCCGATATGACCATCGCGCTGGCGTATTTCAAGGCGCTGGACGACTGGCAGGACGACCGCTCCCTGCCGGGCGGGCTGACCGCGCAGCTGCTGAAAAAGCGTTACGAGGCGGTCAGCGCGGATTATCCCCGCCAGTGCGCCGATTTGGAGAAGAACCTGCGGGCGCTGAGCGAGGTGGAAGCGGCGCAGAGCGAGTCCCCCGATGCGGCGGCAAACTGCTTCGGGGCGCTGATGGCGTCGCTGTTCGTGCGCGAGGAGGATTACTGGTCGCGCACACTGCGGCTGTTCGGCGCGTCGCTGGGGCGGTTCATCTACATGGTGGATGCCGCCTGTGATTACGATGCCGACACGCGCAAGCACAGCTACAATCCCGTGCTGCTGATGGGGCGTCAGCCAGAGGATATGCGCGACGTGCTGACGTTGCTGCTTGGCGACGCCTCAGCGGCGTTTGAGTCGCTGCCTATCGTCTCCGATGCGGATATTCTGCGCAACATCCTTTACGAGGGGGTTTGGCAAAGCTACAACGAATCCCTCCACCGCCGCGCCGAAAAACAGAAGAAGCACAGCGGCAACACAACCAAAGAGAATGGGGACGATTCCCCGGTGAAAGGAGGCTGACGAGCATGGTCACAGACCCGCGGAAAGTGCTGGGTGTATCCGAAACCGCCAGCCAAGATGAAATCAAGCGCGCGTATCGCCGCAAAGCCAAGGAGTGCCATCCGGATTTGCATCCAAACGACCCCGACGCGGCGAAAAAGATGAACGAACTCAACGAAGCCTACGACATGCTGATGAACCCGGAGAAGTACGCCAACCGCCAGCAGCAGCAGAATCCGTATGGCGGGAATCCGTATGGCGGCAGCAGTTACGGCGGAAATCCATACGGCTCTTACGGCGGCAATTCCTACGGCGGACAGCAGCAAGGCAATCCGTATGGTCAGCAGGGCGGCTATGACCCGTTCAGCGACTTCTTCGGCGGATTCGGCTACGGCGGCTATCAGACGCAGGTCAACCCGCCGCAGGAGCAGGCGGGCGATTCCGAGCCGGTTCGCGCTGCCATCCGCGATATTCTCGCCGGACGGTACGCGTCGGCGTGTTCCATTTTGCAGAACGTCCCCAGCACGGGGCGGAATGCGCGCTGGTACTACCTGTCCGGCGTGGCGAACCACGGCGCGGGAAATCAGATTCAGGCGCTGGAACACATGAAGCGCGCGGTGCAGCTCAGCCCGAACAATGCGACCTATCAGGCGCTTTTGCGGCAGTATCAGCAGGCAGGGCAGACGTATCAGACGAATGCATCCGGGTACAACACTTGGGCGATGGATCCGTCGAAATTGTGCATGAGCTTGTGCTTCTTGCAGATGTTCTGTCCGCTTTGCTGCCGGTGCTAAGGAGCTGGCAAGCCCCTTAACTCGGCGGAATTTTCCTATGCTGCTTGATTTGTTTTGTTGCAGGGTTTTCGCCTCTGCGGAGTGAAATTCCCTGCGCAACACAAAAAACTGTATGCAATGCGCGCAACTGAATCGCGCAAAAGGTCAAGGAATCAGTTTCCTTGAGAAAGTGTAACTTTATGGGCAAAATCATCGGTATCGACTTGGGTACCACCAACAGCTGCGTCGCCGTGGTTGAGGTCGGCAGCGCAACCATCATTCCGAACGATAAGGGCGAGCGCACAACGCCGTCCGTCGTGGCATTCACCGACAGCGGCGAACGGCTCATCGGCAGCGCGGCGAAGCGTCAGGCAGCAGTCAACGCCGACCGCACGATTGCGTCCGTCAAGCGCCATATGGGCACGGACTGGCGCAAGACCATCGCCGGGAAAAGCTACACGCCGCAGGAAATCAGCGCCATGATTCTCCGCAAGCTGAAGCAGGACGCGGAAAGTTACCTCGGCGAGCCCGTCACCGACGCGGTGATTACCGTCCCGGCGTATTTCGGGGATATTCAGCGTCAGGCGACGAAGGACGCGGGGCGCATTGCGGGTTTGAACGTCCGCCGCATCATCAACGAGCCGACCAGCGCCGCCCTTGCCTACGGGCTGAACAACGGCGCACCGCAGAAAATCATGGTCTACGACCTTGGCGGCGGCACGTTTGACGTATCCATCATCGAAATTGGCGAGGGCGTTATCGAAGTGCTGGCGACGTGCGGCAACAACCACCTCGGCGGCGATGACTTCGACGAGCGCATCGTGAATTTCGTCTGCGATGCTTTCCAGCGGGAACATCATGCTGACCTTCACCGTGATTTGGCGGCCATGGTGCGCGTGAAGGAAGCCGCCGAGCAGGCGAAAAAGGAGCTGTCCGTCACCGAGATGACCACCATCAGCCTGCCGTTTATCAGCACAGTCGGCGGTCAGGCGGTGCATTTGGAGCAGACGCTGACCCGCGCGAAGTTCAATGAATTGACGGCGGATTTGGTTGCGCGGACGGAAGGTCCTGTCCGCAGCGCCCTCAGCGACGCAGGCATTGCCGCCAGCGAGCTGGGCAAGGTGCTGCTGGTCGGCGGTTCGACGCGCATTCCCGCCGTGCAAGAGAAGGTGCGCCAGCTGACCGGCATCATGCCGAGCAAGAGTATCAACCCCGACGAATGCGTGGCGCAGGGCGCAGCGATTCAGGGCGACACGCTGAATGAGCACACGACGCTGACGAACTCCACGGGCTTGCTGCTGCTGGACGTGACCCCGCTTTCGCTGGCGATTGAGACGGTCGGCGGCGTCGCGACCCGCGTCATCGAGCGCAACTCCACCCTGCCTGTGCACTATCAGCAGGTATTCACCACGGCGGGCATGTTCCAGTCGTCAGTAGAAATCAACGTCCTGCAGGGTGAGCGCCCGATGGCGCGGGACAACAAGAGCATCGGCAAGTTCCGTCTGAAGGGCATCCGCCGCGCAATGGCAGGCGTGCCGAAAATTGAGGTCACGTTCGATATTGACACCAACGGCATCCTGACCGTCTCCGCGCGCGACCAGGACACTGGACGCGCCCAATCCATCACCATCACCGCCGACAACAAAATGAGCGAGGATGAAATTCAGCAAGCAATTCGCGATGCGGAGCAGTACGCCGCGCAGGACGCTTTCCGCCGCGACCTGATGGACACCATCAATCAGGCGCAGCACCTTTTGGCGCAGGTAAGTGCTGCCTTGAACCAGTGCAGCAAGCAGCTGGACAAGGACGAGAAGAAGCGCGTCAAGGACGATGAAGCTGCCCTTCGCCATCTGATCGGGCGCGCTAAGCCCGACAAAATGACGGCGGATGACCTGTCCGCCATCAAGAGCGCCATGTCGACCCTCGAAAGCAGCAGCGCCCACCTGATGAGCCTCTTCGACCCGAACGCGCAGAGCGGTGGGCAGTCATGACGAAGCCGCACCACGTCCGGCGTGCGCTGCTGATTGCCCTGACCGTCTTGGCGGCGCTTGTCGCAGGGGGCATGGTTTACCTGACAAGCTGTGCCGCGGCGGAGCTGACCGTCACGGCGATTCTGCCGACGCTGCTGGGCAGTCTGGAATAACAAGCAAGGGGATTGCGTCCCTGATTTCGGACACAATCCCCTTTTTCGTTGCTATAATCATCAGAACAGCAGCAGAATCCCCTGCGCCGCCAGCACCGCCGCACACGCCGCAAGCGCCACCGTCAGCAAACTCTTCCCTTTCCACGCCAGAATCACCGCCACCACAAAACCTACCGCCGCCGTGCGCATATCCCCCGTGGAATACAATACGTCGGGAATCGTCATTGCCCCCAGCACCGCGAACGGCACATAGTGCAGGAACGACTTGATGAACGTTGATTTGATTTCCTTGCGGAAAATCGTCAGCGGCAGCATCCGAATCAGGTATGTCACACCCGCCATCACAAGCAGATAAATCGGAAAATTTGCCGTCATTGCGCATCACCCGCTTTCGTTTCTTCCTCCTGCACGGGGAAGAGCCACGCGCCCAGCGCCGAAGCGGCAATGGCACAGATGATGATGACAAACCCGCTGGACACCTGCGAGAGCATCGGCACATAGCGGAAGCACAGGCTCATCGCGATAGCCATCAGCACGACAATGCGCACGGGCTTCTCCTTGCGCGCGGGCGGCAGGATGATGGCGAGGAACATGCCGAAAATCGCGATACCGAGCGCATTGCGGAGGAAAACCGGCAGCAGCGTGCCCGCGACCGCGCCCAGAATCGTACCGACCGACCAGCCGAGGTACGGCGCGGTCATCAACCCATACAAATACCAGTGACTGACCTTCCCCGGCTGACTGGATGCGACAGCGAATATCTCGTCCGTATTCATGAAAGAGAAGAGCAGGCGGCGCGGTGTGTTCATATCCGAATCCATCTTCTGGGAGATGGACAGGCTCATCAGCGCATATCGGAGGTTGATAATCAGCTGCGTCAGCGCGACTTCGAGGTACGACGCCTGTGCGAGAATCAGCGGCAGCCCGGCGAACTGTCCCGCACTGGTGACGTTCGTCATAGAAATCAGCAGCGCTTCGAGCGGCGACAAGCCATCCGCCACTGCCTTCATGCCGAACGTGAACGCGACGGACAAGTAGCCCAGCCCAATCGGGATTCCATGCCGGAAGCCCTTCGCAAAGAGTTTACGATTCATCGTCATTGATGCCTTCTTGTCGAAAAAAGTCGGAACACAGCGTCTATGATAGCACGAAGTCCGCCCCTTCGTCAACGTCTGTGCAGCAAAAGAACAGCAGGGGACTTCGTCCCGTTTCATTTGTCCCTGCACCCATTTCGCGATTGACTGATGGCGGAAAAGACATCACCCGACGCGCCGCCGAGTTGTGCGGTATTGCCCATGCAAAACCGGCAGCTGATGGCACTTCATCGACTGCCGGTTTGCGTCTGTTCCTTCCGCAAACATAAGCAGCCACACACCGTAGCGCATGGTTGCTATGGATATTGATTCAGTTCGACAAACCGGAATTTGTCAAATCAAGCCAAAGTGTCTGGCAATTATCTCACAAATTTCTTCTCTTGTGTCTTTCTGCGTATCTTGCCGAACTACCGTAAAAAAACCGCTGTTGGCATATTCATCATAGTGCTTTTGACCATTGATAAGTTCCAGACCTCGCCTATAATTCTCCATAACCGTTTTTGAATCTTCACAACTCTCGATAACATTGAGAAGAAATTGCTTTTCAGGGTCGCTTCGGTCAAAGAAACGGTCAACACTCATAGACAAAGGGGAGAGCATAACAGCGACATGATTGTAGTTGGATATTTCTTTAAGAATACCAACAGGAATATTCGTATCAACGATAACTTTCCTATCCTGTGATATCGAAATGAGTTCTGCAACCTCAAATTCTGCCGCTTCTTTTGATGTGCTATAAATCCAACGCTCATACTCCTCGGGAGTCCGAGTAACAAATTCTTTCCAATCAGTTAGGGTTTTCAAAAAGCAAATATCAGGCTGAGCATCTGGTGTTGCTACAGCATCCGATACCTTTGAATGATAGTTTTCTCCGCAGAAAACCATATTATATCGTTCAGCAAGCATTTTTACTGTAGTTGACTTTCCCGCGTAGGCTGTACCTGTAATAAAGTATACATTTTTGAGATAATGTTTTAGAATGTTGTTCTCAATTTTCATCTGCTATTTCACCTCCGTCAAATTCCGATTTGTCGCTTTGTTTATGATGCAGATTCTATCATATTGGTTTTTTCTTTATGGAACGGAAACCCGAAGGCTGCCCCACACGTCAAGCTGCTCCTTTTTCCACAGGTTCATTATCACCTTCGTCGGCGGATCTATCCGCATCATCAACATCCAGATTAGGCTCTGCCGCTTCCTGTTCTTTTTATGCCAGCTGAAGCTCATACAGCTTCTTGTAAATGCCGTCCTGCTTCAGCAGTTCCTGATGCGTGCCGGATTCGCGAATTCGCCCGTGGTGCATCACGATAATGCGGTCAGCGTGCTGAATGGTCGAAAGGCGGTGCGCGACCATAATCGACGTGCGGCCCTGCATCAGCCGCTCCAGCGCTTCCTGAATCCACTGCTCCGTCTCCGTGTCGATGTTCGCCGTCGCTTCGTCCAATATCAGAATTTTCGGGTCATGCGCCAGCGTCCGGGCAAACGACAGCAATTGCCGCTGCCCCGCAGAGAACGTCGCGCCGCGCTCCGTCACATGCTCATCGTAGCCGTTCGGCAGCCGCTCAATGAACCGCGACGCATTGGTATATTCCGCTGCCTGACGTACCTGCTCATCGGTAATTTCCTCGTCGCGCAGGCGGATGTTGCTCTTGATGTCGCCCGTGAAGATGAACACATCCTGCTGTACCTGCCCGATTGCGGCACGAAGCTGGTCGCGGGTCAGGTCGCGCACATCCACGCCATCGACACGGATGCTGCCCTTCTGCACGTCATAGTAACGCCCGATCAGGTTCAGGATGGAGGATTTACCCGCGCCCGTCGCGCCGACGAACGCCACTTTCTGCCCCGGCTCGATGGTGAAGGACACGTCCTTCAGCACCCAGTTCACGTTATCATACGCGAACCAGACGTGGTCGAACTCGATTTTGCCGCGCACAGCGGGCAGCTTCTTCGCGTCTTCCTTGTCGGACAGCATGGGCTTTTCGTCCAGCAGGGTGAAGATTTTCTCGGCGGACGCAATGGCGCTTTGCAGCGTCGTGAACTGCTCTGCCAGCTCCTGCACGGGCGTGAACAGCTGGGAAATGTACTCCGTGAATGTGTACAGCATACCGATGGAAATCACGCCGTCCAGCACCAGCGCGCTGCCGCCGCCCAAAATAATCGCCATTGCGATAACGGACAGGAAGTAAATCGACGGGCGGAAAATGGCGAACACCATCATTTCGCGTACGCCCGCGTGGTAGAGGGATTCGTTCTTTTCCTCAAACTCGGCGCATTTCTCCTTCTCACGCGCGAAAATCTGGATGACCCGCATTCCCGACAGATGCTCGCTCAAAAAGGTATTCAGCGTCGTGATGCGCGTCTTGACGATTTGGTACGTCTTGCGGCTCAATTTGCGGAACACCACCGTCAGCGCCGCCATCACCGGTACCAGCACGAACGACAGCATTGCCATGCGGAAGTTCATCACCATCATAATAATGGCAAGTCCGATGATTTTGACGACGTTGCGGAACAGGCGGACAATCGTGTTGGCATACAGGTCATTGACCGCCTCGGTGTCGTTGGTGATGCGCGTGACGATTCTGCCCACAGGCGTCAAGTCGAAGAAGCGCATGGAGAGGCTTTCGACATGCGCCATCAGCTCATTGCGCAGGGTATAAACGATGTTCTGCCCGGTTTCCTGAATCTTCAGGTACTGCAGGCGGTTGCAGATAAATTGCAGCAGCAGGATGGCCACATACAGCCCTGCCGCAATCAGAATGCCCTGAAAGCGCGTTTCCGGCGGCAGATCCTGCGCGCTCTGCTGGGTGATGTACTTGTCAATCGCGTCGCCGATGATGCGCGGGCGGGCAATGTCGAACACCGTCAGCAGCCCCACCAGCACACAGCACAGCGCAACCGTTTTCCAGTAGGGCTTGATGTAGCCCATCAGGCGCAGGAAGGCGTTGCCGTGATACGAAACGTCCTGCGGCTCGTTATCCCCGAACTTACTCCGCATGTGCAGCGCCTCCTTCCTCGTGAAGTTCCTTTTCCAGCTGCTGCTTGCGGTACAGGCTTGCGTACAGCTTGCCGTTGTTCAGCAGCTCCTCGTGCGTGCCGTACTCCTCCACCTTGCCTTCGTCCAGCACAAGAATGTGGTCGGCATCCTGAATGGTAGAAATGCGGTGCGCTACGATGATGGTCGTGCGACCCTTGCGCAGGCGGCGCAGATTATCCAGTATTTGCCGTTCTGTGTCCGTATCAACAGCAGAGAGCGCATCGTCCAGCAGCAGAATCGGCGCATCCTTCATCAGCGCGCGGGCAATGGAGGAACGCTGCTTCTGGCCGCCGGAAATCGTCACGCCGCGTTCGCCCACCAGCGTCTGGTACTGCTTGGGGAACTCCATGATGTTATCGTGGATGCAGGCGTTTTTCGCCGCCTCCTGCACCGCTTCCAGCGACTTGTTGTCTGAGCCGAACGCGATGTTGTTCTGCAGCGTGTCAGAAAAGAGGAAGTTATCCTGCGGCACACAGGCGATATTCCTGCGCAGCGCCGCCAGCGGGATTTCGCGCAGATTGTGTCCGTCGATGGTAATCATGCCGTCCGGTACGTCGTACAGGCGCATGAGCAGGCTCGGCAGCGTGCTTTTGCCCGAACCGGTGCGCCCCAGCACCGCCAGCGTCTCGCCCGCCTTCACATGCACCGACACATCTTCCAGCACCGGCACGGTCGGCTGGTCGGGATAAGCAAAGGACAGGTGTTCAATGCTGATATCGCCCTTGAGCGTCTGAATCGAAGGATCCACCATGTCGCCGTCCACGATTTCCGGCTTCGCGTCAAAAATCTCCTGAATGCGGCGCAGGCTCGCCAGCCCCTGGCTGACGCTCGTGATGCACTCGCCCACCGCCATCATCGGCCACACCAGCATCGTCACATACGAGTTGAAGCTGATGAACTGCCCGATGTTGATTTCGCCGTAAATCGCCAGATAGCCGCCGTAAGCCAGCGTCAGCAGACTCGCTATACCGACAATTAAGTCCAGCAGCGGCATCACCAGCGCCTGCAAACGCACAACGCCGAGATTCTTTTCCTTCGTGAACAGCGTCGTCTTCGCGAAGGCGTACAGCTCCTTGCGTTCCTGCACGAAGGATTTAATCACGCGGATGCCCGACACCGTTTCCTGCACTTGGTCCGTCAGCGTCGAGAACGCCTGCTGCTTGGCCAGAAAGCGCTTGTGCATCACCTTGCCGTAGAAGTAATCGCCGAAGATGATGAGAATCAGCGGCAGCACCGCCACACCCGTCAATTTCGGGCTGACATACGTCATCATCTGCCACAGCACCAGCAGCATCATCACCGTCGCGTCGAATGCGCTGATGACGTTCATGCCCACCAGCGTGCGAACCGCCTGCAGGTCGTTGATGAAGCGCGCCATCAGGTCGCCGGTCTTGTGCTCGTTGTAATAGTGCGGCGAGAGTGAGGATAAGTGCGCGAACAAATCGCTGCGCAATTCCTTCTCAATCGACCGCGCCGACCCGAACAGGAAAAAGCGCCACGCAAAACGCCCCACCGCAATAATTACGCCAATCAGCACAATTTTCCAGACCAACCCCATCACGCCGCCCATATCCAGCGTGTGCTGATCCAGCCCGTTGGTAATTTCGCCTGTGAACCGCGGCACATAGGTATTCACCTCGTCCACAATGAACAGCGCCAGAATGCCCAGAATGTACTGCCACCAGTGACGGCGGACATATCGCCACGCCAGCTTCAGCTCCTTCATTGCTGCCTCCTTATGCTTCGTAACGACTCATTGTAGCACATTTCGGCACAAAAAGACACACATTCGCCGAAAATTCCGCGCAGGTTTACAATCCGGGCGGGCGTTTGTTTCCTTGCGGGATGGAAAGGGAAAAAGATGCCCCCGGAACGGCGGGTTTTGCGCGTTCCGGGGGATTATTTTTTACTTCGCCACGTTGTTGCTCGGCGTCCCATTCAAGAAGTTTCGTACATTCTCCACCGCCGTATCCATCAGCCGCTGGCGTGCCTCGTGGCTTGCCCACGCGATGTGCGGCGTGATAATCATGTTGTCCAGCCCCAGCAGCGGGTTGTCCGCCCGAATCGGCTCGGTGGACACCACGTCCGACGCGGCGGCGTACACCTTGCCAGACAGCAAAGCATCCCGCAAATCCGCTTCGTTGATGAGCCCGCCGCGCGCGGTATTGAGCAAAATCACGCCGTCTTTCATCTTCGCCAGCGCAGTTTTGTCAATCATGCCGACGTTCTCCGGGGTCTGCGGGCAGTGCAGGGACACAATGTCACTGCGGGCGTACAGTTCGTCCAGCGGCACATAGCCTTCACCCGATCCGTGGCGGCTGTAATAAATGACATTCATGCCGAACGCGCGGGCGAGTTCCGCCGTCGCCTGACCGATGCGCCCATAGCCGACGATGCCGAACGTCTTGCCCGCCAGCTCCATCAGCGGATAATCCCAGAAGGAGAAGTCTCGGCAAGCCGTCCAGCGTCCCTGCTGCACCGCGTCGTTGTGATGGCCGATACGGTGGCAGATTTCCAGCAGCTGCGCCATCACGAACTGCGCGACCGCCTGCGTGCCATAGGACGGAACATTTGCGACAACGATGCCCTTTTCCTTCGCCGCCGCAATGTCAATGACGTTGAAGCCCGTCGCCAGCACACCGATGTAGCGCAGATTCGGGCATTCATCCATCGTTTGGCGGGTAATGGGCGTCTTATTGGTGAGGATAATCGGCGCGTCGCCGATGCGGGGGAGAATCTCCTCCGGCGCGGTGTAATCGTAGACAGTCAAGTCGCCCAAGGCGGCGAGGGCATCCCAGCTCAGGTCGCCGGGATTCTCCACAGCGCCGTCCAGAATGGTGATTTTCATGGGTGTGTACCTCCTGCGGTGGTTTGTTTCGGTTTCTATTATATAGCAGGGTGCGGCAGGATTGCAAGAGGATTTTGCGGATGCGCAAAGCAGAGAAGGATATACAGCCGCCTCTTGTGGGGGGCACCATTCCAACGGTTCCTCGGCGACCCATTCAAAGGGAAAATTCAAACAGGTCGCGGCAGCGAAGCGTTCTGTGCCAAATGAGTGCGCCTCGATAGCCTGACCGCCGCCGTCCATCCACCTAATTCGCCTTTTTTCGCGAAAAATCCTGCTTCATACTATTTCCAGATAAGAATGCGCCAAGATGCGCAAGCAGATGGCGCAGTTGAATCTGGAAATCGTATTACGTCCATTTTTCCCGGACAAGCAGGGATTCCCATCATGCGCTCCTCCAAAGCCGGGCAGACTGCATCTCGGAAGGAGGAATGCCGCATGGACAGGAAACGACCTTTGCACCCCAGTCCGCTGGTGAAAACGCTTGCGGATGCTCAGCGCCGCATGAGCCACACCGACGTGCTTGGCTCGTGGACAGGCGTGCCGTGGGAGGACGCGGACGAAGAACCCGTGCAGGACGCTGATGACCTGTGACGTGCATTTGACGCGTGTGCTGGGGCTTCCCGCCGTGCTGCGCGGGCGCTCGCAGGGGCATGTGGAACGCGCCGTGCTCGAAAACGACGGTCACGCGCTGCGCGGGCTGATTGTCCGGCGCGGGTTCGGCGGCGCAAAGTGGGTCGCGAGGGACAGCATTGCCTTGCTTGGCGACGTGTCCGTCATCCTCCGCGCCTGCCCAACGCACCTGCCCCGCAAAACGGATTTCCGCCTGCGCACCGTCAAGGATACGCGCGGCTTGACCCTCGGCTGCGTGACGGATGTGCTCATCAGCGCGGACAATCTGCTCGTCAGTGAGCTGGAGGTCTCCCTCGGTTTGATTGACGATTTCCGCGACGGACGGCGGCGCATCCGCCACTTTTCCGCTTCACCCGACGGCGATGTTCTCGTTCCGGAAGGCGAAATTCTCTTGGAAGGGAGGGAAACGCAGTGAACAAAATGCTGATTGGCTCGGCGGTCGGTCTGGCAATGGGTATCGGGCTGATGATGCTGCCCGGCATTCGTCAGGATGTCCAGAAAGGCGCAAACAAAGTCAAGAAAGCCGTGCAGGACATGAGCGAAGGACAGCAATAATGGAGGCGGGCAGGATTGCACCATCATGCGTCCTGCCCGTTTTCCCATCCGCTGCGAAAGGAGGAAAAGCGCATGGAGAAAGCCGTCACGCGGCGCAAATGGACAGCGGGGCTAATCATCGCCGGAGCAGCTGCACTGGTAATTACATTCTGGTCGCTGATCATGTCGATGCTGTCGCTGCTGGCAGTCGCAGGCGTTTTGACGCTGCTGTCCCTGCCGCTGTGCAAAGTACTGGAAAAGCGGCTGCCCAGCGGCGCGGCGGCGGCGATCGCCTTGCTGACATTGCTCGGCGCAGTGTTGGGAATGCTCTGGGGGCTGATTCCGCCCCTCTTGCGGCAGAGTGCGCAGCTCATGTCGCGCCTGCCCGCGCTGTTGGACAGCCTGCGGGAGCTGCTCACCCGATGGAGTGCTGCGCTCGAAGCGCGCGGTATCCCCCTCGGCGACATGCAGGCGGAGCTGTTCTCGCGCATCAGCGCTGCCGCGGGGCAGCTTGCCGCAACGCTCGTCAGCGGGATTCGCCGCCTGACCGGGAGCGTCAGCCAATGGCTGCTTGCACCGCTGCTGTCGTTTTACTTTTTGCGCGACCGCAAGCGCTTTTGCCTCCTGCTGTCGCTGGTTCTGCCCGTCAAATACCGCGCGCGCGGCATCCGTGCCGCCCGTGAAATGCGCCGCGAATCCGCCCTGTACCTGCGCGGACAGCTGATTCTCTCGCTGTTCGTCGCCGCCATGACCGCCCTTGCGCTGCTGCTCACGCGTACGCCCGGCGCACTGCTGCTGGGGCTGTTCATGGGCGTGATGGAGCTGATTCCGTACATCGGGCCGTTCATTGCGGGCGTTCCGGCGGTGCTGCTGGCGCTGCGGATCCTCCGAAAAAAGGACGCGCCGAAGGTCTGGAGCCGGATTCTCATCGCGCTGACGGCCATCTCGATGGCGGTCATCTTCGGCGCGATGGGCTATATCAGCGTGCAGGGAAAGGACAGCGCCATGACACCAGACGAAACACCGGATTTCATTGTCGTGCTCGGCGCACAGGTCCAGGGCGACAGGCCGTCGCTGACGCTCAAAAAGCGGCTGGACAAGGCGCTCGAATTCCTGCAGGCACACCCGGACCGGACCGTGATCGTCTCCGGCGGGCAGGGCCCGGACGAAGCGCACACGGAAGCGTCGGTCATGGCGCAGTACCTGCTCGCGCACGGCGCCGACGCATCGCAGATCCTTGAGGAGCCGCAGGCGTCGAACACGCGGGAAAATCTGCTGTTTTCGGCGAAGCTCGCCGAAGAGGCGGGGGTCGACACGTCGCGCGTGCTGATCGTGACGAGTGATTTTCACATGTGCCGGGCAAAATATATCGCAAGAACGCTCGGCATGGAGCCCTATGGGCTATCCAGCGGCACATGGCCGTGGATCCTGAAGCTCAACTATACGCTGCGCGAGGTCTTCGCGTTCTGCAAGGCTGTTTATCAGGCACACCGTTGACTTTCCGTGCCCCTGTGATAGAATGATGTAAAGAACGACACAAAAGGAGTGTTTTGATTATGAGCGGATGCAGCGGCAACTGTTCG
>ERZ773147.1976-NODE-1976-length-19351-cov-43.638112_pt1 | contig 19351 bp, 8 predicted proteins | sample MGYA00580851_ERZ773147 | MGnify/ENA primary metagenome ERZ773147 (study PRJEB29015, sample SAMEA2737818) | human gut metagenome | biome: human gut; feature: human-associated habitat; material: faeces | place: China | collected 2012 ... | reverse complement strand
ACCTCCGGCAGCGTGACGGAAAGCTCCTTCATGGTCACGCCGGTCTTGACCCGTGCCGTGATCAGCAGATCCACCACACCGGCAGAAAACCGATCCAGCTCCGTGTCCGTATCCGCGGACTTGGTACAGGCCTCGATGGCGGCCTTTTGTGCTTCATACAGCTTGTTCAGCTGTTCTGCAATATCCTTATAATTCTTCTTTGCGCTGCCATACAGCTTATCCAGCTGCTTCTGCGCGGCTTCCTTTGCTGCCGCCAGCAGGTCGTCCGCGCTCATGCGCGCCAGCACCTTTTCATAGGCGGCAGTCATTTCTGCTGTGGTCTTGGCGGTGCGGATAGTCTCCGCCGTCTCTGTCAGCAGCTTTTCGATCTCCTGGCATTGGGCCGCGGTGGCGATAGGCTTGATCTCCCGCTCATAGCGGTCGTTCAGATAGCTGACCACCTCTTCGCGGCTCTGCTGCTCCAGAAGCTGCCAGTCAAACAGAGGATAGCCGCTGTTGACGCCGCCGATGCTGTCCACCAGTCCCTCAAACAGCGTATCCGCCGTCAGCACCGCGCTTTCCTTCACGCTGTCGCCCTGACTGCACTTCCAGCCTATCCCGAACCGGCAGGCGCCCTTGCGCACCGTCAGGCCCGTATAATACCGGCCGTCTATGGGATAGCCCGCCAGCGAGCCGACCAGCGTAGTAGCCGTGCCCACCTGCAAGTCACCTGCGTTATAGCAGTTCTCCAGCGTCAGGTTCTGGTTGCCGTACTGACTGGAGGTATGCTCGCCCTTTTCGCCGCCCAGGATGCCACCAACGATGGCGCTGCCCGCCACGGCGCCGGTATTATAGCAGTTGCTTACCGTGACACTGCCCGTCGGTGCAAGACCGATGATACCGCCTGTGCCGCCCTTTCTCAGCAGCACTCCCCCGGTATCATTGGACACCGCACCCTGATTGGCGCACTGATTCAGCGTGATGGTAACGCCGCTGTCACCGGCATTGCCCACGATACCGCCCACACCGGCCGCCCGGCCTGCATAGACCGTGCCGGTATTGACGCAGCGTTCCAGCTGCGCACTGGCACCGATAAAGCCCACGATGCCGCCCTGGCCGCCGTTACCGCCGGAACCCCCCAGATAGTAGGCGCCCGGCTCGAAGGCGGTATAGATCCGGCCCTCATTCCGGCAATTCGTGATCTCATGGCTGCCGCTGCCGGAGAGACGGCCTACCAGACCGCCCACTGCGGAATTCTGGGCTTTCTGATCGTTGACGAAGGAGACGGAGATGTCTACCTGCGACACGCAGCTGCGGATGGTCACGCCGCCGCCCTCGCCGCTGCCCAGCACTCCGCCGATGATATAGCCTGTCGTCGTATCGTAGGATCTGGCACCGGTCAGATCGATATTGCCTCGTACTGTCAGGTTCTCAATGACCGCATCCTGTGCTACGCCGAACAGGCCCAGCTTCTGGCGGCCACCCAAAGATGTGATATTCAGGCCGGACACCGTGTGACCCTGTCCGTCAAAGGTGCCGGTATAGGCACGCTGACCGTTGCCGCTGAGGACGCCGATAACCGGCCACTGGCAATAGCCAAGGTCGATATCTGCTGTCAGCACTGCGCAGTAGCCCTCGCTCTCCATCTGGTTATTCACCGCATAGGCCAGCCATGCCATCTCCGGTGCCGTGCCGATCTGGTAGGGTTCGTCCTCTGTACCCTTGCCATGAGGCTGACTGGTGGTGATGCCATTCCAGCCGTCCTCGGCACGGGCGGAATCCAGCAGTTTCTTCAGCTTGCCGCTGGCGGAGGTATATGCCTGTTCGATGGCAGCCAGGCCTTCCTGCCGCGCCTGCTCGATGGCGGCATAGTCGCTCAGATCGTCCAACTCCACTGCTGCCGCCGTTTCAATGGCGGTTTTGCCGCGCTCCAACGCATCTGTCAGCAGCTTCTGGCGTTCTTCATCGAAGCTGCTGATGTCGCCCAGCTGGGCTGTCAGCTCCGCAATGTGCTGCTGCGCCAGTGTATCCAGCTCCTGCTGCGCCGTATCGCGGGCTTTTTGCAGAGCCGCCGCTGCCGCCGCGTCCATATCCGGTGCCGTCTCGCCCTCCGTGAAGGTGGCTGTCAGGTCGGTCAGTGCCTTTCCGGCGTCGGCCTTGATGATCTCGATTTCCTCTGCGGAGGCAGCCTGATCCAGCTTCAGCTTCCAGCCCTCATAGGCAGCCAGCAGCGCGGCCATGTCTTTCTGAGAATACTTCTTATTGGTGATAAATCTGTTATATAGATCCAGCTGAACTTTCGTCGGGTAGGTGATGACCCCACTCAGACTCAGTTCATTACCCTCACCCAGATACTTCAGCCGGATATTATCAATGTCCGCAATGGTTTTGGCGGCCTTGATCTCTTCCTCTGCCGCCGCCAGCAGCTCGTTGACCTTCGCCTGTTCCTCAGCCGCGTACACGCGGCTGTCCACATAGGCGTGGAGATCGGCCAGCAGCTGCTCACCACCGGCATCCGTACCGCTCAGCACCGTGGCAAGCTGCTCCTCACATTCCTGCACCAGCGCGTCCGCGTCGCCGTCGGTCAGTTCGATGCGCTCTATGTACGACAGCACAATGCCGTTATAGCGGATGCTCTGCTCCGTACCATAGATATTGTAATTCTTGTCGCCGGGACGGATCAGCTTTACCAGCAGCCGCGCCGTGGCGGCGACCTTATCCCAACTATCGCCATTCATGGTAAAAGCGGGCATCACGCAGGACACACGGGCCGCGTCGTGGCTGTTGGTATTCGCCACGTCCACCATGCCCCACAGCATATTGGCAGACGCACTCTGCACATGCCGGATCTCGCCGCCGTGCCAATCGCCCACGATACCGCCGACACCCTGCGCTGTGGCATCATCGTTATCCGTCACATTGCCGGTATTATAGGCATAGGAAAGGGTGCATGGGCCGGTGAGGCCGGTGTTGCTGCCGGTATCGATACAGCCCACAATGCCGCCTGTGCCATAGTTCATGGCGGGGGAGCCGTTGCTGCCGCTGACAGGGGCCTTGTTCAGCACGTTCATGATGATGACGTCCAGCACATTGCCGGAAATGTAATTTGCTTTGCCAACCCAGCCGACGATACCGCCCACGCGGCTCTCGCCCTGTACAGCACTGCTGTTCTCGCACAGGCGTACCTGCGCGTAGTCTGTCAGCAGGCCTACAATACCGCCCACGCCCTGAACGCCATTGACTGCGCCTTCGTTGCCGTTGGTGCAGTAGCGGATCACTGCATTTCCACATGCTACACCTACGATGCCGCCTGCGTAGTTGATATTCTTCTGGCTGCCCACCGTGCCGTAGTTGTTGCAGCTGTCCACGATGGCGTCCTCTGCTGCTCTTCCCACGATGCCGCCGGCTACAGCGCTGTAGTTCATACCGGTGTTGCTGATAGCCACTGAAGAGGAACACTGGAAGATCGTGCCTTTGCAGTAGCCTGCGATACCGCCCGCCCCTACATTGTCGATACCATTACCGGAAACACTTGTTATGGAGATCGTACCGGCCACGATCAGGCGCTCTACAACACCGGACGCTCCGATCACACCGAACAGGCCCGCATAACTTTTATCGGATACTTGCAATCCATTGACTGTGCTGTTGCATCCGTCAAAGGTGCCCTGATAATTCTTCTTTTTTCCGAAACTGCCGATGGGTGTCCAAAGGTGCCCATTCAGGTCGATATCAGCCGTCAGCTTGGCGCACAGCGTTACCTTGCCGTTCTTGACCTGATCCGCAAACCACGCCAGCTCTGCACCGGTGGCGATAAGATACGGATCATTCTTCGTACCGCTGCCGGAGGCAGGCTGGGTCATAGTCTTACCGTCCCACTTATTCTCCTCCGGGACGTCGTTGGCCTGTACGGCCACCTGTAAGTCCTCCACGATCTTCTGCATGGCAGCCTCACAGTTTTCGGCCAGCGCGTCTACTTCCGCTGTGGTCTTGCAGTCGTTCAGCGCCGTCAGGGCCGTGGCCTGCTGCTGTTCCAGCGCCTCGCGGGCCGCGTCCAGCTGCTCACGACCTGTCATGGTCAGGGACAGCCAGACGCCCCGGCTGCTCTCATCAAAAGCAGCTTCTTTTTCCTCCAGCTGTTTCAGATACTTCTCATATAGCGCCTGGATGCGCCGGATGGCGGCCTGTTTTTCCTCCGCTGTCAGTTCCGTATATGTTTTGCCTGGGATGGCCGCCATATTCGCCATCAGCTCCGACAGCAGCGGCAGCTCCTCCACCGTCCGTGCGGCGGCAATGGCCGCCAGCGCATCGTTATAGAGCTTCGTCAGTGCCGCCCAATCCTCCGGTTCATAGGAGGCTTCGTGGTATTGGCTCCATACCTCCGCAAGCTGAGACTTCAACGCCTCTTTCTTGCTGTCCCGCTCCGTATCTGGTGTCTGAGGCTGAGTCAGCTCCCAGCGCAGCAGCGGCCAGCCGCCGTTCTCCGCCGTCAGTAAGAAGCCGTTGGGATCATCCGCCGCCGTGCCGTCGTTCAAGGCTGCCAGCACGGTATTTATATCCATCTCCTCGAACTGGCCACCGGCAGGGACAGCGTCCGTCCCGAACGCCTTGCCCGACCAGAACAATGCTTTGCTCTCCACGCTGAACGTACCTTCGCCGCACAGTGCACCGGCTTTTTCGCCGCTGACGGTCTTTACCTCACCCCAGCCCGACAGGGAGAAGATTTCCGTATTTTCCACAGCTGACGTTACGGCGGCATAGCTGTACGATGCCGTACATTCCGCCTGCTCCGCCAGCTGGCCCATCAGGCCCCCAGCGCACACGCCGCCCAGCACGTCGCCGTACTGATAGCTCCGCTGGATCGTGACACTGCCGGACAGAACGCTGCCCACCAGACCGCCCGCGGCGGCGCTGTTCAGTGCCTTTACCGTACCCGCGTTCGCGCAGCCCGTCAGGGTCAGCGTACCGCCGGTGACGCTGCCCACAAGGCTGCCTACATGGCTGTCAGAAGTGGAGACGCTGATCTGCACCTCACTGCGGCAACTACTCACTATGGTATCACCGAACACCATACCGGCTAGTGCGCCCACGCTCTGCGCGGGGCTGTCCTCTGCGACGGCCAGCTCGCCGGCAAGCCGCAGGTCCCGGATCGCCGCGCCGTTCAGGGCGCGGAACAGTCCCCACGACGCAGCCGTATCCTCCGCCGTGACACGGAGCGCCAGCGTCACCGAGTGGTATGCGCCGTCAAGACTACCAGTAAACGTCTTGTCATAGGGCACGTCCACCGCGATGTCCGCGCCGAGACGGTATGTGCCGTCCGGCTTCATGGCGGCAAATTCCTCCGCCGTCGTAATGACCGTTGCCTCCTGCGCCGCCGCGGTGTCGGACGGTTCCACTGCCAGTGCCGAGACCGGCAGCAGGCTTACCGTCATGACACAAGCCAGCAGCAGGGCTGTGATCCTTGTTCTCATCGCTTTTCTCCATTGCATTGCAGCTTACAGCCATTTGGCATACAGCGTCATATTTTTCTTTACCTTGTCCGTATCAAAATCCCATGGTATGGCGCAGGCGGTATCCTGATACCAGCCGCCGAAACCGCAGCCCTCCTTTTCCGGGACGGGAGGACGGGTCAGCCTCTCGCCGCGCTTGGCCTTGCGGCTGCCGAGGGCCGTGCCGCCGAAGGTCTCAAACTTCACCGTCTTCCGGCGCAGCAGCAGGAGCAGCAGCACCGCCAGCAGCACCGCCCCCAGCGCGAGCCAGCCCCACAGCGGCATATGGAAGCCCTGAGAGGGCAACTGGGAGGCGTCCACCCACTTGGCGTACAGCGTCATGCTACCCTGCACCGTGTCCTTATCAAAATCCCACTCCCTGGTCATATCGAAGTCACTGTACCAGCCGGCCAGCGCGAAGCCCTCCTTGGCGGGGTCCTCCGGGCGGGTCACCTTCTGGCCCAGCTTCACCTTCTGGTCCGGGACGGAGGTGCCGCCGTTGCTCTCGAACTGCACAGTGCATTCGTCCGTCACCACCACGGTCACGTCACGGCCGGTGGCGGCGTAGCTGTCCATGCCGCCCTCGACGGCCACCTGCATTTCCGTGTTGCGGATCACAGAGGAGCCGGAGGTGCCGATGACCTTCAGCTGGAATGTGCCGATCATGGTGGAGGCGTCCCAGTTCTCGCCGCCGCCCATGGACACGAAGTTCATGTAGAACGACCGCAGGCCGCCCCGCAGGGCGATGTCCGTCGTCTCGATGGAAGCCGCCGTCATGGCGCTGTTCTCCACCAGTTCGAAAAATTCAGGGTCGTAGCACAGCTCGTCCTGCATGGCGTACATGGTGTAGCCCTCGTCCGCGTCGGTACGCTTCAGGGCCAGTGCCACCGTGACGATATCGCCGGTGGCGGCCTGCTTCGTGTCGCTGCCGTCGACGGACAGCTCAAATAGGTATGACTGGCTCTCGTCCACGGCCATGACCGGGACGACTGACGCCAGCAGCGTCAGGGCCGCCAGCAGTGCGCATAACAGTTTCTTCATTTCGTGGTTCTCCTTCTGCTTCTTTTTATTCAGAAATTCGTTTCTATTCCTCTTTTTCCGCGTCTCAAGAGACACATAAACAAACCTCCGAAAAACGGGGTATTTCCCCTGCCCCTTTCGGGGCAGGGGAAATCATGTGCGATATGGACAGTATTCGCCCTATAGAGGGGGTTACTTGATCAAGGCCACAACAGCCGCAGCATCCAAAGCGCTGACCTCTCTATCCTTGTTCACGTCAGCAGCCAGGAACATTTTCATAGTGGTCGTTTCAAAGCTGTCATACTTGGCGTTGTAGATGTTGTACACCAGCTGGGCATCGTTGATATCCACCAGTCCGGTGTAGTTCACATCGCCGTTCACGTTGAAGGTCTGAGCAGTACCGTCCACCTCGGTGATCTGACCTGCCTTCTCGGCCTCGGCCTTTACCTCTGCCAAGGACTTATCGGAAATGACCAGATAGGCATAGGCACCATCGTAACGACCCGCGTTCTGGAACATGGCGTTATTGCCATAGGCCAGCACCTTGCCGTCAGCCAGCGTTACACCTTCGTTCAGCTTGGCAGTGATCAGGAACACAGACTGTGGCTTGCCCTCCGCGTTCGCATCGATCTTCACATACTCATTGACTTCAATAGTGTACTTGGTCTCGATGAGCTTCTTTTCCACGGTAACGGTGATCACATCACCCGCGGCGATATCCGCACCCGCGATGGTGTAGGTGCCATCGCCATTATCCTTGACGGCAACCGCGGTATCGCCTGCCGTTGCTGCCGTTACGGTGTACGCATAGCCGTCTTCCTTAGTGATGGTGAAGGTAAAGTCCTTACCCGGCCCTGCGGTCTGGGATGTACCATTCACAACATCGGCCGAACCGCTGCCCTTGAAGTTGATCTGAGCCTTGTTTGCTTCCTTGGTCACGGTAATGCCCACGTCGCCTGTGATATCCTTGCCGTTGATGGTGTAGGTCTTGCCATCTGCATCCAGCGCAGATGTGACCGTCTTACCGCCCGCGGTAACCGTTACGGTGTAGGCATAATTATCGGTCTTGTTCAGCGTAAAGGTGTAATTCGTGCCATAAGTGGCGGTATTACCATTCAGGGTGACGTCGTTCGCGCCAGCGCCAGCCTTGGTGACCGTGTAGGTCTTGCCCACAGCAGTGATGGTGATGTCACCGGTGATCTCACCGGCGGGGATGGTGTACTTACCGTCTACCAGCATCAAATCCTTGAACTCGCCATCGCCGACCTTGTACTTCACATCCATGTAAGTGCCGTCCAAGCCGTTTGCCAGCTTGAAGGTGTAATCCTTGCCGGCCTCGGCTTTGGGATTACCATCCACAACATTTGTATCTCTGTTCACGGTGTAGGTCTGGCCAACAGTGATGGTGGCAGAACCGGTCACAGTGGCAGCAGGGGCATCCTGCATGTTGGCGTTGGCCGCTTCGTCCACCTTGGCCTCGGTGACCTTTACCTCACTTGTGCCACCGGCTTTGCCGGTGAAAGCCAGCTGGATCTCAGCAGTGCGATCCGCACCGTAGAACTGGATACGCAGGCTTCCGTTGGTATCGGTAACCGTCGCCTCAGTCGGCAGGTTGATGCTCTTGGTCTGATCGAAGCTGAGCACGTTGGCATCATAGGTCAGCTTCATGTCAACAGCGTTGTAATACGCCACATTGGGGTTGCTGATCGCCAGCTTCACCATCGCCGTATCACCCGTATTGATTTTGGCGTTGGCCGTGGACACCGCTACCGTGTAGCCTTCGGCCGCGGGGGCTCCTGTGACCGTGAGGGTGGCCTGCTTGCTCGTAATGCCATTGATGGGATTTACATTCTGCGTATCACTTGCGGTAACTTGTTCAACACCCAAGGTATATGTGCCGGGTGCAAGGTCGCTCGGAATGGAAAAGACAACTTTTGCCCAAGTGGTAATATCGCTTTCTGCACCGGCCAGATATGCAGCCTTCTGTGTTCTCTTATTCGATGCGCTAAGAGTAACATCACCATTCTCGAAACTCTGAACCGTAATAGAACTGTCCGACGCAGTAGCTTTGAATCCAAAACTGCTGATAGACAGTGTATCCGTTGTACCTACCGTCATTGTGACGGTGCTTCCTGCTGCAACCGTATCATTGTCAAGCGACAGGGATAGTTCAGTCGCGGCGAAAGCTGTTACGCAGCATAGGCTCAAAATCAAGCTCAAGCTCAATAATAGGCATAAAAGCCTCGTTGTAAGGTTTCTTTTCATGCACGTAGTCCTTTCGTTTTCAGTTACCACGCAAATGCGGTTTCATTGACCCATGCGTTCATGATTGCAGTCGCATTGTTCATGCTGATTGCTTCTGCAGCATTGGTGACATTTGCTGCAAAGATTCCGATAGCGGAAATCTCTGTTTCATTGACCCACGCGTTCATTACCTGGGTCGCGTCATCCATGCCAATCACACCATCACCACTGACATCGCCCTTCAGCGCCACGATGATGCTGTCGTCTGCTGCCAGTGTCGCGGCAAAGCTGTGGGTGCCGTCTGCGGTAGTGGCCGTCAGCTTCTCATAGCTGCCGTCGGCCTTCTTCACCAGCACCACGCAGGCCACGTCATTGTCGCTTGCCACGGTAAAGATGTTCTCAGCGTCCAGCTTCCAGCCGGCCGCGGGAGCGGTGACGGTAATGGTGGGTGCATCCGCGGAAGTACCGGCCTTGAAGGTGGTCACACCGTTCTCAGTAGTACCCTCATTAGTGCCGTTGCCGATCTTAATGTCAGACTTGTGCTGAGTCAAAGGCACTGTCTTGGTGGACAGCGTGTAGTTGCCCACATTGGTACCGTAGGTATAGACTGCCTCGGGCTGGCCATCGTCGTTGGTACGATACGTCACCACATTGGTCACGTCGCGTTCCATGCCGTTGGCCAGCTTTGCCACGATCTTGCCGCCGGTGACCTGAACTTTGCTTCCGTCCACATCTACGCTTTCGGGAGCTTCTGCCACCACCAGCTCCTTGACCGCGCTGGTCAGGGCGATCAGGTTGCCGCTGTCGTTCTTGAAGTACAGTGTGCCGTACTCATCCACCACGGGGCTGCTGATGCAGTACTGCGCCAGGGGGCCCTCCGGCTTGAACACCACGGGTGCGCAGTTGCTCTGACCGTTTTCGGAGATGCCATTCTTCAGGGCTGTCTGATTCGCGCTGTCGTTGATCACGCGCATGACGCCGGGGGTGTAGTTATCCATAAAGTAGACGTTCACGCTGCCATCCTCGGTGTTGGTGGACAGCAGGCCGCTGGTCTGGGGATAGCCCTGCGTGGTGGCGGTGTAGGCCACGCTCCAGCTGGTCAGATCCAGCACGGCGATGTGGTGGCCGCTGTACGGGGTGAACTGACCGGTACCTGACACGCCCACATAGGCTCGGCCATTGTACACCACGGGGGTGGAGGTGCTCATGCCGCCCAGATTGATGGACTTGGAGCCGGAGAGTTTGCCGTTATCGCCAAGGACCTCGCTGTAGAAGTAGCCGCCCTTGGAGGTGAAGTACACGCGGTCGTCCGCATAAGCGATGTTGGAGCGGATATCGCCGGTGTAGCCTTCCTTGGAGTCCACGATCTCACCGGTGCGCTTGTTGAACACCACCAGCTTGGCAGTCTGGGAGGTATAGCCGCTCTGGCCATCGTCGGTGCCGACGACCACATACTTATCGTTGGCGTAAGCACCGGCCCAGTAGAAGCCGCCGTCGCTGGTATAGCGCCACAGGGCCTCCTTGGCGGAGGTGCCCTCATAGTCCGCCGTCAGGCACACGAAGTTGGCGGCACCGCTCTCGCCGTTCCAGAAGCCCACATACACATACCCATCAGAGTAGGTGATGGGGGAGTTGGACTGGCCCTTCAGCGGATCCTGATAGACCCACAGGGACGTCAGATCATCGGCGCGGAACGCCTGCACGCGGCCCTCCTTCAGCGCCACAAAGATCATACCGTCGGCATAGGTGGGCGGGATGATGGCGAAGTCGGAGTTGCTGGCCATGTTGGCGGAGGCCACGGTCTCGCCGGTGGCGGGATCCAGCTTCAGCAGTCTGCTGCCCGCGTAGGCGTACATGTAGCCGCCCACGAAGATGGGGGAGCCCACCGCGTCGCTGCCATAGCCGCTGCCGCTGGCGCTGGCCCACAGCAGCTCCACATCGGAGGACTCGGTCTCCGCGTCGATCTGGCCGGTGGGGGTCTTGACGCTGGTGATGGCCATGTTCTGGTCATTGCCGCGGAAGTTGGGCCAGAAAGCGTCATACTTCGGCAGGGTGAGCGTCGGTGCGGCGGTCAGCGTCACATTCAGCTCGCCAGCCTCAGTCAGCGCAGACTGGCTGATGGTGTCGGTCTTAGTGACGTAACCCTTGGCCACGACGACATACTTGTAGGTCTTGTCGGTGCGCAGGCTGTATACGCCGTTCTTGCCGGGGGTCACCAGCGTGTCGCCCTGATAGACGCGCACCTGCGCGCCGACGGCGTTGGTGGTGATCTTCGTGTCGTAGGTGCCGATGCTCTCCACCGTGTAGGTGTACACGGTCTTGACCGCGCCGGTCTCCGCATCGGAGACGGTGATGGTGAACTTGCCGTTATCCAGCTTGTCCAGCGGGATCTTGCCGTTCTCCAGAGCGGGGGAGTACGTCATGTTAACGCCGTCGCTCAGGGTAGCGGTCACGGTGGGGGTCAGGGACTTGATGTTGGCGGGCACCTTGAGGTTGTAGTTCAGCGTCTCAGGCGCGAAAGCCACATTCTGCTCCAGACCCTCCTCGGCAAAGGTGACGGTTTTCAGCGTGGGCAGGACGGTCAGCTTGAAGGTGTACACCGTCTCCTTGCCGTTGCCGTTCTCCGGCGGGGTCACGGTCAGGGTCAGGGTGTTCTCGCCCAGCTTCATCAGATCGGCATAACTGATCTGGTGATCCAGTTCATTCGTGTAAGCGCTCGCCGTCATATCGTCGACGGCGGTAATCGTTCCCTTGGTGTCACCGATAGCGGCGGTCATAGTCGCACCGGTCTCGGCAGGAATGGCCCAGAACCAGTATCTGTGATACGGAGACGTACCCAGAGTACCAGCAGTTACCTGTCCATCAAATCGAGTAAAGCTATACTCCGTCTTATCCTGCTGGAAATCATTGACGTCCACCAGAATCGTGCCCATTGTTGTTGCGTCCACCTCGCCGAGGTTGCGGGCACTCAGCCGCAGCATGCGCAAGCCGTCGGGCTGCGCCGCCGTCACGGTGACGGGATAGGTCTTGCTGTGGGTGCCGTCCTCCGCCGTAACAACGAAGTTCACGGGGCCGTTGGCGAAGTTCATCACGCCGTCGGCAGGGGTAACGGTGGCGCGGGGGCTGACGGTGGTGGCAACGGTCACCTTGGTCAGATCCGTGCCATAGGGCAGCACAAAGTAATAGTCGCCGTTCTTGTCCAGCAGGGCCGCGCTGCCGTTGATGGTCAGGCCTGTCAGGTCGCAGGCGTAGTCCTTCAGTGTCTCGAAGCTGCCGCACACCGGCAGATTCTGACTTTCGCTGTCGCCCTGCTTCCACGTCACGCCGTACAAGGACTTGTTGGTATAGCCGTTCAGCTCGTCCACGAACTCCTGCGCCTGCATGGCGGTCAGGGACATGGCGGCGGCATGGTCGCCCGCGTCATAGTTACCGATGGCGGGCAGAATGCCCACCTGCTGATAGTACAGACTGCCCAGCGCCTTTTCGTTGTCGCCGCTGCCCCGCATCATGCCGATCAGGTGGCCCGCCACAGGCTCGGCTTCCTCTGCGCCATACTGGACGGAACCGGCATGGTAGCTGTTGAACACGCCGACCTTGTCCGTATAGCGGCTGATATTATCAGCAACGCCCACAAGGCCGCCCACGGTAGTCTTGCTGACCTTGACGGTAGCCAGGTTATAGCAGTCCTCCATGATACCTTCCAGCATACCCACCAGACCGCCGGCATTCTCACGGGCGTTGATGGTGCCGTAGTTGGCGCAGCCGACAATAATACCCAGCGGGGTTTCAGGGGTGCTGCCATAAGAACTTATCTCACCCACAATACCACCGACCGTTTTACCGCCGGTAATGGTGCCATAGTTGCGGCAGCCGACTACCACATAGCCGGTCGCGGCTATGCCGCCTGCCGTATTACCGCCCTCAGCTTTAAAACCGGAAGAGTTGGGATTTGCGGTAACGTCGCCGTAGTTGACGCAGTTGATCAGGTATTTGCCGCTGCTGACAATACCGCCTACCACCAGGTTGGAGATTTGTCCGGCTTCACCGGCGGCATACACCTTGCCATAGTTGGTGCAGTTTTCCACCCGACCGCCGCTGTTATAAGCGATGCTGCCCACATAGGAGCGGGCCGTAATGGAGCAGCTCTTGTCCATGGTCAGATTTTTCACCACGGAATCCGCGCCCAGATAGCCAAACAAGCCAAATCTGTTTGTGGATGCGTTGTTATAGACGAAATTCTTGATGCAATAGCCGTCGCCGTCATAGGTGCCGTTGAAATTGTTGATGGGCGTCCAGTCCGTCACGCCGGTCATGTCCACATCGACGGTCTGCTTGAAGAATTTGCCCGCCATGTTTTCGCCCTTATTGACTCGTACAGCCAGAGCAGCCAAGGCATCCAATCCATCGATCTTATAGGGGTCAGCCTCTGTACCAGACCCCTGATAGGTATACTCTTTCTGCGTAATATTGAAGAATACATCCAAGGGGATCGAATCGCCATTCACACCGTCAGCAGGTACCAGTGTCAACTGCTGCTTTGCCATATATTGACCGGAAACATTTTGGACTGTCAACGCGTTAGGCGCTGTTACTGTGCCGTTACCGTCCATTTCAACCGTTACATCGGCAAGGGTAAATTCCGAAGGCGTATACATGGCCCGGTCGAATGTTACACGATACTTGGCCAAATCCAGCGTTCCTGTAAATGTTTCATTGCCGGAGCGTAATGTAATGACCGAATCACTTGCCCATCCGGTATTAAGTCCGGGGTCATAGGTAACAGTTGTCGAAGAGCCCTTCCAGTTTGTACCGAAGGTCACATTTCGCATCGCCTGTCCCATGGTCATTTTCAGTTTCACCGAAGAGGCACCATACAACGCGGATTCTTCGATCGTTGTTATCGTGGACGGCAAAATAAAGTCTTTTCCGCCAAACTCAAATGCCTGCTTTTTTAGTGTAGTGACACCTTCCGGAAGCGTCACATCCGTTAAGCCTGCACATTGGGAAAGTGCGAGCTCTCCAACGACTTTAAGTGTTGAGGGGAACTGAATCGATGTCATCTGTCGGAAACTTTCCAGTGCAGATGTCGAAAGACTCTCAATCCCCTCAGAAATGACAACTGCGGTTATATCATCCGCCCATAAATGCCACCCATAAATTGCTTCGGAAACCACGCCAGTCTCAGTAGGTTCGGCCATCTGACCCTTGCCGTTGATAGTCAACGTCGTGGCATTAACGTCATAGGACCAGCTAATATTATCGCCATATGTGCCGGCGGTCGGAGCCGATTCGACTTCACCGTTATAGTCAATGTTGGCTAGATAACTCCAGTTTGTTCCAAGTGCTACATCCCGGAGGACTGTGTTTTTGTCTCGATTAAACTTTATAGTTTTCGTCGCATCCCAATTATAAAATGCAGCTGCTGCAATTTCTGTTACGCTGTTTGGTATTTCTATCGAAGAAAGGCCAGTGCAGTTTCTGAAAGATCTGTAGCCTATTGTCTTCAACGTATCAGGCAGAGTAACCGATGTAAGCTTTGTGAGGGCATAAAACGCGTGCGCTCCAACACTGGTCACACCGTTTTCAACTACGATTTTCGTAGCAGTTTTCCGGTAGCTATACCATGGTGCACGCGTTGACGAAGATGTACCAAACTCCGCCATCGCACCTTTACCGCTGATGGTCAGGGTCGAGGTGTCCGCGTCATATGACCAAGTAACGCTGCCGTCACCGGCGGCGCTGCAATCGTTATCCGCGGCCCATGTCACCGTCGGCAGCAGGCTGAACGTCATCACAAACGCCAGCAGCAGCGCCAACAGCCGATGGGCCTTGTTGCTTCTCATGTTGTTTTCCTCCTTGTGGTTATAGTCTCTATCTCCAAACGCCGCAGCGTGATAAAGGGATCAGGGCGGATCACGCCGCCGGTATCGAGTCGATGGGTATGCGATAAGAGAGGAGGTGGGAGGGGCGGCTTTTCCCCTCCCACCCTTATGGAAAGCTGACAGTCTCCGTTCAGACTGTCTCGGCTTGACAAGGGTTGGTGTCTTTTTCGGCGGCGTCTTTCTCGGCCTCGGCTGTCTCCCGCTCTGCGCGGCGCTTCACGGCCTTCTCGTGGGCCAGCTGTCCCTGCCGCAGGTTCTTCTCGATCTGCTTCTGCCGCTTTTTCTCCTTGCGCTCCGCTAGGAACAGCGACTCCTGTATGGCCCGCTCCTTGCGGTAGCGGGCCGTGCCGTTCAGCTTCGCCTTCGTCCGCGTAGGCGGCAGATACGCTGCCCGCAGGGCTGCGTCCCAGCTTCCGAAGCGTTGTTCGATGAACGCGCCGCCGTCTACCTCGCAGGGTGCTGGGCTGTGGCGCAGGGTGCGGGCACACCGGGCCAGATACAGCGCCAGCTCTCGCAGGGGCGTGCCCGCGTGCTTTTCGGCAAAGGCCGCGTCCCGCGCCGCCAACGCGTCCTTAGTGCGCTGGGCGATCTGCTGGTTGCACCAGTTATTGTAGTCGAATTTCCGATTCGGATCCCAGTGGCTCATTGGCGCACCTCCCCAAGGTCGTATTTTGGGCAAGAAAAAAAGCCGACGTCTTACGTCAGCGTACACTCCTACCTATATTACAACGAGGGTGCGCCGCTGCAAACAAGTTCTCCTTCGTGTAATTCTACTGCCCTCGCGCCACGGGATCTCTCCCTCGTACACGACCTACCTTCTCAGGACTCGCGTCCCAATGGCGGGTATTACCCAGCGGCTCAAAGCCGTTTCGGTCGTTTCCTTGCGCTCACAGTGCCGTCCGCGGTGGGTTTGGTTACCCATGTTCCTTTAAGGCTGTACCCTGACGAAAAATCGTCTTTACAACGCACAGCCACACAACGTCACAGAACTCAGCTGTATGAAATTCTCGGTTCTTTTGAACTGTTTTTTCGCAAAGTAACATACTTTGCGAAAACGCGCGGGACGCCTTGTGCTGCAAGGCATTCCGGATTTATGCCAGAAAAAAGTCGAAAATTTGAACTCGTTGTTGACACGGGAAAACGGCTGGTATATACTGTTATTCGGTTGAAATTGGAAAGTTTTCGCAAAGTATGTTACTTTGCGAAATTTTTGTGCCATTTTTTGGATAGGAAAGAGGACGCCGAACGGCGTCCTTTTTATGTTATTCCCTTGAGAAAGCCTATCCCCTCCACGGCCCTGCGCTTGTAGTCCATAGACGAGTGAACGTACAGCCGCAGGGTAGTGCGGACGTCGGCGTGGCCCAGCAGTTCGCTGACGCTTTTCACGTCCACCCCGCGCTCCACACACCGCGTGGCGTAGCTGTGCCGCAGGCAATGGAAATTCCGATACCGCACACCGCAGCGCTCCAACAACACCTTATAGCGGTATTGCATCGCCCGCGGGTCGGGTACGATCTCCCCGCCGGTCAGCAGGTAGCTGTCCGGCTGCTTTGTCTCTGGCTTCAGCATCCGCAGCATCTCTTTCGGAATGGGTATCCAGCGTTCGGAATTTTCCGTTTTCGGTGGCTGCACCGTCAGGCACGTCCCGCCGCCTATCTGCGCGATACGCTCCACCGTCCGCTGGATGTGCAGCAGTCCCGCGCCGACGTCCACATCCTGCCATTGCAGGCCGCACAGCTCTCCCAGCCGCAATCCGGTGTAGGCTGTCAGCAGTACGCCAAGTCCCGTCCTGTCCGGACGGCGCAGAATGACCTGTCCCATCTGCTTCAGTTCCGGCTCGGTGAACACCTCCACGGCCTTCTGCCGCACCTTCGGCAGCGTCACATCCTCGCCGTAGCCCACACCGGCTATGCCCACGATCCGCAGCAGCAGACCACCGATTTCTCGCACCAGCTTGGGCGAATAGTCCTCCTGTAACTGCTGGATGTAGTCGTTGATCTCCGCCGCCGTCAGTTCCGCTGCCACGCACTCGCCCAGCGCCGGCAGGATGTGGCATTGGATGTTGCGGCGGTAGCACGCCAGCGTGGATGGCTTTACGCTCCCAACCATATCCTCTAAAAAGATAGCGGATAGCCGTTCCACCGTGGCGTCCCTGCGGACGTATTTCCTGCGTTCTCCCATTTTTTCAAGCACCTTTCCGTCCCCCATAGGTGCCCTGACTTCATGCAAAAAGCGCCGGCAAATGCCGACGCTTCTCTCGTGTAAACGGGCGCGAAGCCCCCGTTCATGCAGCTCGGTTTCAGGCGTGTGCATTGTGACGCTTACCGGCGCGACCTGACTTATCTCCTGCCTCAGAGGAGCCTCACAGTGACCTGTTCGCGGGGACTTTGACCCACATTCCAACTTTCACCGAAACGCCGCAGCGTTTCAGACCGGTAAGCCTATTCACTTTTCGGGGGCTACGGGTGCTATTATGATGAACACCCCGCCGTTTTGCAAGAGGGTATTTGTTTCGCGGAAGGATACATTTTTGCGGCGTCGTTTGTTCGTTCCCGCAAAGCCGTATGGGAACTGCGTTCTTGTCTGTATTACATGACGTGTTCTCATGCTTTTTTAGCGAAAGTTGAACGTTTATGTATTCCCGTTTTCCGCCACCCACGTCCGTACATAGTCCACGAACAGCCGGGTGGAGTTGGACAGGGCCTTCTTGTCCTTGACACCGATGCCGATGGTACGGTAGAAATGCAGGGGCGCATGGCAGACCTTGATGGGCGTGGGGCTGTGGCGCACCATCAACTCCGGCAGCAGGCTGATGCCCAGCCCCTCCGACACCATGGCGAGGATGGTCCGATCCTCCCGGGCGATGTACTTCACGTTGGGGCGGATGCCCATCTCGTCGAAGGCCGCCATGATCTCGTAATCGTCGCCCTCCTCCAGCTGGATGAACGGCTCCTCCGCCAGCGCAGACACGGGGAACGGGTCACGGTCGGCGTAGGGATGGTCACAGGGGACGATGACCTGCAATTCGTCCCGATGCAGGGCGTAGGTCTGCAAGCGCTTCACCGACGGCAGCCGCAGGAAACCGCAGTCCACCGTGCCGTTGACGATCCAGCCCTCGATCTGATCGTAGAAGTCACCAGTGACTACCTCAAACTCGATGTTGGGGTACACCTTGCCGAAGCTCTTGAGGATGCGGGGCAGCCACTGGGCGGACACGCTGGAGAACGTGGCGATCTTCACCAAGCCGCTGTCCATGTCCTTCAGCCCCTCCACCGTCTGCATGAGAGAATGGTGGGCGGCGCACAGCTTCTCAATTTTGGGCAGCACCGCCCGTCCGTCCGCCGTCAGCACCACGCCGCCGCGGTTGCGGCTCAACAGCTTCACGCTCAGCTCGTTTTCCAGCGAGTTGATGGCGTGGCTGATGCCGGACTGGGTGAAGTTCATGGCCTCCGCCGCCTTGGAGAAGCTGCCGCAAGAAACAGTTTTCAGAAAGACCTGATATTTGGAAATACTCATGATGCACCTCGTTTCGAGGAGCATTATACTATACAAGTCCTCATGTTTTCAAGAACAAAGATGCGCTTCACAAATCTTTTCCAGCCTGCTATGATAAGGCCATGGTTCAGCCAACCATACTTTTACTTTTCCATGAGGATTTACCTCAAAATAGCACCGGCAGCGTGTGGGTAACGCCGCCGGTGTTGTTTTTATTCATTCAGCTTTTCTTCCTCGCCGTGGATGAACATAATGAGAAAACTGACGGTCAGCAGCCCGCAGGACAGCCAGATCGTCCCCGCGCCCCAATGGAGCGTGGCGATGCTGCCGACGCCCGCGCCCAGCGCGAACAGCAGCACCACGCCGAAATACGTCAGCGCCTTGTGGAGTATTTCCTTATCCCCCGTATGGAAGTAGGCGCACAGCGCCTCCGTTCCGCTGCGCATATTGCCAATGCACATGGTGCTGGCGTAGGCGTGGCCCCGCACCTTGCGGAAGGTCTGCACCTGCATGGCGCACACGAAGGACACCACGGCGTTGGCGGTGGTGTTCAGCGTTTCCGGCAGGAAGCCCACCGCCGCCAGCAGCACGATCTCCGCCAGAATGATAAGCTGCCGCCAGTGTACCTTCTCCATCCGCTTGAAGTGCCGGTGAACGCACTCCGCGATGTAGATACCCAGCAGGAACGCCAGCACGGGGACTAAGTATCGCAGCGCCTGTCCCCAGTCTCCCTCGAATAGATGCGTACTCAGCAGCACGATATTGCCAGTCTGGGCGTTGGCAAACACCTTGCCCCGGCAGCAGTAGGTATAGGCGTCCTGCAGGCCGCCGGATAGGATGATGAAAAAGGCTGTCAGCATGGAATCGGACATCTGCCCGTGATGCTTTTGCAGGAAAGTCATGTGCGATGCCGCCTCACTTTGCCACCGGTGCGTCCGGCCAGTAGATAACGTAGCACTCCTGCATCTCACCCATATAGAAGAAGATGTTTTCGCCCATCTCGATGTGCTCGCCGAAGGTCAGATCAGGCACGAACAGCCGTCCGCTGGTGCGCTTGGGCCCCTTGATGGTAAAGCCCTCCGCTGTGGGGTGCTGCCGCAGCTCGTTGGCCGCTTCCTCCAGACCGGGGAAGTGCAGCGTCCGTTCCAGCTCTGCCAGCTGTGTCGCGCCGTTGATATAGACCAGGTGATTTTCGTCCTTGAACCAGTTGATACGCATGATACGTCCTCCTTGGTGGTGATG
>ERZ773147.1974-NODE-1974-length-19389-cov-5.708131_pt1 | contig 19389 bp, 25 predicted proteins | sample MGYA00580851_ERZ773147 | MGnify/ENA primary metagenome ERZ773147 (study PRJEB29015, sample SAMEA2737818) | human gut metagenome | biome: human gut; feature: human-associated habitat; material: faeces | place: China | collected 2012 ... | reverse complement strand
CACAAGTATCACGGATTTTTTATTCCCACTCAATCGTTCCAGTGGGCTTGGGGGTCAGGTCAAGCACTACGCGGTTGATGCCGTCAACCTCATGCGTGATGCGGGCGGTGATGTGGTGGAGAAGGGGATAGGGAATCTCTTCGATGGTGGCCGTCATGGCGTCGGTGGTGTTGACCGCACGGATGATGGCGGGCCAGCCCTCGTAGCGCTTGCCGTCCTTTATGCCGACACTCTTCATGTCCGGCACGGCAATGAAGTACTGCCAGACCTTGCCGGCAAGACCATTTTTGTCAAATTCTTCCCGCAGGATCGCGTCGGCTTCCCGCAGAGCTTCCAGACGGTCACGGGTGATGGCACCGAGGCAGCGCACGCCCAGACCGGGGCCGGGGAAGGGCTGGCGGTAGACCATGCTGTGGGGCAGACCCAGCGCTTCGCCTACGACACGCACCTCATCCTTGAACAACAGCTTGACCGGCTCCACCAGTTCGAAGGTCATGCCCTCGGGCAGACCGCCAACATTGTGGTGGGCCTTGACGCCGTGGGACTCCAGAATGTCGGGATAGATGGTTCCCTGCGCCAGAAAATCAATGCCTTCCAGCTTCTTCGCTTCGTCGTTGAATACCTCGATGAATTCCTTGCCGATGATCTTCCGCTTGGTCTCGGGGTCGGAGACGCCCGCCAGCTTGTCGAGAAAACGATCGACGGCATCCACATAGATGAGATTCGCGTCCATTTCGTCCCGGAAGACCTTGACGACCTGCTCCGGCTCACCCTTGCGCAGAAGACCGTGGTTGACGTGGACGCAGACCAGCTGCTTGCCGATGGCCTTGATCAGCAGCGCGGCGACCACGCTGGAATCCACGCCGCCGGACAGCGCCAGAAGAACCTTTTTGATGCCTACCTGCGCCCGGATCTCCTCGATCTGCTGGGCGATAAAGGCGTTGGCGAGGGCGGGGGTGGTGATGCGTTCCATGGATTCGGGACGTACATTGCTTGACATTTTGGTTTCCTCCATTTTCTGCCTACCGGCGCGGCGGCCGGGTAGATAATAGCTTCATTATACCGGATAAAATGACTTTTTGCAATCTTTTTCCGGAAAAAGAAAAGGCGCTTTGTTGCAAAATGGAAATGCTATGGTATAATAAACGCAAAATCCGGAGAAAAATGGAGGGCTTATCATGGGAATGGTTGTCATCGGCGCGGTGTTTGTGGATATCAAGGGGTATCCCACGTCGGCGTTTATCCCCACCGGGCGGAACGCTGGGCGCGTGGAGCAGATTCACGGCGGCGTCGGGCGGAATGTGGCGGAGGACATCGCAAACTGCGAGCTTCGCCCCACCTTTGTCAGCCTTGTGGACGACAGCGGAACCGGTGCGGATGTTGTGCGCAAGCTGAAAAGCCACAGGGTGAACACCGACTATATCCGCAAGACCAGAAACGGCATGGGAACATGGCTGGCGGTCTTCAACGACGACGGGGATGTGGCAGCGTCCATCTCCCAGCGGCCGAACCTGCTGCCCATTGCTCACACGCTGGAGCAGGACGGCGACGAGATTTTCCAAAACGCGGACAGCGTCGTCATCGAGATCGACATGGACAAGGAGATCGTCAAGCGCACCTTCCGGCTGGCGCAGAAGTATGGAAAGCCTGTCTATGCCGTGGTGGCGAATATGAGCATTGCGTTGGAAAGACGGGATTTTCTTCAGTCCACGGATTGCTTTGTCTGCAATCAGCAGGAGGCGGGAATCCTGTTTTCCGATGACTATTCCGGCAAGACCCCGGAGGAAATGATCCCCATTATTTCCGCGAAGGTGCAGGCCGCCCGCATTCCGGCCATGATCGTGACCATGGGCGCGGACGGTGCGGTGTATGCCAATCTTCACGGGGAGAGCGGCTACTGCCCCGCGAGAAAGCTGGAGGTGAAGGACACCACCGGCGCGGGGGATGCTTTCTGCGCCGGTGCGGCCATCGGCCTGACCTACGGCAAGGGTCTGAAGGAAGCCTGTGAGATCGGCGCCATGCTGGCGGCGTCCGTGATCGTGACCTCCGAAAGCGTTTGCCCCCGGTTCCGCCCGAGAGAGCTGGGGCTGGACATGGATGTAGAGGACTGAAGGAATGTACCGCCGTGTTTTGACCATGCAGGACATTTCCTGCGTCGGACAGTGCTCCACCACGGTGGCGCTGCCGATTTTGTCCGCCTGCGGTCTGGAAGCCTGCATTCTGCCCACCGCGCTGCTGTCCACCCACACCGGCGGCTTCGGCAAGCCCGCCGTGGTGCATTTCGACGGGGCGCTGACGGATATCTGGCACCACTGGCAGGAGAATGGCATTACGTTTGACGCGATCCTCGTGGGCTATCTTGGCAGTCTGGAGGCGGTTAAGGCGGCGGGAGAGATCATCGACCGGCTGCTTGCCCCCGGCGGCGTTGCCATCGTTGACCCGGCCATGGCGGATAACGGAAAGCTGTATTCCGGATTTGACGAGGATTATGTCCGGGCGATCGGTTCGCTGGCCGGGAAGGCGGACATCATTCTGCCCAATGTCACGGAAGCGGCGATTTTGGCAGGTTTACCATATCAGGAAAATATTGGCAAAAATTATGTTAACCAACTGCTGAATGGGCTGAATCACCCCTGCGCCGTGCTCACCGGCGTTGACTTCGATGAGGACAGCACCGGCATTGTCCTGCAAGAGGGAACGGTGCAGCACGAATACCGCCACAAACGGATAGGGAATGGCTGCCACGGAACCGGCGATATTTTTGCCGCTGTCTTCACCGGGGCGCTGATGCAGGGGAAAAATCGGCTGGATGCGGCGAAAATCGCCGCGGATTTCACCTGCCGGTGCATTAAGAATACGGTGAATGCCCCCGCCCATTGGTACGGCGTCAAATTTGAGCCGCTTCTGCCGGAGCTGATGGAAATGTTGGGGCGATAAAAAGAACGTCAGTGCTCAAAAATTTTTTTGAAAAACCTCTTCCATTTTTGCATAGAATGGTGTAAGATTATGTAAACTAATGGCGTAATGGAAGAGGGGCGCATATGGAGGAACAGATTTACAGACAGCCTCGCAGAAACGGGAAAACGTGGATATTGGTGGTTGCCGCGGTAGCGGTCTTACTGCTGTGCGGAGTGGCCTTCGTGCTGACCGCGAACCGGCTTTCCCTTTCTGTGGAGCTGAACGGCGAGCCGGAAATGACGCTGGAATACGTCCTGCGCCAGCACGGATTGGAGCCGCAGGTGGACGTGATCGTGGATACCAGCGTCCAGTTCAACATGATGGCCGGGGCCTTCACCGGCGGGCAGGGCGACTATGTGACGCTGTTCGAGCCTGCCGCCACCCAGGTGGTCACCTCCGGCGAGGGGTATATCCTCTGTTCCATCGGCGCGGAGAGCGGTCGCATCCCCTACACCGCCTATTTCGCCTCCCAGAGCTACACGGCCCGGCATGACGACGTGATCGCCGCCTTCTGCCGCGCCGTGGCCAAGGCCATGGACTGGGTGGATTCCCACACCGACCGTGAGGTGGCCGAAGCAATTATTGGCCAGTTCCCCGATACCAGCCTTGACACGCTGACCGCCGTCACCGCCCGCCACCGTGAGATCGGCGCGTGGAACACGCCCCTGACCATGGAGCAGGCATCCTTGGAACGCTTGGAGACCGTCATGACCCAGGCGGGCGAGCTGACGGAGGATCAGTGGGTGGACTTCGACAAGCTGGTGGATAACCACTGGGCGGAAGCCGCGCGGTAAAATAAGAGCGGCACACTTCTGTCATTCCGAGCCAGTGCGCACACTGGCGTGGGGAGCGATCCGAGCGCGGCCAGTGGCAGATGAAGCGAGGTGAGCGAGTGGCAGCGGTCAAAATTTCGGCGGCTTAAATGCCGCAACGAAATTTTGGACACCGCAACAGGGAATCCGTATCCCGATAAAAGAAAGACGGATTGCCGCGTCGCTGCGCTCCTCGCAATGACAATTTCCCCGTCCCAACACAACCAACAAGAAAGAGATGATGACCATGAAGAACATCGTGAAGAAGATCGGAATGATGCTTTTGACCATGGTCATCGTCTCTTTCTTCGCGTTTCTGGCCTTCCAGATCATCCCCGGCGACCCCACCACAAAGCTGCTGGGCAGCGACGCCACCGCCGAGGCGGTGGCCGCCATGCGGGCGGAGTTGGGGCTGGACCGCCCGTTCTTCACCCGCTACTTCGAGTGGGTGCTCCATGCGGTGCAGGGGGATTTCGGTACCTCCTACATCTACTCCATGCCGGTATCGCAGCTTCTGAACGGCAAGCTGGGCGTCACCGCCCTGCTGACGGCCATCGCCTTCGTGATGATCGTGGTGGCGTCGCTGCCGGTGGGGCTGTTTGCCGCCTCCCATCAGGGCGGGCGGCTGGATCGCGCCCTGACGGTGTTCGGTCAGGTGGTGATGGCGGTGCCGCCGTTCTTCACCGGCATCCTGCTGACGCTGGTGTGCGGCCTTGTGCTGCACTGGTTCAACCCCGGCGCGTTCATCGCGCCGTCCCAGGGCTTCTGGCGCAGCGTGGGGTATCTGATCTATCCCGCCATCGCCATCGCCCTGCCCCGCATCGCCATGACGGTGAAGATGCTGAAAAGTTCTATCGCCGGCGAGCTGGAGAAGGACTACGTCCGCACGGCGTACAGCCGGGGCAACTCGCCCCGTGCCGCCCTGTACCGCCATGTGCTGCGCAACGCCGTGGTGCCTACGGTGGCGTTTCTGGCCATGACGGTGGCGGACATCGTGGCAGGCAGCGTGATCATCGAGCAGGTCTTTGCCATCTCTGGTCTGGGCCGTTTGCTGCTGAGCTCCATCTCCAACCGGGACTTCCCTGTGGTGCAGGCCATCGTGGTGATCCTGGCGCTGTGGGTGGTGCTGGTGAACTGTCTGGCGGATATCATCAACCAGCAGCTGGATCCCCGGCTGCGGCTGCAATAAGGAGGGGACGAGGATGCTGCGAAACAGAAAAAGCGTCTCCTTCCGCATCGGCCTTGTGATCGCCGCCATGATGGCGGTGATGGCGCTGGTGGGCTATGTGTGGACGCCCTGCGACCCCACGGCCATCGTGGGAAGTGAAAAATTCCTGGGGCCGTCTCTGCGGCACCTGTTCGGCACCGACAACTTCGGGCGGGACATCTTCAGCCGCGTGATGGTGGGCGTGGGCACCACGTTCTTCATCTCGCTGTGCACCGTGTGCATCGGCGGCGTGGTGGGCACGCTGATCGGCGCGTTCACCGGCTACTTCGGCGGCGTGGTGGACGAGGCGCTCATGCGCATCAACGACGCGCTGACGGCCTTTCCCAATATCCTGCTGGCGCTGGTGTTCATCGCCATGCTGGGCTTCGGCAAATACAATGTGATCCTGGCGCTGGGCGTGGCCTTCATTCCCAGCTTTGCCCGTGTGGTGCGCGCGGAGTTCGCGCGGCAGCGGGCCATGAGTTATGTCAAATCCGCCCGGTTGATGGGAGCCTCCCATCTGCGGATCATGTTCCGGCACATCCTGCCCAATACACGGGGTGTGGTGCTGCCGGCGCTGGTCATCGGGTTTAACAACGCTGTGCTGGCGGAAGCCAGCATGAGCTATCTGGGCATCGGCGTAGCGCCGCCCGACGTGTCGCTGGGCTATATGCTGTCCGAGTCCCAGAACTATATGATAAAGGCCCCGTGGTACGTGCTGTGTACCGGCCTTGTGATCGTGCTGCTGATCCTGGGTGTCAGCATGATGGGCGAGGGCCTGCGGAAGGGAGGCGCGTGACCATGCTGGAGATCAAGGACCTCCACGTCCGCTTTCACGACGCCGACCATGAGGCCGTCCGGGGCATCAGCCTGACGGTGGCCGACGGCGAGATCATGGGCCTGGTGGGTGAGAGCGGCAGCGGCAAGACCGTTACCGCCATGGTGGTATCCGGCCTGATGCCCCGCCGGAAAGCGGATGTGTCCGGACAGGTGCTGCTGGACGGCAAGGATCTGCTGGCGCTGGACGCGGCCCAGATGCGCAAACGGCAGGGCTGCGCCATTTCGGTGGTATTTCAGGAGCCTATGAGCGCCATGAACCCCGTCATGCGCATCGGCCCTCAAGTAGAGGAGGCCCTCCGCGTCCACACGAAGCTCTCGGCCCAGGAGCGGCGGGAACGGGCCTTGCAGGCCCTGCGGGACGTGGATCTTCCTGACGCCGAGGCCGTCTATGACAAGTACCCCCACCAGATGTCCGGCGGCATGCTGCAGCGGGCCATGATCGCGGCGGCCATCATCTCCCGGCCCAAGCTGCTGCTGGCGGACGAGCCTACCACCGCGCTGGACGTGACCATTCAGGCCCAGATACTGGAGCTGCTGCGGCGGCTGAACCGGGAAATGGGCATGTCCATCCTGTTCATCTCCCACAACCTGAACGTGGTGCGCAAGCTGTGCACCCGCGTGGCGGTGATGGAGAAGGGCCTGATCGTGGAGACCGGCGACACGCAGCAGGTGTTCTACGACCCGCAGGCCCCATACACACAGCGGCTCATCGCCGCCATCCCCACGAGGAAGAAGCTATGCTAGAGACCGTATTGGAAGTCAATGACCTGAACGTGTGGTACCGCAGCGGCACAGGACTGCGCAAGCAGCGCCATCAGGTGCTCCACGATGTCAGCTTTACCCTGTACCGGGGCGAGATACTGGGACTGGTCGGGGAGAGCGGCAGCGGCAAATCCACGCTGGCCCGGGCGGTGCTGGGCATGGAGAGTGACATCACCGGCACGGTGATCCACCATACCAAGCGGCCCCAGATGGTCTTTCAGGACCCGGCGGGCAGCCTGAACCCCTCCTTCACCGTGGCCCAGACGCTGGCGGAGCCGCTGCACATCTACGGCAAGTACGACAAAGCCGGTATCGAGAGCCGCGTCCGGGACACCATGGCACTGGTGGAGCTGGACGAGGAGTACTATGGCCGCTATCCCCATGAGCTGTCCGGCGGACAGAAGCAGCGGGTGTGCATCGGCGCGGCGCTGATCCAGAAGCCGGGTCTTATCGTGGCGGACGAGGCAGTGTCGGCGCTGGATGTGACCATTCAGGCTCAGATCTTGCAGCTGATCGCCCGATTGCGGCGGGAATTCGGCATTTCCTACCTGTTCATCTCCCACGACCTGAACGTGGTGTATGAGATCTGCGACCGGTGCCTTGTGATGAAGGACGGCCGCATCGTGGAGCAGGGAACCGTGGACGAGGTGTACGACCACCCGAAAGCGGAGTATACGAAACAGTTATTAAAAGCAGCGGAGTGATGATAGTATGACAGACGAAAGAAAACAGCAATTATTAAATCTGGCGCTGGACAGCGAGCCCTTTGACGTACACAACCATGTGAAGATCGTGGCCGTGGACGACGGCTGGGCGCAGGTGGAGGTGGAGATCCACCCCGAGACCCTGAACCGCTGGGGCAGCCCCCACGGCGGCATCCTGTTCACGTTGTCGGACGTGGCCTGCGGCATGGCCATCCTGACCACGCGGATGGAGGCCTGTGTCACCGTCAGCGGCACCATCGACTGCATCAACGCCGGGCCTGCCTCCGGCAAGCTCATCGCCACCGGACGGGTACAGAAGGCGGGTGGCAAGCTGGCCTTCTGCGATTCCGAGATCCGGGATGAGACCGGAAAGCTGATCACCACCGGACATACGGTGATGTACTTTACCGGCAAGCAGCTGGGATGAAAACGTTCTTGCGGCGGTATCGCGCCCAGCTGTGGTGGCTGGCGGGACTGGCGGCGTTTTTCGCCCTGTTCTTCCCGCTGCGCACCTGCCGAAGCGCCATGAACTGGCTGTGCGGCCGCGTCATCCTGCCGTTGGAGCAGGCGCTGGGGCGGCTGTGCGGTCTCACCTCTGTCTCCGTGGCAGAGGTGCTGATTTTATCGGGCATCTTTGCCGCCATGTTCTATCTGGCGTGGCAGGTGCGGTGCCTGATCGCCCGGCCCCGGAAAGGCCAGCGGGCCGTCCGCATGGGGCTGACGGTGCTGTGCGCGGGGCTGAGCGTCTACGCGGGCTTCTGCCTGCTATGGGGTGTGTTCTACGGAGCCGACAGCTTTCAGGATAAGTCCGGCCTGGCGGCACGGGGCGGCACGGTGGAGGAGCTGACGGCGCTGACGCAGCGCTTTGCCGATGAACTGAGCGAGCTTGCGCCGCAGGTGGAGCGGGACGAAAACGGCTGCTTCGCCGTGTCCCGGCAGGAGATATTTTACGACGCCATGACCGCCTATGACGGCATCGTGGAGGAGTTTGACTGTCTCAGCAGGCCCCGCACCATGCCCAAGGTCTTCGTGTCCTCCCGGGGCATGAGCTATCTGGATTTCAGCGGCTTTTACTTTCCCTTTACCGGCGAGGCCAACCTCAACGACGAAAGCCCCGCCGTCTATCTGCCCGCCAACATCTGCCATGAGCTGGCCCATCAGCAGGGCATCGCCACCGAGCAGGAATGCAACTTTGTGGCCATTCTGGCGGCCATCTCTGAGGGCAACAGCACCGCCTATCGCTATTCCGGCTATCTGATGGGCTACGTCCATCTGGGCAACGCCCTGTACCGGACAGACCCGGAGGCATGGCAGGCCATCCGGGACAGCCTGCCGGACACGGTGCGGGCCGACCTGCGGCAGAACAGCGTCTACTGGGCGCAGTTCCACGGGCTGGTGAACACCGCCGCCACTAAGGTGTACGATGGCTTCCTCAAGTCCAACGGCGTGGCCGACGGCGTGCAGAACTACGGCACGGTGGTGGATCTGCTGCTGGCGTATTATTACAACGAATAACGAATAAAGAGCTGTTGTCGGCCAAAGGCCGGCAGCAGCTCTTTTACATTCTGTATAATATTGTGCCGATATTACGATTCGTCATCGTTGTTCTTGCCGGTGCTGAGGGTGGCCAGCGCCATGCCCCACAGCGGGCCGAGGGCCAGCCCCAGGGCGTGGCTCTCCCACAGTCCGCAGTAGTTGAGGGCCACGCCTGCCATCAGACCCAGCGCCGTGCCAATCGCCATGCGCTCTTCCAGCGCCTTGCTGTTCTCCCTGGCCTTCCGGGTGCCCATTCCGGCGCACAGGATGGCCACGGCGATGCCCGCCAGGATCCAGGGCAGCGCCGCCAGCACGAAGTCCTTCACCACGTCAGGCCATCTCCTCTCCGGGATGGGCCAGCTCCGCACCGTAGCGGAACACCACCGAGGCGATGATCAGCACCACGCCCAGTATCACGCTGGAGGCGTTGTCCAGCCCATAGGGGGCGGACATGTCAAAGGCGGCATAGGGGATAGCCCGCACGATCAGGCCCGCCAGCGGCAGCACGATGGTCAGCACACCCAGACGGCGCAGCTCCGTGGCGCCGTTGTCGGTGAAGGGGGTGCCGTCGGCCAGCTCGTGGGTCAGGTAGCTGTGGGCGAACCACAGCAGCAATCCGCTGATGGCGCAGGCCACCGCGTCGGCAATGAGCGTGCCCAGTGTCCGGTAATAGCTGCCTTTGTCCACCGCCGCCATCAGGCGGTCCAGCGCGTCGATACCGGAAGCGGGCATGTTGTTCCAGTGGGCCCACAGCAGCGCGGCCGCCGCGCCGAACACCAGGCCCAGAATGGACAGGATCAGCCCCACCCGGACAAGGATGCGGAAAACGTGGGCGCATTTTTGAATGATGGTCAGATTCTTACTCATGAGTGTCTCCCTTCTGGTTCCGCTTTTCGTCATAGCGGTCGATCAAATTGGCGGCCACAGCGGCGGCCAGCGCCGCGGGCAGGAACAGGTGGTCACCGTCCGTCAGCAGGCACGCCACCAGCGCGGCTGCCGCCACGGCGCACAGCGCCAGCGCCAGAATACGCAGCGGTCTCATTCCACGTCACCCGCCGTCTTTTCGGGGATGATGATGGCGGCGATGATGTAGGCCAGCACGCCGCTGCCGCCCAGGGCGCAGAACAGGATCCATGCCAGACGGATCAGCGTGGGGTCCATGTCGAAATACTCCGCGATACCGCCGCAGACACCGGCAATGACCTTGTTTTCATTGGAACGATGCAGTCTCTTTTTCATGATTCTTTTTCCTCCGTATGTTCATTTTCTTTTTCTTTTTGTGAAAAGAGCCGTGCGGCGGCGGCCATGCAGCCTCCAGCCACCAACAGCACCGCGCCCAGGATCAGGCTGGCGCTGACGGCCATCAGCACACCGGCAAGCGCCAGCAGCGCCGCGGCGAGGTAAAGCAGTCTGGATGATGTCATATCGTCTCTCCTCCTGTTGTACCCTTATTGTACCGCAGGGGCGGGCGCTTCCGATAGGCGGATTTTACAGGCGAATGTGTCAAAACTTCAGAAACGGCACAAAAAGGGTACGGCGGTGCCGTACCCTTAGTTTGTTGAAGGATTACCAGACGATACGCACCAAAGGCTCCCCTGTGTAAGGGGAGCCTTTGGATGCGTGCCATATGGTAGTTTTTCTTATGTATCGCCTTCCAGGAAGTCCCGGCGGTACTGGGAGGGGGTGACCCCCTCCGATTTCTTGAAGGCCTTGGTGAACACCCGGTAGTCGCCGTAGCCGGACTGCTCCGCCACCTCCGATACCGGCAGCGCCGTGGAGAGCAGCAGCTTTTTGGCCCGCTCCATGCGGAGGTTGGTGAGATAGGTGAGGAAATTCACCCCGATCTCGCTTTTGAACAGCTGACTGATGTACTGGGGACTGAGGTGAAATTCCTCTGCCAGCAGGTTCAGGCTGACCTCCCCGGCCAGATGGGCCTGCATATACCGGGTCATGGCGGCGATGGGCCGCTCCTCCTCCGCGGCGGCGGGTTCTTCCTCTGTCCGGCGGCGGAACAGGCTGATCTTCAGGTTGTCGATGCAGCTGCCGAACTCCTCATAGTTCACCGGCTTGAGGATATAGTCGGTGATCTGGAGCCGCAGCGCCTCGCGGCAGTAGGCGAAGTCGTCATAGCCGGACACGATGACAAAGGCGATGTCCGGATGCTTCATGCGGCTGAGCTGGATGACCTTCAGGCCGTTCATGATGGGGATATTGATATCCATGATGGCGATGTCCGGCAGAAGGGCGTCGATCTGGGCCAGGGCCTCCATGCCGTCGGCGGCCTCCCCCACCACCTCGCAGTCGTGGGCCTCCCAGTCGAACAGCCGCTTGAAGCCCTCCCGAATCATGATCTCGTCGTCCACCAGCAATACCCGCAGCTTTTTCATGGCGTCTCCTCCTTTATGGGCAGCAGCAGCCGGGCCGTTACGCCGCCGCCCTCGTTCTCCGTATAGGACAGGCCGTATTCCCGGCCGCACAGCAGCTTGATGCGCTTCTGCACATTCAGCAGGCCAATGCTGTTGCCCTCCAGCTTCGGTGCCTGCCGGTCATAGTGCAGCAGCATCTCGTCCACGGCGGCCTTTTTGCCGGGGGCGAAGCCGCTGCCGGTGTCCCGGACGCAGATCTCCATGGCGGTATCGCTCTGCCGCCGGGCGGAGATGGTCACCGCGCCACGGTAGCCCTTGTTTTTCAGGCCGTGGAGCAGGCTGTTCTCCACAATGGGCTGCAAAATGAAGTTGGGCACCAGTTGGTCGTACAGCGTCGGCTCCACGTCGTTATCGCATTCAAGCGCCGGATAGCGGTAGCACATCAGCTCCAGATAGGCTTCCAGCAGCTCCAGCTCGTCCTCCAGCGGCACCATGGGCTGGTTCACCTTCACGCTGCGGCGGAAGAAATCCACCAGCCGCATGAGAAGGTCCGCCACCTTTTTTGTCGCCGTCCAGCTGGGCCTGTATGCGGATGCTGTCCAGCGTGTTATAGAGGAAATGGGGATTCACCTGACTTTTCAGGTACAGCATGGACATCTTCTGCTCCGTCAGCTCCGCCCGCAGGATATCGGGGTTCTCCAGCGTCAGATAGAAGGACAGCGTCATCAGGGTGATGCCCATGCCGCTGATGAGCCATGTGTGGTGCAGGCCCTGCAGGGCGCAGACGGTGAACTCGATCACCAGCGCCGCGGCGATGGCGAATTTCTTCTTGGGGTCGATGCGGCCCCACTGCCACAGCAGCAGTCCCGCGCACAGCAGCAGATAGAAGGCCACGCTGGCGTAGCACACGTTGGCCTGCATGCCGGTGGAGTAGTTGCCCTGGGGCGTTTCGGCGTACCGGATGGGCAGCAGGAACGCGCCCAGCTCCGCCGCCGCCAGATAGATGCGGGCCGCCAGATCCAGCCGCCGGGGCTTGCCGGTCTCCTCCTCCACCAGAATGGCGATGTACTGATAGAAAAGATACACCACCAGCACCATGGTGCCGATGAAAAGCCGGTGCAGCCCGTCGTTGAGCCAGCGGGGTACCGTGTCCAGATGGTTGACGGTGTACAGCGTGGCCCCGTCAAGGGCCAGATGCGCCAGCACCACCACCAGCAGCAGGGAAAAGGTGCGGTGCAGCGGCGTGTGCCGCCGCTCGGCGGAAAAGTAGATGAAGGCCACAAAGGCCAGCACCAGAAACAGCGCAATCTCCATGCGCAGCATAAGCGTCACTTCCTTTTGTCCTATCATACCACACGGCGGCGGGCGCACACAAGAAAAAGCGCCGCGCTTTCCGTGGAAAGCGCGGCGTGGCAGTCCTTTACTGCACCCGGAAGAACACCTTGGCGATGTCGGCGCTCTGCTTGGCGTCCTTGGCGTAGTAGTCCGCGCCGATCTTCTTGGCGTAATCCGCCGTCAGCACCGCACCGCCGGTCATCACCTTGCAGTCCAGCTGTGCCTCGTGCAGGGCGGCGATGGTCTCCTCCATGCTCTTGAGGGTAGTGGTCATCAGGGCGGACAGGCCCACCAGACGCACATGCTTCTCCCGCACGGTGTCCACCACCGTCTCCACCGGCACGTCACGGCCCAGATCGATGACCTCGAAGCCATAGTTCTCCAGAATGACCTTGACGATATTCTTGCCGATGTCGTGTACGTCGCCCTTGACGGTGGCCAGCACGATGCGGCCCTTGTCGGCGGCGGCACCGCCGTCCTTGGCCATAGCGGCGCGGATCTCCTCAAAGGCACTCTGGGCGGCGCTGGCGGCCTGCAAAAGCTGGGGCAGGAACAGCTGGCCCCGCTCGTTCTTGCCGCCCACCGCGTCCAGTGCCGGGATCAGCGCCTCGTCCACCACCGTCAGGGGCGGCACCTTCTCCAGAAGCTGATGGGTCAGGGCGGCGCTCTCGCCCCGCAGGCCCTGCTCCACCGCCTTCAGCAGCGCTCCGTAGTCGCCCTGAGGCGGCGTGCTCTTGGGGACGCTCTCCATCATCCGGGCCAGCGTGCTGGCGGCGGGAACGCGGCCCGCGTAGCGGTCGATATAGGCGGCGCACTGCCGGTCCCGTCCGGACAGCACACCGTAGGCGTAGATGGCGGCCATCATCTCCGGGCTGGCCGGATCCATGATGGCCAGATCCAGCCCCGCGTCCAGCGCCAGCGTCAGGAAGATGGTATTCAGATACGCCCGGCAGGGCAGGCCGAAGCTGATGTTGGACACGCCCAGAATGGTGCGCACGCCCAGCTCCTCCTTGCACCGCCGCAGGGCCTTCACCGTCTCCATCACGTCGTCCTGCTGGGCGCTGGCGGTCAGGGTCAGGCAGTCGATATAGATATCCTCCAGAGGGATACCGGCGGCCAGCGCCGCGTCACGGATGCGGCGGGCGATGGCCACGCGCTCCTCCGCTCTGGCGGGGATGCCCGCGCCGTCCACCGTCAGGCCGATCACCGCCGCGCCGTACTTTTTGCACAGGGGCAGCACATGCTCCAGCACCGCCGGCGCGCCGTTGACGGAGTTCAGCAGGGGCTTGCCGTTATAGGCACGCAGGCCCCGCTCCAGCGCCGCCACGTTGGTGGAATCCAGCACCAGCGGCTGGCTGATGACGCTTTGCAGCGTTTTCACCGCCTGCTCCATCAGGGCAGGCTCGTCCACCCCCGGCGCGCCCACGTTCACATCCAGCAGGTCCGCACCCTGCTCCGACTGGGCCACCGCCTGCTGCAAAACATAATCCATATCCCCCTGGGCCAGCGCCTGCTGGAACCGCTTTTTGCCGGTGGGGTTGATGCGCTCGCCCACCACCCGCACGGCGTCCACCGCCACGCAGGACACGGGGGAGCACAGCACCGACGGCATGGGATGAGCCGCGCGGCCCGGCTCGCAGTCCCGGAACACGCCGCCCAGCAGGCGAATGAAATCCGGCGTGGTGCCGCAGCAGCCGCCAGCGGCGAACAGGCCCAGCTCCCGGTAAGGCTCCATCTGCTGGGCGAACAGCTCCGGCGTGATGTCATAGCCGCTGCCGTCGGCACGGGGCAGGCCCGCGTTGGGCTTGACGAACACCGGGAAATCCCCCGGCAGAGCCGCCGCCAGCCGACGGGCCATAGGCAAAATTTCCTTGGGGCCAAGAGAACAGTTGATGCCCAGCGCGTCCGCGCCAAGGCCACGGGCCGTGGCGGCAAAGCTCTCCACCGTGCAGCCGGTGAAGGTGCGGCCGTCGGCCTCGAAGCTCATGCTGGCCAGCACGGGAAGGTCACAGTTCTCCTTCACCGCCAGCAGGGCGGCTTTCAGCTCGTACAGGTCGGTAAAGGTCTCCACCACCACCAGATCGGCTCCGGCCGCCGCGCCCGCCCGGACGATGCGGGCGAAATCCGCCACGGCACTTTCAAAGGGCAGAGTGCCGATGGGCTCCAGCAGTTCGCCCAGGGGGCCGATGTCCAGCGCCGTCAGCGCCCCGAAGGGCTGGCAGGCACGCTTGCAGCAGGCCACGCCCGCCGCCACGACCTCCTCCAGCGTATAGACGCTTTTTGCCAGCTTGCGGGGCGACGCGCCGAAGGTGTTGGTGTTGATGATCCGGCTTCCGGCGGCGGCATACATGCCATGGATCCGCTGGATCTGCTCCGGATCGGTGATGTTCAGCTCCTCAGGCCGCGCGCCCAGCTGAAGGCCCGCCGCCTGCAGCATGGTGCCCATGCCGCCGTCCAGCAGGATGGTATGGGGATGGTTCCACAATTCATTGACTTGCACAGGTCTTCCCTCGCTTTCGATACTCACATCTGTCCCGCAGGGCGCAGTGTCCGCACCCTGCCAGGTGGCCCGTCACCGGGCGACGGCTGACGCCCAGCAGCGCCGTTACGCTTTTGCGCGGCGTCATCAGGGCGGTGTCCGTGACGTATAAGCCGATCTGCCGTCCGGCGTCCAGCAGCTCCGCCGCCTGCGGCTGCACCGTAACGGGCCAGTCGCCGTAGCCGGGGGAGTAGCGGCAGGTGAGATACCGCCCCTCGGCGGTGATCCTCTGCCGCAGCAGCGCCTCCGCCTGATCGGCGGACTGCTCCGCCAGCGCCGAGGCCAGCGCGTCCGCCGCCACACCGGCGGCGATGTCGCCCACACCGGCCCGGCGTATCTGTCCGTCCACGCCGGGGCCGACCGTCACGGCCAGAAGCAGGGCCTCGCTGCACCCTTCCAGATGCCGGAAGATGTCCTCCCCCTTCAAAATACCGGCCTGCGTGAGGCTCTCCACGTCGGCCTCGAGCCAGACAGCCCGGGGCGTGGCGGCGGCGAGAAGGGGCGCAGCGCATTTTTCCAGAAGGGTAAGGGTAGCGCTGTCAGCCTCGCCCCGCGCGCCAAAATACCGCGCGGCCTGCCGGATGTCGATGGACTCCGGCTTTGCTAAATTCAGGGGTCTGCTGGGGCCGATGGGCATTTTCCGCCGCCTCCTTCTTTTGAATAAAGTATGATAAGTATACCGCACCGGTAGGCTAAAATCAACACAAAAGCCCCTCCCTCAGCATTTTTGCCGTGGGAGGGGCTTGTAAACTTTATATCAGCGGATGTCCCTGACCGACACCGCCTGTTACTTCAAAAACTTGTGGACAGCGCGGGCGACGATGCCGCCCAGGATGCCGGAGACAAGGAACTCGGCCACGCCCTGCACGCCGACCAGCAGCACCACGAACATGAAGGGGTTCGCAGCACCCTTGACGGACACGAGGTTCTGCACGTAGTCACAGCCGTAGAAGGCCAGCACGATCCAGCCCATGAAGAACACCGTGTTCAGGAACGGGGCGCTCATGGCGCTGACGATGTAGCTCCAGGTGCCGGGCTTGTCAAAGCGCTTCAGGCTGCTGAAGATCAGGCCGCAGCACAGGCCCATCAGCACGCGCATACCCACGCACAGGATAAAGGTGTTCACAGGGCTTACCTGAAACAGCGCACCCGTCATAGCGGAAGCACCGGTGATGGCATCGTAGAAGCTCACTGCGCCGAACACACCGCCCAGCAATGCGCCCACAGCGGGACCCATGGTGATGGCACCCACTGCAATGGGAAGGGTCAGGAAGCTCATGTACAGCGGGCCCACAGGCACACTGCCCAGACCCACCATCTTCATGACCAGCTCAATGGCAACCAGCAGCGCCACACGGGTAAGAGTTTTCGTATTTTTCATATTCAGTTTTCCTCCTGCTGCCGTTCCGCCCTATACGTCGGATACGGCGCAAATCTGGTTTTTTCTGTCAGGGAATCTATAAATAAGCGGGCAAGCCCACCTTATTTATCACAGGGAAATTTGATGCCGGCGCTCCGCCGGGCCACGGTCAGCACACGGCTGACGGCCACGGAAGTATCCAGCATCCGGCTGCACAGCTCCTGGTCACCGCCCTCGATGGCCCTGGCAAAGGCGTGGAACTCCGCCGCCTGCCGGGGCCTGCCGCCGTTCAGGTTGAAGTGCTCTTCCTTGCCCTGATTGGGGTGGAAGGTCACGCCGCCGCACCAGTTGGCCGTGGATTTCTGCAGAATATAGCCCTTTGTGCCCTGGATGACATACCGGGCAGGCGCACCGCAGTCCTTGGCGGCCATGCTGACTGCCTTGAAGCTGTTGTACTCCATGGTCAGGATACCGCTGGTGTCGATGCCGCGCTCCATGTTGGGCAGGTAGTGCACCTGGTTCGGCTCACCGAACAGGCCCACGATATAGCTGATGTTGTAGACATTCAGATCCATCAGGGCACCGCCCGCACACTCCGGGTCAAAGGAGACCGGCGTTTCCCCGGCACAGAAGGCATCGTAGCGGCTGGAATACTGGCTGAAATTGCACTGCACCAGCTTCACCCTGCCGATGCGGGGCAGCAGCTCCCGGATCTTGTTGTAGTTTTCGAGGTACTGGGTGGTCATGGCCTCAAACAGGAACACCTTTTTGCGGCGGGCCAGCGCCGCCAGCTCCTCGGTCTGGGCAGCGGTGCAGGCCATGGGCTTTTCCACAATGACATGCTTCCCCGCTTCCAGCGCCACCTTGGCATAGCGGTAATGCTGCAGGTTGGGCACGGCCAGATAGATCACGTCCACCCACTGCAATAATTCAAAATAGTTCGTGGTGCGCTGGGGAATGCCGTACTGTTCGCACATCTCGTCGGCCACCGGCGCACTGCGCGGGGTGCTGCAGAGCGCCTGCACCGTAAAGGGGCAGTCCGGCCCTGCCAGCCAGGGCAGAAACTCCCGCACGATCATCCCCGTGCCCAGGATCCCTAGTTTCATTGTTCTCTCCATCCTGTTTCGTCGTCAGCCGTTTTTGTTCTTCTCCTCGCGGCGTTCCCGGCGCTGGGAGCGGGGGCGGCGGCCCCGGCGGAAATTGTTGTTCGGGTTCCGCCGCCTGCCCCCGGCGGCATAGTGCGGCTGAGGTGCATTCATCTGGTACAGCAGTGCCAGCCCCTTCAGCAGCAGCTCCGGGTCGTAGGTCAGCGGATGGCGGCAGAGCGGCGTGACATACTTTGCCAGCCCGCCCGTGACCACCAGGGTGGCCGGGCGGCCCAGCTCTTCCTCAATGCGCTGGGTGATGCCGTCCAGCAGAACTGATACTTGCAGGCAAAATAGATCAAAAAGAACAGAATACCGAGGGTCATCCCATAAAACGCAGGAATCAGAAGCAGGAGTTTGTCAACTGCGTCACTCTCCATTTTCTGCAAAAAGAGCATCACATCTTGAGTGGAGATGGAAAGAATCATGTAAAAGGCAACAATAGAAATCACCAGGGAGCTGAAAAACAGACCGTTTTCCTTTCGGCTGCGGTGGCTGTTCCGAAGAATGAGATTAGAGAACATTTGCGCTGCCCCCTCCCAGTTGCGCCATCACCTTCAGGATGCGCCCGTAGAACTCCTGCTGGCTTTCGTCTCCACGCCGAAGCTCATGAAAGATCACGCCATCCTGGATGAACAGGATGCGCTTACAGAAGCTGGCGGCATTGGAATCATGGGTTACCATCAGGATCGTAGCTTGTTCGTCACGATTCAGGCCGGACAGCTTCTCCATAAGACTTCTTGCGTTCTTAGAATCCAGCGCACCCGTCGGTTCATCGGCAAGGATCATTTGGGGATGTAAGATCAGAGCCCTTGCTGCCGCAACACGCTGACGCTGGCCGCCGGACATCTTGGACGGAAACTTATCCAGAACATCAGTGATTTCCAGATAGTCAGCCAACTGCTTCAGCCGCTGGCTGCTTTCTGCTTCGGATACCCCATGCAAGGAAGTCGGGAGCAGGATGTTTTCCCTGCCAGTCAGGTTGTCCAGCAATTCAAAGTTCTGGAATAGATAACCAACTTTTTTGCCACGGTACTCTGCAAGAGCCTTTCCCTTGAGGGATTGCAGAGTATCGCCTTCCACCTGAATGCTTCCACCGGTGGGCTGAATCACAGTTGCAATACAGTTGAGAAGCGTGGATTTACCGGAACCACTGCTTCCCATAATGCCGAGAAACTCTCCCGGCATCACCTGGAAGGTGATCCCATTCAGTGCCTTTGTTTGACTTGGCACATTGCCATAGATTTTTGTTAAATTTTCAATATTCAAAATGGGTTTCATGTGAATACCTCCTATCATTTGTAATAAAATGATAGCATGGGAACACAGCAAATACCACTTACAGTGGTTGTAAGGATTCAAGATATAAGTGGCGGCTCAAGGGGGACGAGCATATATTTTGTAAGAGCATCAGGCGACAATGATAAAATATACCGGATCGCCTCATTGGCAAACCAGTTCGTTTTAATTGTATCCCAATCAGCAAGCCGAATGATTTCTGCTGTGCCGTTCTCAAAATCAACTGACATTTCGCCCCATTCGCCGTCGCAGTCTGCCTGGTATTCGTAGATTGCGGCGGTGATTTTCTTTTTGCGCTTGGTTTTGGATTTCTGTTTCAGCCGGACTGCATGGATAGCACCCTCGGCAACCAAAAACTCCGTCAGCTTGTCCACTGCTTTCCGGTAGGCTCGCTCTGCACCGCTGGCTGTGCTGCCCTCAAACATAACCGCCAGTTCTTCAAAGGTGGGGCGGTTCTTCCATGAGCCAACTCGCCCACAGGTCATGCAAATTGCTAACCGTTTTTCGAGCAAGGTCTGTTCCCGGT
>ERZ773147.1973-NODE-1973-length-19400-cov-6.987387_pt1 | contig 19400 bp, 7 predicted proteins | sample MGYA00580851_ERZ773147 | MGnify/ENA primary metagenome ERZ773147 (study PRJEB29015, sample SAMEA2737818) | human gut metagenome | biome: human gut; feature: human-associated habitat; material: faeces | place: China | collected 2012 ... | reverse complement strand
TATTTACGCAGCTAGTTGGCTCGCGGCTCATTGACGGTGTTTTACCAACCAGATTGGTATCTTTTTGTTTGGCTGGTATGGTTTGTGCAATTATTAACCCCTCGTCAGCCCGCACCTACATGTCAACTTTCCACTTACTTTCCAGCTTTCCACCTAGCTTTCCAGCTTTCCACTTAACTTACCACCTAAGGTGGAAAGCTGGAAAGCTAGGTGGGAAGCTGGGGCAGCAGCAGGCCAGGAGAACAAGAAAAGGGGCGGCAACCGGGTGGTTGCCGCCCCCTTTGCGAAGCCAGTTGGCTTCGGAACTAGTGATCGATGCCGTTGAGGTTCACCCTCGTGAGCGTGTAGGTCACATAGTCGGGCGATTGAGGCGTTGCACTCGCCGTGCTGCCCGTGACTAGGCTCGCCGTCATCACCAGACGATAGTTCGCGTAGAACTGATCACGCTGTTCAGCCTGCGTGTTGACCTTAACGGTAAAGGGCAGGTTAAACGTGGTGTCGCCGTTCTGTGTTCGGAACTTGCCGTTCTCCTTCGAGTCAGTGAAGGTGATCGTGCTACCGGAGGGAGCGACCGCGGCAAGCTTACTCTCCGTCACTGTTACGTAGTTGGAGATATCATCCGTTACGCTCTCATACGTGCCGTCGGTTCCGCGGCGCTGAAGCGCGAGCGTGTACACAACAGAGTCTGCGTTCGCAATTGCCTCGGCGGCGTTGCTGAGTCCACCCAGTTCATACGTGGCACCCAGACCAATCGTGCCATTCGCGATCGGACGCAGGTCGTCCACGTTAATGCCAAGCTGCGACTTCTCAGGCGCCGATAGCGTAATGGTCGTATCACCCGTGTCCATGCGATAGTATCCAACGTTGCCGCGCTTCGTCATCGCCAGGCTCGAGGTGGCAAGACCAGAATCGCGCGTCGAAAGCTTGGCGGTATAGGACATCTTGGTACAGGCGTCCTCGCCAGACTGCTTGGACAGGGAGATAACCTTGTTGCAGCCGTCCGGCGTAAGGCGAATCTCTTCCACTACCGTACGCACGGTAAAGGATCCGCCCGCTGCACGCTTGCGGATTCCGGCAAGGTCATGGTCGAGCGTGAGCCTCAGTGAGTCATCACCCGTATCCGTCACAATCTGTGTAAACGCAGGCGTCGAAGCGTCATACGGCTCCCAATCGCTGCCATTCCACCTGTAGTTCTGATTGCCGATGGCAACATAGAACTTCGCAATTGCCGAAGTTCCGCTCGGGAAACTGCTTACTCCCATTAGGTTGTTGTTGGCGCCATAGCGACACAGCGATGTATCGAGCTGATAGAACAGATGGTCGCTCTCTGTATAGTATTGGCTCGGGCTAAACGTAACCGTATCCATGACATCGAGAGAAAGAACGTAGGCGGCACCGTCCTCCGACTTCGAAACCGGAATGCACGCCCCATCTTTTTTGTCGACTACATTCTGCTCATAATTGGACAAGATACTGTATGTCGATGCCGTACTGTTTTGAATATCGTCGCTGCCATCGGTGCGTAAAACATGATGCAGATTCCAAGATATGCGGGCACCCGAAGAATTCGAGTCAATAGACGAATCCGTAAAACCGTTGATACTAGCTTGCGTCACGCCGTCGCCCGACTTGGGCACGTTGACAACTAGGTAGACGCTCTCCGACGCACGCTGCTCCTTGCCGTTATCCTTAGGCACCTCTAGCGTATAGCGACTGTTGCTGGGAACGTCAGCACCCGCAACCTTAAACAGCGTCCACTTGCCATCGAGTTTCGCTTTAGCGGTCGCCTCTGCCTCGTTATCACACACGGTCCATGTGCCGGCGCCATCCTGCGTGGCCGACACATCCAAAATCTCGCTCAGCCATCGCTCCTGATATGGATTGCCCGCAGAATCCTTAAAGCCGTCGTTTCCGCTCAGGGAAACGCTCGTTGCTCCGCCTTCGCCCACCGTATAGTGATACTCTCTGCCACCGGCCCGGCCGTCAACGTTCGCATCGATGAGCGTAAGCTGGGTGCCCTGGGGCAACCTTCCGTCGGCACCATTGAAGAGGATACTCTTGCCGAGCCCCTTCATCGAGCCGCCAGCAGCCATATAGCTGTCCCAGCCAAAGTCGACTTCCTTCCCATTGGCAGAATTGTATGTCCAGGTAAGCAGACCCGTCATCGGCTCGCCAAAGCTCGTAAGCACGTGTGCATCTTTTCCAAGGTTAGCGTAGTCTTTTTCTTTAAATTGAGTGCCGTAATCATACGTTGCAGTGAAATCGATCTCGAGCTTGCGCTTAACGATGATCGGCACCTGAACGTTGTAGCTCTGACCCGCCTCGGTAAAGGTAACGGTCAGGAGCGTAAAGCGACCTTTGCCGTTGTCCCAATCGGAGCTTGGGCTAAACGACATATTGTTCTTGCCATTGTTCACTACGCGAAGCGTGGGATTGTTCGACGCGTCACCGTCTTTAACGAACACACCGTCCTTGAGTTGGAAAACCTCTGCTTTGGCCGTCACGTGCGGATTGGTGCCATTCTCGTTATTCAATCTGCAGGCATCGGAGAAGCCGCCGTTCGTGACGATGTTTAGATAGCTCTTGACCGTCGTGTTGTCGTTGCCAGAGATCACCAAAACGGGGAAATCCGCTGTGGCTTGGTTGCTGCTTGTATCATTATTCGAATTGAACTTACTGGCCACGGATGAGGCATCGTAGCTCGACTTATTTTGATAGGCGCCGTTGTCATTAATGCCGCCGATATTCGTGTAGGTGTAGCGATCGGCAACACCGGTGCCTGCCTCGCTCTGGACGGTCGCCGCGGTGTCGATGGTGGCGCCGTCGCCAAACAGGTAGCGATCGGTGGTGTCGTTGTCGGAGGCACGCGCCGCCAGCGTGCTTACGGGGCTCGTGGTCACATACGGGCTCGCTGCCGTGGTGGCGGTATTGTCCGCGCCGTAGAGCGTGATCCCCTTGTCAGGTGCTTCCAGTGTGTCGTTATAGTCACCAAACGCGATATACGACTTCATGTTTACGGCGGCCGCATTGGTCGTGTAAACCATCGGCGGCAGATCACGCGTGGTCTTGCCGTTGCCGAGCTTTACGTTCACGCCCGCTGCGGAGAGGCTATAGCCGTTTGTGTCAACCTCGCCTAAGAGCACGCCCTGCTTAGAGCCCAATTTGTAGGTATTGCTGTCCATGAGCACGTTTACCAGATGGAACTGGCCGCGTCCGTCGCCCGCAATGCCGCCGTTGGAGGTTCCGCCAAACGTTGTGTTAGATACCTTTGTGTTGGTGACGTTGATGACGTCGGCACCGCTGTTAATCGCGCCAAGTAGACCGCCGCTCCACCTGCCCTTGATCGTGGCGCTCTCAATCGCGATATTGTTGCAGGCTATGTTCACATTGCTGAAGTAGTAGCCGATAAGTCCGCCCGAGCATTGGTCGGTGCCGGCAATGTTGATATTCTCGACGCTACAGTCCTCAAACCAGTACGTGTTGGGGCTGCCACTGCTCGTGACCTCGCCAATCAAGCCGCCCGCATTACGGATGCTATTGTTCGTTCCGGTGGCATCGCCGATGATGGCGCTCTTGGCATCGCCTCCGGCATCAATGCGCACGTTGCTTATAGAAATAACGCCTCTATAGGCGCTTCCGACCACACCGCCGGCGCCCATGTACTTATCGGTGTTCGACCCGGTGGCGAGTACATTTACCCCAGAGATGACTGCCGTGCTCGATGCGACGGCTTCCGTGATGCCAATTTTGGTGTTCACCGATACGTTACTGGAGGTATAACCGAACACGCCGCCCACGTAGGGTGTTGTACCCGTGGCGGTTATGGTCGAGTTTTTGCCAATAGTCTTCTCGTATACCCCTGTGGCCGCGGTTGTCCACACGCCGCACGGCGAGGCGATCGCACCCACATAGCCGCCAACGTACTTCTCGCCCGTGACGCTAAGGCCAGTGTATGAGCAGTCACAGAGATTCGCGGGCGCCTGCGTGCCGGAGCCGAAATTGACCATATAGGTCACGTCGTTATCCGTCCTTCGGCTGGTACGGCCCGAGCTGCCAAGAAGCCCTCCTACGCTCTTTGCGCCCAACACGGTGCAGTTCTTCATCTGTACGTTGCGGTAGACGCCACGCGTGTTGCCGTCGTAGTTGGCCGTTGCGCCCGCCAAAAGGCCGGTGCCGATGAGGTCGTTCGATGCCGGTCCCGAGGCAATGCTACCGTTGGCGTCTTTGTACGTGAGCGATACGTTGCAGTTACTAAAGGTGAGGTCTTTGACCTGAGCGCCGTCATTCGCGGTGACGCTCTGCCCCACATTGGTTGAGGTGAACATCACGGTGCTGAATAGGCCGCCCACGCCCGAGACCTTATAGTCGTCATCGGCATATTCGACGACGCCGTAAGTGGCATCTTTGGTGCCCACCGTGATGGTGGCCCCGTTGCCGTCGATCGTTGCCACGTGCGGCGTGATGCGGTCGCGATCGGTGGACGCCTCGTTCGAGCTGCAAGCATTGGAATAGTAACGGCCGCTGAGACCCACGTATCCCGTGCCGTAGCCAGTCATATCATAGGTGGCATTTTCCTTGAACTCCAGGCTCATGCCGATCGATTTCGACGCGCACACGTAGCCCGTTTGGTAGTCGGCAGCGTAGGACGCCACCAGGTAGGGCGAATTTACATCGTCATCATGGTCGAGCGGGCCGTGCCACCCCTGTTTGCCCGGGGCCTTCTGGTCATCGTTTTTGGCGGTTTCGAAATCGCCGGAAGCGCTCGCAGGCTTGCCCACGCAGTCGTAGCTGGCATTTCGCACCTTACCATATTCCTTGTTGCCAAACAGGTAGCCGTTTATCGCCGGGTCCTGCTTATCGCTGCCCCAGTACGCCTTGGAGCCGCGGAACACGCCATAATTAGCGTAGTCAGTATGTGCCGCTCCAGCACCCGCACCCGAGCTAATGATGGCCGAGAGCACCAAAAGGCCCTGGGCGTTTTCCACCGTGGTCACGGGTGCCTCGGCATCAGTGCCGATATACTTGTTGTCGGTGCCCGTGGTAGTGACGCAGGCAGCTCCCTTGTTTGTGAGCTCGTTGATCTTGTAGTTAGCGTTACCGTTTTCGACTTTGCAGCCCTCGCTAAAGGCATAGCCATCAATCACACGACCAACGTAGGGATTGTCGTACTGCCGGAAGTTGCCCGTTCCAAGACCCTGAGACTTGTCGCTGGTTCCAGCGCGCCAAGACGTCCCTGACATATTGCGGAAGATCACACCGCCGCCCGCAATGGCACCAACGTAACCGCCGATGGGAACAAGATGTGGCTTAGTTCCGCCACCAGCAACCGTAAAGCCGGTTGTGGAGTTATCGGGCGTTGTCCCATTCACGGCCACACCGTCGATAATGTTATCGCCGCCAAGGATGCAGCCGATAACGCCACCGAAGAACGACGTCGGAACACCGTCGGCATCCTTGGCAGAATAAGTAATAGTCGCCGACGCGTTCACATAGCGAATATTCAGATCGCGCACCACGCTGCCGTAACTATAGGGAATAAGGCCGCGAAGCGAACCCTCGTTATTCTCTATCTTGATGGTTGCCTTTTTATCACCTTTAGGGTTGCCAACGATGACGCCACGGAACGGGTTGGCTTTGTTGCCAAAACCGCCAAACGATGCGCCGTCAAGGGTGATCGTATTACCCCCGGTAGGTTCAATACTGTAGTACGCGCTTTGGATATAGCGGTGCATCATCTCGTCGGAAAGTGTGGCCGAAGGATCAGTGGTGTCGCCGGTCTTCTTTTCCCACTTCTTCCCAGTGTCTTTCGCCTGCTTATAGACGTACGTAACCTCATTGTCGGTTTTATTGTCGCTGCGGCGAGTACAGAGCGTACTCTGGTTGACGGCAATGGTGACCTCCCAACCGTCGAGCGCAGTTTGGTTGTTGATGTAGTTGGCGATGGCGTTCATCTCAGTCGCGTCCTTAACGGCATACGGATCGCCATATGTGCCGCATCCCTCTACCAGCTTTGGAATGCGCTGGTTGACTTTAATTTCATGATATTGGACGCCGCTCTCGGTGGCCTTTCCCTTATAAACATAAGGAAGATAGCCACCAAACCAAGGCCTGACGTCACCGTCCTTCTTACCATCAACCGTCACATAGCCGCTCACGGCACCATACGTCGCTTCGTCGTAATACCAAAGCTGCTTGCCCGGGTACTCCGTACTCCCATCAATCTCAGATCCGTATGTCACCTTGCCTGCATCGGCATCGGCATCGGCCTTAGTAAAGGTGTAGTCCGCAGAGCCCGTGCTCGTGCTTCCGTAGCCAAAACTCTCCAGCAGGCTCGCATGGGTGAAGATCGTTTTGTTCTTTTGGCTGGGCAAGCTGATTTGCTCAAACTTTGCCGTCACCTGATCGGCCTCACTGCCTACACCAAGCTTTCCGAACAGCGACGTAGCCGCCTTGGTGTCACTCGTGTACCCAGTAGTCTTGATATTCTTCGCGTTCAGGCTCACGTACTTCTGCATCTCGTTGATGAGCAGAGGCATATAGGCGTTAGCATCCGTGGCGCTGTTGGCGCCGTCGACAATCAGATTGTTGAGCGTAAGACCATCAATTGAGATCTTTCTAATCTTGGTGCCATTGCCGTCGCTGGACCCATACACGCAGCGGCACACGAGCGCGCCCGAAGAGCTTCCGCTTGCTCCATCAGTGTCTTCAGAGCTCTTTCCGTCATTAATAACGGGCCCAACAGTACCACGCAAAGTGACGTTTTTTACTGTGAGATCGCCGTTTGCCACCGTTCGAAAAAGACCGCAGTGCATGTTCTCGTGCTGGGTAGCATCGGAATTTAGCTTGTTGCCATTCTGCTCGGCCTTGATCTTGGAGTAACAGAAGGTAATGGTCGCATTCTCAACCGTCACCTCTCCGCTCGGCTGAGTGGGATAATAGCTGTAGCCGGCCAAATCGATTGTACCCGTTATGGTTATGGAATCATCGAGCCCTGTCGTGCCATTGGGAACGATTGTCGAACGAATACCTTCGGGAGCATAACGGTAAGCAGACCATAAGAGCAGCTTTTCCGCTGTATCGATTTGACTGCCACTAAAGCCGCCTTCACAATTCTTAGAGGCTATGTCGAGGTTGTAGAAGTAGCGGGTATTGCCGTTCGTATTCTGGCTTCGACCGAAAGACGAGCGATTATGGTAGCTGTTGTCTTTTGTGGCATCGCCGTCCATGTCCAGCTTGTTTTTCTGTGTGTGTAGCGAAACGACCGTGTTCCAGTCGGCGTCCATGAGCTTGCTGCCGTTGTTTGGTTTTACACCGCTGCCAACCCATTCATCGAAGGACGTTACGCCCGACGCAACGATGGCCCCCTCGCCGGTGGGCACCCTATAGGCGGTATCCCAATAAGCCCTGTCCTCCAAGTACAGGCCTAGGTAGCTCTCGACGCCATATGTCGTCTTATCATCCACCTTGCAGCCGCGGCAAACTAGAACGCCGAGCGTCTGAGCGGCGCCCGCATTAATGGTTGTGCCCGAGAGATCGATGGCATAGTTGTTGATAATCCAGTGGCCGCTCGCGGCGTATACAAGACCACCGAGTTCCTTGGAATCATCCGCAGTCGCGGTTATAGAAGCGTTGGTCGTTTTCAGAGCATAAGAGTTTTCATTCTTGTTAATGCTCTCATCTCCGATAGTTACGACCGCGTTGCCCCAGCTATAACCCAAGAAACCACCCGTGCCATTGAGCTTATCGCCGTTCCTGCCGACTTTCATTTCGAATGAATTGAACGAAAGGCCCGAAATGTTCACGTACTTATCAGCTGAGTTGGCTATTGTCCCTGCATTGTAGGTACTCTGTGCGATGCAGCCGATAAGACCACCGACTTGGGCAATCTTGCCGCCGGCGCAATCGCCAGTTTCGATTGATCCGGCGACTTCGAGGCCCGCAACATTGAATGACGAGCCATAATCGCCCGCATAACCAATGGCGCCGCCAATGCGACTATTGCCGTTAAGCGTTTTAGTTGCAGCGATGGTCGCTTGAGCCTTGCTGTTATCCTTAAACGCAACCGTAGAAGCCGCCAGCACGCTGCCCGCAATACCGCCAATGTTCACGTCATTGGCAAACGTATCATCGCACGCGATATTCGTTTTGCACGTTACGCCAGACAATGACAGGTTGCCGACGATGGCACACGCAAGCGACCCGGCATCGATAGCCGAACCGTTATCGAACTTCATGGAGCCAGCGATTGTGACGTTGGAGATGGTTGCACCGTTGACGGCCGCGAACAAGCCCAAGCGGCCGTGGCGGTAGATTTTGCCGTTGCCGTTGCTCGTGTTATTGCCGTCGAGCACGTCTTCACCACGCTTGCCGTACGCCTCGCCGACGGCAAGATTGATTGTGCCGCCACCGTTCAACGTTCCCGAGAAAACTTGCGAGCCGTCTGCACGATCCTGCGTGAAACCCGTCAGGCCCGTGCCCTTGAGATCAATAGTGCCGTTCACCGTAATGGTCGAGGACTGCAAGCCGTTAAGGTTGTTTTCGGTAACGCCGTCAACCATCGAGTAGCAGCCGTTGGTTTGCCAGGTAATCGCAAGCTTGGCGAAATCCTCAGCTGTGGTTAGGGCGTAGGCACCGTTAGCTGCCGTCAGCGAATCCGGCAAGGTCAACTTATGAGTGTCCACATCAAGCTTAATGAAGTCGCCGCCCAGACGAACAACTTCACCGTAGGTCGCGATGTCGTCCGTCTTTGAGGCTGAGTTGCTACGCTTGAAGGTCCAGACCGCAGCGCCCTTGTCTCCCAGATCACCATTAGAGCCATTGCCGGCAGCGAAGATCAGCGCGTTGTGGTTCTCGTATACGAGCTGACCCGTCGTGGCGTTCTCGGCAAAACTTGCGCCCGACAGATCCGTGATGCCGCTGAATTTGATTACAGCATTCCACGCGGATCCCGCAATTCCCGCGGCACGGTTGCTTTGCGCCTTACCGATAGGATTGTCGCTTGTAAGTTTGAAATCTCGCACGTCAAGGACATTGCGCGTATCGACAACGCCCACGGCGCCACCGAACTTTCCGGTACCCGTTCGCGCCGAAGCATCTCCCTTGCACGCAACCGTCACGCCGTTGAAGACAACGGCAACGGGCTGCGAGTTAGGATTTGCGCTATCGCCAACATAGCCGACAACGCCGCCTGCGTCGGACAACTTGCTCGCAAGGTCAAACTCAATTGAGCACGTATTCTTATTATCTGCATCCTTTTCAACAACAAAGGCGCGCAAAGCGCCGTCGTCGTCCGTTTTCGTCGCGAACACCTTGCCGACAAGGCCGCCGTAGCTGCCGTTGACACTAACATCTTCTGGTAAGGCGAGTTTGCTCTTATACGTCCCGCCTTGCACCACGATGTCTCCATTAGAGATATCGGCCATGCCAAAAAGAGCGCCGGCGCGCTGCGACGCACCAAGAGTCACAAGGTCGCCCAGGTCGAACATATTGGACGTAACGGCAAATCCTTGCGCAAAGCTCACGTCGCCGATAACGCCACCAGAGCAAGCGCTGTTCTCGTCGCCAATATTTAGAGGACACCCAATCTGCTTATTATCCGCGCCCAGTGTGAGCACGGTCGCTTTACCAATAAAACCGCCGCTGGCAGTTGTGCCCTTGACGGTGAGCGCGTGTAGGTCGAGAGCTTTCGCGACGTTGACCATGGCACCCGTGCTCGAGCCAACGAGTCCTACAACGCCACCGGCGGAGCCGTTCGTAGACTGGACGGTGGCGGTGGGAACGTTTGCCAGAGTGCCAATGCTCAGGGTCGCACCGTCCTTGACTTCGCCTACGAGCAGGCCAGCGTTGCCAGAGCTCGTTTTGACGGCTCCGCCTGAGGTCAGATCGTTGGGGAACGTGACGGACTCAACCGTCAAGCTCCCGCTCTCGACCGTGTTGGCAATCAAGCCAATGTTGCCCGTCGCATTCGCGTTGAGATTCTTTCGAGAATCGGTGAGGCTATAGGTAACGTTCGCAGCAAGGTCGCCCGTCGTCGCACCCAGGAGGGGTGCCGTCAAGGCGGAAGTCGCATCCTTCACATCAACGTTCACGGGTTCCACGATGTCAACCGACGCGATGAGTGTCTTGCTCTCTTCGCCGTTTTCCGCACCGCTGACCTTCGAAGCGACCATCGGTGCGCTATAGCTAGTCGCGCCTACCCACTTTATCCTGACCGTTTTGTTTTGGTCAGACAGCTTGAGGTTATTAAAAACCGTCCGATCAGTCGTAAGCTCGACGGGACTATCAACGTCCCTATAGATCCTGCCTTCAAACGGACATTCATCACTGCCAAGACCCTGGAAAGACATGCCGTTATTAGCCGACTCGGTGAGCTTCGCATCGCCCGTGATGATAACCTTGATCTGCGCATCATAGTAAAGCGAAGCGTCGGCGTTAGACAGGACGGCGAACGCCTCCGACGACTTGACATCGAGGCTTCGGATTCCGCTCTCGTCGTCTTTGCGCACGATGCTTTCCGCGCCGTTCTTCTCGAGCAGCTCGACGAGCTTTTTCAAATCCGTGATCGTCGCACCCGCCTGGGCATCAGCGTCCTCCGAAGTCGCATCATCGGCATCTTGCTCGGCGTCGTCAGCGGCGGCATCGTCAGCGGCATCGTCGCCTTCCGTCTGGTCGCCCGTGGAATCGGAACCCATGGCGCTATCGGTGGTATCGCCTGCTGCAGCGTCATCCTTCGCCGCGTCATCCCCAGCACTGTCGCTGTCGGCGCCGGTATCACTCGACCCAGACCCGATCGTGACATCGCCGTTGGTCTCGCCGCCCTCGGCAGTATCCAACGCCTTCGCAGATGCGGCAGCAATCTCGTTCGAGATGTTCTGCCAGCCTGCCGCCACAGCAACCACCGTGGGCGAGCATGCTTGGAGCACCATGACCACCGTCATGAACTCTGCGAGTATGCGCTTTGCCGTTCTCATCGATTCCGTACCTCTTATCCTAAAAACTCCGCTTCCAGAGTTATTGAGTCTCCGTCGTGCCCGTCAGGGTAGTTCCACTCACGTTAATGCCCAGGTCACCCCAGCCACCGGGCGTTTTGCCGTCCGCTCGGTAAAAGTTGACGACCATCGAACCCGGCTCCATGGTGAACGTAGCCTTGCGAGCTGCAGCATCCACCGTCGCGCCATGGTTGATCTCAAAGAACGGGTCGATCTCCACGTTCTCCCCCCACCTAAGTTCGACGTTTGCCGGTGCGCCCGTAACCGTCACGCGGTAGTTGTACGCAGCGTAATCAGCAAACTTGCCAGCCTCATCGACCAGCGCGCCCTCGACCGCCGCGGTCTTGACCTCGGCCTTCTTTGACGGCACGACTTTCGCCGCCAGACAGGTGAGCTCGGTGCCGGGGCTCTCCTTCGAAACAACCATGGCCTTAATCACAAAGTAGGCATGTCCCAACTTGTCCTCAGGGAACGTCACGGTGTAGTCGTGCTTGGTGGGCTGATTCTCCGGAAGCTTGACGTTGCCGGCGGGTTGGGGCGCATAACTCCACGTGGTGCCATCGAGCCCACACCCCTCGACCGTTAAGGTATACGTCACGTTTTTATCGTTGCAGAAGTTGCTGTTGCTCAGCAAATAGTTATAGATGCTAAAGGTGAAGCTGCACTGCTTGTTGTTGGGATATACCGTAACGGAGCGCTGGGCGCGGGCAAGCTCGGCATCGCCGGGCGCGCTCATGTAGCCCGTGAGCAGGTCGCTCGCAAACAGGCTCTGAGCGGTGCCTGTCGCGGCGACGGACTTAAGAAATCCGTTGGCGATGTAGGCGGAATAGGTAAAGTAGCCACCCGCCACGAGCGCCACGGCACAAACAAGTGCGATTGCTGCCACAACCAGCTTATTCTTGACTAGGCTTTTGCTTTTTGCCAGCTGCTCGCACTCGGCATCCTGCTGATTCTCTTGCTTCTCCATGTGCGCCCCCTCTCCTACTTACCGCTCGTGTTGCGCGCTATCAGGTAGATCACGTCGGTCTCTTTGGTGCTCTCGTCCCACGAAAGCTTGATGATAAAGTTAAGCGTGTCATTGCCAGTCGAGTTGTCGAGTGTCTTAGCGTTGAGGTCGCCTTTGCCGAATTTCTTGTATCGGTAGAGCGGGCGCGCGTTGCGCTGGACGTTTTGATAGTCCTTGAATGTAGGGTCGCTTGTGCCCTCGCCCGGCACGGCTGCCAGGCCGTCGCCCGGGTCGTTAATGGGCGTGAAGCTCTTCAGCAGATCCGTTCCAGACATTTTCCAGCTATAGGGCTTGCCGCCCGCAGTGCCGCTCACGTCGGGAGTATCACCTAGGCCCGGATTCTCGGCTTTATACAGCTCGATAGTGAGACCTTTAATGTTGGTCGTATTCGCAAGCTGCAGCTCAAACCCGTCGCCGCCCGTCTGCACGCAAAACGGGCGCTTGAGCGTCACCGTGCTGCCAGTCTTGGTATCGCCGTATTCGGGGTTGTAGCTCAGGTCGATCTGCTCGGCTGCCGTAGCGTTGGGGCCCAGCACCTTGAGCTCTGCCGGCTCCTTGATCTTGCCGACGGTGGAGCCGCGATTGGCATCGACGAACCATCCGAGCGTCAATCCCAGCAACACGAGAAGCACGGCCACCAGACCCACGATGGCCAGGGATTCGCGACGGTGGTCGCTCACCCAAGCCTTGATGCGCTCGATGCGGCCAGCCGGACGCGCTTCGCCGTGCGAGCCGAACCCGTTGCCGCCGGGGTTTGCCGCTCCTTCGTTGTGTTTGATATCGCCCTGCTCGCGGGCATTAAGCTGCTCGTCCATTTATTTATCCGCCTCCTTGGCGGTGAAGCGCACGCGAATGTACTTGACGTTCTTGCCGATAATCTCGTCGGCGTTGTTGTAATAATTGGCGCAGGTCTCCACATCCGCAGAGGACATGCCGGCTCCGACAGGCGGAACCGCGCTAGGCGCCTGACCTGGCACGCTCGTGCTATCGGCGCGGAAATAGCGCGCGTGGTTATTGTTGATGTCGCCGACGAGGGTTGTGTATCCCCCCTCGTCGCCTGTGTTAGCGAAAAGGTTGCCACCGTAGCCGGCGTTGCCCGTGCGAACGTAGCTCTTAAACTGCTCCGGCCAAATCCAGTAGAGGGTTTTGGGTACGGTTTTGGTCGTGCTATTTGAGTCCGCAGGGCAAAAGTCCGACGCCGGAATGGTAAAGCTCTGCGTGATGACGGTAACGCTGGCTCCGTCCTGGGTCACCGTGGTTGTCGTGGGGACCAGCGGATTGGAGTAAAAGCCAGAGGTGTCTTTGCCCTGAAAAACCAGGATATGACCGCGCACCAAATCTTTAAGCGAGTTGATGATCTCTTCGTTTTTCGATGCATCCGTAGCGGTGCCGCCCGTGCCCGCAGCACTCGTCTGGACAGAAATCTCCCAGGTCATCTCCACCGTAATATCGTGCAGGTCGTTGCAGAGCGGCTTGACGTTGAGCTGAAGCTGGCCCGCCGATCCCGGAGAGAGACTGCCATCGGCACTCATGTTATTGAGGTTGAAAAGATTGTTCACGGCAAGGCTTGTACTGTCCGACGCGTAGTTGTCCTGGGCGTCGTACTTACCCGCCGTGCCGCCCTGCGTTCCCGAGAGCACAAACCGCGGGCCCTTCGCCCCAATCGTACTCCCCGTGGCGCTCACTCGGTTGTTCGCGGCAAACCAGGCCAGGCATGCAAAGATGGCAACGATGGCGGCCAGCACAAACAGACCGCTCACCAGGAAATCCTTCCAGAAATCCTTGAGGGTCCGCACGTGCTCGTCGGCAGCTTGGCGGTACTCAGCCGCCGTCTTGTGCTGCTGGAGCTCGCTATGTCGGTCCATGCCACTCATCGCTTGCGTTTGCCCTGCTAGCGGGCGTGCCATCCTTTCCGCTTGGTCGCACTCAGTCCATTGCTCGTAGGCATAGAATTCAGGCAGAATACAACACCGTACGATAAGGTAAAAGAATAGCATTGACCTGCGGCTTGCTCCACGGCGCAAGCCTTAATGATGTCTTAAAGATTACGAATAGCAGCTTCTTCCATATGCCAAGGACATGGTGCAAACAAACCTGACCACTTGCACCAATCCGCAGCACCGGGCAGCGGGCACACGGCGTGCCGCCCCTTAACACCCCAACGCGCGCACGGGTATCACGTAGATACCGTCCTCGACCTCGCGGGCGTACTCACCCACCCCCACAATCACGGCCATAAACTCCGGTTCGCGTGTGCGTGAACGAAGATTTCCACAGACCTTCTTGCGAACGCGCTTGAGGCTCTCAACGCCGGCGCTCGCCTTATCTTCGCTCACCTTAATCTCAAAGGCGGCCCACCGTCCATCGGCTAGCTGCACGATGGCATCGCATTCAAGGCCCGAATCGTCGCGATAATAGCGCGCGGGCGTGCTATCCAGCAGGTCGAGCGAACGTGCGTAGACCGAAAGATCGCGTATGACCAAATTCTCAAACACCAGACCAAATGTCTGCCAGTCGGCAAGCAGCGCCTGCAAGGACATACCTAGCAAGGCGCAAGCAAGGCTCGGATCTGCCAGATAGCGCTTGGGCTTGACGGTAAAGCGTCGTTTGTCGCGCGCGGCGGGAACCCAACCGGGGACCTCCTCGAGAATGAACATGCCTTTGAGGGCATCCAGGTACCTGCGCACCTTGGTCTCGTCGGCAAACGCTGCGGGTTCCCCCTCGGCACCGAACATATCCATAAGAATCGTTTTATACGTGGTCGCCTGTCCCAGATTGCGCGCGATCGATGCGGAGACTCGACGAGCAATATCGGGGTCGAGACCAACCGCCGGGAAGCTGCTCGAAAACGTAGTGTTGAGATATTCGCGAGCGATGAGCTGGGCGTCAGCCGAAACCATATCGATCGCCTCGGGCCAGCCGCCGCGGCAGGCGGCTTCGACAAGCCCCGGTGTATCGCCATTGCACCGACAGGGCTCAAAACGATGCTCAAACAAGCCCGCCAGGCTCACCTTGCCGTTGGACTCACCTGTCTCGGCAAGTGTCATGGGATGCATGCGGACGCGACCGATGCGGCCGGCTCCACTATGCGCGGGCGCCTCCGCCTTTGAGCCAAACGCAGGCGTGGCGGAACCCGTGAGGATATAGGCGCCGCGCGTGCCCCGGGTGCGGTCAACCTCGTGTCTAACGTAGTCCCAAATTTGGGGAACGCGCTGCCACTCATCGATAATATGCGGACGGTCTCCCAGCAACATCATCGCCGGGTCGGCACGCGCGAGGTCGAGATTCTCGTCGACATACGAGGCGGACGCCCCGTGCTCAAGCGCGGCCCACGTCTTGCCGCACCACTTGGTGCCCGCAATCTCGACCGCGCCAAAGACACGAAGGTAGCGCTCGATTTGCGCATCCACGATACGTGGGATGTATCCGTCCCGATGTAGCCTCTCGCCTGCCATGAGCCGCCCCCGCAGATTTCCAGGTCCTGCTTTCTGATTCTTCTATTCCACTGTAGCAAATTCGGATTTTCGGGTAGTTGCGATTCGGATTTTCGTGTTCATATAGTTCGGATTTTCATGTTCTAAGGATTCGGATTTTCGGGTGCTCAAGATTCGGATTTTCTGAACCCGCTGGTCAGCGGGCGCTCTTATTGGCAAAAAGGCGGGGAGCACCGATACGGCACTCCCCGCCCACTCAATACGCGATGGCTTTCTCAACTACAGCTCGTTGGCCGCGTGATATGCCGTGCGAATGGCGCTCGCAATATCGGCGGTGCGCTCGCCCGAGCAATCGCCCACGCAGGTCACGGGCACCGTCACGCCGTCCAGGTCAAACGCGTTGGCCTTGGAGCCCACGGCCATCACCACGTAATCGCAGGCGATCTTCACCGGCTCCTCGGCGCCGTCCTCGGTGGTGCGAACGGCCTCCACGCCCTCGTCGGTAATGGCGGTCAGGCGGGTCTTCACGTGCTGCTCCACGTCGTGCTCTGCAAAGTCGCTCATAATCAGCGGCAGAATGGTCTCGGACTCGCCCGCGGCAATCTTGTCGAGCATCTCCACGATCGCCACCTCGCAGCCGTGCTGCAGCAGGTACTCGGCAGTCTCGGTGCCCACCAGGCCACCGCCAATGACGGCGACGCGTCCCGTAAGCTCCACCTTGCCGGCCAGCACTTCCCAGCTCGAGACAACCTTCTCCGAGTCGGCACCGGATACGGGAATGACCACGTCGTGTGCGCCCACGGCCACAATCGCGGCGTCGGCGGCGTTGAGGTCCTCAGCGGTAGCGGCATGGTTGAGCTCGACCTTCACGCCCAGGCCGGGCAGAATCTTCTCGTAGTACTCGACCGAGCGCATGATCTCGTCCTTGCGCGGGGGCGCGGCTGCCAGCACAATCTGGCCGCCCAGATGGTCGCTCGCCTCATAGACGGTCACGTCGTAGCCGCGCTTGGCCGCCACGCGCGCGGCCTCCAGGCCGGCGATACCGGCGCCCACCACGGCGATCTTCTTGTCGCCCTCGCCCGGCTTAATGGCGACGGTCGCCTCGTCACCGTTCTCGGCATTGAGCACGCACGAGATGTACTTGCGGTTTTGAATCGCGTCGACGCAGCCCTTGTTGCAGTTGAGGCACTCGCGGATGGGCTCGCCCGTGGCGGCCTTGAGCGCAATGTCGGGGTCGCACATAAGCGAGCGACCATAGGCGATGATGTCGGCCGCGCCGTCTTCCAGAATCTTCTCGCCGGCCTCGACCGAGACAACGCGGCCGACGGTTGCCACCGGCACGGAGACCAGGGCCTTGACGCGCTCGGCCACGGGCAGCGTCCAGTTGTAGGGCATGGCGCCCATGGGCGGAATGGTGTCGCCCATGTTGCCGGTGTGGTTTGCCTGCGCCACCTGGATCATGTCGATGCCGGCGCTCTCGAGCAGCTTGGCGAACTCGCAGGCCTCGTCAGGCAGCAGGCCGCCCTTGCCGCGCGGCGTGCCGTCGGGGTTCTCCATGATCACGGGGAGCTTGTACTCCACCATCAGCTGCGGCGCGGCTTCCTTAATGGCGGCGACGACCTCCAGCGCATAACGGACGCGGTTCTCGAACGAGCCGCCATACTCGTCGGTGCGCTGGTTGAGGATGGCCGAGCACAGCGAACCCACCAGGCGGTCGCCGTGGACCTCGATGGCGTCGATGCCGGCCTGCTGCGCGCGGGCGGCCGAGGCGGCGATAGCCTCCTTGATCTGGGTGAGCTGCTCTACGCTCGCCTCGTTCACAAAGTGCTGCATGTCGTGGTGCAGCTTGGCGTAGGCCTGATTGCGGATCTCGTTGGACTCGGCCATCTTGGCGGCGAAGGTCTCCTCGTCGCCGGCGGCCTTGGCCTCCTGCGCGGCCTTGGCGGCGGCCATGGAGCCCATGACCATGCGGCCGACGCCGGGCACGTCGTACTCGGGGTGGAACAGCTGCAGCGCGACCTTGGCGCCGTGCTTGTGGACGGCGTCGGCCAGGGCCTTAAACGTGGGGATCTGGGCATCGGTCGCCAGCTTGGGCGTGGGGCTCGCGGTCATAACGGGAGCGACGTCGCCGATGACGATGTAGCTCACGCCGCCACGGGCCAGACGCTCGTAAAAGGCCAGGCTGCGCTCGCCGATGGAACCGTCGCGCTCCTCGTAGCCGGTGGTCAGCGGCGGGAACATAATGCGGTTCTTGAGCTCAAGGGGGCCAACCGTAATGGGCTGGAGCAGCTTGGATGCAGGTGCGGTCATGGATATTCCTCTCTTGTAGGCGCGGCGGCGATGATGCCGCGTAGTTGTCTAGAGGATATGGCATGGGGGCACAGCGGCACAACGGAAAATCGGCGGACAGCAGGTAGCGGCAGGTGGATGGGGTGGGGCGGCCCGTCGGTTTGTCTCAATCTGTAACAGTAAGGCCCTATTTTGCCGAGCAACTGTTACAGATCGAGACGAACCAATCTAGCCTGCCGAAAGATCTAGATCTGTAACAGTTACTCAGTAAAAACCGTCCCTCGTGTTACAGATTTAGACAAACGAAGACCGTCCTGCCGAAACATCTCAATCTGTAACACCTAGCCGCCCAAATCGGGTCTAGATGTTACAGATCGAGATTTTGTTTGAGAGGCCGAGAATTGGACCGAAAACACGGTCCCGGAATAACAAAAAAGCTCGCCGGCTAGGCCGACGAGCTGCAAGTTCTTGGTCGCGGGGGCAGGATTTGAACCTACGACCTCCGGGTTATGAGCCCGGCGAGCTACCAGACTGCTCCACCCCGCAATGTCTGGGCGCCTCATGTGCGCAAGAAAGAATATTACGCGGGAGTTCGGTAAACGGCAAGGAAAATCTCGTAGAGCATAATTTCTTCATATTTAAACCCCTCAGCCCCTATCACCGTAAACGAATCGCAGCCGAGCGCCGTCGACGGCACGTATACAATGGTGCGCGTCCTTTTATGCCAACACCGGGAGTAGACATGCTGCTCGCTATCGATATGGGAAATACGCAGACGGCCATGGGCCTGTTTGACGGAGACGAGCTGGTGCAGTCGTGGCGTATGCCCACCGACCGCTCCTATACCGCCGACGAGATCCACGTGCGCCTGATGGGTTTCTTTAAGATGTACGGCCTCTCGCTCGATGCGGTTGACGCGATCGCCTTTGCGGGCGTGGTGCCGCAGCTCTCGCGCGAGTGGCACGCCGTGGCCGACCGCATTGCCGCAGACGCCATCGTCATCGGGCCGCAGACGGCCGCCGTGACCAAGCTGCGCGCGGCGCGCCCCCAGGCCGTGGGCGCCGACCGCGTCGCCAACGCCGTTGCGGCCGAGACTTTCTACGGCGCGCCGGCAATCGTGGTGGACTTTGGCACCGCGACCAATATCGACGTCATCGATGAGGACGGTTATTACATTGGCGGGGCGATTGCGCCGGGCATCCGCATCTCCATGGACGCGCTTGCCGCCCGTGCCGCCAAGCTCGCCAGCGTGCCGCTCGAGGCGCCCGAACACGCCATCGGCCGCGATACCGAGGAGTGCATTAAGGTCGGCGCCGTGGTGGGCGCTGCCGCCATGGCCGAGGGCCTGGTCGCGCGCATGAAGCGCGAGCTGGGCCGCGAGGATGCCACCGTTATCGCCACGGGCGGTCTCGCCGGCATCGTCGCCGATTCGACCGATGCCTTCGACGTGGTAGACGGCCAACTCACCATCAAGGGCATCTGCGAAATCTACCGCCGCATGCAGGAGCTGGCGTAGGACAGTGGCTTAAGTCGAGCGCGAGCGGCGAATTGGGCAACGCACCGGTCCTATTCCTCAAAATTGAAAATATTTCGATTTTGAGGAATAGGATGCTGGCGATCCGTCCCCCAGATAGGCGAAAGCCCTCCCCGGTGCTGAACTGCCTCCCATTTCTTGGACATGAG
>ERZ773147.1971-NODE-1971-length-19415-cov-3.368440_pt1 | contig 19415 bp, 18 predicted proteins | sample MGYA00580851_ERZ773147 | MGnify/ENA primary metagenome ERZ773147 (study PRJEB29015, sample SAMEA2737818) | human gut metagenome | biome: human gut; feature: human-associated habitat; material: faeces | place: China | collected 2012 ... | reverse complement strand
AGTAAGACTTGAAGGAAAAGAATATGTAATGCAAGACGGAGACATTGTTGAATTTAAATTTAATGTATAATTTTTGCAGAAATTTGCAAAATTAATTAGAAAAATTTAGATAAAAATGTAATTTCTTGCAAAAAAATAAAAAATATGTAAAAAAATGTTGACTAATTAGATAATTAAGTGCTAAAATAATTATAGTATGTAAATGTTATATTTTTCATGCAATATTTTGCAATTTTTTAGTTATAATATTATTAGATGTTAAAGACGAAGGAGAAGTAGAAGATGAGAAATTTTAGAAAATATGTAGTTGTATCAATAGTTTTAATTTTTGCAGTATTAGCATTAACTTTAGGAAATGTTAACGCATTATCAATTAATCCAACAAATACGGCAGGTAACACTGCTACAAACACAGCTAGCAATACTGCTACTAATACAGCAAGTAATACTACTGGAAACGTTTCTTTAAGCACAGGAAATGTATCAACAAATAAGACACAAACAACAAATACAATAAACAATATAAGCAAAGATTTACCTAAAACAGGTGAAAATGATATTTATGTTGTAACTGCAATTGGTGTTGTTGCAATAGCTGTTGGAGCATTTGCATTTGCTAAATCAAGAAAATACCAAGATTAATATTGATATAAATTGAATATAGTTTAATACACTTTGGCCATTAGTATAATAAATATTAATGGCTAAGGTGTTTTTGTGTTTTACAAAAATAAATAATGCTTAAATTTTCAAAAGAAATTGACACTAAACTCTTTAAGTTTTTGTTTTTATATGATAGAATACGAGTGAATATTGAAAAAAATTAACATAAAAATAGGAGGCAATACTTTGTATAAGAGAGTTTTACTAAAGCTAAGTGGGGAAGCACTAGCAGGAGAAGAAAAAAATGGAATAGATCAAAAAACAATAAGTGCGATATGTGATGCTATTGTAAAAGTACATGAGCTTGGAGTTGATGTAGCAATTGTTGTAGGAGGAGGAAACTTCTGGAGAGGAAAATATGGTCAAGGAATGGTACGTACTACAGCTGATTATATGGGAATGCTTGCAACAGCAATGAATGGACTAGCACTTCAAGATGCAATAGAAAAAAGAGGAATACCAACTAGATTACAAACTGCTATTGAAATGAGACAAATTGCTGAACCATTTGTACAAAGAAGAGCAATGAGACACTTAGAAAAAGGTAGAATATTAATATTCTCTTGTGGAATTGGAAGCCCATTTTTCTCAACAGATACAACAGCAGCATTAAGAGCAGCTGAAATAGGAGCAGATGTAATACTAGTTGCTAAAACAATTGACGGTGTATATACAGCTGATCCAAAGGTAGATCCTAATGCTAAGAAATTAGAGCATGTATCATATCAGGAAATATTAGAGAAAGATTTGAAAGTAATGGATTCAACAGCGATATCTTTATGCAAAGATAATAATATACCATTAGAAGTATTTGCAATGAGTGATGCAGAAAACATTATTAAAGCTGTAAAAGGTGAAAAAATAGGAACAAAAGTTGATAACAATCAATAAAATTTATGAGATTAAAATATTAATAGAACATAAAAAATAGGAGGATTTTATGAGTTTAGATGGAATGAAAGAAAAAATGCAAAAAGTAATTGAAAGTTTAGAAGATAATTATTCAGAAGTAAGAGCTGGTAGAGCTAATCCAGCAATACTTAATCGTGTAACAGTTGAATATTATGGTGTTCCAACACCGATAAATCAAGTTGCTAGCATATCTGTTCCAGAGGCTAGATTAATAGTTATTCAACCATGGGATAGAAGTATTTTATCACAAGTAGAGAAAGCCATAGAAAAAGCAGATATAGGAATTCATCCAATGAATGATGGGCAAGTGATAAGACTTGCATTTCCTGAATTAACAGAAGAGAGAAGAAAAGGATTAGTTAAAGACATAAAGAAAATGGCAGAGGAAGCAAAAGTTGCAATTAGAAATGTTAGAAGAGATGAAATGGATGAAGCAAAAGCATTGCTTAAAAATAGTGAAATTTCAGAAGATGAAGAAAGAGGAATAGAAGACAAGATTCAAAAAGCAACAGATGAGCATGTAGCTAAAATTGATAGCATTTGTGACAAAAAAGAAAAAGAAGTTATGTCTGTATAATTAGGAATAAAAGCAATCATAGTGAATTATACTTATATAGAGACATTAGAGGAGAATAGATGGAGAACTCAGATATAAAACATATTGCAATAATAATGGACGGTAATAGACGTTGGGCAAGATCACATAATTTAGATACTAAATTATGTCATAAAAAAGGTGCAGAAGTATTAGAAACAATATCTAGATACTGTAACAAAATAGGATTAGAATATCTAACTGTATATGCTTTTTCAACTGAAAACTGGAAAAGAACAAAAGAAGAAGTTGGAGCAATAATGCTTATACTTCAAATGTATCTTGATAGATTTTTGAAAACAGCGGATTTAGATAATATTAAACTTAGAATATTGGGAGATATTGATGGTGTTCCAGAAGAACTTAGAAAAAAGATGATTCAGATGGAAGAAAGAACTAAGGATAATACAGGGCTTAATCTTAATATAGCATTTAATTATGGAGGAAGAGCCGAGATAGTTAGAGCAACACAGAGAATTGCACAAGATGTATTAGATGGAAAAATGGAAATCAAAGATATAAATGAAGATACAATTTCTAATAATTTATATACATGTGGACAGAGTGATCCTGATCTTGTTATTAGAACGAGTGGAGAGCTAAGAATGAGTAACTTCTTACCTTGGCAAATAACATATTCAGAATTTTTGTTCTTAGATAAATATTGGCCTGATTTTACATCAGAAGATATAGATAATGCAATAAATGAGTATAATAATCGTCACAGAAGAATAGGAAAATAAGTTTATGAGAAAGGAGAGTATGATATACAGTATTGTATATCATACAACTAATTATGGAAAAAAAGAAGGAAAGATTAAAAAGAGTTACTAGTGCAGCGATAATGTTTCCAATAGTTGCGGGTATATTTATATTTGCAAATAATTATGTTATGGACATTGCAATGTGTGTATTATCAATATTTTGCTTGTATGAGTATTTTCATTGTTTTAAATCAACAGAGAAAGCTAATCCTTCTTCTTGGCTAGGATATATATCTAGTGTACTAATTATTTTTACACACTTAGTATCTCCAGAAACTTTAAAAAGTTTCTTACTAATGTACATACCTATATGTTTGTTAATATTATTTGCAGAAGTAATAATTACAAAAGGAAAAAAGAATATTATAGATGTAGCTGTAACAATGCTAGGAATTTGCTATATTCCTTTTATGATTTTCTTTTTTAGTTTATTAAGAGCGATAGAACCGAATGGAAGAATATTTGCATGGTATGTATTAATAGCTGCATGGGGAAGCGATGTATTTGCTTATTTAATAGGAAAGAACTTTGGAAAACATAAATTTACACCAATAAGTCCTAAGAAATCAATAGAAGGTTCAATAGCTGGAATAGTTGGAGCAGTTGTAATATCAGTTATTTACTCAATTGTTGTAAATGCTATGTTTGCTATAAATATTCCTACTGTTTTAATGGCTGTAATCGTAGCAGTGCTTGCAGCTATAGGCCAGATAGGAGATTTGGCAGCATCAAGTATAAAAAGATATTGCGGAATAAAAGATTTTAGCGAATTGATTCCTGGACATGGAGGAATGCTTGACAGATTTGACAGTGTTATATTTATAATACCATTTGCATATGCTGCAATATTAATATTTATTTTATAAAAAATTAATTAGGAGGCAGTTTATTGATTGCAATTATAAAAATAGTTTTTTTACTTAGTTTTTTAGTATTAATTCATGAGTCTGGACATTATATTGTTGCAAAGATGTGTAATATAAAGGTAAATGAATTTGCAATAGGATTTGGCCCTAAGATATGGAAACATAGGGGTAAAGAAACGGAGTATGAATTAAGAGCTATTCCATTAGGTGGTTTTGTAAATCTTGAAGGTGAAGAAAAAGAATCAAATGACAATAGATCCTATAGTAAATCAAGCATACCAAAGAGAATGGCTGTTATAGTTGCAGGTGGATTAGTTAATATAATATTTGGATTAACCACATATTTTTTATTAATTTTAATAAGATATATGATTGTGAAGAATATGAGCTTTGTAACGGCAATATCATATTCAGCACAATCATTAGGCCTGCTTATTCAATCAATGTTTGATGGAATAATACAACTATTTACAGGTAAAGTTGGCATGAATGACATGATGGGACCTGTTGGAATATCTGAGATGGTAAGTCAGACATCTGGGATAGTTGAGTTTATATATTTATTGTCAATAATATCGGTTTCACTTGGAATGACCAATTTATTACCTATAATTCCTTTAGATGGAGGAAAATTCTTATTACTTATTATAGAGGCAATAAGAAAGAAGCCTCTTGATAAGGAATTAGAACTTAAGATACAATCATATGGATGTTTATTATTAGTATTGTTTTCAGCAATTATAGCGGTGAATGATATTATAAGATGGATACACTAATGAATTAATGAAATTATCGGAGGCATATTTTGGAACAATTAAAAGAAGTAAAAGTAGTTTTTTGTGATTATAATTCTGATAGTTTTGCTTTAGCAAATGCAAAAATTTCTAATGTTAATTTGTATAAAAAGACAAATAGATTAGAGATTTTTTTGCTATCTGATGAGATTATACCTATTGGCGAAATTGAGAAATTTGATAATTATGTTCGTAAAAGATTTAATTTAAAAGAAGTTTCTTTGAAAATCACATTACCACCAGATGATAGGAATAAAAGGATTGCTGATGATTGGAAAGACATTTTAAACTTTTTATCAAAAAATGTTGCTGTAATAAAAGCTTTTTTAAAAAATAGTACTGCTGAAGTAAAAGATGGGATTATTACACTACATTTATGTGTAAAAGGAAAGGTATTACTAGAAAAACAGGGCATACATAATTACATATCAGAATTTATCAAAAATACATACGATTCTAATTATAGAGTAGAATTTGTAGAAGACAATTATGGCGAGATTGAACAAAACTTTGATAAAGCAAAGGAAGATATAATTAAAGAATTTGCTGAAAGTTCAGCTAGAGCAGTTGCAAATAAAGCTGCTAATAATGAAGAGGAAGTAAATAGGCAAAGTGAAAATTCTGAAAAACATGTAAAGCCACAAAATTCATGGAAAGAAAAAGGCTCATGGCAACCTAAAAACTATAATCAGAATAATGCAAATCAATCAAATGGTAATCAAAATGGAAATAATAATGGAAACAGTAATGGTAATAGTGGCGGAAATTCTGGATTTAATGATGAAATGCCGAAAGGAAAGTCAGACCCAGATGATCCAAGCTTAATATTTGGAAGAAATTCAAATATACGAGAGCCTATTATAAAAGTTGCAGATATCGGAATGGATACAACAGATGCACAAATAATCGGTGAAATAGTAAATGTTCCAGACCCAACAGAACTTAAGAAAACTGGTAAATTTCTATATTCATTTGATGTATATGATGGTACAAGTACAATAACATGTAAATGTTTTGTAATTCCTGATAAAAAAGACAAAGTTGGAAAAAGATTAAAACCAGGTACAGGAGTTAAAGTTGGAGGTAAAGCTGGATTTGATAATTTCGCAAAAGAAATTACAATACTAGCAAATACAATAGTAGAAGGAGAGCCATTAAAGAAAATTCAGAGAATGGATAATGCGGAAGTTAAAAGAGTTGAACTTCACATGCATACACAGATGAGTCAGATGGATGCGATAACTCCTGCAACAGAGCTTATAAAAAGAGCTATGAAATGGGGCATGAAATCAATTGCAATTACTGACCATGGTGTTGTTCAGTCATTCCCAGATGCACATAAATTGTTGGACAAGATAGGATATGATAAAGCAGGAATTAAGATAATATATGGAGTAGAAGGTTATTTATTACCTGACAAAGACCCTATTGTAACAAAGGACAAAGGACAAACATTAAAGGATACAGAATTTTGTATTTTTGACTTAGAGACTACAGGAATTTCATTTAGAACAGAGAAAATTACTGAAATAGGAATCATGAAAATAAAAAATGGAGAGGTAATAGAAGAATTTTCATCTTTTGTAAATCCACAAAAACCAATTCCTATGAGAGTACAGGAAATTACACATATAACAGATGATATGGTAAAAGATGCTCCAACAATAGAAGAAATATTGCCTAAAGTTTTAGAATTCTTTGGAGATTCTGTTTTGGTTGCACACAATGCTGATTTTGATACAGGATTTTTACGTTATAATTGCGAAAAATTAGGTTTGCCATTTAATAATACATATCTTGATACACTAAGGTTAGCTAAAGATTTATTCCCAACATATAAAAAATACAAATTAGGAATAATCGCAGAGAATTTAGGAATAAAAGTTGATGTAGCTCATAGAGCTTTGGATGATGTTGATACAACCGTCAAAGTATTTAATGTAATGTGCAAAATGTTAGAAGAAAAAGGAGTAAAAAGATTATCAGACATTGACAAAGAGGAAAGTGGAAAAGCTAATTTCAAAAAATTAAAGAGTTATCATACAATAATTTTGGCAAAAGATTATGTTGGATTACGTAATTTATACAGACTAGTATCAATTTCTCATTTGCATTATTTTTATAAAAAGCCATTAATACTAAAATCATTGTACAAAAAGTACTCAGAAGGTCTTATAATGGGTACTGCCTGTGATCAAGGTGAATTATATCAAGCAATATTAAATGGAAAGCCAGATGAAGAAATAGAAGATATAGCAAAGGATTATGATTATCTTGAAATTCAACCAATAAAAAATGATGAATATTTAGTAAGAGAAGGTACCTTGCAAAGTGATGAAGATCTTAGAAATATTGTTAGAAAAATAGTTGCTTTAGGAGAAAAACTTGGAAAGCCTGTTTGTGCAACATGTGATGTTCATTTCATGGATCCGCAAGATGAGATTTATAGAAGAATATTGCAAGCAGGACAAGGATATGATGACGCTGATATGCAGGCACCATTATATTTAAGAACAACAGAAGAAATGCTTAAAGAATTTGAATTTTTAGGAGAAGAAAAAGCATATGAAGTCGTTGTTACCAATACCCGTAAAATAAGCGATATGTGTGAGAAAATAAGACCAATTTCGCCAGAAAAATGTCCACCACATATACCAGGATGTGAAACAACAATAAAAGAGATTGCATACAATAAAGCTCATGAATTATATGGTGACCCACTTCCTGAAATAGTACAATCAAGACTTGATAAGGAACTAGATTCAATTATAAAAAATGGATTCTCTGTAATGTATATTATTGCACAGAAACTAGTATGGAAATCTAATGCAGATGGATATATAGTAGGTTCAAGAGGATCTGTTGGATCATCTTTTGTTGCTAATATGACTGGTATTACAGAGGTTAACTCATTACCACCACATTATAGATGTCCTAAGTGCAAATATTCAGACTTTACTGATTATGGTGTAAAAAATGGATTTGATTTGCCTGATAAAATGTGTCCTAAATGTGGACATAGACTTGATAAAGATGGTATGGACATACCTTTCGAAACTTTCTTAGGATTTAATGGAGATAAAGAGCCAGATATAGATCTTAACTTCTCTGGAGAATATCAAGCAAAAGCACATAAATATACAGAAGTTATATTTGGTAAAGGAACTACATTTAAAGCGGGAACTGTTGGTACAGTAGCTGATAAGACAGCGTATGGTTATGTGAAAAAATATTATGAAGAAAGAGGAGTACCTGTAAGCAGTGCTGAAATTAACAGAGTATCTAAGGGGTGTACAGGAATTAAGAGAACAACAGGACAGCATCCAGGTGGAATTATAGTTGTTCCAAAAGGAAGACAAATTTATGAATTTACACCAGTACAACATCCTGCTGATGATCCGAATTCAGATATAATAACAACACACTTTGATTACCACTCAATAGATCAGAACTTGTTAAAACTTGATATACTAGGTCATGATGATCCTACAGTTATTCGTATGCTTTATGATTTAACTGGGTTTGATCCTACACATGTGCCACTTGATGATAAAGATACAATGTCAATATACTCATCAACAAAAGCACTTGGGGTAACTCCTGAATCAATAAAATCAGATGTAGGAACATTTGGAATACCTGAATCAGGAACTAAATTCGTCAGAGGAATGCTTAAAGATACAAAACCAAGTACATTTGAGGAATTACTAAGAATATCTGGATTATCACATGGTACAGATGTGTGGTTAGGAAATGCACAAGACTTAATTAATAGCGGAACAGCGACTTTAAGTGAAGTTATATGTACTCGTGATGACATCATGCTATATTTAATAAAACAAGGACTTCCACCAAATACATCATTTAAGATAATGGAGCTTGTTCGTAAAGGAAAAGTTGCGAAAGAACCTGAAAAATGGGCTGCTTTTAAGAAAACAATGGAAGAATATCATGTACCACAATGGTATATTGATTCATGTAATAAAATAAAATACTTATTCCCTAAAGCTCATGCTGCTGCGTATGTAACTAATGCATTTAGAATTGCATGGTTTAAAGTTCATATACCAAAGGCATATTATACTGCATATTTTACAATTAGAGCTGATGCCTTTGATAGTGAGGTAATGTGCCATGGACAAGAAAGAGTAAAAAATAAGATGAAAGAAATAGAGCTTCTTGGAAATGCAGCAACTCAAAAAGATTCAGCAATGTATGAAACTTTGGAAATTGTAAATGAAATGTATGAAAGGAAAATCACATTTTTACCAATAGATTTATATAAATCAGGTGCTACTAAATTTAAGATGGAGGATGAAGGAATTAGACCACCACTTAATAGTATTCCGGGATTTGGAAGTGTTGCAGCACAGGGCGTTGAAGAAGCAAGAAAAGATGGACAATTTATGTCTATTGATGACCTTAAAATTAGAGCTAAGATTGGTGCAAGTGGTATAGAGTTATTGAAAAAAGCAGGATGCTTGGAAGGAATGAGCCAAAGTAATCAAATGAGTCTATTTGGATAAAATAATAGGAGGTAAGTTATGTTAAATTTTATTGTTGGATATTTTGTTTGCATAAACATTATTGCATATTTATTAATATGGTTTAAAGTAAGAACTACATATCTAAAATTAGATGAAAAAATACTTAATATTGCATACATACTAATATCAATTTTAGGTGGATTTGTAGGGTTACTTGTTGGGAGAGAAATGTTTAATTATGAAAGTAACAGCAAGATTTTTAAAAGATGGATACCATTAATAATAGTAATAGAAGTATGTATAGCACTTGCTATAATTAGAAATATTAATCTATAAATTTTAATAAGCATAGGAAACTATGCTTATTTTGTAATAAATTTGTAATGCAAAAGTAAATAATTTGTAACCATAAAAAATGAGAAAAGTGTTATTATATAATAAATTATGTGTAATTATGTCTAATTATAGGATATGGAGAGGAAAAAATAAATGAAGAAACTTACTAAATTTATGAAAATAATAGTATTACTAATTATTTGTATAAGTGCATTATCAATCAATAATGCTGTAAAAGCAGAAGAAAATGTAGTTCTTACATTACAATTAGATCCAGATACTTCAAAAGCAGAAACAGATGGAGAAATCTATTTAAATGTAACAATAACAGAAGCTAGTGGATTTACATTAACAACTCCAATAGTAATAAATGGAGTATTAAATTATGATAAAAATGTGTTTAGCTCACTTGATGCAGAAGGTGCAAATGGCTGGGTTGCAACACCTAATAATGAAAATGGAAAACTATTATTTGATTCTAATAAAATAGTAGTTGGAAAACAAATTGCTACAATAAAATTAAAATTAAAAAAAGGAATAAAAGCTCAAAACACTAAAGTTACTTTAAGTGATATTGAAGCATCAAATGGAACAGAATTAAAGCCACAAGTAGATAATTGGAAAGTAACAACAACATTTAGTGTGCCAGAAATAGCAGGAAAAGAAGAACCTGATGTTCCAGATAATACTATAAAAAATGAAGTTACAAACGACGTAGCAAATGAAGTTACTAATGATGTAGTGAATGAAGTTGAGAATACAACACATGTTGTAAAAAGAAATGTAATAGCAGATCAAATTGAAAAAGTGAATGATATAACAACAAGTAATAAAGATATTCCTCAAACTGGAAATGGGATAGGAATATTCTTAGTAATAGGAACACTATTATTAATAGGAGTAATTTCATTTATTCGTGATAAAAAAATGTATGATTAAAATATAAATAAAATATGGTAGAAAATTTAATTTCTTACCATATTTTTTCTTTTAATTATTGCATACTAAAATTGTCTATGATAAAATAGATAGGTATATAATAAGAAGAAAGGAGATATGTATAATAATTTAGGAGTAACATTGTGACTTTAATTATACATTTAGATTAAGATGGAAGACGAAATCGATTTAAAAGAAATACTAAGCTTATTTTGGAGCAAAAAAATATTTATTTTAGTTATGTTAATTGTATTTGCAGCAGCAGGATTTATATATACTAATTTCTTTGTAAAGCCTGAATATACTGCAAGAGCATCAATGATACTTGCAGCGAAAAATTCAGGAACAGGTGGTGCTGCAACTGTAACAACTACAGATGTCACACTTAATGACAAATTAATTGATACATATAAAATTTTAGCAACATCAAATGCTGTTGTTAGAGAAGTTATAAAGAATTTAAATTTTAGTGATATAACAGAAAATGAGCTAAAAAATAAAATAAATATATCAGCAGTAACAAATACACAAATGTTATATGTTTCAGTTACAAATTCAAATCCAGAAAGGGCAGCGAAGATTACCAATGAACTTACAAAAGTATTCTCAAAAAAGGTTGCAGAAGTCTATAAAATTGACAATATCAGTGTTATTGATGAAGCAGAAGTTCCAACTAGTCCAAGCAATATAGATACTAAAAAGACAATAATGATATTTGCAGTAGCAGGACTTGTGATTTCAATTGGTGCAGTTCTTCTTATGAATATGCTTGATAACACAGTAAGTAATAGCAAAGATATAGAGAAAGCAGTAGGTGTGCCCGTATTAGCTGAGTTACCATTATGTGATTTTGGAAAGAAAAAAATATAAATAAGTTTGTTAAGAAAGAGTATGCAAACTGTGCATATTAAAAGAGGAAGGAATTAATGAAAAAAGAATTAATTACAAAAATAGATGCTAAATCTCCAGTATCTGAAGTGTTTAGATCATTAAGAACTAATATTCAATACATGTCAAAGTCAAGCAGTTGTCAAACAATATTAGTAACGAGCACAACTCAGGGAGAGGGAAAATCATGGATTGTTTCTAATTTAGCAGTAACATTTGCTCAAACTGGAAAAAATGTTATTATAATTGATGCAGATATGCGTAGGCCAAGACAGAATAATATATTTGGAATTGATATGTTTCCTGGATTATCAAACTATTTGGCAGGAATGTCATCAAGAGGAACTGACAAAAATATTGCTGTAAAGGATTGCATTCAAGCAACAGAAATAGATAATTTATATGTATTGCCAGCTGGAAATATTCCACCAAATCCATCAGAACTATTAGAATCTACAAAAACTAAAGAGTTACTAAATGAATTAAAGAAAATATTTGATGTTGTAATATTTGATGGTGCACCATGTTTATTAGTAACGGATGCTACAATTATATCAAGAATTGTAGATTCAACAATTTTGGTTGCATCATATAAAACAACAAAGATTGATGAATTAAAAGATGCTAAGAGAAGAATAGAAGCAATTGGTGGACATGTTGCAGGAGTTGTATTAAATAGAACAAAATTAACAAAAAAGAAATATGAAAATAGTTATTATTCTTCTTCAATAGAATTAACAACAATGAAATCAGATGCTTCAAGAAGAAGATTTGTAGAAAAAGAAGACGACGAAGTTGATAAAGATGAAAAGGCACAGGAAATTCTTGAAGAAATAAAAAGATACAACAAAGGCAGACGTGCCAAATAATAAAACAGATGAGTTATGAGATAAACCAAGGATAGAAAATGTAATGATATTGGAGGAATTATAAATGATAGATATTCACACACATGTTCTTCCGGGAATCGATGATGGATCTAAAAATGTCGAAATGACTATGCAAATGCTAGATGAGGCTTATGCTGCTGGATTTACAGATATAATAACAACATCACATTATATAGAGAATGAATATGATATTCCTAAAAAGACTAGGCAAGAGATAATAAATGCTTTGCAAGAGCAACTAAATGAAGAAGGAATTAATATCAATTTATATAATGGAGCTGAAGCTTTTATAACTAATAATCTTGCTTCACTTGTTGATGAAGGAAAAATACCAACTCTAGCAAATAGTCATTATGTATTATTTGAAATACCAATGACTTCAAAGGTATTATATTTAAATCAAGTATTAGAAGACTTGATAACTTCAGGCTATAGGCCAATAATAGCTCATCCGGAAAGATATAGTATAGTACAAGAAAATCCCAATATAGCAATAGAATGGGTAAAAAGTGGAGCTTTATTACAATCAAATTATGCAAGTATGGTTGATAGATATGGACATAAAGCAAAGAAAACATTAATTAAACTATTGAATGCAAATGCAATACATTTTCTTGGTAGTGATACACATAGACCGAAGAATAATTACAAGCAAATGGATGAGATATTGGAAGAATGGAAAAAAGTTATTGATAAAAGAACTTTAAAATTATTATCTACAAAAAATCCAGAAAAAATATTGGATGATGAAAGAATTATCGTAGAAGAACCAAACGAGATAAAAAAACATTGGTTTTTATAATGAACAGGAGGATAAATCATGGGAATTGTATCTATAATTATGGGAATTATGGTTATTATGATATCTAATTCAGGGATGTCAGCTTTAATTTTAGCCATTGTGGGAATAGTATTTGGAATAATAGGAATACTTGAAATGAAAGATGACACAACAGGAAAAATTGTTCCTGGAGCAGGACTTGTTTTATGTACAGTAATGCTAGTAATTATAATGATAAATGTATTTTCAGGAAAAGTAGATTTATTATTACCTGGTAGCACGAATAACGTAACTAAAAGTTCAAATACTCCAACATTGGATGCTTTTGATTCAACTTCTAAGCAGATTGATAATACAATTTACGGAAAATAAATAGTAATAAAATATTAAAAGATTTATACATTAATACAAATGAAAAAGGAGGACTATATGTCACATATAAAAGTTGATTTTCAATACTCAGGAATTACTGAAGATGATATTTTAGAACACTCAGAGGTTGTTGAAGCTATAAATAAAGAATTAGAAGAAAAAAGCTCAGATGAAAAAGAATTTGTTGGATGGCTACATTTACCTACTAAACATGATAAAAGAGAATTTAACAGAATAAAGAAAGCGGCAAATAAAATTAGAGAAGATTCAGATATATTATTAGTAATAGGAATCGGTGGCTCATATCTTGGTGCAAGAGCTGTTATTGAAGCATTGCACAGCTCGATTTATGGAGAAGATAAGAGTAAAACTCATGTAATATTTGTAGGAAACAATTTGAGTGGAAACTACATAAATGACGTTATTGAATTATTAGAAGATAAAGATTTTAGTATAAATGTTATATCAAAATCAGGGACGACAACTGAGCCAGCAATAGCATTTAGAATATTTAGAGAAATTATAGAAAACAAATATGGAATAAAAGAAGCTAGAAAAAGAATATATGTAACTACTGATAAGAAAAAAGGAGCATTAAAAACTTTAGCTGATGCTGAAGGTTATGAGAAATTTGTTATTCCAGACAATGTTGGAGGAAGATATTCAGTGCTAACAGCAGTAGGACTACTTCCAATTGCCGCAAGTGGAATTGATATTGATATGTTAATGAAAGGTGCACAAACAGCAGAAGATAAATATTCAGATACATCATTAAAATATAATGAATGCTATAAATATGCTGTTGCTCGTAATTTATTATATGAATCAGATAAATCAATAGAAATGCTTGTTACATATGAGCCTAAGATGCATTATATGATTGAATGGTGGAAACAACTTTTCGGTGAGAGTGAAGGAAAAGATGGCAAAGGACTATTCCCAGCAGGGGCTGAATTTACAACAGACTTACATTCTCTTGGACAATATATTCAAGAGGGAAGAAGAATAATGTTTGAAACAGTTCTAAATATAGAGAATATTGAAAAAGATATTACTATAAATTTTGATGAGGATAATCTTGATAATCTTAATTATATGCAGGGGAAGAAATTGTCATATGTAAATCAAAAGGCAATGGAAGGAACAATACAAGCTCATACAGAAGGCGGAGTTCCCAATATAGTTATGGATATAGATTATCTAAATGAAGAATCATTAGGAGAACTTATATATTTCTTTGAAAAGGCATGTGCAATGTCAGCAGAATTATTAGAGGTCAATCCATTTAATCAACCAGGAGTTGAGAAGTATAAAACTAATATGTTCAAATTATTAAAAAAACCAGGTTATGAAGAATAAGAATTGTAAAAAACAGTAATAAAAAAAGAAAGAGGATATTGTATGAAAAAAATTTGTATTATTATACTTATAGTTACTATAAGCTTAACTGCAATTATTGTTACAATAAATCTTAAAAAAGAGGAAAAAATAAAACAGGAAAATACAGCTAGTATACAAGAAATGACTGAAATTACTATTACAAATTACAATGGAAGAATGTTAAAAATAACACAGCAAAACGATATAGATACAATAAAAAATATTTTATCAAATTTAAAATTTGATAAACCATCGTCTGATGGTATGATTTCATTTATTATAACTATGAATGATGAAAATTATTGCTTTAAGAATCAAGGCAAAACTGTAACTAAAGGAGAGAATGGAGAAGGATATTTAAGTGATGAAGATTCAAATAAAATATTGAATATATTAGAAAAATATTAGGATTTTCTTACAAATATGTGGTTATGAACATGAAAAATGGTTGACAAATGAACTAAACGTGTTATAATAATATTCAGTTACAAATAAAACTTATGGAAGACAAAGTAAATTAGAGGTTGCTTAAAGAGAGAGCTAATCATGGGCTGGAAGTTAGCTTAAGTAAACATTTTTGAAAAACTACCTTCTGATAGTGCTAGTGAATAAGCTAGTCGTGTAGGCTGCGTTATAGGCTAATAAATTAAGTGAAATATCCGGGTGGAACCGTGCTAGATATAGTACCCCAGAGCATATTTTGATATATGCTTTGGGGCTTTTTGTATTTTATAAAAAGCCTTAAAGCAAAGAAAGGATTTATTATGATAAAAGTAACTTTAAAAGATGGTTCTATTAAAGAAGTAGAACAAGGAACAAGTGTAATTGATTTAGCAAAATCAATCAGCGAAGGATTAGCAAGAATGGCAACTTGTGCAAGAATTAATGACCAAGTTGTAGACTTAAGAACTGGAATTTGGGAAGATTGCAAGCTTGAAATTCTTACATTTAATTCAGATGATATTGAAGGAAAGAAAGCATATTGGCATACAACATCTCATATAATGGCACAAGCTGTTCAAAGATTATTCCCAGATACAAAATTTGCAATTGGACCAGCAATAGATGATGGTGGATTCTATTATGACTTTGATACATCAGAAACATTTAATGATGAAGATAAAGCAAAAATTGAAGAGGAAATGAAGAAAATTATAAAAGAAGATATTCCTATTGAAAGATTTACTTTACCAAAAAAAGAAGCTTTAGAATTAATGAAAGATCAACCATATAAACAAGAACTTATCAATGATTTAGCTGATGGAGAAGAAATATTTTTTTACAAACAAGGAGACTTTACAGACTTATGTGCAGGACCTCATTTAATGAGTACTGGAAAAGTAAAAGCTGTAAAATTGCTTACAAATTCAGGAGCTTATTGGAGAGGAAATGAACATAATAAGATGTTACAAAGAATATATGCAATTTCATTCCCTAAAAATAGTGAACTTGAAGAATACTTAAATATGCTTGAAGAAGCAAAGCAAAGAGATCATAGAAAAATAGGAAAAGACCTAAACTTATTTATGACTCATGAACTTGTAGGATCTGGATTACCAATGTATTTACCAGATGGAGCAACAGTAAGAAGACTTCTTGAAAGATATATTCAAGATAAAGAAATAGCTTTAGGATATAAACATGTATATACACCATGTTTAGCTAATACAGCACTTTACAAAATCAGTGGACACTGGGATCATTATAAGGATGATATGTTCCCTGTAATGAAAATGGACAATGAAGAAATGGTTTTAAGACCAATGAACTGTCCTCATCATATGTTAATATACAAAAACAAATTACATTCATATAAAGATTTACCTGTTAGAATAGGTGAATTAGCTCATGACTTTAGATATGAGAATAGTGGTGCAGTATGCGGATTAGAGAGAGTTCGTGAAATGTGCCAAAACGATGCACATCTATTTGTAAGACCTGATCAAATAAAGTCAGAGATAGGACAAGTAGTTAAGCTAATCTTATCAGTATATGAAGACTTTGGATTTAAAGACTATAAATTTAGATTATCTTTAAGAGATAAGAATGATAAAGTAAAATATATTGATAATGATGAAATGTGGGATACAGCAGAGAGCCAATTAAGAGAAATTTTAACTGAATTAGGACTAGATTTCTATGAGGCAGAAGGAGAAGCTGCTTTCTACGGACCAAAGCTAGATGTACAGATAAAATCAGCTCTTGGACATGATGTAACAGTATCAACATGTCAATTAGATTTTGCATTACCAGAAAGATTTCAATTAGTATACATTGGTGAAGATGGTAAAGAACATAGACCAGTTGTAATTCATAGAGCAATATTAGGAACACTTGATAGATTTATGGCATTCTTAATTGAAGAGACAAAAGGTGCATTCCCAGTTTGGCTATCACCAGTTCAAGTAAAGATATTACCTATTACAGATAAACATGCTGAATATGCACATAAATTAGCTGATGAAATGAGAGCAAAAGGAATCAGAGTAGATGTAGATGACAGAAATGAAAAAACAGGCTACAAGATACGTGAAGCTCAATTATCAAAAGTTCCATATATGCTAATTGTTGGAGATAAAGAAGTTCAAGACAATACAGTATCTGTAAGAGATAGAAAAGAAGGAGATTTAGGAGCTATACCTGCAGACAAATTTATTGAAGACGTAGTTGCAAAAGTAAAAAATTATAAATAAAATGAAAAAAATGTAGACACGAAAAATGTGTTTACATTTTTTTATAATATATGTAAAGTATTAATAAAAATTATAAATTTGTATGTTATATTATTAACTTTATGATATAATACATACATAATAAATTCTTAGGAAGGATTAGTCAATAAAATTGATTATATGAGAAAAATATGAACACAAATGATATTAATAAACTTGGAAAAGAATTAGAATTATACAATTCAGTTAGTTATATAGGTAAAGGATTTCCAATTTTTTTACCACGAGGAGCTAAAATAGTAAAAATAATTAGAGATTATATTGAATCAGAAGAAGAAAAAGCTGGATATAGTATATTACGAACACCAAGTGTATCAAGAGCAGAAATATATAGAATTGAAGATAGATTAGAGAGTCAAAAGGATGAGATGTTTATTATAAAATCTCAAGATGAAGAAGATAATTCAATAGTACTTAGACCATATTCTATGCCATTTCATTGTAGTGTATATAGCCTAAAACAGCATAGCTATAAAGAACTTCCTGTAAAATTTAGTGAGACTTCAACAGTATTTAGAAACGAAAGAGACATAAAAGGAATAGGCAGAACAAGACAAATAACAATGTCAGATGCAAGCATATTTACAACACATGAGGGACTAACAAAGCAGATAAAAGAATCATTAAATTTGCAAAAGAAATGTATAGATAATCTTGGCTTAGAAGTACGATATGCTATATCTAATTGGGATAATACTAGAAAAGAAGACTATATTGGAACAATTAATGAATGGGACTATGCAGTAAGTTCAATGAAAAAAGCTCTTGAAGATATGAAAATAGAATATACAGAAGATGATAATGCACGAATGTATGGCCCATCAATAGTAGCTTACATTGGAAGGCAAGAGCTTTCACGTGTGCAGATAGATTTTGAAATTGTTCATAGATTTGATTTAAAATATGTAAATAGTGAAAATGAGGAAGTATTTCCTATATATATTCATAGAACTTCGATAGGAAGTTATGAGAGATTGCTTGAAATATTAATTGAAAAATATCAAGGAGAATTTCCTTTGTGGATTGCTCCTGTACAAGTTCAGATAATTTCAGCAGGAGAAGAATTTGATGACTATGTAAAAGAAATAAAAGACAGAATGATTAGGGAAAACATTAGAGTAGAGGAAGACAAATCAGATAATAATATACAAAGTAAAGAATACAGAGCAGTTGACTTAAAAGTTCCATACATAGTAAAGATAGGAAAAAAACAATATAATGATAAAAGTGTAGAAGTAAGGTCAAATGTTGGAACAAGAGAAATGGAATTAGATGATTTAATTAATGAAATAAAAAACAAAAGTGCGATGAAATAGCAGAAAGGAGAGTATAATTTGTCTGATGTTATGGATAATGATGTTTTAAAATATATTGTCTTATTATGTGAAAAAACAAGAGAAATGCCTTTAGTAGAATTAGGTGTTTCTCCTCGTGGAGTATTAGCACTTGTACAAATGGCTAAAGCACATGCTGTTTTAGAAGATCGTATTTATGTTATTCCAGAAGATGTTCAATATGTCTTTTTAGATGTATGTGCACATCGTATGATATTACGTCCACAAGCAAGGGTAGAAGGTTTAGATGCTAGAGATATTTTAAATGAAATTTTAAAAGAAGTTAAACCTCCTTTGGCTGATTAAGATGAAGAATAAATATTTGTCGTATGGAATAATTAATTTCTTGGTACTTGTTGCCTATATTTATTCTACATATTTCTACTTCTTAATTATTTGGATCATTGGTATTGTTTTTCCATTTATTTTAATTACTTTATTGAAACTGGAATTAAGATATATTCAAATGGATATCCAAGGTCCAAAGCAAGGAAAAGTAGGTCAGTCTCTATCATTTACAACAGAAGTAAAGAGTCGTTATAGACTACTTGTTTCTGGAAGAATAGATTATGTTTTTGTTTATAAAAACATGACTTTAAAAAATGAACTTAAAAGAAATATTTTTATTCCATTAGGAATAAAAACAGCCCGAAAGAATCAAGAATATACTGCGACTTATTGT
>ERZ773147.1969-NODE-1969-length-19433-cov-3.393539_pt1 | contig 19433 bp, 15 predicted proteins | sample MGYA00580851_ERZ773147 | MGnify/ENA primary metagenome ERZ773147 (study PRJEB29015, sample SAMEA2737818) | human gut metagenome | biome: human gut; feature: human-associated habitat; material: faeces | place: China | collected 2012 ... | reverse complement strand
CATATACTTTAACCCCTCTTAAATGACAATAATTTATTGCTTCAACTACTTCTTCATCAGTAAAATTAGATGAAAATGCTCTTGCACCAAATTTTTTTAAACCTAGATATACTGCATCACATCCAGCTTCAACCGCATAAATTAAGTTTTCCATATTTCCCGCAGGTGCGAGTAATTCTATTTTTTTCATAATTACAACCCTAATTAAAACTAGTAAATCCTTTCTTTTTTATAATATAACTTAATAAAGATGAATAATCAATATTCATCTTTATAATTTTCTAAACATTTTTACACATTTTGTATTCATATAAATATAACTTAATATAGTAAGAATAAGCATAATACCAGTAATTAATAATATATATAATTCATATCCATTACTTGGAATAAACATAAATGGTAATACTGCAAAAACAAGTCCTATCATAAGTGTTAAAAATGATGCTAAACTTTGTTTTATTACTTTTACCTCACTAGTCCAGTCAAATATAGGAAAATGCATATTTATAATAAGTCCTAATATTGATATAAATAGTGCATATATAAGTGGTGTTATATACATTAATATAATAGTTAAAGCATTAGGCTTTAAATATATACTTAAAATAGTACTATTAACTAATATAGTTGGAATTAATACTGTTAAATTAACCATTATTTTACTTAAAAATATCTTTTTAGTATCTACTGGTATAGATTTAATAATCCATAAGTTTTTACCTTCAATAGAAATTGATGAATGCGTTGATATATTAAACATTACAAATGAAGATATAATAAGTGGAGACAATACAGTTATATAATTAGCAAGTTCAGGAATGCTTAAAAATACTGCTAATTTATCTTTTCCAAATAATAAAAGTGCAATCATACCAAAAGTAACCATTAATGAACTCATTGCTGTATTAGTAAAATATACTACTGATGAAAAATATCTTTTAATTTCTTTTTTATATAATGCTATTAATTGTGAATTACTTTTTTTATTAATTAAAACATAATTATTTTTCTTTTTAAAACTTTTTAAATTACTGTTAATCTTAATATAATATTTATTTGTAAAATATATAAATATATAAAATAATACTACTGGTATTAATATAAACATTAAAAGTGATAATATATTACCTTCTTTAATAATATTTACATACATATTTGTAAGTGGATAAACCTTATTAAAAATATTAACCATACTTTTACCTATATTAGCCATATCAACTGAACCTACATTTTCAAGAGAAAAAGATAAGTACATCGCACCAATAAATAATAAAATTGTAAATATATAATTAACTATGTTTTTCTTATTAAATCTTGATGATATTGCAGTAATAAGTGTACCTATTACACTTGATATTACAAGTGGAACAAGTGGTATTATAAAAAGTGTAATAAAATAGAAAATATAAAATTGTTCTGTTACACTAGTATTTGTTACATATGCAATTAATGATGGAATCATAAGTATAAATGTATATATTAAGCTTACTATATAAAGCATTACTATTTTACTTAATATAACTATACTTCTTTTAATTGGGATACTCATAAGTAAATCATAATCTTTAAAATTAAATAATGTTCCACCTACCCTATATATATTGGTAAGTATTATCATAAAAGAAGTTATAACCATAAATTGTGGAAGTAATAAATAAGTAGCATTTAATGCACTATATCCTTCCATTAATATTTTTGCATACTGATATATTAAAAATGCAAAATATATATATAACAATATGAATACTAATAATCCTTTATTTTTCTTTTTACTATTATTAGATTTAATCATTAATAACTTCTTCATAATAATTATCCCACTAAGAGGCTTAATATTATCTTCAATTAATATTAAATCATATTTCTTTTTACCTCTAATCTTATCTAAAGCCTCTTTACCAAGTTCTATTATTTCTAAATTAATATTCTTATCTTTAACAATATCTTTCATATTTCCACTAGCTACTAATTTACCAGATTTAATAATAGCTACTTTATTACATAATTTTTCTGCAACCTCTAATATATGAGTTGAGAAAAAGAATGCACATCCCTCATTACATTTTTCTTTCATTATACCCTTTAATATATGCGTTGCTTTTGGATCTAATCCAACAAATGGTTCATCTAATACATATAATTTGGGTTCATGAATTAATGCACTTATAATAGCAAGTTTTTGCTTCATACCATGAGAATATGTTGATATTAAACTACCTAAACTATCTGTTATTTCAAACATAGAAGCATACTTTTTAATAAGTTCATCTTTCTTTTTTTCATCAACTTCATAAACGTCAGCTATAAAACTCAAATAATCAATTCCTGTAAGATGCTCATATAAATCTGGATTATCAGGAATATACGCCATTTTCTTTTTACATGAAATTGGATCTTTTTTAATACTTACTCCATCAATCAAAATATCACCATCATTAAAATCAAGTATACCTACTATTGATTTTATAGTTGTAGTTTTACCCGCACCATTATGTCCAACAAAACCAAAAATATCACCAGCTTCAACTTTAAAAGAAATATCATCAACTATTTTTTTATCTTTGATATAACTTTTACTATAACCCTTAACTTCTAACATATTCACACCTCTTTTCATATTATATCACGTGATATATTATTATAAAACATATAATTAAAAAAAGACTAAATCTTTACAATATTTTTTAGTCTCTTAATTACTTTTTTCTCTATTCTTGATATATAACTTTGACTTATCCCAAGCATATCGGCAACATCTTTTTGAGTTATTTCTTCGTTCCCAAATAGCCCGTATCTTAATATCATTATCTTTTTATCTCTTTCATTTAATTTTTCTATTTCCTCAATTAATAATTTTTTTTCTATTTTATTTTCAAGTTCTTTTGTAACCACATCATCTTCAGTACCAAGTACATCTTCTAAATGAAGCTCATTTCCTTCAGCATCATAACTAAGTGAATCTTCAAATGATATTTCAGTTTTCCTTTTTTTATTTTTTCTTAAAAACATAAGTATTTCATTATCAATACATCTTGATGCATACGTAGCAAGTTTAATATTTTTACCCATTTTATAAGTATTAATACCCTTTATAAGACCAATTGTACCAATACTTACTAAATCTTCTAAATCAATACCAGTATTTTCATACTTTTTAGCTAGAAATACAACTAATCTTAAATTATGCTCAATTAACTTATTCTTAGCAATTTCATCTCCAAACCTTGCAAGTTCCAAAGCCTCTTCTTCTTCCATTCTAGATAATGGTTCAGGTAATATATCACTACTACCTACATAATATACTTCTCTTTTAAATATTCTTAACAAAAACTCTCTTATTCTTCTAAACATAAATCCTCCATTCCATTATTCAATATAATATCAGCACCATCTATATATATTTTGTCATCTATTAGTCCAAGAAGTACATTTTTAAAAATTTTATCATTAATTTTAACATAATTAATTCTTATACAACTTAATAATCCATTACTTACTCCATTATAAGGCACTAATAACTTTCTTTCATTTTTTATATACTTACTTACTTTTTCTTTACTAACAAGTACAATCATTCTTTTTTTATATGGATCAGTTAAATTGTTTCCAGTATCCATATACCCAGTTAATTCTATAAAATGATTACTTTTAAAATATATGTTAGTCTTATAATATTTAGAATAATTATTCTTAATATCTTTCATATTTTTTATATATAAATAAATTAATATTGGAGATGTTATAAGTATTGTAATTATATTTACACTATACCCGTTATTATAAAATACAATCCCCTTATTCTTATAAGAAAACTCTATATTAATAAAGTACAATGCACCACCCAAAACAATACTTGAAATGTATAAAAAAACTAGATTCTTAAGTGTATACCTTAAATCTTTATATGAAAATGTTATTAATATCATTAATATAGCAATAATTAATTTCAAGAAAAATAATGTAACTTTACTTATATTTAAAAATAAAAATAATATTGATAATCCACCCATTAAACTTCCTAAAATTATCCTATATAATTTTGCATTTCTTCTTAATATTAGTGATACTGATAAAAGTAATAAAAAATCAAAGAATATATTTATAAATAAAATAACATCTATATATACTTTCATATTATCACCATTTACATAATAAAAAAAAATAGGCAAATATTATGTCTATTTTTAGTGATTTTATTATTATACTAAACAACTTTCTTCTGTAACGTTATCTGGATAATCTACATACCAAGAATTACCTGAAAAAGTTCCACAACTCACTAATAAAGGTGTTGTTGGAAAATTTATTTCTGCTAATGGATTACTAGAAAATGCATAATCACCAATTCCAATTACTTTCTTATCATTTATCATACTAGGTATTACTACATCTAGTCCACCTTCTACATTATATCCTGTTATAGATATTCCATCAACATAAGTTACTTCTAATCCAGCGTTTTTATAATCTTCTTTTGAAATATAACCAAACATCACATTATTCTTTAAAGTCACACCATTATCTAGTGCATTTCCGCTACATAATATATTTGCATTTTCTTCTGACCAATCATTTTGTAAATATACAACACACTTATCTTTATCTTTTATTGTAACTCCATTAATAACACTAGTATCTTCATAACTAAAATATTTTGAATCAGGGAGACTGTTCTCTTCAAGGGGTCGAAAGTTTGTTTGTATTATATCTGTGATAAATGATTAAATCCCCTATAATTAAGGGGATTTTAGTTTTCAATAATTTACCAAAATTTATTACAGTTTATAATATCGTATAGGTAAAAGTATAGGTAACATTCTACAAACGATATTTATCTAATACTACCACTGCAGCGTGATTATTATACTTTTCACAATATTTTATAACTTGTTCTATTATACTATTATAGAATTTGATATTTTTTATATTTTCGTAATAATACATGTACAATAACACTTTATAAACAATATTAAAATATATATTGTATAAGAACTCTGTTTCAAATATACAATCTATTATTTCAGTTATTTTTTCTTGAACTTCATGATTATCCAAAGCATATCTCATCATATTTAAAAATGACATTTCATTAATGCAATAGACATATTTTCCACGTGCTAATGTACATATTAAATTTATGTAAACATTAGGATCATCACAAATTTTTTCTACTAAACCAAGAAAATTTGTAGTGCTTTCAACTCTTTGATTTATAGAATTCGCAAATTTCCTTAAAAGCAAATCTTCTGTAACTAAAACACATTCATTATTTACAGAATAGTCAATAATATCTATTTGACATGCTTCTAGACTATCTTTTTCAAGTGCAGCTTCATGATTGACAATATTGAGCTTTGAAGATATTTCTAAAATGCTCCTCCAGAATTCCTGTAACTTTTTATTATCTTCTTTCGTCATTTCTTGTTTTCTTAATTCACCATTGTCATCAATGCATATTGATAAAGCTTCTTCGTCATTTTTAAGATAATAGTTAAAAGATTTTGAAATAGCATTAATAGTAGATTGTGTAATGTATATTTTATCTTTTATAGTTTCTAGCTTTTCTAATAAATCAAATTGTTCTAATAAAACCAAACTAGTAATGTCAATTGCAATTTTTTCTTTGCATAATTCATTTATTTCACCAGCAAATAACTTATATTTATTATTTGTAAATAAAAGTGTTAGAAGTATATCCCTAAATGTTTTACCTTCATCATAAACAAAAAACGACAATGGCAAGCCAGGGCCCTTTGATATTTCTAAATCATATGCATCAAATTTTTTATCCATTACATCCTTTTGTTCCTTCAGAAATTCCTTTATTCCTTTAAGAGGATCATCACCATCAGCTGTAGTTATAGGTTTAAAATATGACCCATTATTAATTTTTGGGAAAATTATATCCAATAAACTATCATATTTATGTTTTATGCTTTTTATAGTAAACTTCTTTCCTGCATATAATACAGTATCGCCTACACTTTTTCCTAAAACACTAATTTCAAAATCTCTATCTTTATTAAATTTAATTCCATGAAAAGAACTAATATTAAATAATGATTGTATTTTTTTATCCATACAAATCTTTAAACATTCACTGGAATTAGATAATTCAATAACACAATCATTATTAACATTGTTAATTTCCATCTTTTCAATCTTAGATTTAGCATGAATTGCCCAAAATCTCATATAATAATCATAATTATCAGCTGAAGAAATTACACCCATAAATAAATATTCCAAAGCCATTTCTGTATCATTTAAAAACATATATGCCGAAGATATTAGTATAAAGTCACTAGGAATATTAGACTTATTCAAAACATTTATATATGTTTGTAGAGAGTCCATATTACGTGTATCATTATTCTTTAAAATAAGATTTATTAGATTTCTAGCAGCATATAATGATTTATTTTTCTTAAATGATTTATTAAAAAAATCTATAGCTTCTAATTCTTTGTGCCTTTTAAGTGATAAAACCGCATCAACTATATCTATATCAATAAGTTCTGAATCATTTAACTCAATTTTTAGTTCTTCTATTCTGCTTACATCATTTTCATCAATATCTTTTTTTGAAATGAGCATATCCAATAACATACTATTAATAATTTCCGAACTATACTTTTTAGCTGTAATCAATTTTAGAAAATACTCTTGTTGATTTACTCTATTAGCTGTATCAATCAATTTCATTAAAGAAAGTAAATCACTTTCTTTAATATTACTAAATGCTGATTTAATATTATCTTTAATATCCTTTTCATTTGACTTATCTATTTCATAAATAATTTCTGCCATCCTTAAGTGATATAAAGGTTTATTCTTATATTTACTGTTTAATCTTTTCAATACTTTAAGATTATGTAATTTAGAGTATAACACCTCTAAATCAAAAACACCATAATAACCCAATTCATCATTTTTTCTATTTGCTTTTACTAATAATTTTTTTAATTCTTTAATGTTTCCATCAACGAATAAGTAAAAGCCTTTTTGAATAATATATCTTTCATCGTCAAACTCATTCAAAATATCATCTATAACATCAAATGCTAATTCTTTTTCACCTAGATCATATAAAGCAACAGAGTATAAATATCTATTATTTACTTCATTTTTTACATATTCTGGAACGGTCTTATATTTCTCAATAAACTTTTGCTTATCAAAACGAAATAATAATACCAGAAGATTGTTGTAATACGTTCTACCATTATCAGAATCTTTTGCAAAATCATCTTCAAACATCTCCATTTGATCAATTGATGATTTTAATACTTCTTTATTTACTGAAGATATATAAAAAGATGCATCAAAACTATTAACTATGTCACCAAACTTCTTATATATTTTATTTAACTTATCGTCATTATTAAATTGAATATTTGCATTTGGTAGATGACTTAATATTGCTTCTATAGTTTCTGGTGATTGATTTCCTTCAAATACTAGTTGAGTAACTACACTATTATTAATATTATTTGCTTCTTGATGCATAAAATTCCCCCTACTTCATAATTTGTGTCACGCTTGAATTACTTATATTATTATTTTCTTGTTTTTTATCTATTTTATTTGCAATTCTAATGGCTTCATTACTTTTAAATAATGCAATAACGGCAATAATCAATGAAAGAATAGAGCAACCAATAGATACAATTTTTTCTATAATATCTAACATTTCCATTTTATCCTCCTATATCAATTATTTATACTATCCTGTAAATAATTTTGTAAATTTTTATCAGTACAATAAACATAACAACCTTTCATTCCTCTAGTCATTAATGTTTTATATGTATTTTTAATAATTATATTGGCAATCTTATTAGCCTCTTCTTGTCCTTGTTCTTTAGCAATTTTATTAATTCCTTTTAATGATTGATCAGTCTTTGCTCTCTTTGAGTAATCAGTTACTATATGACCATTTTCATATCTCATATCATCACCGATAATAACACCTATATAATCAAATTCTAGTCCTTGGCATGTGTGTATACACCCAGCTTCATTAATGGATTCTTTATCAATAGCCCAAGTACTTGAATTACCTAAATTCCAACTCATTCCGAAATCATATTCAGGTATAGTTATATCGTATACATCAGTTTTATTTTTACCTTCACTAATCCAATTCCAACAATAACCAGCAACTAATCTTGATTTATTATTTATATTATTTTTCTCTTCAATTACTCTTCGTAATTCATTTGGATCATCAAATACCTTAAAATCATATTTACTATCTAAGTCAAAGTTAGCTGTTTCTCTTATTTCTAATGTATTATCTAGCCATGCTAAATATCCATCAGAACCATCGCATCTAAATTGACTCTTTAAGTCCATCTTATATATTCCTGCATTATAATATTTTGCATATTTCTTAATTTCATCTATTGATCCATTATCTTTTAACGTAACTCTTTGATTTTCATCTATAAAGAAAATTGAGAACATACTTGCATTAATTATTTCCTTAATTTGATTTTCACCTAAATTAGAAAATAATCCAGATTTCTTATTTAATCTGTGAGCTTCATCTACTATTAATACATCAAAAGAATTTGGCTCACAATCATAGAAACTTCCAGAGCCTTTAAACAAATTGTTTAGTCCACTCATTTTATCTATTTTTAATTTAGCTTTAAACACTTCTCTAGGTGCACTATTTTTTGTAACATAAAAACCATTTAAGCTTCTGTTTAAGAATTGTTTTAACAAATTAATAGCCAATACTGATTTGCCAGTGCCTGGTCCACCTTCAACAATTAATACACTTTTTTCATTATGTATATGAGCATTTATACCAATTCTTAATGCTTCTTCATAAATGACTTTTTGATCATCAATTAAAACGAATTCTTTATTTCCTTTTAATACTGATGAGAATGAATCTTGTAACATTTTAGAAGGTTTAATTTTACCATTTTCAATAATATATAATCCTTCCTTATTATCTCCTTCAGTAATATACTTCTTAATAAACTCTCTTAGCTTTTCAAAATCCTTTGCTCCAAACATTGGGGCAGCATTAATATAATCTTTATATTGTTCACTATTAATAGGATCATTGTCTGTTAAATCATAATTATGTAAAAATGCACATGGATGTAATCCAACATTTCTATCATATACTTCTTGATTATAATTATCTATTAAACTTGCATAACTCCAAGCTTGATAAGAAGGATGTGTAACTTCTCTTAATGCTCTACCAGTAACAGTAGATACAACACCATCTTTGCCAGGAACAGCATCTGCATGAGTCCATTGTTTTAATTCAATAATAATAATTGAATTATTTTTATTCTTATCATATCCAGATAAAAGAAAATCAATTCTATTAGAAGTATGTGGAATATTAAATTCAATAGCAACACCCGCATTATCTGGTATTTCATTATCAGCTAATACTCCTCTCATTCTTAACATTGATTCACGCCAAGAATTAACTTCAGATTCACCAGTACTTCTGTGAAATACTTCTTTAAATCTATTTAAAATTTTATCAGTAATTAAATTTAAATCTACATCATTAATAAAACTTGATTTTACACCCTCGTATACTAACATAAATCTACCTCTTACAACTTATTATATTTTGTGCTCTTTCCTTTTGCTTTTGCTACTGGATATTTCTTTGCTGTCTTTTCCATTTTATCTAAAACTATTTGTTTAGGATCTAAACCTAATTTATCCGCCATTAATAAACAATAATTAATAACGTCTGCTAGTTCTTCTTTAACTTCATCTAAATCATATTCATTATTCCATTGAAAACACTCTAATAACTCACCAGCTTCAATTGAAATACTCTTAGCTAAATTTTCTGGAGAATGGAATTGATCCCAGTCTCTTTCTCGAGTAAATTCTACTACTTTTTCAGTTAATTCACGCATTATAATCACCTAGCTCAATTATAACATAAAAACGGCAAAAATTGCCGTTTTATTGCACAGAATTAGGTATTTCAAAATCGATATAATAATCTTCTGGAACTTCATCATCCAAAACTATATCATAAAGTAATGTTGAATGTCTTTTTCCATCTTCTTCAGTGTACGAATCTCTTTCATTTGTGAATGTTCCTAAACCAAAATATGTATATGGTAAAGTAACTGTATCTTCACTTTCCATTTTTCTAATAAATAGATAAACTTTTTTAGAATTTCTTAAATGTTCTTTTTCACTTTCAGATACATTTGCTATACTCTCCCATTGGAATATTTTATTATTAATAAATTTATCTTTGTAATTTAATCTCCCTTCCTCACCTTTTTTAATACCTGCAAATATATATGCTATATCATCTTCATAGTAAGTACCTTTTTGAAGAATACCATTCTTTAACATGATTCTAGATGCTTGTTCCTTATAATAATTTCTATAAAGTTTAAATAATCCAGTATATTCACCAAATTCACGATTGTATCTGACAATACCATAATTTAAAGTATCTAATAAATAATCTTTAAATTCTCCATCTTCAATGTTAGTTAAATCAATTTCATTATTTTCAACTAAACCTAAAGATTTTAAATTGTTATAAGCATTCTCTAATGTTTTATCTGTTATATGTTCATTAATACCTTCAATTCTTTTTAAATCAATTGTATGTTCTTTTATAGCTTGTTCAATTATTAAATATTCATCTAATCTAGCTAAAGGTAATAAATCTTCCATATTATTTATAAATGCTATTTGTTTATCATCAAACATAGGAATTGTATCTTCATCAATCTTCTTTAAGAAGTTATAGTAAGATTTATTTTTAGAACCACTAAATGTTGATTTAATAATTCTAATTAAATCTGGAGATACATCAGAATTTAAGAAATCCATATGTGTTGGATATGATCCATTATTAATATATGATTTAAAATTCTTATAATCTTTTTCTAAGAAAACTCTAGAGTTGAAATTAGTTTTATCAATAAAATTAATAATTTCTTCTTTAGATAAATCATCTATTTCAATTTTAACCTCTGGAATATCCAATGATTCAAAGTTAGTTCTAATCATTTCTTTTAAATAAGCTTTTTCCATGTAAGTAGTTTTACCTAATGTACCCAAAGCCATTGCTATTTGAACTGCTCTATCATAGTTGTTTCCAATAAAGTCTAATACTGTAACATAATCTTTACCAGGATATTTTCTTAAACCACGTCCTAATTGTTGAATAAATACAGTTTGAGATTCAGTTGGTCTTAAAAATAAAACCATATTAACTTGTGGAATATCTACACCTTCATTTAATATATCAACAGTACAAATAATTTCTAATAAATTATTTTCATCTTGAAGATCTTTAAATGCTTTAATTCTAACACCAGTGTCATTTATGCCAGTTAATGATATTGTATGATATCCTTCTTCATATAACTCTTCTGCCATTAATCTGCAACTTTGGATATTAGTACAGAAAGCTATACATTTTAACTTCTCACCTGGCTTACGATATTTTTCAATTTGACTCTTAATAAATTCAATATTATTTTGTTCTGCTATATTTTTAGCAATAGTCATTTTATCTTTAGAACTATAATCAACAAGTTGATCTCTAATTCCATAATAATGAAACGGAACAACTAAATCATTGTTGATAGCATCTCTAATTCTTAATTCAAAAGGAACATTTTGATCAAATAAAGTAAATATATCTTGATTATCCATTCTCTCTGGAGTTGCAGTTAAGCCCAAAATAAATTCAGGTTCAAAATACTCAAATATTTTCTTTCCTGTTTCTACAACGACGTGATGAACTTCATCATAGATAATATAATCAAATTCATCTTTCTTAAATGAATCCAAATATCTTCCTAACATATTACTTGTTGCAAATATAAAATCAGCTTCTAATGAATTTTCATTACCTGTATAAAACCCATAAGTTCTTTCTGCACCAAATACTTTTATAAATGATTCTTTAGCATCTTTAAGTATTGATTCTTTATGAACAATATATAATAGTTATACAAAGGCCTTAGTAAAAAGTAAAGGAGGTTTCGGTATGAAAGATTTAGTAGACTATATAAAATATCATGAATATATAACAAGTATTAGAGATAATGTTGATAATGACTATATCTGGTTTGATATATGTCAGAAAGAACCATATAAAGATAAATATGGTATGGATAGGACTAACCTATCCTTTTTTAGTGCAAGAATGTATGTTGAGTATACTTACAAGATTGAATTAAGAGTTGGTAAAGATGTTTATGTAGAAGGAATACCTAAAGGTTACATAGATAAAAATGGTCATAGACAAAACTATATACATATATTAAAAATAAATGATTTAGAAGTTAATAAAGAACCACCACTCTATGGCGATGGATATTGGAATGGCAAAAAATAGAAGATTCAAAAGCTTCACCAGAAGAACAAGCTGAAATGCAAAGAATAATTGATGAAACAACAGGAGGTAAATAAAATGAGTGCAGAAGAAACTTTAAAATTGATATCTAAACAATGGCGTTCTATAACAAATCTAATGAAATTATTAGGTTGTGGTAGAAATAAAGCACTTGAGGTAAAAAAAGATATTAAAGATAAGCTATTAAATGAAGGTTATTATATTCCAGGAAATAACTTACCTATGCAAGCAGTCATAGATGTCTTAAAAATTGATATAGATAAGCTCGAAAGAATAATTAATTTGTCCAAATAAATGATATAATAAATATGGGTGTTAGTTATGAGGGATAGTTTTTTCTTAAATGAAAGAAATAAATTAACAGAAATAAAACATAAATATGATCAAATATTCAATAATAATGAATTTTTAGAATATGATGATGTATACAATGTTACAAATAAAATATTACCATCTAAAATTATGTTTAAGTTAAAATACATTTTAGATGTTTTTAACTATATAAAATATAAAAATTTATATGAAGAACTATCACTTTTAATTTCAAATGCTAAATATAAAATAGATGAACATAATAATATGATTTTTAATGAATCAAAAAAAGAATTTCATAATATATGCGGACTTGTTGAAGATAAAGAACTTGATGATCAGCAAATTGATGCTATCGTTAGAAAAAATAGAAATCAATTAATTATAGCCGGTGCAGGTTCTGGTAAAACTACTACAATTGTCGGAAAAGTAAAATATTTATTATTAACTGGGCAATGCAAATCAGAAGATATTCTCCTACTCTCCTTCACAAATGCTTCAGCATCAGAAATGAAAGAAAGAGTAAAATATGAAACAAATATCGACCTAGATGTTATGACTTTTCATAAACTTGGTTTAGAGATTATTAAAAAAAGTTATGAGAAAAACTATAAAATATTTGATAAAGATTTATATCAAGTTATAAAAAAATTAATTAATAATTACATTGAAGACAATACTTATTTAAATAAATTAATTTATTTCATAAGTACTGCAAGGTTTAATGCTAAAGATGAATTTGATTTTAAAAATGAAAAAGAATATGCAGCATATCTAGAAACCAATAAACCAACCACTTTAAAAGGTGAGATTGTTAAAAGTTATGGCGAACTTGAAATAGCAAATTATCTATTTAGCAATAATATTGAATATGAATATGAATATGAAAAAGAATATAAATATGAAACAATAAATAAAGAATATCAACAATATTATCCCGATTTTTATCTTCCAGAATATGATATTTATATTGAATACTTTGGAATTGATGAGAATAACAAAGTAGCTCCATATTTCAAAGATAAAAATGGCTTATCTGCTAGTGATGCTTATAATGAATCTATTAAATGGAAAAGAAAAATACATAAAGATAACAATACAACAATGATTGAAACATTTTATTATGAAAATAAGCAAGGCAAATTAATTACTAATTTAGAAAATAAACTTAGAAAATATAATGTTAAAATAGAGCCAAAATCTGAAAAAGAATTATGGGAAATTATTAATAAAAATAATAGCGGACTATTAAATGAAATGTGCAATGTTTTTTCTACAATAATCAGCTTAATCAAAAGTAATAATTACTCAATAGATTATGTTAAAAATATAAATGAAGTACAATCATCACCAATTAACAAATTGACACTAGAATTGATTATTCCACTATATTTAGATTACCAAAAAGGTTTAAACGAGAATAATATGATTGATTTCAACGACATGATCAATATGGCTACTGAGGCAGTATCAACAAACAAATATATTCATAATTATAAGTATGTAATAGTAGACGAATATCAAGATATGTCTATATCTAGATATAGACTACTAGATTCAATGAGAAAGCAAAAAGATTATAAATTATTCTGCGTTGGTGATGACTGGCAAAGCATTTATAGATTTAATGGCAGTGATATAGATCTAATAACAAACTTTGAAAACTATTGGGGAAATACATATCAAAGTTTTATAGAACGAACATATAGATTTAGTTCGATGATGTCTATATTGAGTGGAAACTTTATAATGAGAAATCCTAAACAATATAAAAAGAATATCAACGCAAAAATTAGTGAAGATTTTGCAATAAAATTTATAAATGGATATACAAAAAATAAAAGCATTGATTTTCTAGAAGAAAAACTTAAACAATTTGATAAAGATAGTACTGTATATTTTTTAGGAAGATATTCATTTGATATTGATATATTAAAAAATAATAATAACTTTATTTTAAAATACAATGTACGAGATAATACTATAGATATTACATATTATAAAAGAAAAGATCTGAAAATTAAATTTCTAACTGTACATAAGTCCAAAGGATTACAAGCCGACTATGTTATAATATTAAATAACAAAAACTATGGTATGGGATTCCCTAGTAAAATTAATGATTTACCATTGATAAAATTATTATTAGCCAGTGGACTAGATGAGTATCCGTTTGCAGAAGAAAGAAGACTTTTTTATGTAGCTCTAACAAGATCAAAAAAACAAACATTACTATTAACAGTTGAAAACAACAAATCTATATTTGCTAACGAGCTAGAATCAGATTATAAATATCTAATGGAAACAAATACAGAACTAAAAAGAAATATATATAAATGTCCAAAATGCGGAGGAAGATTAGTACCAAGATCTGGACAATACGGAAAATTCATGGGATGCAGTAATTATCCGGATTGCAAGTATACAAAAAAATACTAGGAGGATTTAAGAAATGAATGAATTGAGCTGGGCTTTATTAAAAGGACTAATACCCTATTTTATCGTTTTATTAGTTGTTGGAATAATTGGAGTTATACTTACTCGATTAAAATATCTAGCAAAAACAAAAATCAATCAAAAGATTGCAAGCATCAAAACTGATGGCGGAATTTGTCCACAGTGTGGAGGGAAGCTAATAATGCGAAACGGAAAATACGGTTCCTTTATAGGATGTAGTAATTTTCCAAAATGTAGATATACACAAAAATAATAATTTAAAATAAAAGAACCAGATATGAAAAAAACATACCTGGTTTTATTATGCAAAAAAATTAAGATCATGCTATACTAGTATTGTCACAGGTAATACGAACGTATAGCAAATAAGGAGGTATAAAATGGCTGTACGATAATTACCAAAAGAAAAAGCTACCAAAGATGGTAGACGTTGGTGTTTCTATGGCAGAATAAAAGTAAATGGATTAACTAAACTTTATGTATCTAAAAACTACATGACTAAAGCTGAGGCAATTAAAGCTGAAAGAGATTTTTTAGTTGGACTTACCAAAAAATTTTAATCGGTTCCGCTCTCGTCAGGGGGATTTGTTGTGTATTAATTTTCTAACATATTTTGCATTGTTTTTGTTTTATCATTTGCCAAATTTATCGCAAAATACCCTATTTTACCTGTCTTGTTCTATGTCAATGTTCCCAATATGTTCACGAGAGATTTGCCAAAACACCAATTCGTTTACAAAAATTATTATAATAAAAAGAATCTTTATTTGACTCCAAATTATTTTTATATAATTATCCATTCACCATTTCGTTTTCCATTTTTTTCTAGCAATAAGTCCTTTTCCTTGCATTTCATTCATTCTTATTAACTGTTCTTAGTGACCTATTAATCATATTAGCAATTTCTTCTTGTTTAATCATTGGATTACTTTTAATAATATTTATACTTGCTCGCACTTTGAAAATACATCATCTAAAAATTAAAAAGAACTTAGATTTTACTATCTACTCTTTCTATTTTAAAATCTTATTGATTAAATTATATTCCTTTTTTGAAGATTTTTCTCCACACTTATTCTACACTAACATAATCACTTTCTTCCACCTACTTGTCAAGCCTACATTTGTTAACATATAATCAAATTAAAATTTTTAGATATAAAAATGCCTAAGTTTATAACCTAGACATATCTTATATTTTATACACTTACTTCGCACCACATTTTTTTATTTCTTAAATCATTTATTATCGCATTTATTTCATTACTTGTTTTTGCAAAGTAAGTTTTTCCATTACAATCTGCTACATAAAATAAATAGTCTGTGTGTGTGTATTCAATTGCTCCTATTAATGAATCTAATCCCGGATTACTTATAGCACCTACTGGAAGTCCTAATTTATTTACACATCTTGTATTATATGGATTAGAACAATTATTAAATTGTTCAATAGTTAATCCACCTTTTTTAAAATCATCTATTTTATATGCATAGTATGCGGTCATATCACTACCCAGTGATATATTTTTTTTGATTCTATTTACTGATACTCCTACTACACCTTTTCTATCACTTCCTGGAAGTGACTCAACTTCTGCAATACTTGCTAAAATAACTAATTCATTTATCGAAAATTCACTTTTTTCTATTTCTTTTTTATATGGACCAATTTTATTTCCAAATTCGTTTAGCATTGTTTTAATTATTGTTTTAACACTTACATCTTTATCTGTAAATTCATATGTGTCTGGAAATAAATACCCTTCTAGTGGATAATATATATTTTCATTTAATATACTATCATCTAAAAACCAGTATGCATCTATCATTTCTTTTGCAAACTCTCTACTTTCAAATATCTTAATAATATCTTCATATTTATTATTTGTATTATTTTCTATTTCTTTTGCTATTTTTCTTGCATTTAATCCTTCTTTAAAAGTTATTCTTAAGTTATATTTATTTGTAACTTTCCCGTTTGATATATTTTTTATTATCTTAATACTACTATCACTAGTATTAAGTTCATATATTCCAGCCTGCATATTATATCTACTTAGTTTTATATATATTTTTGAAAACAATTCACTTCTTATAACATTATTTTCTTTAAGTAGTTTTAATATGGAATCCACACTCATTCCACTTTCTATATTTACTTCTACTACTTTATTATTTTTCTTATTATCAACGCTTTTTAAGTTAAAATAAAAAATTCCTACTATTATATTTATAACAATAAGTAATAATATTACTACTGCCATTATTACTCTAATTTTATTTATTTTTACCTTCTTCAATACTACCACCTAGTTAAGTATATCATAAAATATAAATAAAAAATAGATGCATTTAACATCTATTTAAACCTCTTGTATAACTGTTATAATCATTGGTTTACATTCTGTTTCATAATATAAGTATTTTCCTACTTCATCTCTTATTGAATTTTTAATTTTATTAAATTCTACATAATTATTATTAGTATTTTCAATGATTTTTTCTTTAGAAATTCTTTCTATTTCTTTTATCATATCTCCACTATCTTTAACATATACAAACCCACGTGTTAATATAGCTGGTCCAGCTAAAATTTCTTTAGACTTTTTATCAAGTGTTGCACATACTATAACAATACCATTATCACTTAACATTTCTCTATCTTTAAGTACTAGTTCTCCAATATCCTCACTAGCTGTACCATCTATCATAATATCATTTACTTCTATATGTTCATTACTTTCTTTTAATACTCCATTATCAAACTCTACTACATCTCCATTTTGCTTTAGTAATATATTTTCTTTAGGTATCCCTATTAAACTTGCTATATTTGCATTTGCAACTTGGAAGCGATATTCACCCATTACAGGGAAATAATATTTTGGATTAATTAAATCAAGCATAAGCATCAAATCTTCACTAGAAGCATGATATGTAATATTATTTTTTGATAAAGTAACTACTTCTGCTCCACATCTTGCTATACTATCACATATTCTTACAGCAGCTTTTTCAGTAGCGTCTGTTATTGAATCTAGGAAAAATACTGTATCTGTAGGTTTAATTCCTATATATTTATCATACCCATTTAATATTTTATCTAAATTAACAAAAGGTCTTTCATTGTCTGATGAAGTTAATATTAATACATCTTTATCTTCGATGTTAGATAAATCTCCTATTTTATCTCTATTAATATGTAAATAATTATTATCAAGTAAATATTTAATAGTTCCTTGTAAGTTTTTACCCATTATTACTATTTTTCTATGAGTCTTACTTATTTCATCAAATAATTCTTGAATTCTACAAATATTGTTTGAATATATATTAAATATTATTCTATCTTCTTTTCTTGTTAATGTTTCTCTAATTAAACTAGCAATACGATGATTTGGGCTTGTATATCCTTTTTTCTCAGCATACAATGATTCACTCATTAAACAAAGTACTCCTTGTTTTCCAACATATGCTAGTTTACCAATATCTGTTTTAAAAGATCCTCTCATAGTTGGATCAAATACAAAGTTACCAGTGTATACAATTGCCCCATCTTTTGTATTTATTACATATCCTACATTATCTGGAAGAGAATGTGTTAAATTAATTGGAAAAACTGATACTTCTCCAAAATTAATTTTCTTGTGTGCAGAAATTTCTATTAAATTATTTGCAACAACATTATGTTCTTGTAATAATCTTTTTATTGATTCTGCTGTAAATTTAGTTGCAAATATTTTAATATTAGGTAGTTCACTAACAATATCTCTAAGTGCTCCTATTTGTTCACTATGGGCATGTGTTATAAATATACCTTTTACTCTTTTAATATTATTTTTTATATAAGAATAATCAGGAATTATATAATCAACCCCTAAAAACTTTTCATCAGCATATTTTGATCCTGCATCAAATACAAATATGCTTTCATCTATTTCAACCACGTACATATTTTTTGAGTTTTCATTAAGTCCACCCAAACTAAAAATTTTTATTTTACTCACCTTTAAAACTCCTTTCTTAAATTTCAAAAGACAATGCGTAAAAATTATAACAAAAAATGCATAAAAATGCAAATTATATATTTTATTTAGATACCATATTCATAATACTACTTACTATCATACTAGAAAAAGTATTTTTAGTTTTATATCTTACAAAGCCTGTAATCAGTCCAAATAAAAGGCCTATAACTAGTTTAAATATAATAAGTCCAAAACTAAATACTTTAAGTAAAATTGCTGAATCAATATAAAATACACTATAA
>ERZ773147.1968-NODE-1968-length-19444-cov-4.248956_pt1 | contig 19444 bp, 21 predicted proteins | sample MGYA00580851_ERZ773147 | MGnify/ENA primary metagenome ERZ773147 (study PRJEB29015, sample SAMEA2737818) | human gut metagenome | biome: human gut; feature: human-associated habitat; material: faeces | place: China | collected 2012 ... | reverse complement strand
CCCAATGAGCTGAAGCTGAAGTATCTGGCCGACAAGGACTTTGCCGATCTCAAGGGCGATGCCCTGCAGCAGGCCATTTCCGAGAAGATCCGTCAGAAGGATGCCAAGGTCTCCCTGGTGGGCAACATGATCTCCGAGGGTACTACCCCCCGCAACCTTACCGATCTCATCGGTTCCCTGTGTGACCTGACCTCCGGCAGCGGCGACAAGGGCACCCCCATCGTCTATATCCAGGGCTATTTCGACAACTATACCACCGACTAAGCCCTCTCCCATAGTCCATTTCCTTTTCTCTCTCTTTTTTCCTTTCCCGGCCGCGCAGGTATCTTGCCTGCGCGGCCACCCTTTTCTCACGCTGTGCTTGCCCTTTTCCCAGCCATACGGTATAATGGCCGCAGAGCGGCCATTATACTTTTATTTTATGCCATTTTTCGGTTCCCGGCTCCGCCGGGAACCGAAAAATATGGCGGCATTTTACCGGAAAAAAATCAGGAGGTACAGGGATGGATCTGTGCAACCGAAACGACATACAGGCGCTGCTCCTGCGCCACGGATTCCGCTTCAGCAAGGGCATGGGACAGAATTTTCTCATTGAGAGCTGGGTACCCCGGGACACGGCGGATGCCTGCGGCGCGGATGAACGCACCGGCGTGCTGGAGATAGGCCCCGGCATCGGCCCGCTGACGGCACAGCTGGTGCGCCGTGCGGGTAAGGTGGTTTCGGTGGAGCTGGATGAGCGGCTCTATCCCGTGCTGCGGGAGACCATGGCGAATGCCGAAAACTTCACCCTCATCGAGGGCGACACCATGAAGCTGGACTTCCCCCAGGTGATCCGGGAGCATTTCGCCGGACTGCGGCCCATCCTGTGCGCCAACCTGCCCTATAACATCACCACCCCCATACTGACCAAATGTGTGGAGAGCCGCTGCTTCGACAGTCTCACCGTCCTGATCCAGAAGGAGGTGGCGAAGCGCATCTGTGCCCGGGCCGGGACGGCGGAGTACGGTGCGTTTACCGTGCTGATGCAGTACTACACCGCGCCGGAGCTTCTGTTCACCGTGCCGCCCGCCTGCTTTCTGCCGGCCCCCAAGGTCACCTCCGCCGTGATCCACTGCCCCGTGCGGAAATCTCCGCCGGTGGAGGTGGTGTCCGAGGCCGCCCTGTGGCGGACGGTGAAGGCCGCCTTTGCCCTGCGGCGCAAAACGCTGGTGAATTCCCTTCAGACCGGCTATCAGCTGCCCAAGGAGCAGCTGGCGGAGATCGTCACCGTCTGCGGCTTACCCGCCGCTGTCCGGGGCGAACGGCTGACGCTTCAGGACTTCGCTGCCCTGACCAACGCACTGGCCGCGGCGGAGCAGGCAAAATAAGCCATTGTTTACAAAACCTTCACCCAATATTAACGGAAATTATGGTATACTGGAAGCCAGATTTTACAAGGAAATGAGTGACGACTTCTGGAACTGAACCGAAAGACCATCCGCAATATCCTGCTGATCGCCTGCGGCGTTACGCTGGTGTGGTGGCTGGTGAACCATTTTGACCTGCTGCTGAATATTCTGGACACCATTCTGGGTATCCTGTCCCCCATCCTCATCGGACTGATCCTGGCCTTTGTGCTGAATCTGCTGCTGGTACCGCTGGAGCGGCTGTGGAACAAACTGTTTTTGAAGGAAAACAGCAAGGCCATCGTAAAAAAGCTGCGGCGGCCCATCTGCCTGCTGATGAGTTTTCTCATTGTGCTGGGCATCATCTTCGCCGTGTGCTTCGTGGTGATCCCCCGTCTGGGCAGCACCGTGGTGGACATGGTGAACACCATCACCGCCTATGTCAAGACGCTGGACGTGCGGTATGACGACCTGCGCGTCTCGCTGGAGCAGTACGCCATCACCCTGCCGGAGATTGACCTGGGCAAGAATGACCTGCTGACCAAGATCACCGATCTGGTGGCCAAGGGCGGCTCGGCCCTGCTGAACACCACCATCAGCGTCACCACATCGGTGCTGTCGGCGGTGGTGAACCTGCTGATGGGCGTGGTGTTCTCCATCTACATACTGGCCCAGAAGGAGACGCTGGCCCGTCAACTGAAAAAGCTGCTGTACCTGACATTTCCGGAGCAAAAGGTCACGCCGTTTCTGGCGTTTCTGAGCCGGGTCAGCCGCACGTTTTCTCAGTTCATCACCGGCCAGACCATCGAGGCTGTCATTCTTGGCACGCTGGTGCTGCTGGGCATGCTGATCCTCCGCCTGCCCTACGCCCCGGTCATCGCCGTGCTGGTGGGCGTCACCGCCCTGATCCCCATTCTCGGCTCGTGGATCGGGGCCATTGTGGGCGCGCTGCTGATCCTGCCAGTATCCTTCATGAAGGCCATCTGGTTTGTGGTGTTCCTGATCGTCCTGCAGCAGATCGAGGGCAACCTGATCTATCCCCATGTGGTGGGCAAATCCGTTGGCCTGCCGGGTATCTGGGTATTCTTTGCCGTCATCGTGGGCAGCGGTCTGGGCGGCATCGCCGGTATGCTGCTGGGCGTGCCTGTCTGCGCCGTGATCTATGACGAGGTGCGCCGCACCATGCGCAAAAAGGAAGCGGCAATGAGCGGCAAAATTCTGTGATATTTCATTGGGAGTATTTCTGATGTCTTCCGGATAACTACCGCGCCAAAGCCTCCCCTTTGTAAGGGGAGGTGGCAACGCGAAGCGTTGACGGAGGGGTTGTCGGTGCGTTAAGAAAACATGCCGGTGGCATGTTTTCAGCATCCGATCTCGGCGGCTATATCCTGTTGCGGTGCCCAAAAATTTGCTGCGGAATTAAAGCCGCCAAAATTTTGACCGCTGCCACTCGCTCACCTCGCTTTTTCTGCCACTGGCAGCGCTCGGATCGCTCCCCGCCGTAGCATCCATCTGGACTTACGCAGTACCATCTTAACCGTCAATCCCCCAGTCACCTTCGGTGACAGCCCCCTTTACAGAAGGGGGCCTTTTGTTGCATCTTTACGACTCTGCAAGGCAGCATCAGAAAAGCCGCCCCGATGGGCGGCTTTTCTGATTCGGTGGGGAAAACTTGACAAATTATGCCGAAACTGGTATACTTTGTGGCGTATTTTTCCATTTTGGCCCCATTCACGGTTTATCACGGCGGCCAAATGGATATCATCGAGGTATTATGAAAGAACGATTGCAACAACTTTGGCCCAACATCAAGTTCGCCTGGCGCTGCATGGGAGACAATCTCCGCATCTTTGGCGAGATGGATGAAGTGCGGGCCTTGAAGCGTGCTTTCCGGGTGTTCTGGTGGCGTCTGGGCGACGTATTTGCCCTGATTGGCCGCCTGCTGTGGGCATGGTTCCTGAACACCCGTATGGTGCGCTCCGCCAAAGCGTGGTGGAAGCGGACGAAAAAGGCTGTCTGGGAGCTGCCGCAGTATCAGTTTCTGCGCCGCTTCTCCAGCAAGCTGAAGGCCAATGTCTGGCTGCGCTGGCTGGTATTCGGCGGCTTCGCCATTCTGATCTCCCTGCCGTGGTGCCTGTCAGACACCACGGCCAAGACCTACACCTACCTGGTGGTCACTGACGAGGTCACCGAGGTGGTGGACGGCTATCCCGATTTCACCTATGAGAGCGATACCCTTCGCGTGCTGGAAAACACCGGCGGCGACGCCCAGATCATCCTGTCCGCCGGACAGACAGTGCTGATCCGTCACGGCGATGAGCTGCTGACGGTGGAGTCCTATCACGAAACGGTGCAGAACCTGCTGGAGCGCTATGACATCCGTGTGGGCAAGGATGAGATGATCGGCGTCAACAACACCGGTCTCAAGACTTTGATCCACATCGGTGACGAGCTGCGCTGCCGCCGCCGTGAGACCACGGTGGACACCTATAAGACCAAAGTGCTGTATGACTACCTGCTGCCCTACGGCGAGCATGTGATATTGCAGGAAGGCACCCCCGGCGCCACCACCGACACCTATGACGACGTGTACCGCAACGGTGAATTGGTCAACACCGTGCTGGTGGACCGCAGCGACAGCACCGCCCGGGCTCAGATCATCGTCTATGGCCGCCTGGTGAAGGAAGTGGAGCAGGATGACCGCATCGAACGCGACGTTCCCTACGGCAGCGGACGCTCCGGCGGCTATCTGGTGTTCCAGTCCGGTTACAGCATGACCTATTATGACAAGCTGACCTGCAACTCCACCGCCTATTACAGCGGCGGCGAGAAGGGCGCGGCATGGACCACCGCCACCGGTCATTCGGTGGGGCTTGGCATCGTCGCCGCCGACCCCAAGACCTTCCCCTACCACTCCCGGATGTTCATCCAGTCCTACGGCATGGGGCAGGTGGAGGACACCGGCGGCATGAAGGGCAACGTGATCGACGTGTGGTTCCCCTCTTACGCGGACTGTGTAACCTGGGGCCGCCGCAACGTGACCGTATGGCTGCTGGACTGAAAGTGTGATAAAAAGAGTGCGTTCCCAAAGGAACGCACTCTTTTTATCACTTGTCCGCCGACACATCCCACACCGCTGTCTCCGGCAGCAACTCCGCCAGCCGTTCCGGCGCGGCGGCAAGCTGCGCCTTCTGCTGATGGGTCAGGTGCTTCTTGATGGCGTATTCCACCCTTGCCGCCGTGGACTTGCCGCCGCAGCGCCACACCGCCGCGATGGCCTCCGGCGGATAAGAACGGGTAAACTTCGCGCCCTTGCCCGACAGATGCAGCGCAAACCGCTTGGCTACATCCGCCGCAAGACCTGTGTAATACACGCCGCCCCGGCATCGGAGCATATATACAAAATACATCCGCTATCTCCCCTTTTCGCCCTATTTTACCGGAATTTCCTTGCAATTACAACCGCTGTGTGGTAAAATTTTTGGTTGAAATCTGTGCAATAAGGAGCCTTTTATGGGACTTTTTGATTACTATCTGCGGTATATGACTGAACTGCTGGAGGGCAGCCGTCCCGCACCGGAGGGCATCACCCTGACGGCGGAGGACGATGAGGGCCGCACCCGCCAGATCACGGAGCAGCTGGCCGCCATGGGCGCGGCAGACTTCGTCCGGGCCTGCGCCGCACAGGACGGCGAGACGCTGCCGGAGGAGCTGTTCAGCGGCGACAGCGGCATGGCAGGCTTTGAGGCGTTTCTGAAAAGCACCAGGAAGGAGGAAGCCCCTCAGCCGGAAGTCCCTGCCGAGCCTGACCCCGACGCAGGCAAGCACGCCTTTGAGGTGTTTCTGGACTGCGTTGCTATGGACGACGGACTGGTGCAGTATCTCATCGATGTGCTGAAGCGCCGGGACTGGAAGGAATTCTACAAGCTGAGCCAGATCACCACCCGTATGGATCTCGACCCGGAGGAATTTCTCTACTGGCTGGGCCACCGGGAGGACTATGCCGACGACGAGGAGCGCTCCTGTGCCGTCATCATGGACAGCTGCCTGGAGCGGCTGATGAACGAGGGGAAGCTGGAGCTGGCGGCGGCGCTGCTCAGCGGCGACCAAACCACCTTTGACCGCTTCCGCTGCGACGCGCCGGAGCTGGTGCACCTGCCCCAGGCCACCTACGAGTGGTTCAGCCGCCACTATCTGGATCGGGACTACCCCATCCGGGTGCTGATGAAATGGAACGGCGTCACCTTTCCGGAAGAGCGCCAGTAAGGAGAGAGCATATGACCACCAATGAACTGTACGCCCAGATGGGCGTTTCCCAGCGGGTGCTGGATTTCGGCGCGGCGGTTCTGGCGGAGATCGCGCCCCAGTTCGCCCATATCGACGCTGTGGCCGAGCACAATCAGGCCAAGGTGATACAGGCCATGCAAGAGAACCGTCTGGCCGCCATGCACTTCAACCCCTCCACCGGCTACGGCTACGACGACGACGGCCGGGACAATCTGGAGCGCATTTATGCCCGCATCTTCGGTACCGAGGCGGCGCTGGTGCGGCCTCAGATCACCTGCGGCACCCATGCGCTGGCGCTGGCGCTGGCGGCCAACCTGCTGCCGGGTGACGAGCTGCTGTCTCCGGTGGGCGCGCCCTACGACACGCTGGCGGGCGTCATCGGCACGCGGCCAACCCCCGGCTCGCTGGCGGAGTACGGCGTCAGCTACCGGCAGGTGGAGCTGCTGGAGGGCGGCGCTTTCGACTATGACGGCATCCGCGCCGCCATCAACGAGAAAACCAAGCTCATCACCATCCAGCGCTCCAAGGGCTACGCCACCCGCCCCAGCTACTCCGTGGCCCAGATCGGTGAGCTGATCGCCTTCTGCAAGCAGTGCAAGCCGGACGTGATCTGCATGGTGGACAACTGCTACGGCGAGTTTGTGGAGACCGACGAGCCTACCAATGTGGGTGCGGACATGGCCGTGGGCAGTCTCATCAAGAATCTGGGCGGCGGACTGGCTCCCACCGGCGGCTACATCTGCGGCCGTCAGGAGCTGATCGACCGCTGCGCCTATCGTCTCACCGCGCCCGGCCTGGGCCGCGAGGTAGGCGCGAATCTGGGCGTGCTGCCCGCCTTCTATCAGGGGCTGTTTCTGGCCCCTACGGTGGTGTCCTCCGCCGTGAAGGGCGCGGTGTTCGCCGCCGCCTGCTATGAAAAGCTGGGGTTCCGTGTGGTGCCCTCCTCCCACGAGGCCCGCCGGGACATCATTCAGGCGGTGGAGCTGAAGAGCCGCGCGGGCATGGTGGCCTTCTGCAAGGGCATCCAGGCCGCCGCGCCGGTGGACAGCTACGTCACGCCGGAGCCGTGGGCCATGCCGGGCTATGACGATGAGGTCATCATGGCGGCGGGCGCATTCATTCAGGGCGCGTCCATTGAGCTTTCCGCCGACGGCCCCATCCGCGAGCCCTACGCCGTGTATTTTCAGGGCGGCCTGACCTGGTATCACGCCAAGCTGGGCATTCTCATGAGCCTGCAAAACATGCTGGACGCGGGACTGATCGAACTATAAGCAAAAAGAGAGACTGGCAAAGCCAGTCTCTTTTTGCTTATTCCGCTTCGCCGGTCACGATGCCGTACATGGTCACCAGCAGCTCCTCCGTGACGTTCTCCGTCATGCCCAGCGTGTAGCTGACGCCGTCGGTATGCCACAGGGCCATGCCCTGCCCCTCGTCGGTGAAGTAGCAGGTATAGGGTACATCCTCGGAATCGTTGGTGGTCTTTGTCCACTCATAGTACATGCCGGAGATGTCCTGCACCGTCTGGGTCTTCTGGCCCCGGTAGGTGTAGGTCTGCCCCTGATAGACGAAGCTCACCTGCGCCAGCGGCGAATCGCCGTCGATGTAGCTGTACGTCACATCCACCGCCGTGATGGGCACATTCAGGGTGATGCCGGTCGTCTCCGCCACCTCTTCAGCGGTGGACTCATGCACCGGGTTAGGGATCTGGCTGACGTCGCCGCTCTCCTGAGGCTTTTTCACCGTGCAGGCGGCCAGCGCCAGCACGCAGCAGGCGGCCAAGGCACATACAAGCAGTTTTTTCATAGTGATAACTTCCTTTCTCTGGAATGACACTCCTTAGACGTATCTCTCCCGCAAAAGGTTCCCGCTGAGGGAAGATTTCTCAACACACCGATTTACAGCAGCTCCGACAGGCGGTGGGGCTGTTCCTGGCCTGCCAGCACGCGGCACGCGCCAGCCGCCAGCGCCTCCATCTCAAACTCGCCGGCCATGACCTCCACCGGCGCGATGAAGGACAGCTTCTTCGTCAGATAGTCCACCACATATTTCGAGTGGGCGATGCCGCCGGTGAGGATGATGCGGTCGATCTGTCCGTCGGCTGCCGCCGCCAGCGCGCCAAGGGACTTGGCCGCGCCGTACAGCATGGCGTCGTACACCAGCTTGGCCTTCTCATCGCCTGCGTCGATGCGCTGCTCCACCTCGCGGGCGTCGCTGGTGCCCAGATGGGCCTTCAGGCCGCCCGCGCCACGGACGAACTTCATCAGCTCCTTCTCCGTGTATTCGCCGGAGAAGCACAGATGGATCAGGCTCTGGCAGTCCTCGCCGCCGCTGCGCTCCGGAGCGAACATGATCTCGTCGTCACGGACGCCGTCCACCATCTTACCGCCGATGAACAGCCGTGCCGAAGCGCCGCCGCCCAGATGCAGCACGATGAAGCGGCACTCCTCCAGCGGCTTATGCATGACCTCCTTGGCGCAGCGGATGGCCATGGCCCGGCAGTTCAGAGCATGGCCCAGCATCCGGCGCTGCAGCATGGGCATGCCGGTGATACGGGTCACGGGGGTCATTTCGTCCACCGCCACGGGATCGTACACATAGGCGGGGATGCCCTGCTTTTCGGCGATGTGCAGGGCGATGACCGCGCCCAGATTGGAGGCGTGAGCCGCCTCCTTCACGCCGTACAGATAGTCACACATCTGCTTGTCCACCACGAAGGCGCCGGAGGGGCAGGGCGGGATCTGGCCGCCCCGGGCGCACACGGCGTTCAGGCTCTCCGGGGCGATATTCTTCTCGTCCAGCATCTTCTCCACCAGAGCGCGGCGGAAGTCCACCTGATCCATGATCTGAGCGAAGGGGGCAAGCTCCTCAGCGCTGTGGCGCAGCGTCTCCTGAAAGACGCACTGCTCGCCGTCAAAGACGCCCATCTTGGTAGAGGTGGAGCCGGGATTGATGACAAGAATACGATAGCTCATTGGCATGCTCTCCTTTTCTGGCTTATTGACCGGTCATGGTCTTCATGACCTGGAATTCCTCCTGATTCAGGGTCTTCATCATGGCCAGACCCTCGTCGATGTCCAGATCGGACACCTGATCGCTGTGGATGACGATGACACGGTTGGTACCGCCCTCGGCCAGCACCCGCACGGCCTCATAGCCCATGCGGGTGGCGATGACGCGGTCCTTGGCGGTGGGGCTGCCGCCCCGCTGGATGTGGCCCAGAATGGTGACGCGAGGGTCGAGACCCAGCTCTGCCTTGATCTGCTCGCCCACCTTCATGGCGCTGACGCAGCCCTCGGCCACCACGATCATGAAGTTGGTCTTGCCCATCAGGCGGGCCTGACGGATCTTCTCGGCCACATGAGCCTCAAAGTCGTATTCCGTCTCCGGCACCAGCACCGCCGTGGCGCCCACGGCAAGGCCCACATACAGCGCCAGATATCCGGCGTGGCGGCCCATGACCTCCACCACGGAGCAGCGCTCGTGGGACTGCATGGTGTCCCGCAGCTTGTCGATGCATTCCACCGCCGTGTTGGCGGCGGTATCGAAGCCGATGGTATAATCGGTACAGACGATATCGTTGTCGATGGTGCCGGGGATGCCCACCACGGAGATGCCCCACTTGCTCAGATCCTGTGCGCCCCGGAAGGTGCCGTCGCCGCCGATGGCCACGATGCCGTCCAGGCCCAGCAGCTTGCAGGTGTTATAGGCCTTCTCCTGCCCCGCCTTGGTGCGGAATTCGTCGCTGCGGGCGGTATACAGGATGGTGCCGCCCCGGTTGATGATGCGGCTGACGCTGGAGCTGTCCATCTGCACGAAGTCGCCGTTGATGAGGCCCTGCCAGCCGCGGCGGATGCCCACCACCTCGATGCCCCGGCTCAGGGCGCTGCGCACCACGGCGCGGATGGCGGCGTTCATGCCCGGCGCGTCGCCGCCGGAGGTCAGGACACCGATGCGTTTTACTGCGTTTTCCATAGTACATACACCTCTGTTATCATGAGTTTATGTTTACCATCGATTTTATTCCATGATATAGTATACCACGGCAGCAGGCCCAAGGCAACCGTTGAAATATGAGACAGCTTGTGCTAAAATGGTGAAAAATCTGCGTCAAAGGGAGAGATGACCATGCATCCCCAGTTTGAGGGCCTTATGCCCCAGTGGTTCAAGCGGGCCAACGTATACACCGGCTCCATCGGTGATTTCCGCTACCGCTTTGCCACGGACAAGAAAGAGAATACGCTGCGCGCGTCGGTATACAGCGTCTATTGCTATGAGGTGGCTGACGACGTGGTGGAGGAGACCTTCCCGTGGGACGAAGAGGGCGTAAAAGCCTTACAACAATGGGTGCAGGCGAAATACGAGGCGTTTGCAAAGGAGCACAGTTGATATGGCACAGCATTTTCCCTGCTACTCGGCGGTTTTCCCGCTGCTGCTGAGAGAGCATAACGGCAAGCGGGAGATCCTGCTGCACCGCCGGTATCACACCGGTTATATGGACGGCAAGTGGGACATTGCCGGTTCCGGCCACGTGGACGAGGACGAGACGGCACGTCAGGCGCTGGCCCGCGAGTGCCGCGAGGAGTTGGGCATCCGCGTCCGGCCGGAGGACGCGGAATTTACCCACGTCTGCCACCGGCTGGGCAAGGAGGGCGACCGCACTTATTATGACCTGTATTTCTTCGTCCATGCCTATGAGGGCACACCCGCCATCATGGAGCCGGACAAGTGCGACGGTCTTAACTGGTTTGCGCTGGACGCGCTGCCGGAGGATATGATCGACTTCCGCCGTCTTCACCTTCATCAGGTACTGAACGGCGAGGTATACGACGAGCTGTTTTAACAAAAAGGAAGGCATCCGAAACGGATGCCTTCCTTTTTGTTATGGGCTCAGTTTTCCCGCAGGGTGCCATCGATGTTGACGGTGACCACCTGCCATGGGATGAATTTTCCGCTGTTTTGCAGGGCCGTTTTGGCGGCGAACTCCAGCCCGCCGCAGCAGGGCACCTCCATCCGCACGATGGTCAGGGAGCGGATATCGTTGCGGCTGATGATCTCCGTCAGCTTCTCCGTGTAGTCCACGCCGTCCAGCTTGGGACAGCCGATGAGACAGACCTTCCCCGCCAGCAGGCGGCTGTGGAAACCGCCGTAGGTGAAGGCGGAGCAGTCCGCCGCCACCAGCAGCGAAGCACCGTCAAAATACGGAGCCTGCACCGGAGCCAGCTTGATCTGCACCGGCCAGTTGGTCAGCTGCCCCTCCTGCTCGCCGGAGACAGGGGCGGGCTTTTTCTGCTGCATCTGCCGCATGGCCGCGCCGGGACAGCCGGTGTGGACAGGGCGCTCCTTGGCGGCCTTGGCCGCCAGCACGGCAGCCTCGTCATAGGCGGGGGCCTCCCGCTCTTCAAAGGTGATGGCGTTGGTATGACAGGCGGGCAGGCAGTCGCCCAGACCGTCACAGTAATGCTCGTGCATCAGCTTCGCCTTGCCGTTCACCAGACTGATAGCGCCCTCGTGACAGGCGTTGACGCAGGCCCCGCAGCCGTCGCACTTCTCCTCGTCGATATGGATGATCTTACGGATCATGGACATGACCTCCTCGTTAGATTCTGATAGCAGTATATCCTGCCTTGCTCCTTTCGTCTGTTGCATTTATCACACATTTGTCATCTCCCCCTGTCTATCTCTGACATCGCTGGACAATTTCGGTTTTTTTGTCGCTAAGCGGCACACAATTCCAGGCAGTTTTGCAGAAAACGACAGGTTTCTGTCACTTTTTCCCAAGGAGAAAAATGTCCGTTCCTGTGGTTTTTTGTTGCAATATACAGAGCCCTATGGTAAAATTAACAATTGGTTAAAACTTTTCTTTTCCCTGTTATAAAGAAGTCAAGCCACCGCCGGATACATCCCTGTCGCCGTACAGACGCATGCATTTGGCGGTTATTTGTAAGGATTGGAGTGGAGCGAGAAACAATGATCATGTGTGTGTTTTTGTTCGCCCTGTGGCTGCTGCTCAACGGCAGAGTCACCGTGGAGATCTGCCTGTTCGGCGTGGTGATCGCCGGTGCGGTGTACGCCTTCTGCGTATACGCGCTGGGGTATCATCCCAGTCACGAGCGGCGGCTTCTGAAGCGGCTGGGCGGCTATGTGGTGTACGTCGCCGTACTGATCTGGGAGATCATCAAGGCCAACCTGGCGGTGATTCGGATCATTCTGGTGCCGCCCCACAAGTACCATCCCGCCATCGTGCGGCTGAAGATTCCCTTTGAGAAGAACATTTCCCGGGTACTGCTGAGCAATTCCATCACCCTGACACCGGGCACCGTCACCATCGAGCAGAGCGGCGACGATTTTCTGGTGCTGTGTCTGGATAAGTCCAACGCCGACAGCATCCCCGACTGGAACCTGACCCGGATGCTGCGGAAAATGGAGGGCGAGGAATGGAACTGATCCAACAATGCTACGACTACCTCTTTTGGGGCGTGCTGGCGGCGCTGGCCTTGTGCGTGATCGCGGTGCTGGTCTATATCCTGAAAGCCCATCTGACGGTGGACCGCATCATCGGCATCAATCTGGTGGGCACGCTGGTGGTCATCATCATCTGCGCCCTGACCTATCTGCTGGGCGAGGATTATCTGGCGGACATCGCCGTGATCTATGTGGTCATGTCCTTCATCGCCGTGATGATGCTGTGCCGCATTTATATCAACCTGTATGACCGCAGGCGAAAGGAGAAAGAACAGCATGATCGGTGAATGGATCCGTTTCGGCCTGTGCGCCGCGTTTATTCTGGCGGGACTGTTCATCATGGTGGTATCCATCATCGGCCTGTTTCGCTTTGACTTCGCTCTGCAGCGCATCCATGCCGCCGCGCTGGGCGACACCCTGAGTCTGCTGCTGTTCACCATCGGCATCCTGATCGCCGTGGGCTTCCATGCCGTGGCGTGGAAGCTAATCCTGGTGCTGGCATTGCAGTGGATGACCTCGCCGCTGAGCAGCCACATGCTCAGCATGTTTGAATACCGCGCCGACGAGAATCTGGGCGAACACTTGGATCTCAGTGACGCGGAGTATCACACCGAAGAAACCAAAGAGGAGGTGGCTGCCAAATGATGACGACCTTTCGCCTGATACTGCTGGTGGGGCTGATCGTATGCGCCGCCGCCACCGCCCTGACCAAAAAGCCCATGCAGGCCGTGATCATCTACATGGCCTATTCCGTCATCATGTCGGTGATCTGGATCATGCTGGAGTCCCCCGACCTGGCCATCACCGAGGCGGCGGTGGGCGCGGGCATCACCAGCCTGCTGCTGTTCCTGACGCTGCGGCGGCTGAACCTCATCGACCGGGATGAAGAGCACCGCAAGCATGAGGAGGAAACCATCCGCCAGCATGCCGCCCTTCACGAGGAGCGGGGAGAGGAGGACGGCCATGCGTGAGAAAAACTTCCTCCGCCGCTGGCTGGACGGTCAGGTGGACTGGTCGGCCATGCTGGAGCAGGAGAAGCCCGCCAGGAAAGAGGCGGCCGCTCCCTATGAGCCGCATTATGACGCTGCCTCTGCCCGCGAAACCGTGGAGCGGGGCCAGATCGCCTATACAGTGCTGGCCATTGTGGCGTGCATCGTCTTTGCCACCTTCATGCTGCTGACGGTGGCCAACCTGCCTGCCTACGGCAGCGACGACGCGCCCACTGTCAATGAGGTGGCGGAGCGCTATGTGGAAAAAGGCACCGAGGAGACCGGCGCGGTGAACACCGTGGCGGGCATGATCCTGGACTACCGTGCTTTCGATACGCTGGGCGAATCCTTCGTGCTGTTCACCGCCATGTGCGCCGTGACCATGCTGATGAACGCGCCCGGCAAGCGCCGCGTCCGCAAGCTGGACTATGAGGTGCTGGATTACTATCAGGATCCCATCATCCGCACCGTGTGCAAATTCGTGATCCCCATCATTCTGGTGTTCGGCGTGTATATCCTGCTGAACGGCCACCTGTCCCCCGGCGGCGGCTTCTCCGGCGGCGCCATCATGGCCTCGGCGCTGATCATCTACGGCCTGGTGTGGGGCGGCGAGCGGGCCTCCAGGGCCATCCCCGCCAAGGTGCTGAAGATCATCGTGCTGTGCGCCCTGGGCTTCTACGCCTGCTCCAAGACCTACTCCTTCTTCACCGGCGCCAACCATCTGCACTCCATCATCTCTCCCGGCGTACCGGGCCGCATCCTGTCCGCCGGTCTGATCCTGCCGCTGAACGTGGCGGTTGGCTTCGTGGTGTGCTGCACCATGTATAGCTTTTACATGTATTTCCAAAGGGGGGAGCTGTAATGAACAACATGTTTACCCACCTGTCGGAAAATTACGAGGCCTGCGTGGCGGTGATCCTGTTCGCCATCGGCATGTGCATGCTGCTGTTTGACCAGAACCTGCTAAAAAAGGTCATTGGTCTGGACATCATGGACAGCGGCACCTTCCTGCTGCTGGCCGACCGGGGCTATATCACCGGCCGCACCGTCCCCATCGTCACGGACGGCGTCACCGACATGGCCAACTACATCAACCCCATCCCCGCCGGTCTTGTGCTGACGGGCATCGTGGTGTCGGTCAGCGTGTCGGCCCTGATGCTGAGCCTGACCATCCGCATTTATAAAAAGTACCATACGCTGGACATTGACGCGCTGTACCTGATGATGTCCGACCGGCGGAAGGGAGGGCGCATATGAGCTTTGTCCAGAACTTTCCCTTCTTCTCCATCATCCTGTGCCTGCTGTGCGCCGTCACCACCTTTGTGGCAGGCGACAAGTGGGGCCGCCGGCTGACCATCGGCCTTTTGTGCGTGTCCACCGTGCTGCAGAGCTGCGTGCTGTGGTTCTGCGCCAGCAACAACACCAGCTATTCCTACATGATGGGCCACTTCCCCGCGCCCTGGGGCAACGAGATCGCCGTTGGCGTGATCGAGCCTCTGATGGCGCTGTTGTTCTCGGTGGTGATGCTGCTGAGCGTGCTGGGCGGCATGGACCGCATCCTGAAGGACATTCCCGACAAGCGCCGCCACCTCTACTGGAGCATGGTGGATCTGACGCTGGTATCCCTGCTGGCTCTGTCCTACACCAACGATATCTTCACCGGCTATGTGTTCATCGAGATCTGCACCATCGCCTCCTGCGCGCTGCTGTCCGCCAAGTCCACCGGCCGCGCCCTGATCGCGTCGGCCCGGTACATGGTGTTCGCGCTGGTGGGCTCCGGCCTGTTCCTCATCGGCGTGATCTATACCTACTCCATCACCGGCCATCTGCTGTTCCCCCAGTTGCACGACACCATCGCCGCGCTGTGGGCCGAGGGAACGTATCAGTTCTCCATGACGGTGGCCATCGGCCTGATGACGGCGGGTCTTGCCATCAAGTCCGGTCTGTTCCCCTTCCACTTCTGGATGCCGGATACCTACGGACGGGCCACCCCCGCCTCCTCCGGTATCCTGTCCGGCGTGGTGTCCAAGGCGTATATCCTGCTGCTCATCAAGATCATCTACCGTGCCGTGGGCATCGAGGTCTTTGCCGGGAGCGGCATCCAGTCGGTGCTGCTGCTCTTCGGCATCGCCGGTATGATCGTGGGCTCCGTGTCCGCCATCCGTTCCAAGCGGCTGACTACCATGGTGGCCTACTCCTCCGCCACCCAGATCGGCTATATCTACATGGGGCTGGGCATGGGGACGCAGGCGGCACTGCTGGCGGCGTTCCTGCACATCTTCTCTCACGCGCTGACCAAGCCTATGCTGTTCCTGTCCGCCTCCGGACTGCGTGACGTTTCCGGCGGCCACAACGACTTCCCCAGCCTGCAGGGCGCAGGCCACCGCAACGTGGCGGCAGGTGCGCTGTTTACCGCCGGTGCCCTCAGCATGGTGGGCGTGCCGCTGTTCATCGGCTTTATCCCCAAGCTGCAATTCGCCCAGGCCGCCTTCTCCCTGACGTGGCAGAAGTGGCCCGTGCTGCTGGCGCTGGCCATCTCCACGCTGCTGAACGTGCTGTACTTCCTGTACACTGCCATGGTGCTGTGGCTGCCCCAGAAGGACGGCTCCGCCGCCGTGGCCCAGAAGGTCAACTGGGGCAAGGCCGTGCCTGCCGCGGTGCTGCTGGCCATCGGCCTGATCATCGGTATCCATTCCGCGCCGCTGACGGCGCTGCTGCAGCAGGGCTTCGGTCTGTTCTGCCACTATTAAGGAAAGGAGTGGAATGTATCATATGCTGTATCTGATCCTTCTGCTGCCCTTCCTGCTGGGGATCGCCTGCGCCTTCTGCAAGGAGGAGAACGCACGGCGGCTGACCCCCATTCTGGCAGCGGCCCAGACTATGCTGACGGCGCTGGTGATCTACGCCGCCGTGTCCGGCCGCGACTGGGCCACCAGTGTGGTGTATCTCTCCGAATCGCTGACCTTCTCGCTGAAGATGGACGGCGTGGCGGCGGTGTTCGCCGTGGTGACGGCGGTGTGCTGGCTGCTGACCATCCCCTACGCCGCCGTGTATATGCCTCACAGCGGCGGCGAGCCCCGGTTCTATGTGTTCCTGTTCACCACCGAGGCGGTGCTGCTGGGCACCGCGCTGGCGGCGGATATGGTGACGCTGTACCTGTTCTATGAGCTGACCACCCTGTGCAGCGCACCGCTGGTGCTGCACGAGCTGAAGAAAAAGGCCATCGTGGGCGCGTACAAGTACCTGTTCTACTCGGTGGGCGGCGCGTTTGTGGCGCTGTTTGGCGTGGTGGTGCTGTACTTCCACTGTGAGAGCCTGTCCTTTACGGCGGGCGGCACCATGACCGAGGCCACGCCCCTGACGCTGGCGGCAGTATTCTGCATGATTCTGGGCTTCGGCGCCAAGGCGGGATTGTTTCCCCTGCATAACTGGCTGCCCAGCGCCCATCCGGCGGCTCCGGCTCCGGCTTCGGCGCTCCTCAGCGGCCTGATCGCCAAGGCGGGCGTCATCGCCGTGCTGCGCACCATCTTCTTCACCGCCGGAGCCGGTCTCCTGCGTGGGACCTGGGTGCAGACGGTATGCCTGATTCTTGTCCTCACCTCCATCTTCATGGGCTCCTTCATGGGCTGTCTGGAAAAGGAGCTGAAAAAGCGGCTGGCCTATTCCAGTATCTCCCAGATCTCCTATGTGCTGCTGGGCCTGTTCATCCTGTCTCCCGACGGGTTTACCGGCTCCATGCTGCAATTGTTCTTCCACGCGGCGGCCAAGATCGCCATCTTCCAGTGCGCCGGCTCCATCATCCTGCTGGTCCACAAGACCCGCGTGGACGAGCTGCGGGGCCTTGGCCGCCGGATGCCGGTGACCTTCATCTGCTTTGCGCTGGTATCCCTGTCGCTGGTGGGCATCCCGCCCTTCGGCGGCTTCCACAGCAAGTGGTATCTGGCCACGGCGGCGCTGGAGGCACTGCCCGGTGCGCTGGGCTATCTGGTGCCGGTGACGCTGATCCTGTCGGCGCTGTTCACCGCCGGATATCTGTTCCCGCCGGTGATCTCCGCCTTCTTCCCCGGCCATGATACCGAGGGACTGGACCTGTCCCCCATCCGCGAGCCTGCGGGCATTGTGGTGCCGCTGGTGATCTTCGCGGCCATCTGCGGGCTGATGGGTCTGTTCCCCAACGGCGTGCTCTCGGTGATGCAGTCCATCGCCGGGGCTATCGCGTAAGGGAGGTGCTGACATGAACGGAATTTTGCTTTGTCTGCCGGTGTTCCTGCCCATCGTGGCAGGTCTGGCGGCCTACTTCATCCCCTTCCGCACCGACCGGGCGCGCTGCACCCTGTACGCCGTTATCATCGGCGCCACCACCGTCCTTGCGTGGCTGGCCATCCTGCAATGTGACGGCTCCAGCTTCACCTTCCTGCGGTTCACCGATTCCCTGCACTTCACCCTCCGCATGGACGGCGCGGCCAAGCTGTTTGCAGGACTGTCGGCCTCCCTGTGGCCCTTTACCATGGTGTACGCATGGGATTACATGAAGCATGAGGGCCACAAGCCCATGTTCTGGGCCTTCTTCACGGCATCCTTTGGCGTAACGCTGGGCATCGCCTTCGCCGCCAACATGATGACCATGTACCTGTTCTATGAGCTGCTGACGCTGGCCACCATTCCGCTGGTGATGCACGCCATGACCAAACAGGCCATCCACGCAGGCGTGAAATACGCCGCCTACTCCATCGCGGGCGCGGCGCTGGCCTTTATCGGTATGGTGTTCCTGATCGTCAACGACGCCCAGGAGTTCGTTCCCGGCGGTCATCTGGCGGGCTATACCGGCAATATGACGCTGCTGCTGAGCGTATTCGTGCTGGCCTTTGTAGGCTGCGGCGTCAAGGCCGCCATCTGGCCCATGCACAGCTGGCTCATCAGCGCCGCCGTGGCTCCCACGCCGGTAACGGCGCTGCTGCACGCGGTGGCGGTGGTCAAGGCGGGCGCTTTCGCCTGCATCCGGCTGACCTATTTTACCTTCGGCGTGGACATTCTTTACGGCACATGGGGCCAGTACACCGTCATGGCGCTGGCCATGATCACGCTGGTATTCGGCTCCGCCATGGCGCTGAAGCAGCGCCACTTCAAGCGGCGGCTGGCCTACTCCACCGTGTCCAACCTCAGCTACATTCTGTTTGCCACCGCTATTATGACCGGTGCCGGGGCAGTTGCCGCCTTTATGCACCTGATCGTCCATTCGGTGGTGAAGATCATGGCCTTCTTCTGCGCCGGCAGCGTGCTGCACTACGCCCATCGGGAGTACGTCAGCGAGCTGGAGGGCCTGGGACGGCGCATGCCCCTGACCTTCGCCTGCTTCACCGCGGCCGCCTGCGCCCTGACGGGCATTCCGCCCTTCAACGGCTTTGTCAGCAAGTGGTACATCGGCCTTGCCGCCGTGAGCGAGGGCAGTATGGCCTCTTATCTGGGCTTTATCGCCATCCTCATCTCCGCGCTGCTGACGGCCATCTACATGTTCCAGGTGGTGGTGAAGGCATGGTTCCCCGCCCAGGGAACGGAGCTTCCCACTCCCGAAAGCGCCCATGAGGCGGGGCCGTTCATGATCGTGCCTATGCTGATCCTGGCGGCCCTGTGCCTGCTGATGGGCCTGTTCCCCGAGGTATTGCTTGATGTCATCGGAAAGGCGGTGATCCACCCGTGACAACCTTCGCTCTGTTGGCCGTTGTGCTGCTGCCGGTGCTGTCCGCGCTGGTCATCGCTCTGCTGCCGGATCGCCGCGACGATGGAAAGCGGCTGGGTACGCTGTCCATCGTGTTCACGCTGCTGACGCTGCTGGCCATGGTGTATGTGGCCGCCACCGCCGACGGCTCCACCGTCACCGTGCCGGTGATGCGCCTGAGCTTCTGGGCCGGAGGGTTCCAGAAGCTGTACGGCCTGGTAGTGTGCTTCATGTGGTTCGTCTCAGCCCTGCTGAGCCCTCAGTATTTCCATGGACACCATCATTTGAAGCGGTACTATTTCTTCTTCCTGATCTGCCTGGGCTTCACGGCGGGCGTGTTCCTGTCCGCTGACCTGTACACCACCTTCCTGTTCTTCGAGCTGATGTCCCTCAGCTCCTATGTGTGGGTGGTGCAGGAGGAGACCCCCGACGCCATGGACGCCGGTAAGACCTACCTGACCATTGCGGTGCTGGGCGGTCTGGTGACGCTGATGGGCCTGTTCCTGCTGTATAACGCCACCGGCACGCTGGTGATCGCGGAGCTTCATGATGCTGTGGCCGCCATGGAGCGCAGCCGCCTGTGGGCCGACGCGCTGTGCATCCTG
>ERZ773147.1967-NODE-1967-length-19458-cov-4.435551_pt1 | contig 19458 bp, 16 predicted proteins | sample MGYA00580851_ERZ773147 | MGnify/ENA primary metagenome ERZ773147 (study PRJEB29015, sample SAMEA2737818) | human gut metagenome | biome: human gut; feature: human-associated habitat; material: faeces | place: China | collected 2012 ... | reverse complement strand
TGTGGGCGTCCAGTTCGGCTACCACGCGTTCCATGATGGAGCGCGAGCCCATGATGAGCAGTTCGTCCTCGACGCCGCTGTTGGTACGGTACATCATGCGGCCGGGCATGAATCCTGTCAGGTCGCTGTTCGACGAACGGTTGTACTGTTCGTCGATGAGCACCATGGCGGAGGAGCGGTATACGTCGGGCCGCGAGAGGGCATATACGATACCGATGCCCGCGAATGCGATTGCCGAGAGGGCGAACCAATACCAATTGAATACGATGAAATCGAAAATATCCCGCAGGGTGATGGATTTGTTTTCCTCCTCTTTCCTGCCGTCGATAATGTCTTTGTTATTCTCGGTCATTGCAAAGCCTTGGTTTAGGATTGGGGGTCTGTTATCTGCCGCTTACGCTGGTTATGTAGAAGATGAGCATCGCGATGGAGCTTGCGAGGGAACCGAGCGATACGATGGTCGGGAAGTTCATCTGGAAAGCCGACGTTTCGCGGGCCCTGGCGTTAATGGGGTCCACGTAGACCACATCGTTCTGCTGCAGATAGTAATAGGGCGATTCGAATATCTTTTTCGATTTGATGTTGAGACGGCCTATTTCGCGTACGCCGTCCGTTTCCCTTATCACCACGACGTTTTCCCGGTCGCCGAATTCGGTCATGTCGCCGGCCATGCCCAGCGCTTCGAGGATGGAGACCCTGTCGCCCGTAATCCGGAAGTTGCCGGGTTTTTCCACTTCGCCTATCACGGTGATGTTGAAGTTGAGGAAGTTGATGGTCACGATGGGGTCGGGCATATACTGTGTGAGCATTCCCTTTATCATGTCGGCCACCTCGTTGCGCGTCATGCCGGCTATGTGGAGGGTACCGAGCGTCGGGAAGTCGATGTTGCCTTCCGGGTTCACCGTGTAGCCTTCGAGCTCCTGCCGCGACTGTGCCTGCGGCGTTACCGCCGACATCTGCGCTTTGACGCTGTAAAGGTTGAAGGGAACGGCCAGTTCCGGTTTCGATGACGACACGATGATGGAGAGCAGGTCGCCGGGCTTGATGATATTGGTGTAGGGGTTGAGCTCTTCCATTTCGCCTGCTGCGGCATCCTGGAGATAGGCTATGTTTTTCGCCGAGCCGCAGGACAGCATGACGGCGGCTACCGCGCAGAGGCCCAAGAGTCGTTTAAGCATGTCGTTTCCGTATTCAGGGTGGTTAATTATCATTCAACAGGACACAAATATACGTTATTTTCCCCGACCGGCAAACCCCGGCGGGTTTTTATCGGGTTACAGGCGTGATTTTTGGGGTCCGGTTCTGCTTTCCCTCGGGGCCGTCGGCATCAGAGTTGCAAGTGCCATATTCCGGTGCCCGTCTCGTATTCGGGCCGGGTGTCGAACAGACCGAATATCGCGGAACCCGACCCCGACATGGAGGCGTAGAGGGCTCCTGCATCGTAGAGCGACCGTTTGATTGCGGACAGTTCGGGGTGTTTGCGGAAGAGGGATGTTTCAAAAGCGTTCGGAAGATTGTCCCGCCATGTTGCTATCGGACGGGAGAGGCGTTTCGCCAGCGGTTCTTCCGGAATCCGGGGAGTGATTCCCGCATAGGCTTCCGCAGTCGGGATGCAGATGGCGGGCTTGACGAGCACCATCCAATACCCTTTCAGGTTTATTTCCGCAGGACGCATGACCTCGCCGCGTCCGCTGCACAACTGCGGGGCATCGTGGAGGAAAAATGGGACGTCGCTGCCGAGTTTCAGGGCCAGCGCCTCGAGGCGCCGGATACCGGCTCCGACGGAAAAGAGGGTGTCTAACATGCGCAGCGCCGCCGCTCCGTCCGCCGACCCTCCTCCGAGGCCGGCCCCGGAGGGGACGGCTTTGTGCAGGTGCATCCTGACGTTGCCTATGCCGTAGGTTTCGTGCATGAGCCGCCATGCTTTCATGACGATATTCTCCTGCGGCGGACACCCGGTCCGGAGACCGGATTCGGTCAGTTCCGTCGCTTCCTTCTCCTCCTCCGGAACGATGATTTCCAGGCTGTCGCATAAGTCCCGTACGGGGAACATGACCGTCTCTATGTCGTGGTAGCCGTCCGGACGTTTGCGCAGGACGTCCAGTCCGAGATTTATCTTGCAGTGGGGAAAACTTATCATTTGTGCCGTTCAGATGGTTATGATTGGGCAAAGGTATGTATGAATGGGGTAAATTTCCTAATTTTGCGGACCGTTGGTACCTTTTTAATTCGATATGAAGTTCAGGACAGAGATAGCGTTGTGCCGTTCGGGGTTTACGGTGGACCATGGGCGCCGCGGCTTCCTTGCGGGGTCGTGCTTTTCGGAACATATCTTCGGGCGGCTGGCGGCGGCGAAGTTTCCCGTCGCGGCCAATCCGACCGGCATCCTCTTCAATCCGGCTTCCATCGCCGGCATGATTCGCCGTCTGGCCGAAGGCAGGCCCTACGAGGTCGGGGAGCTCTCCTGTGGAGGCGGATTGTGGTTCAGCTACGACCATCACGGTTCCTTTGCGCGTGCGTCGGCCAAGGAAGCGTTGGAGGCGATGAATGCGTCGCTGACGGCCGGGGCCGGAGCATTGGCCGCTGCCGATTATGTCGTCCTGACTTTCGGTACCGCGTGGGTCTACCGTCTGGCCGATAGCGGCCGGATAGCGGCCAACTGCCACAAACAGCCTTCGGGCTGTTTCCGCCGCGAACGGCTCTCTGTTGCGGAGATTGTGCGGGAGTACGGCGAGCTGCTGTCCGGGCCCCTGGCCGGAAAGCAGGTGCTGCTGACCGTAAGTCCCGTGCGGCATGTGAAGGATGGCCTTGAAGGCAATTCGCTCAGCAAGGCGATACTCCGCACGGCGGCCGCTTCGCTGGCCGAAGGGTTTCGCGACGTCTATTATTTCCCCTCCTTCGAGATAATGAATGATGACCTGCGGGATTACCGCTTCTATGAGGAGGATATGGTTCATCCCTCCGCGCAGGCGGTGGACTATATCTGGGGCAAGTTCACCGAGTTCGCCATGGACCCCGATACGCGTGCCCTGCTGCCGCGGCTGGGGAAGCTCGATGCCGCGCTGCACCATCGGGTGCTGCATGCGGGCAGTGCTGCGGTGGAGGTCTTCAGGGAGTGTTCCCTGAAACTGGTGGATGAGCTTCAGGAGGCGCTTCCGGGGGTGGATTTCAGTGCGGAGCGCGCCTATTTTACCGCAGGGCTCTGAGGCGGGCGTGCTGTGGTCTGCCGGGGCACCCGCAGCAAGGACGGACCTGCGGCGACAGGGAGCCCGTTTCCGGAAGGACGTCATGAAGGGACAGTAAAAATATGCCGATTTGTATTATCTTTGTCCGTCCTAAATTTATCCGTTGAGAGATGATGGTATGCAGACTGGTCCCTTTGCTGGTAGGGGGAGTATTCGCTTTTCAGACCGCCGCCGCACAGCAGGCTCCGCGGCCGGAGCGGCCGGCACTGGTGGTCAATATGGTAGTCGGGGGGCTGCCCTATGATTTCGTCACCCGTTACGGCCATAACCTTTCCGAGGGCGGGTTCCGCCGTCTGGCCGAAAGCGGGGTCTCCTTTACCTCGGCCCGTTACGATTATATGCCCACCGACCGGGCTTCGTCGCTTGCCACGATAACTACCGGCACCTATCCGTCCGTACACGGGGTGGTCGGCGAGCGGTGGTGCGACGTGCTGACGGGCGAGGAGGTGGAACTTATCGCCGATTCCGAAGCGGCGGGTTTCGACTGCGAATACGGGCAGGGATGTTATTCCAACGTGAATCTCATTGCCCCCACGCTGGGCGACCGGCTGCGGGCCGAGAGTCCGGCGAGCAAAGTGGTCAGCATTGCGGCCGACCCCGTTTCGGCTATCGTCATGGCGGGGCTGGGCACCGAGGCCTATTGGGTGAATACCGCCACGGCGGGATGGACCTCTTCTAGCCGTTACATGCTTTACCTGCCCGGATGGGTGGAGCGTTTCAACGACCAGTATAGGGGCAACAGCTATCTGGCCGACTGGTTCTGGACGCTGCATCTGGGGCCGGAACGCTATGTGAACAGGCGGTACGGCCGTATCGACCTGCCGGAGGATGCGCGTTTCCGGGAACTGGCCCCAATCGGCGGTCTGCCGTGCACAGCCGGTGGAGGACGGTACGTTCCGGTATTCGCCACGCCGCTGGCGAGCGACCTGGTGGCCGATTTCGCCATGCAGGCCGTCGTGCGCGAGGAGCTGGGGCAGGATGAAGCTCCGGATATCTTGAACATCTGTTTCGATGCGCCGCGCGACATCATCGCCCATTACGGCCCCGAATCGGTCGAGGCCGAAGATATGTTCTATCAGCTCGACAGGACGGTCGGCAGCCTGATATCTTTCATCGTGTCGCAGGTCGGCCAGGAGCGGGTACTCTTCGTACTGACCTCCGACCACGGCAGCAGCCAGGCTTTCGATGCTGCCGCGCCTTCGCAGGAGCGTTTCAACGGGGAGCAGTTCCGAACCATCATCAACAGCTTCCTGTGTGCCCAGTACGGCGGCGAGGAGTGGGTGGCGGGATATGCGAACCGGCGGCTCTATATCAACCGTCGCGAAGCCTTCAACCGCAACCTTTTGCTCGGCGAGGTACAGCGTCGTGCGGCGGATTTCGCGCTCCAGTTCCGGGGCATTTCCCGTGTTGTCCCCGCCTGCGACTTGCGGGGTGGAGCCGCCAGCGATGCATACATGCAGCGGCTGCGGAACGGCTATTTCCCGAAGCGTTCGGGCGACCTGCTCGTAGACCTCGTGCCGGGCAGGATAGAGGAGCGGGCGGGGATACGTTCGTCGGCTGGTTCGGCCTACGACTACGACATACACGTGCCGCTGCTGATGGCCGGATGCGGGCTTCCGCATGCCGTTGTCGAGGAGCCGGTTGACATGGCGTCGCTTCCCGTCACATTGGCGCGGATTTTGGGGATACAGAGACCGGAGGCGGCTACCGCCGAAGCGATAGCGCCCATTGTGGAATATATGGAATAATCGGAAATCTTATGGCAGGTACGGACAAGGTACAGGAGGAGATAATAGAGGAGTTCTCGGCGTTCGACGAGTGGCTCGACCGGTACGAAGTGTTGATAGGGCTGGGCAACGAACTGCCCGCCATCGCCCCGGCCCACCGGGACGAACAGCACCTGATAGAGGGGTGCCAGTCGCGCGTGTGGGTGGATGCGCGGCTCGAAGAGGGCAAGGTGTACTATTCGGCCGACAGCGATGCCATCATCACCAAAGGGATAATTGCGCTGCTCATCCGCGTGCTGAACGGACGCACTCCGCAGCAGGTGCTTGATACGGACCTCTATTTCATCGACCGCATCGGGTTGCGCGGGAACCTGTCGCCTACGCGGGCCAACGGCTTGGCGGCGATGATAAAGCAAATGAGGCTCTACGCCCTGGCATTCGCGGCGGGCGGAAAGGAGTGAAAGGGAGATGAGGAAGATGGAACCGAACGACATATTGCGGGTGGAGCAGGACATAATCGCTACGCTCAAGAATATATACGACCCGGAAATTCCGGTCAATGTCTATGACCTGGGGCTCGTGTACAACATCGACTATATGCCCGACGGGACGGCGGAGATACAGATGACGCTGACGGCTCCCAACTGTCCCATGGCCGATATGCTCGTGGAGGATGTCAGGGCGCAGGTAGCGAAAATACCGGGTGTGGAGCGTGTGAACGTTGCGCTGGTTTTCGACCCGCCGTGGGACAAGGATATGATGAGTGACGAGGCCAAGCTGGAACTCGGTTTCATGTAGCGGTCGCGGGTATTTTTCCGGTCCGCGCAGCGCAGGGGCCGGATGCGTTCCGTCCGGTAATAGCGAACATGAATAGCGAACATGCACAGGGAGCGGCAAGTGCCGCTCCCTGTGCATGTTCGCTTGTGTTTAAGAGGGATAGAATGTATAAGGGTGGATGATATGACAGGGCGGCGGAAGGCCGCTTCATGCCGCTTGATTCGGCCGGTTCGGTACGGCCTCCTGTCGACGGGCGGGAACCGGAGGATGCAGGGGATTGAAGTTCGAGCCGGGAAGTTTGCCCTCATAAAGGGCATGAACCTGCCACCGGACGCGCCCCGGCGGTTGGTGCCGATGACATATTGTCGTGGATGCCGTTCGTCTTTTTGTCATGCGTTGTCATCTTTTGGATAGCGGTCTCGGGGGGGCCGGCATGTTTCGCTGCCGGGGGGCCGGCAGCCCGTATCGGGTGCATTGTGCTTTCGGATGGGCAGTACCGCGCTCCGTCCTGTGCGGCGGGATATCCCGTTCGTTCCGCCGCAGGGCGGTTTCGCCGCCGCAGACCGGAAACGGTTCGGCTGTACTGCTATCTTTTCATTGATTTGTGTTATATTTGGGGCTGTATATGTTATGTTCGATGGGAGCTGATGGCGATATATTGCGGCTCGTGTGGCCGTATATGGCGGATGCCGGCGGAGGAACGTTCGTGCTGGACGACGGCGGCACCCTGCGAATCGTGAAGCCGGGCGAAGAGGATGCCGGGTACGGGATTTACCGTGCAGCGGATATCGAAGTGAACGGTGTTCGCCGCCGGGGCGATGTCCTTTTCGGCGGCGATTCCGTCGAGGGCCGGGAGCACGGGAACGGTCTGTTGCCGGCGGCTTTGCAGTGGGCGGTGCTGCATGTCGTTTCCGCCCCCGCAGCACCGTTGTACGATGCGGGCGGTGAACGCATTCCGCAGTTGGTCGTATCCGTTCCGCAGCGGTTGCGGGATGCGGTGGCTTCCCTGAGGACCGGGGCAAGCCGGTATGAGTGCGGGATATGGCTGGGCGATTTGCCCGCTGCCAAACGCATCTCTTTTCTGGACAGGCTCGTGGTGGAGCGTCTCGACCGGAAGTGTCGGGACGTGCTGAACGTGTTGGAGAGGTGCGGCGGCGATTGGGCCCAGGCACTGTACACCATGCTTTTCCGGGCCATGGGCGGTAACCGCAATCGCGAACCCTACATCGACCTTGCCTCGCGGGCTACCTATCAGATGGTTCTGCGGGAACGGGGCGATATCGAGCTGGTGGAGGCGCTGCTGCTCGGTACGGCCGGAATGCTGGAGGGGTGCTATTTCGACGATTACATTGCCCGGCTCCATGACCATTACCTCTATCTCGCCCGCAAATACGGTATCGTACCCATGCGGGCCGGGGAGTGGGCGCGTGCGGGTATCCGGGCGCAGAACAGGCCCGTCACGAGAATCGTGCAGCTCGCCTCGTTCGTCGCCCGCAACGATTTCATCTTCGACCGGGTGGCGGGATGCCGGACACGGGAGGATGTGCATGCGCTCTTCGATACCGAGGTGTCGGGCTATTGGGCCACGCATTACGTGCCCGACGGTTCGGGTGAACGGTGCCCGCGGCGCATCGGGGCGGAGAAGGCCGACCTGCTCGCAATCAATGCCGTCGTGCCGGTCATGTTCGCTTACGGACAGACTACCGGGAAAGGAGCGCTGAAAGATGCCGCTTTCGACCTGTTGGGAGATATTCCGGCGGAGAACAATGCCATCGTGCGCAGTTGGAGCGGAATGGGGGTGCCGGTGCGCAGCGCCCTCGATTCGCAGGCGTTGCTGCAGTTGAGGAACGAATACTGCACCCAGGGCCGGTGCACCGACTGCAAGGTGGGGAAAAGTATAATAAAAGTCCGGGACAAGGCGTTCAGTTTCCGATAAAATCGGTATATTTACCGGCTCAACAGGAAACATGAGACAGCAATGGACATATTATCGAAAGTAATCAAGACATTTTTCGGAACCAAGAGCGACAAGGACCGCAAGGAGATACAGCCCTATGTGGACCGGATACTCGCGCTCTACCCGCAGATAGACGCCCTGTCGAACGACGAACTGCGTGCCCGCAGTGCTGCCCTGCGCCGTGATATCGCAGAGGAGATACGCCCCGACGAGGAGCGGATAACCGAACTGAAGGGAATACTCGAACAGCCGGAAACCTCTCTGGAGGACAAGGAGCGCCATTCGCGCGAGATAGACAAACTGACGAAGGATATCGACGACAAGATAGAAAAGAAGCTGGACGAGATACTGCCCGAGGCGTTCGCCATCATAAAGTCCACCGCCCGCCGTTTCGCGGAAAACCCGACGATAGAGGTCACCGCGACGCAGTTCGACCGCGACCTGGCCGCCACGAAGGATTTCGTTACGATAGAGGGCGACAAGGCCGTCTATTCCAACAGTTGGGTAGCAGGAGGCAACACCGTGACGTGGGACATGGTACACTACGACGTGCAGCTTTTCGGCGGCGTCGTGCTTCACAAGGGGCGTATCGCCGAGATGGCGACGGGCGAGGGTAAGACGCTCGTGGCTACACTCCCGGTATTTCTGAACGCGCTGGCCGGCAAGGGCGTACACGTCGTTACGGTGAACGACTACCTCGCCCGCCGCGACTCGGAGTGGATGGGGCCCATGTACGAATTCCACGGCCTTTCGGTGGACTGCATCGACAACCACCAGCCCAACTCCGCCGCCCGGCGCAAGGCCTACCTGGCCGATATCACCTTTGGTACGAACAACGAGTTCGGCTTCGACTATCTGAGGGATAATATGGCGATTCAGCCGCAAGACCTCGTGCAGCGCAAGCATCACTTCGCCATCGTGGACGAAGTGGACTCCGTGCTCATCGACGACGCCCGTACCCCGCTCATCATATCGGGTCCCGTACCCAAGGGGGACGACCAGCTCTTCGACCAGTACCGCGGCTTCATCGAACAGCTCTACAACGTGCAGCGCAACTTCGTGAACGACCTGCTCGGCAGAGCCCGCAAGCTCATCGGCGAGGGAAAGAACGACGAGGGCGGTGTACTGCTTTACCGCGCCCACAAGGGACTGCCCAAATACAAACCGCTCATCAAGTTCCTCAGTGAGCCGGGCAATAAGGCGCTGATGCAGAAGGTGGAGAACACCTACATGCAGGACAACAACCGGCGTATGCCGGAGATTACCGACGAGCTCTTCTTCGTTATCGACGAGAAACTCAATTCGGTGGAGCTGACCGACAAGGGGCATGAATTCCTCGCCCGCAACGTCGGCGAGGAGGGATTCTTCGTGCTGCCCGACATAGGTGCTTCCGTGGCCGAAATCGAGAAGAGCGACCTGAGCGCCGAGGAGAAGACGGCCAAAAAGGACGAACTCATCAACGAATATGCCGTCAAGTCCGAACGGGTGCATACCATCAACCAGTTGCTCAAGGCGTACAGCATGTTCGAGAAGGACGTGGAGTACGTCGTCATCGACAATAAGGTGAAAATCGTGGATGAGCAGACGGGCCGTATCATGGAGGGACGCCGCTACTCCGACGGGCTGCACCAGGCCATCGAGGCCAAGGAGCGCGTGAAGGTGGAGGCCGCCACGCAGACCTTTGCGACCATCACCCTCCAGAACTACTTCCGCATGTATCACAAGCTGGCCGGCATGACCGGTACGGCCGAAACGGAGGCGAGCGAATTCTGGAGCATCTACAAACTCGACGTTGTCGTTATCCCGACCAACCGGCCGGTCATCCGCGAGGACAGGGACGACAAGATATACAAGACCAAGCGAGAGAAGTACAATGCCGTGGTCGAGGAAATCGTCTCCCTCGTGGCCGAGGGCAGGCCGGTACTCGTGGGTACCACTTCGGTGGAGGTCTCCGAACTCCTGAGCCGCGTGCTCAAGCTGCGCGGAATCAAACACAACGTACTCAACGCCAAGCACCACCAGCAGGAGGCACAGGTGGTGGCCGAAGCGGGTCGGGCAGGGCAGGTGACGATAGCCACCAACATGGCGGGCCGCGGTACGGACATCAAGCTGACGCCGGAAGTGAAGGAGGCGGGCGGTCTGGCCATCGTGGGTACCGAGCGTCACGAGTCGCGCCGTGTGGACCGTCAGTTGCGCGGCCGTGCGGGCCGTCAGGGCGACCCCGGTTCGTCGCAGTTCTTCGTATCGCTGGAGGATGACCTCATGCGTCTGTTCGGTTCGGAGCGTATCGCCTCCATGATGGACCGTATGGGACTGAAGGACGGCGAAGAGATACAGGCGGGGATGATGACCAAGGCTATCGAGCGTGCTCAGAAGAAGGTCGAGGAGAACAACTTCGGTATCCGCAAACGTTTGCTCGAATACGACGACGTGATGAATTCGCAGCGTACGGTAATCTACTCCCGCCGCCGCAACGCGCTGGCCGGCGAGCGGATAGACATCGACCGCAACAACATCGTGCTCGACTTTGCCGAAACGTTCGTGGAGAACTTCGGCGAGGCGGGTTTCGAGGATTTCAGTTTCGAACTGATACGTCAGGTAGCCGTACAGCCGTCGTTCGACGAACAGACCTTCGCCAATGCCAAGAAGGAGGAGCTCGTGGAACTGATTGCGGCCGATATCAACGACGCCTACGAGCGCCGGGCGCAGTCTGTGGCCGCTACCGCGATGCCCGTTCTCAGGCAGGTGTATGAGAAGCAGGGCGACCAGGTGGAGAACATTTATATCCCCATCACCAACGGCAAGCTGGTCTATAACGTTCCCGTGAATTTGCGTAAGGCGATTGAAAGCGACGGGGCGGAGATTTACAAGATGTTCACCAAAATCGTCATGCTTACTACCATCGACGACAACTGGCGTGACCACCTGCGGCAGATGGACGACCTGCGCCAGAGTGTGCAAAATGCCTCCTACGAACAGAAAGACCCGCTGTTGATATATAAACTCGAATCCTATAACCTCTTCAGCGCCATGCTCGAAAAGAGCAACCGCGACGAACTGTCGATACTGAACAAAGGGTATATCCCGATGCGCGAACAGACCGAACAGAGCGTAAGGCAGCCGAGCAGGCCGCAGCAGCAACAGAACCGTCCCAAGGTGGATATGTCCAAGTTGCAGGCTTCCCGTATGCAGGCCGCGGCCGCGGCAGGGCAGGGCGACAAGGGGGCTCCCTCGCCCGTGCATGTAGAGAAGAAGGTGGGGCGTAACGAACCCTGTCCCTGCGGCAGCGGCAAGAAGTACAAGAACTGCCACGGAGCATCCTGATGCTCCGGTATTTCGGGGTGCTTCCAGCCGGCCGCAGGGCAGGCGAACGAAACCGGATAAACTGCCGCGGGTGCTGCGATGCCCTGCGGCAGTCTTTTATATTTCGACTGCCTGCGGAATGTACTGCGCAGGCGAGCGGGTCGGAAAGGGTTGGTTTTTCCCTTCCGGTTGTCTGTATCCTTCTTTTATGCTTTGCGAAAGGCGGTTTTTGCGTTGCGGATAAATGGAGGAAGTCCGTTCGGTTTGGCTGTTATGCAGCTATGCAGGGAGCATATCGGAGACGGGTGCCGGTTGTCCGTGCGGGGATGTGTGGCGGAGGCGTAGAGGCAGGGCCGGGTTTTTCTCCGGTTGTTCCGGTTGCTTATGCGGAGTGTATTGTGGGGAAGGTCGGAGAAAGCGTTCCGATGCGGAAAGCGGTGACTGCCGTGCGGCGGAAAATGTGTCCGCAACGGGGTGCAGGGAGGAGGTTGGAATGCTTTTTGGTACGGTGGCGGTAGGCTTGCATCCCGCTTCCGAAAGGGAAAAAGCGTTTTCGGTGTTCATGCGGCGATGCGGCCGGGAGCCGAAGCGGGGTTGAGCAGTCGGATGTTGGCTTATATATATTGTCGTGATATGAGAAGGAGTTTGTTGTTTTTTGCGGTCGTTGCGGCCGCACTCTTGTTCCCGCCGGCGGTGCGGGCCGATAATGATACGCTGCCTGTGCCGGCGTTTCCGTTGGACGAGGCGGGACGGATAGAGATAGCCGGTGCCGGAGGCAGTGCACTGACGCGTCAGGAGATGGTCTCCCGTACGAAGGAGTGGATATACGATAATTTCGAGGAGGCGACCATCGACGAGGATGCCTCGTCGGGGAGTCTCCGTGTATCGGGGAGTTTTCTGATTGCCGAAGAGGAGCAGGAGAACCTGAATACCGTGATGGAACTCATGGCTTATGCGGTGACCGTAGTCTGCGATGATTACCGTTATGCGTACAGCATCGACGATGTGGGAGCCTATGTGGTGACGCTTGTTCCCTTCGCGGAGGAGGAGACCTCCGGTACGGAGTATGAGATAGTGGACAGCGTCTATATATCGCTGCCGGGCGATTACGTCGTTTTGATGGACGATGCCTACCGGGAGCGAGCCCGGCTACGCGGCGAGCTGGAGAAGATGCTGGCCGAAGATGTCTCCGAATACGGCAGGAGTCGGCTGCGCCGGTACGAACAGGAGCTTCAGCAGACGGCCGATTGGTTTACCGCTACCGATGATTATTATCGGTTGGTGAAAGAGAACTACATGGCCTGTTACGACCACCTGACCGGTCTGGCAGAGACGCTCCGTGCGGCTTTGGGCGCGGAGGAGTAAGGGGCCGTTGCCAATCGGGCTGAAAGACTGCCTCGGAGAGTGTCCGGAAGAAACGGTCTGCGACGATGGCGTGCTTGCATCTCTTCAACCGAGTGCCTGGGCGAGAGGCGCTGCTATGGCTGTAGCGGGTCGGAAAAGCGCACAGAGTGGCGGAGATTCTGGCCAGTGGTTCGGGTAGGGCGGAGAGTACAAGGCAACAGGCGATGGCGGCACGCCGCCATCGCCTGTTGCCTTGGTGGGGTGTCATTGTTGCAGCACAGCTTCTATACGGTTCACTTGTGTTTCGGCTACTCCGTCGAAGAAGGCCGCGATACGCGGACAGAAAGATGCGAAGGTCGGGTATGCGCTGCGTTCCCGTTCGTATTCGTGCAGCAGGCCGACCAGCTCCGGCATCCAGTAGAAATTTCGGGAGAGTTCTTCCACCAGCATGGCCTTTACGGTGCGGAGAGGATAGTCGTGTGCTTGCATGTAACATATCGTGGCGGCCCGTACCAGTGATTCGTTGAGGAGCGTCTGCCAGTTGCCGTAGGCCTGTACAGCCATTGCATACCGGGTAGTGGCCAGCAGGATTTTCCCGGAACGCTCCAGCAGAGCGGCATGGTCCGTCAGCAGCGGATTGACGAACGAGTGGTTGAATTCGTGTATCAGCAGGGCGAGGTAGGAGCCGTCGTACTGCGGTACGCCGTTGCTGTCCACGACGTACCCTATGACGGATACCGCCTCCTCCGGGCCTCCCTCCAGATGTCGTCGGATGCCGTAGTTCTGTCCTCCGTTGCAGAAACCGATGACGACGGTGAAGGTTTCCTGTGCTTCCGTACCGTAAAAATCGGCATACCACGTCTGGTCGAAACCCGTCATGATGCTCTCCCGGAATGCTGCGATTCCGGCGGCATAGAGCGGTTCGTGTGCGACGAAGAAGTCGCGGAACCGACTCCGGGCATGGAAATCGGAAAGCAGCGCGAGAAAACGCTCCTTGTCCACCGTCGCCCATCGTTTGTCGAGCATGGTTTCCTGTTGCGGCATCAGGACGAACCGGCCGTCGCAGTACTTTAGCAGCAGCGCCATCGACATGACCGCGTCGTACGAGATGCCGTTCGTGCGCCGTATCTCCTGCATGAAGGCGACGGCCGGATGGGTGCGGCAGGGACCCATGCAGGAGTCTATATCGGCGGTGTAGCTTCCGCCCAGGTTCATGGCATACTCTTCGTAACCGGCCGTCCGGGCGAGAGCCGACATCAGTTCCACCTCTTCGCTTACGCGCGGCTCGATGGATTGTGCCGCGGTGCGTGCCGTTGCGGCTGTCAGCAGTATACAGCACAGCAGGAGTGTCTTCATCGTCTTCATCTTTCGTATGAGTTTGTCGGAAGCGGAACGCATGGTCCCTATCCTGTATGAACAAAGATATGTATTTCTTTAGATATATTTTTGCAGCATAAGCCCTTTCGCCGGAGGAAAGCGCATGTCGGGGAAAGGAGGCGTGAGGGAAATAGGGAAAACGAGCAAGGGCGGAACACAATGTTCCGCCCTTGCTCGTGGCTTCATGCTCCCGCTAACGGCGTTTTTTGGGAGGCTGGTTCTTGGTGCTCTGCGGCTTGGCCGTATGCGTCTTCTGGCTGCCGCCGTAGGCTTTCTGTTGCTGCTGGCGCTGCATCTGCTGCTGTTGGCGGAGCGCCTCTTCATAGCGCATCTGCCATTTGCTTTTCTTTTTGGTCGCGGCACTGCGGTCGGCCTTCGCGGCGTTGCTCTGCAGCTTGGCCAGGAGCTTCTCCTCGTTCACCGAATAACGGATGATATACATTATCAACATGGTGAAGAGCTGCGAGAGCAGGTAGTAGTAGGTCAGGCCGCTGGCATAGCTGTTGAACCAGCAGAGCATCAGAATAGGCATCAGATAGACGGTCATGAACTTCATGCCGGCCATCTGGGGCCCGGCCGATGCGGTCTGTTTGTAGGTCATGCGCGAGTAGAAGAACATGGCGAGTGCCATGAGCAGGGCGAACATGCTGACGTGGTCGCCGTAGAAGGGAATTTTAAAGGGCAGTTGCAGGACACTGTCATAGGAGGAGAGGTCCTCGGCCCACAGGAAGTGCTGCCCGCGCAGCTCGATGGAGGCCGGCAGGAAACGGAACATGGCGATGAGGATAGGCATCTGTATCAGCATGGGGATACAGCCGCCCATGGGGCTCACGCCGCACTTCTTGTAGAGTTCCATGACCGCCTGCTGTTTCTTGAGCGCATCCTCCTGGTTGGGATAGCGTTCGTTTATTTCGTTGAGCTGCGGTTGGAGTACCCGCATTTTCGCGCTCGACATATAGGACTTGTAGGTCAGCGGCAGGATAATCAGTTTGATGATGACGGTCAGTATCAGGATGATGATGCCGTAGTTGCTGATAAATTTGCTGAGCCAGTTGAAGACGTTGATGGTCAGACCGGTGTTGATCCAGCTGATGAGACTGCCGCCCAGGGGGATGACTTTTTCCAGCTTCATGTCGTACGACCGCATGATGGTGTACTGGTTGGGGCCGAAGTAGTATTGGAAGCGGTAGCTCGTCTGCGCCGGGTCGTAGGGTACGGAGAAGGTTGCCGAGAAATCTTTGATCTCACCCGTTCCCTCCGATTTGGTGTCGAAACCTACGGCATCCGCCGTAAAGTCTTCCCGGGCAATGAGCACCGAAGAGAAGAACTGCTGTTTGAAGCTCACCCAATTGACCTTGGTCTTGATTTCCTTGCCGCGATGTCCTTCGGATGCACCGAGCTGTTCTATCTTCTTCGCGCCGGGATACCGGTAGGCGAGGGTGGTGTTCATGTTCTCATTCTTGTACCCCTTTTCATTCTGGAGCGTGGTGGCCCCCCAGTCGAAGTTGAAGAAGGTAAGGTTGGAGGTGTACTCCTGCATGCCGATGAAGTTGATGTCGAAATCGACCATGTAGTTGTCCGGCCGCAGCGTATAGACATACTCTATGGCCGCTCCCGTCTCGGCATCCACCGGCAGTTTCAGGTGCAGGCTCTGTGCAAAGCCTCCTTCGGGCAGGGGCGTTTCGGTCATCTCCGCTTCGGTGAAGACATAGTCTTCCGTATTGAGCTGGGCGAAGTTGTAGGCGCGTTTGATGAAGAGTTCCATGTCGAACTTCGCCGTACCCTCCTTGTATATCATCAGCGGCTGCCCGTCGTAACGTTTGTAATCCTTGAGCTCTACGTTGGTGACCGTGGCTCCCTTGGAGGATACCCACACCTTGATGACCTCGTTTTCGAGGGTGTAGGTGCGGGCTTCGGCCCTGGATGCATCTACGAGCGACTGTCCGATATTGGCGATGACGATGGAGTCCTGTCGGGCCTGTTCCGCCTGCCGGGCCTCCAGCTCGTCGCGTACTGCTTTGCCCGTATCGCTGAGCGGGACCTCTTCCACATATCGTTCGGGGTGTTCGGCGCGTGCTATGGAGTCGGCCCTGTACTGTTCCTGCTGATATTTGGCAACTTGTTTGGAGTTGTAGAATACGTATCCGAACAGGATGACGCCGACTATCAGGAGGCCGATGAGTGTCTTCTTATCCATTCTTGATGTTTCGTGTTTGAGTAACGGTTGCGCGGACTGCAGTCCGCAGGGTTAATTATCGGAATCTTGTTCTCTTGGCGGTCATGCGCACGGCCTGTGTTCTCCGCAGGCCGTGCGTGAATGCCCCGGCAGGCCTTATGCCTGCCGGGCTTCGTAGGCTACCGCAGCTGCGACGAACGCCCGGAAGAGCGGGTGCGGCCTGCTGACCGTGCTTTTGTATTCCGGATGGTACTGTACGCCGATGAACCACGGATGTCCTTCGAGTTCGACCGCTTCGACGAGGTTCTGGTGGAGACGCCCAAGGTTCGTAAGGACATGGGTTATCCCCCGCTGGTCACCCCCACCTCTCAGATGGTCGGCGTGCAGGCCGTGCGCAACGTGCTGGACGGCCAGCGCTACAAGTCCGTCTCCAAGGAGATCAAGGCTTACTGCCGCGGCGAGTACGGCCACACCCCCGCGCCCATCGACCCCGAAATCCAGAAGATGATTCTGGGCGACGAGAAGCCTCTGACCGTCCGCTACGCCGACACCCTGGAGCCTGTCGTGGACAAGACCCGGGAGAAGCTGGGCGATCTGGCCCGGTCCGACGAGGACGTGCTGAGCTACATTGCCTTCCCCAACCTGGCCGAGAAGTTCTTCGAGGAGCGCAAGGCCAAGGAAGAGAACGTTGCTACCTACTCCATCGTGGAGTGCTAAGGAGGTACCGTTATGGTGTTATCTTCCACTTTGACGGATATCGGCTTTGTTGACGCCGCCGTCGTCGCGCTGCTGGGCTACGCCGTGGTATTCTTTGGCCTGGTTCTGCTAATGATCGTCGTCATCGGCATGGGCAAGATCTTCATCGCCAAGGAGAAGAAGGTTGCCGCCCACTCTGACGCCGCCAAGGCCGCCATTGCCGCCGTACCCGAGGCTCCCGCCGCCGACGCCCCCGCCGCTCCCGGCACCGCCGGCAAGCTGAAGCTCTACGATGTCGAGCCGAAAACCGCCGCTATGCTTATGGCCATCGTGGCCGACAAGATGGGCAAGCCCCTGAACGAGCTGCGCTTCATTTCCATTAAGGAGGTCAAATAATCATGAAATATAAAGTGACTCTGAACGGCCGCACCTACGAGGTGGAGGTCGAAGCCGGCAAGGCCATGCTGCTGGATGAGTACGAGGCCATTGTCCCCACCGCCGCCCCTGCTGCTCCCGCTGCCGCCCCTGCCCCCGTGGCCGCCGCTCCCGTGGCCGGTGAGGCCGTCACCGCTCCCATGCCCGGCAACATCCTGAAGGTAAACGTCACCGCAGGTCAGGCCGTGAAGGAAGGCGACGTTCTGGTGGTTCTGGAAGCCATGAAGATGGAGAACGAGATTCTGGCCCCCAAGGCCTGCACCGTGAAGCAGGTTCTGGTCTCCAAGGGCGCCACTGTTGACACCGGCGCTACTCTGGTCGTCCTCGGCTAAGGAGGATACACCATGAGCATCAATATTGGTGAAGTCCTGTTAAATCTATGGCAGAAGTCCGGCTTCAACGCCATTTTCGTCGGCTTTGCCGACGGCGGCTGGCAGAATCTGGTGATGCTGATCATCGCCTGTGTGCTGCTGTACCTGGGCATCGTCAAGAAATTCGAGCCGCTGCTGCTGGTGGGCATTGCCTTCGGCTGCCTGCTGTCCAACCTGCCCCTGGGCGGTCTTTACCACCAGGAGCTGTGGGACAACTTCATGAATCCCGCAAGTGACCTGTATCACAGCTACGGCGCCATCATGCGGGAAGGCGGTCTGCTGGATATCTTCTATATCGGCGTCAAGACCTCCCTGTACCCCTGCCTGATCTTCATGGGCGTGGGCGCCATGACCGACTTTGGCCCCCTGCTTAGTAATCCCAAGAGCCTGCTGCTGGGCGCTGCCGCACAGCTGGGCGTGTTCGTTGCCTTCCTGGGCGGCGTGCTGCTGCGCTTTACCGGCCCCCAGTCCGCTTCCATCGGCATCATCGGCGGCGCGGACGGCCCCACCGCCATTTTCCTGACCACCCGTCTGGCCCCCGAACTGCTGGGCGCCATCGCCGTGGCCGCTTACTCCTACATGGCGCTGATCCCGCTGATCCAGCCCCCCATCATGAACCTGCTGACCTCCGCCGAGGATCGCAAGATCAAGATGGTGCAGACCCGTACCGTGTCCAAGGCCGAGAAGATCATCTTCCCCATCGTGGTCGTTATCTTCGTGGCGCTGCTGCTGCCTGACACCGCGCCTCTGATCGGCTGCCTGATGCTGGGCAACCTGTTCAAGGAGACCGGCGCCACCGATCGTCTCAGCGACACCGCGCAAAACGCGCTGATGAACATCGTCACCATTCTGCTGTCCACCGCCGTGGGCGCCACCATGGTCGGCTCCACCTTCCTGACTGCCAGCACCCTGAAGATCGTGGTTCTGGGCGTCGTGGCCTTCGGCATTTCCACTGCCGGCGGTCTGCTGGGCGGCAACGTGATGTGCAAGCTCACCGGCCGGAAGGTCAACCCCCTGATCGGCTCCGCCGGCGTGTCCGCCGTTCCCATGGCTGCCCGTGTGTCCAACACCATCGGCCAGAAGAACAACCCCTCCAACTTCCTGCTGATGCACGCCATGGGCCCCAACGTAGCCGGCGTTATCGGCTCCGCCATCGCGGCCGGCTTCCTGCTGTCCGTGTTCGGCTAATCGTATATCGTTTCCAACCGTGCCGGAGTGACCCTCCGGCACGGTTTTTTGTCTGCGCGGCAATTCCCCGATTGCATTCCGCAATGGCCTGTGATATACTTCTTAATAGAATCGTAATAAAAAGCCATCTTTGGCCGAATATGGGCAGAACATATCCCTTTATGGCACAGGGAGGAGTCATTTTATGCAGCAGTCAGGTCCCACCGAAATTGCCGTTTCCCGTCTGAAAGGCGGAGCATCCGTCACGCAGCTCCTTCACGAAGCTAACGGCCCCGCCCTTGGCGACTACCTTTTCCAGTTTCTGTGTAAAACGCCCCGTTCCGTCGAGACCATCGCGGGGCTTGCGGGACTGAACAAGTCCTCCCTTTACCGGATCCTGAACGCCGAGGTCAGCCCTCAGCGGAATGTGCTCCTGCGGCTTTCCCGCGTTCTGGGCATGAACCTGTCCGAGACCCAGAAGCTGCTGAAAATCGGAGACCTCGCTTCCCTGAGCGGTTCCAGCCCGCGGGACATCGTTATCATCGACGGCATTCTGCGGGAGCTGGACATTATAGACATCAACAACCATCTGGAAAAAAACGGCTTTTCTGACTTATTCAGCAAGAAATAACGAACGTCAGACAGGAAAGAGGACCGGGATATGGAAAATCGCAGATGTATGAAATGTATGCACGCGCTGGCGGCAGGGGAGACCGTCTGCCCGGAATGCGGCCGCCCTTACGGCAGCGTGAAGGCGGAGTCTTTCGCTCTGAAACCCGGAACGATCCTGGACGGGAAGTATCTCGTGGGCGAAATGCTGGGGCAGGGCGGCTTCGGCATTACCTACATCGGCTTTGATCTGCTGCTGGAGCAGAAGATCGCC
>ERZ773147.1965-NODE-1965-length-19466-cov-7.006646_pt1 | contig 19466 bp, 19 predicted proteins | sample MGYA00580851_ERZ773147 | MGnify/ENA primary metagenome ERZ773147 (study PRJEB29015, sample SAMEA2737818) | human gut metagenome | biome: human gut; feature: human-associated habitat; material: faeces | place: China | collected 2012 ... | reverse complement strand
ATTGCTCTGCCGATGAGGCAAAGATCATCAAAGAAACGGTGGTCAGCCTGAAAAAGTCGCTCCGGAAGGTGTACGGAAAGTCCTCTAAATACAGATATGACTAAAACTTCAAAAAACTGAACGCTAGTTGGTAGGTGTTGAGCGCCTGAAAAAGCACCCATAAAGTAAGCGAACCGCCTCGGTTTCCGATACAGGAAGCCGGGGCGGTTTTTCTGTGCAAAGCCATATAGAAAAATCCCAATGAAAGTTTGCCGGATGGACAATATTGGTGTCCAATCAACGCTTTATAATAAAAGCATCAAAATGATTCATTGGAATCATTCCGAACGGAAAAGGTTACGCATCCATTGAGATGGGAGGAAACATCATGAAAGAATTATTTGAAATCTATGATGGCAGTGCAGAGGCTAAAAAAGCCAAAGGAAAATCCAAAAATCTGAGCGGCTTTCATCCGCTGTTTACCGCATCTGCGCGCAGAAGCATCGCGCTGGATGGCTTAAAGATCTGGCTGCTGCTGGGATTCGTTGTGGGCGTGGTGACAGGTGTTGCAACCGGTGCCGGAGCAGTGTCGGTCCTTTTGGGGCTTCTGATCGCCGCAGTAATCTACTTCGGCTTCCGGGATGATGTCTACAAAAAAGTATACGGCCCGGAGCATGATAGAGGCCAGCTGCCTTTGCCGGAAGGAATGAGCTGGGAAGAAGCTGTGGACCGCATCCGCCGTGGATTTGCCAACCCGGACGTTGAACAGGTGACGGATACTGCGGATGCCATGACTTTTTACAGCAAAAAGCGTGGCACCTATCAGCTGAAAAATACAGCCGACGGCCTGAAAATGACCATCCTGACCAAGCCATCCAAGAGTAGCAAGAAGGAATATCTGTATGCAGTGTTCAGCAGCGTTTTGCTGTCGCAGGTAATTGCCATCCTGTACCCTGAAAAAATTTCTGCGGAGCAGGTGGAAGAAGAAAAGGCGGCAGTCCGAAAGCTGTTTGGCGCACATAAGATGCCACTGGTCATTGAGCTGGCGATTACAGCGGCGTTTATTGCATTCGCAGCGTATGTGCTCTATACTACGCTCTATTCGGATAGTGCCCGCTCCAAAGGAATCTCGGACAGCTATCTGAACCTGTTCCCGGCAGAAGCCACTGTTGGCGAGGTGCTAGACGGTTTCTTTGCAAACGGAACGTGGGAAAACTATGAACAGGACGGAGTGATTTTTGTCCACTACAGCGGTGAGTGCGTTAACACACAGACCGGAGAAGAGATTATCATGGGTATCTATTTTAAGCTGAAGGAGGACAAGTCGTTCAGCATCGACCGGATGACTATGGACGGCGAGACGATGAATCTGTTGGAACAGTACGCCGTGCTTTCCAAAATCAGTGACAGCTATTGCAAAGATCATGCTATTGCCAGCAGCAATGCGCTTGGCGAATTGGAAAATGCTTTGGATGATGCGCTTGCAGATTCATCTTCCAGCGTCAGCATGGCAGAACCTGAGAGTGAAACCTACACAGAGGATACGGATTCCGACAATTCTGCCCAGACGGCTACCAGATCAGACCGTAAAGTTGTTAGCACGAATGGAATGGATACCTATTCGGAACTTTCTGGCGAGATCTCTGTGGACGTGAGCCACTATGAAATCGGAGAAATGCCGGAAAACGTAAAAGAATACTATCTCAGCTATGGAAGTGATTTTGATACTGCATGGCTGAACGCATTGTATACGGACGTATATGAGTACAGCGGAAAGTATAGCAATCAGGTTGCGTGGGAGCGTTTTACGGAGTATATGGTATTTTATGACGAGGTGGTGGATTATAACAATGAGCTAGCTCCGGCACCGGCGCTCTATGACGTATATTACGCATACGACCCCGCTACAGAGGAAGAAGCAGCCCTGTGCGTGGATGATGTGATCCAAATTGCGGAAGAGAACGGTGCTGAAATACAGATTTGGTAAAAGTACAAGAGTGTAAAATCCTTCTTGAAATTTGAGACGAGCACATTAAAAGATCGATAGAATCGAATCCCGCTGGATTCCTGTTGCGGAGTCCAACGGGATTCTTTTTGCCCCAAACGAAAGATAAGACTCACTGACATTGGCTCATATACTGGATTAGGTCTTGTTTGTAAACCTTCCAGAGTTTTCCCATCTTGAAGGCGGGAATTTCGCCGCTGTTCAGAAGACGAAGCAGTAGATTTCTGCCAACATGCGTAATTTCCATGACCTGCCGGAAGCTCAGGACATCGGGATAGTTGTCTAGCATTGAAAATCAACTCCATTCTTGTGATTCTGGTGAATTTTCGTTCTGTTTTACACGGATCGTTTTTTGTTCGCTCAAAGCCCTTGTATCCTTGTGCATAAGGGCGGACATGGAAATCGGCCGCATTGACGATCGTTCAGGATGCGGCAAGGGATGATCACGTCGTTGATCTCTAATTTTTCCAAAGCCTTTGAGATTTTCTTTTTATGATGTATCTTATCAGTCAGTTCCGGCTCATCCTGCGCTTCGATATACGCACGGACAAGTTCTTTGGTATCGTCATCAAGATTGCTCATTTGTACGGCTTTCAGGGCAGTTGGAACGTTATACCACGAATGCTTACCAAAATAATCGACGGCATACCGATATAGAAAGAACGGAATATCATCACTGATTTTATCAAAATAATGAAACAGCGCATGATTTCCAAACTGGAACTTTGAAGATTTCGATTCCAACTTATCGTGCTCAAATTCTTTCAGACTGGGGCGCTTTAATTGAATTTCATATCGAACCAGATTTTTTGAGCGTTCCAAATCATCTGGAGAAATCGGATAGCTCTCCTTTTCACAATTCAAGAGCTGCTGATGCTTGTCATAGAGTGCAAAATCGTACCACGTTTTTTCAAATTTACAGCTTCGGATCTCATTGTGCTGGTTATAGTGTAGTGCGCGACCTTTTCTGTACGGGTCAACGCTTCCTGCATAGCGAATAATCTTTACTATCAACGCGGGATCACATTTCACATAGAAGTCTTGTGTAATATCCAACCGGTGCATTTTCCATTTAACAGAATCCTCAATTTCAAGGAGTCCAAGCTGCTCCAATTCATCCAGAAATGCCTGCTCTTGCATGGCCAAACCTTCTGGCGATAAATCTGTTAAACTTAAACGAGACGGGTCACCTGCGATCCGAGCAAGGTTCACACCAGATAACGTTATGTATCTCTTCCTGAAATCTGGGTAATCCGCCAATGTGATGGTCAAACCACCATCTTTTCTTTTATAAGAGTAGCCTTTTTTCGAGGAGCCATGATACGGAATCCGATAGTATTTTCCAGCGGATACCATTTTTTGAATTGCCATAAATACAGTACGCTTCGCTTCGCAATCCGTGTACGTTCCATTCACTTCAAACGTATGAATGGAAGGTGCTAAAAGTGGGAGCTTCTTTGCCATTGTCATAAAAAACACCTCATTTTGTGATTTATCAGGATGTTATGAATCAAATAGAAATTGATCGGGAGGAACAACTACTATAAAAACGCATAGCATTCTATCTGGTGATTTATGACACTGTTATCCATAGATCGAAATCTAATAGGATGATAATAAACTGCTTTTTGGGATTTCTTATAGGGCGATTTGATCAAAGGTAGTGTATTTTCGATCTCTGCCCTTCAATTTCATTGTGACAAATGGAAAAATCATTACAGACTGCAATAAATCCAGTTTCGACATTTGGGATGGTTTTCGTCCGATCAGACAGGTCTGGTTTTCTTTATCAAGAGCCAGCGGGCATTTTGTGTCTTGTTTTGTGAGTGGAAAGAAGGTACAATAATAGCAAATGACTCACATCTGCGAGGTGATACCATGAATGATATTTACGCATACGACCCCGATACAGAGGAAGAAGCGGGCCAATGCGTGGATGAAGTGATTCAGATTGCAGAGGAAAGCGGCGCCGAAATTCAGTTCTACTAAAAGATAATCATAAGCGACCATGAGGCGGAGCTTTTGCGCAGATAAAATGCTGCGGGAAGCTCCGTTTTTTGTATAAATAAAAACTTTTTACTCTTCGGTTTCGCTCTATAAAACTTATATAAGAATGAAATTTTCTAAAATACTGGAATAAAAATTGAAAATGAGGTATACTAATAACAGGAAGGAGTTGAAAGAATGCTTTGCCAATTTTCTTTTCAGAATTTTAAGTCTTATAAGGATGAAACGACATTTGATTTCCGTGCAATGGCAATTCCGGAGTTTCAGGATGCCTTGATTCGGCAGGAGAAAGCGGAAGATTTGCTTCCGGTCAGCGCGGTCTATGGCCCTAATGGTGGCGGTAAGACAAATCTGCTTCAGGCATTCTTTTGCCTGATTAACCTTGTCGTAAAGCCGATTCATGCGTTAGAGAAGAATCGACAGCCTATGATCTTCCAGCAGGGCAGCAGTGTGGCTCCTTTTATGCTGGATGAAAACTCTGTAAATGAGCCTACGATTTTTCAGGTGTTTTTCCGTGTAGGCGAGAAGGAGTACCAGTATTATATTTCTCTCAAGGAAGAAATTGTTTTTGAGTCTCTGCTGTGGCGCACACTTGGCGGCAAGAAGACGGGCCTGATTTTTGAGCGAGACGGTCAGAAGATTGAATTGGGCGCGAGCATCAGTAAGGCGAGCATCAATCTGGATGTCAATCCGAAGATGCCGTACCTTTCTTTTTTGGCAATCAACTACAATATCCCTGTGATTGCAGAAGTGCAGAATTGGTTTGAATCCTGTATTACGCAGAGCTACGCGAACCCCAGAGCAGAAAACATTGTGCTGGTGTCCAAGAATGAAGCAACCAAGGAAAGCCTGATTCATGCGCTGAATGATGTAGGCATTGATTTGTCTGGCTATCGTTATGATGAGGATAGCAAGCACCTGTTCACGCAAAGAACGATCAATGGCAAGGTCTATGAACTTCCATTTGAAGCGGAGTCGGATGGAACCAAGAAGATGATTGCAGCCTTGCCGGTTCTGATGGTAGCATTGCAGGAAGGCCGCACAGTGGTTGTGGACGAATTGGATGCCAAGCTGCATCCGAAGCTGCTCCGGTATGTGATTCAGATGTTCAAGAACCCGGAACTGAACAAGAAGGGCGCACAACTGCTATTCAGTTCTCACGACCTGACTACGATGAAGAATACAGTTTTCCGTCGTGATGAAATTTGGTTTGCCGCAATGAATGACAATCATGAGAGCGAGATTTATTCGCTTTATGAATTCCGGCAGGAGGACAACACCCGCGTCAAGAGCACAGCGGCCTTTGACAAGCAGTATCTGGAAGGCCGATATGGTGCAGACCCCTACCTTTCTAATATGCTGACAGGGAGGGATTGGGCATGAGTCTGAAACCTCCGAAAAAGAGTGACCTTGGGAAAAGCTGGATGAAGAATCGCCGTGATAAAGCGAGGATGATTCAGCCGGAATACCACTTGATTGCATCTGAAGGTACAGAAACCGAGCCGCAGTATTTTGGCGCAATTCAGAAAATCATCAATGCTAAGTACCGTGATAGAATCCAGCTAAAGGTAGAGGGCATTGGCGACAATACGGTGAATTTGTTGATGAAAGCTCGTCAATACGTTCAGAATAACGGCATTGTGTTTAAGCACGTCTGGATTGTCTATGACACAGATGATTTTCCGGCAGAAAATATTGACATGGTAGCACAGCGGTGCGAAGAATACAGTACACAAGGTGAGACGATTTACCATGCTGTATGGTCGAACCAGTGCGTAGAACTGTGGTATTTGCTGCATTTTATGTATATGGATACTGATATTGACAGATCTCGTTACTGGCCGAAGCTGAGCGATTGGCTGAAAAACATTGGCGCAGGGAGTTACGAGAAGAACCGCCCGGATCGGTGGCCTTTGCATGAACGCGGCGGAGCCCTTCAATCAGTGGGTGCTGTGGAATGGCGACGGCACGCAGGATTTTATCTGCATAGAGCCCATGAGCGGTGCGGTGAACGCCCTGAACTCCGGTGTGGGGCTGGTACAGCTGCAGCCGGGGGAAGCAAAGACCTACACCGTCCGGCTGTACCCCTGGCTGCCGTAACGGCGCAAAAGAAAAATTGACAGCCTGAAAATAAATCAAGCCCTTTGGCCTCTGTAACGGAAGCCGGAGGGCTTGATTTGTTTTCAGAAAAGAGATATGGATAGAATGCACAATCGCAGAAAATGGAAATTGTGAAAAACGCAGATTGTTTCCGATTTCGAGAAATGTTTTTCTTTTACAAGCTGGAAATAGAGGTTCTGGAGTTTTCGGATAGAATATGGTACAGTAAAGCCACAGGAAAACGTGAGAATCTGAAACGAAAGGAGAAACGATAAAATGCTGGGCGAGCGGCTCACAACGCTTTTAAGCCTGATATCGCAGGACGAATATAAAACGGTGGATGAATTCGCGCAAAAGATGAGCCTGAGCACAAAAACCGTGCGGGGACTGCTGCAGGAACTGAACGAGCAGCTGCAGACCCACGGTGCGGAGGTCCTGCACGAGCGGGGAAAAGGCTACCGCTTGAAAGTGCAGGACCTGGATAAGTTCCAGACCATCTTCCTGAAGGCAGATTCCAACATTCCGCAGGATTCCAGAGGCCGGGTGCGGTTCCTGATCGAATATTTCCTGAAGGACGACTGCTACACAAAGGTAGAGACCCTGTGCGAAAAGCTGTATGTAAGCCGCAAAACGCTGACTTCTGATCTGCGGCAGGCAGAGGATTTTTTCAATCGGTTCCAGCTGACACTGGAACGCAAGCCGCACTATGGAATGCGGTTGGTGGGAGATGAGTTCCACAAGAGGCAGTGCCTTTCCGAATATTTACAGGAACGGAACCCTGGCATGGAGCACACAGCACTGGAAGAAAACGCGCAGGAATACGAACTTGCACAGATGCTGGTGGAACTTCTGGAACAGGAAAACTATCACATCACGGATGTGGGGCTGAACAGTCTGGTGGTTCATGTTGCAGTGGCGATCCAGCGCATCCGATCGGGCCAATACATCCAGATGACCGAGGAAGAAAACCAAACGTGGTCTGCAGGCGAAAGCTATGAGCTGGCGCAGAAATGTGCAAAGTGCATTACTGAATTGACCGGTGTACCTTACCCGGAACAAGAGGTGCGCTACCTGGCGATCCACTTGGCCAGCAAGCAGACGAGCCAGAATTTTGTGATCGACAGCGATGTGCAGGATGCTGTGACAGAAATGCTGGAAGAGATCTACCAGATCTTCCAGATGGACTTCCGGGATGATCTGGAGCTGATTCTTTCGCTCAGCACCCATCTGGTACCGCTGATCATCCGCATCAAGTACGGAATGCGGCTCAAAAATCCGCTGCTGAAGGAGATCCGGCAGCGTTACAGCCTGGCGTACACCATTGCCGTGCAGGCAAGCGCCGTGCTGGAGCGGCGGTACCGCTGCATTCTGGATTCCAACGAGGTCGCCTATCTTGCGCTGACCATCCAGCTTTCACTGGAACGCAAGCGCTCTCACATTGAAAAGAAAAATGTGCTGCTGGTCTGCGCATCGGGCGCCGGTACGGCCCGGCTGATGGCTTACAAGATGCAGAAACAGTTCGGCGACCGCATCAATCAGATCGCCATCTGTGACCAGCGCAGCATTGGCAGGCAGGATTTTTCAAAGATCGACTACGTTTTTACGATGGTGCCCATTCAGGAACCTGTGCCGGTGCCCATCTGTGAGGTGAAGCAGCTCCTGGACGAAAAGCGCAGCGGTGCCATCAAGGGCTTTCTACGGGAGGAAGCGCATGATATCCTGCAGTATTACCCCCAACCGCTGTTCTTCCCGGAGCTGGAAGCCCAAACAAAAGAGGAAGCGCTGCAAAAGCTGGTCTTCCAGGTGGAAAAGCTCCACCCGCTTCCAACCGGCTTTTACGAGGCGGTGTGCAAACGGGAGAAGATGGCACATACCTGCATGGGAAACCGTGTGGCAATGCCGCATCCCTGTCAGGTGCTGACCGAGGATACCTTTGTAAGCGTGGCAGTCCTGAAAGCGCCCATCCAGTGGGACGAGCAGCACGAGGTGCAGGCGATTTTTCTGGTGTCGGTATCGCGGCAGAAAAACAAGAAGCTGCAGGATTTTTACGCCACAACGGCACGGCTGCTGCTGGATGAACAGCGTATTGGGCAGCTGATCCAAAAACGAAGCTACCAGACTCTGGCAGAATGCCTTGAGGCTGTGGACAACGAAAGGACGGAATGATATGGACGAGACAAAATACGCAAAAGCCTTTGAACTGATCATGAATGCGGGCAACGCAAAGTCGCTGGCGTTGATGGCGGTGGAATCTGCACGGGAGTTCGACTTTGAGGAAGCGCAAAAGCAGCTCAAGGAATCGCAGCAGGAGTTCCACCTGGCACATCAGGCGCAGTCGGATATGATTCAGGGTGAGGCAAACGGAAACCCGGTGGAGCTGAACATTGTTCTGGTCCACGCACAGGATCACCTGACCATGGCGACCATGGCGCAGGACAACGCACAGGAATTTATAAACCTTTACCGATTGGTGAAGGAATTACAGGATACCGTAAACGAACTTAAAGGAGGAAATGAACAATGAGGATCATGTTGGCTTGCAATGCAGGAATGTCCACCAGCCTGGTAGTGGCAAAGATGCAGGATGCTGCAAAAGCACAGGGCAAGGATTACAAGATCTGGGCTGTGGAGCAGGGCGAGATCCAGAACGAACTGGGCAATTTTGATGTGCTGCTGCTGGGCCCGCAGGTGCGCCACATTCTGCGGCGGGTGACCAAGCTGGTGGGCGACCAGGCTGTGGTGGATGTGATCGATGGCCCTTCTTATGGCCGCTGCGATGGTGCAGCTGTGCTGAAGCAGGCCGAAGATCTGTATGCAGGAAAGTGAGGAAATCATGGCAAAGACAAGCAAGTTTGAAAACACGTTGATGGACATTGCGGACTTTGTGGACAGCAATGTGTATCTGCGTAGCATCAAGGATGCATTCACCGATTATGTTCCGTTTATCATTGCAGGTTCTTTTGGTTCGTTGCTGAATGCGCTGATCGCCAGCCAGACCACCGGCCTGGCAAAGTGGGTTCCGGCCCTCAGCAACCTGGCTCCGGCCTTCACCGCCATGAACTTTGCAGCCGTTTCCTGCATGACCATCCCCATCATCCTGCTCATTGCCATGAACCTGGCAAAGGCAAAAAAGATGCCTCCGTTCATTACGGGTGTGCTGGCGGTGATCTGCTATTTCGCCATGGTGCCCAACACCATCACAGTGACCATTCAGGAAGCGACCGGCAAGGCCAGTGGCCTGAGCGGCGGCGTTCTGGGTGCACAGGGCCTGTTCGTGGGTATGCTGGTGGCTGTGCTCATCACCAACCTGTTCCATTGGCTCACCAGTATTGAAAAGATCAAGATCAAAATGCCGGCATCTGTTCCGGCAGGCATTGCAAACTCCTTTAACATCCTGATTCCGGTATTTGTCATCATCGTGTTCAGCTCTGTTTTTGGCACCCTGTTCCAGCTGGCCACCGGCTCTTATATCAACGAGTTCATCTACGCCGTTGTGCAGGCTCCGCTGTCGGCTGCTGGTCGGCAGCGCAAACCCCGCAAGGCTGGCGGTCTTGCGTGTGGTCAAAATCTATCCGCCGGAGTATTGTATGAATCAGAAATCCATGTCCGTCAAGCGCCTTGTGCGCTGTGCTGTCATTGCAGCGCTCTACGTTGTGCTGTGCCTGGTGCTGCAGCCGTTCTCCTACGGCGCGGTGCAGGTGCGTGTGGCCGAGGCATTCTGCCTGCTGCCTGTCTTTGGCACCGAGTATATCATCGGCGTCACGCTGGGCTGCTTTCTGGCCAACCTGCTGGGCTCGACCGTGATCGACGTCATCTTTGGCACGCTGGCTACCCTGCTGGCCTGTCTGGTCACCTACAAGCTGCGCAATGTGCGCTTCAAGGGTCTGGCCATTGCCGCCAGCCTGCCCCCGGTGCTGTTCAACGCGGTGATCATCGGTATTGAGATCGCCGTGATGTTCCCGGACCCCACGTCCAGCTCCCCCATCTGGCTGGCCTGCATCACCAACGGCATCTCGGTTGGCATCGGCGAGCTGATCAGCTGCACCGTGCTGGGCGTTGTGCTGGTAAAGCTGATCGAGAGCAACGCCGCACTGCGCAAGGTGTTTGTGACGGAATAACGCAAGGAGGTTTCCATGCAGCCAAACGGTATGATCTTCTGGGACTGGAACGGTACCCTGATGGACGATGTGGATTTTACCCACGAATGCCTGAACTGGATGCTGGAGACCCACGGCTACCCCCAGCGGTACGATCTGGCTGCCTACCGGGAGCTGTTCGGCTTTCCCATCGAGGACTACTACCGCTGTGCCGGGTTCGATTTTGCGCGGCACCCCTATCCGGAGCTTGCCGCACGCTTTATGGAGCACTACAACGCCGGTGTGCCCGGCTGCGCTGTAACGGCACACGCCGTTGACACCCTGCAAACGCTGACCCGCATGGGCTGGCAGCAGGCTGTGCTTTCCGCCTCCCGCCGTGATTACCTGATCGAGCAGGTATCCGCCCGGGGTCTGCAAGGCTTTTTTACCGAGTTGCTCGGCCTTGCGGACATTTACGGCGTAAGCAAGGTACAGCTTGGCACCGACTATCTGCGCCGCACCGGCATCGACCCGGCGGCCTGTGTGATGGTCGGCGACACCGACCACGATGCCGCGGTGGCTGCGGCCATCGGTGCAACTTGTGTGCTGTACACCGGCGGGCACCAGTCCCGCGCCCGGCTGGAAAAGGCCAGTCCCTACGTCATCGACGACCTCGCCCAGCTGCCCGCATTGCTGGAAACGATATAATATTAGTGGCTCAGAAACACCTGTCGGTGTTTCTGAGCCACTTGTTTTTACAGCCTGTTCGCGCAAATAAAAAAGCAGACACACGAAAGTGTGTCTGCTTTTTTTGGTCGGAGCAGCGGGATTTGAACCCACGGCCTCCTCGTCCCGAACGAGGCGCGCTACCAACTGCGCTATGCCCCGAAAATACCGCAGCCGGAAGGCGACTGCGGTTTTCTGGTTGGGGATGAGAGAATCGAACTCCCACAAGTAGAGTCAGAGTCTACCGCACTACCACTATGCAAATCCCCAATATTCGGTTGTGTCAGCCGCGCCGTGCGTTGCTGACAAGGGATATTATACACGCCGGCGGGCTGCTTGTCAACCATTTTTTCAGTTTTTCTGCAAAAGTTTTCGCAGCGGCTTTCCGTTGCACACAGGCTTGTAAATTTTTGGTTTTTCTCTTGACAGCACTCCCCTTTCGGAATACTCTAATACTATAAAGAGGTAGGATCCCGGTCAGCCCGGCACCCTTTGCCGGACCGTTCGGCTTTGCCTGAATGATAATGAAAGAGGGTATTTGAATGAAAAAACGTGTTGGTATCCTGACTTCTGGCGGCGATTGTCCGGGCCTGAACGCCACCATCCGCGGCGTTGCAAAAGCACTGTACGCCCGCATGGGAGATAACGTGGAGATCGTGGGCATCGCCAACGGTTACAGCGGCCTGATCAACGGCGACTACCGTGAAATGAACGAGGACGACTTCCGCGGCATCCTGACCTTAGGCGGCACCATTCTGGGCACCAAGCGCACCCCCTTCAAGCTGATGCGTGTGGTGGAGGACGACAACATTGATAAGGTCGCCGCCATGAAAAAGACCTACAAAGCGGCAAAGCTGGACTGTCTGCTGTGTCTGGGCGGCAACGGCACCCACAAGACCGCCAACCTGCTCTCGCAGGAGGGGCTGAACATCATCGGCCTGCCCAAGACCATTGACAACGATATCTACGGCACCGATGTGACTTTCGGCTTCCACACCGCTGTGGACATCGCCACGGACGTCATCGACCGCATCCACACCACCGCCGGCAGTCACAGCCGCGTGATGTGCATTGAGATCATGGGCAACAAGGCAGGCTGGCTTACCCTGTACTCCGGCATTGCCGGTGGTGCGGACATCATTCTGCTGCCGGAGCTGCCCTACGATATCGACCGCGTGTGCGAGGCCGTGGAGCGCCGCGCCAAGAAGGGGTCCAACTTCTCTATCCTTGCCGTGGCCGAGGGTGCCATCAACACCGAGGAAGCCCGCATGAAGCGCAAGGACTGGATGGCCAAGCGTGCCGAGGCCGGCCTTGGCACCACCGCCACCAACCGCATTGCACAAGCCGTGCAGAAAAAGACCGGCATGGAGACCCGCGTGTGCATCCCGGGTCATATGCAGCGCGGTGGCAGCCCCAGCGCCTACGACCGTGTACTGGCCACCCAGTTCGGCAGCTATGCTGCACAGCTGGTGGAGGTGGAGCGCTACGGCGTGACCGTGGCCATGGTGAACCGCCGGGTGACCGAGAACCGTCTGGCAGACATTGCCGGTAAGACCCGCAATGTGCCCGAAAACTGCGAGCTGCTGAGCGTGGCACGCCGCATGGGCGTCTGCCTGGGCTGAACACCGCTTTTCCGTGCAGCTGCCGCCTGCTCCCGTGGCCAGCAGCGCTGCCCGGGCCGCCGTTTCTGCCGCAGCGTAAAAAATATTTTCACATGCCAAAGGGGTTGCCGCACAGCATTGTGCAGCAGCCCCTTTCCTGTTTCTGCCTATTTCTTAGCGGTCGGTCACATCATGCCGGGTGGGCGAGCCCTCGGCAAAGGCGGCGGCGCTTTCCAGCACACCGCGCACCATGCTCTTCACGTCCTCGTAGGTGTAAAAGGCAGTGTGGTCGGTCAGGATCACGTTGGGCATGGCGCGCAGAGCGGCCAGCTCCGGGTTGGGGATCACATCGCCCATGCGGTCGTAGTAGTACAGGCCGTTCTCGTTTTCCAGCACGTCCAAACCGGCAGCGCCCACCTGCCCGCTTTCCAGCGCAGCCAACAAAGCATCGCTGTCGATCAGCTTGCCGCGGGCGGTGTTCACAATGGTCACACCGGGCTTCATCTTGGCAAAGGCCTCGGCGTTGAGCAGGTGGTGGTTCTCCTCGGTAGCGTTGGTGTGCAGGGTGATGACATCACTCTCGGCAAGCAGGGTCTCCAGCGGCACATACTTTGCGATCTTCTTCACCTCGTCGTTCTGGTACAGGTCGTAGGCCAGCAGCTCACAGCCAAAGCCGGACAGGTGCTTCAGCACGGTCTGCCCGATGCGCCCCGTGCCGATAACGCCCACGGTGCAGTTGGAGATATCCCGGCCGATCTTGCCCTTCAGGGAATAGTCCTGCACTTCACCGCGCTTGAGGATGTGCCCCGCCTTGCGCAGGCTCATCAGCATGAGCATAATGGCAAAGTTCGCCACACCGTTGGGGGGATAATCCACGTTGGATACCTTCATGCCCAGCTCCCGCGCCTTTTCCAGATCTACATGGTCATAGCCGATGGAGCGGCAGCAGATCGCCTTTACCCCAAGGTCGTGAAAGCGCTGCAGCATGGGTGCGCTCATATCACAGGGGGTCAGCGATACCGCATCGTAGCCTGCGGCCAGCTGGGCGTTCTCCATGGTAGGATACGCCTCGGTATAGCCGTACTCGATGCCCCGCTGCTTTGCCAGATCCTCCAGAATACCCTGCTCATCGTAGGGGCGCAGGGTGTAGAAAAACACTTTGACTGCCATAAAATTCTCCTTCCGATCCTTCTTTACTAAAATGCGTGCCTGTGCAGCGCGTCCTGCACCGAGCGCCTGCACCTTTATAAGTATGCCTTTATTGTAGCACGTTTGCGGGAGGAGGACAGCTTTTTTAGGGTGAATTTTGTTCATTTTGCTGTTGAAGCTGCGTTTTCTGTCCCAAGTGGGCCAAAAAGGTTGTCAAAACACAAAAAACAGGGTATGATAGAAGCCGGATCGCAGCCTGCGATCCTTCAATATTGCAAAAGGAGTGTGCTTTGTTATGCGCGCCTATGAACGACTGCTTGATTACGTCAAGGTCTACACCACCTCGGACCCGGAGTCCGGCACCCATCCTTCCGCTGCGCGGGAGTTTGATCTGGCTCACAAGCTGGTGGAGGAACTGAAGGCTCTGGGCGTGGAGGATGCCCGTGTGGACGAGCACTGCTACGTCTACGGTTCCCTGCCCGCCACCCCCGGCTGCGAGGAAAAGCCCGCGCTGGGTCTGATTGCCCACATGGACACCGCCCCGGATGCCAGCGGCGAGAACGTGAACCCCATCCTGCACGAGAACTATGACGGCGGCGACGTGGTGCTGCCCGCCACCGGCAAGGTGATGAAGGTCTCCGCCTTCCCCTTCCTTGCCTCCATGAAGGGCGAGACCCTCATCACCACCGACGGCACCACCCTGCTGGGTGCAGACGACAAAGCCGGTGTGGCTGAGATCATGACCGCTGTGGAGACCGTTATCCGCGAGGGCCGCCCCCACGGCAAGCTGTGCATCGGCTTTACCCCGGACGAGGAGATCGGCGAGGGTGCCGACCTGTTCGATATCCCCGGCTTTGGCGCAGACTTTGCCTACACGGTGGACGGCGGCGATGCCGGCGACATCGAGTACGAGAACTTCAACGCTGCTGCCGCCACCGTGACCATCCACGGCTTCTCGGTGCACCCCGGCTCTGCCAAGGACACCATGATCAATGCCTCCAACGTTGCCATGGAGTTCCACGGCGCTCTGCCCGTGATGGCACGTCCCGAGACCACCGAGGGGCGTCAGGGCTTCTACCACCTGTGCCAGATGTACGGCGATGTCACCACCGCAAAGCTGGGCTACATCCTGCGCGACCACGATGCCGCCAAACTGCAGTTCAAAAAGGACAATATGCAGGACATTGCCGATTACCTGAACGGCAAGTACGGCGCAGGCACCGTGGAAGTGGAGATCAAGGACAGCTACCGCAATATGCTGGAAAAAATCAAGCCCCACTTCCACCTCATCGAGACTGCCCGCAAGGCTGTGCGCATGGCCGGTCTGGAGCCGGTGGAGGTGCCCGTGCGCGGCGGCACCGATGGCGCTACCCTGAGCTGGATGGGTCTGCCCTGCCCCAATCTGGGCACCGGCGGCTTCAACTTCCACGGCGTGTGCGAGTGCACCACCGTGGAGCGGATGGACCGCTGCACCGAGATCGTGCTGAATATCATCTCCCTGTACGCAGAGTGATCTGCTTTTTCTGCGAAAAAACTTTCAGCGTGAAAACGGTCTGTCCCTATCGTTCAACATAAAAGCGGCGGCTGCACAATGCTTTGTGCAGCCGCCTGTTTTCATTTAACCTACGTTGATATGCCCCACTGGCATGATCTTGCGCTTGTTGTCGTCCGGTTTGGCGGTCAGGCTCATGGCAAAGGCCACCGGGCCTACACGGCCCATGAACATGACCAGCATATACAGGATCTTTGCCCCGTTGTTCAGCTGGCTGGTTACGCCTACGGAAAGGCCCACCGTACCAAAGGCCGAGCAGGACTCGAAGATGGCATCCACCACGGACACGGCGTCCGAGGTGTTGTAGTACACCACAATGGCCGAGCCGATGACCGCCACAGCGCCCAGCACGATAATGGTCAGCGCACGGTAGACCGTCTTGGACTCGATATGATGGTCAGCGATCACACAGTCATCGCGTCCCTGCGCCACGCTGCGGATGGTCAGGATGATGACAGCGAAGGTGGTCACCTTCACGCCGCCGCCGGTAGAGCCGGGCGCTGCGCCGATGAATTGCAGCACGCTCATAAGCAGCTTACTCAGGGTGCCGCAGGAGGCCAAGTCCACGGTGTTCATGCCGGCGGTACGGGTGGATACCGACTGGAACAGCGAAGCCATCACCTTGCCGGGCACCGACAGCCCGCCCAGTGTGGCGGGGTTGTTCCATTCCATCAGTCCCAGCCCCAGCGCGCCGCCCAGCCACAGGATCACCGAGAAGGACAGCACCACCTTGGCGTGCAGGGACAGACGGCGTTTCTGGTACCACTGGCACAGCTCCACCCAGACCATAAAGCCCAGACCGCCGGAGATGATCATGAACATGATCACTGCCTGCACATAGTAGTTGTTGACATAGGGCACCAGCGAGGAGTACGCCCCGAACCGTCCGAAGAGGTCAAAGCCCGCATTGCAGAAGGCCGAAATGGCGGTGAATACGCTGATCCAGACGCCCTCCAGCCCGAACTGCGGCACAAAGGCGAACATCAGCAGCAGAATGCCGATGCCTTCAAACATCGCTGCCAGCCCCACCACGATCTTCAGCACACTTTTGGCCTGATCGTAGCCGTCCGCCGAAACGCTTTCGCCCAGCAACCGCAGATCCCGGAAGCCCATGCGCCGGCGCATGGCCAGCGCAAAAAAGCTGGTAAGGGTAACAAGACCAAGGCCGCCCACCTGAATGAGCAGCAGCACCACTGCCTGCCCGAACCATGTGAACTGCGTCCACGTATCCCGCACCACCAGACCGGTGACGCAGGTGGCGCTGGTGGCTGTGAACATGGCGTTGAGCACATCCAGCCGTCCGTGCCTGCTGGCAATAGGCAGGGTGAGCAGCAGCGTGCCCAGCGCGATGACAGCAATAAAGCTGACGCAGATGATCTGGGTCGGGGTGCTCAGTCCCAGCTTTCTCCGCCGGACTGACCTCTGGTGCCGCAGCCTTTTGCGGATATTTTTTATCTTTTCCATAGCATCCTCCCTGCGCAGCACGCAGCCGCTTTGCATTCCTTTATAGCATACACCATTTTGCCCGCAGGTTCAACTTGATTTTACGGCCCGGTTGCGGTATTATAATATGGTACTGTATTTTTGGGGTTTTCTGCCCCAAGGATGCAGAACTGTGTCTCCGTAGCTCAGCTGGATAGAGCGTCCGCCTCCTAAGAATTCGGTCAACCTGATACCTTGGGGGCAGAAGTGATTGCTCTAATCAAAAGCAAGGCTGAGGATCGAGATTTTCCCAACAAATTTTGATGCAACAACTTTACTATCGTCCCGGTTGCAATGCAGTCGGTCACTTTGTTGTGAAAAACATTCCACACATTTGTTTCCAAGTGCGTTGAATTTCAAAAAATCAACGATAATACATAATATGCCTCAGTAGCTTAGCTGGATAAAGCGCCTCCCTCCTAAGGAGGAGACCGCAGGTTCGAATCCTGTCTGGGGTATCCCTTTATGAAAATGCGAAGGTCATTTTTCCATGTGAAAGACGATCTTCGCATTTTTCATTTTGAACCTATCACCAAAATTAGCCAGCTAATGCCATTAGCAGAATTTTCGGTCCCAGCTAATAAAATCAGGCTTCCAGCTAATGAAGCCCCATAAAGCACCTTTTGAACTCTGTTTCCCGGCTCTCTGCTAAAATTGGTAGCCGCTTTCCTGTAAATCCATGTAAATACAAGATAATTTGTGTAAATCTATTTTCCACATTCCTACCAGAAACCGTGCAAAACACTTTTCTCCATACATAGCGCGTTCACTCGCTGTTCTCTCGGAACAGAAAGAGGAACGCGCTTTTTTGTTTTCGGGCTGAACTTCCCGAATCCACCAAAGGAGGGTTTACCGATGAAAAAAGTTCTGACCGTCACGATGGACGGTATCCGCTACCACGCTTCCCGCCCGGCAGATTGCCGGCACTGCTTCTTCTGGAAGAACCGAAAGAAGGGCTGCGTTCTCGGCAAAGAGAACTGCTACTATCTGATCGAGCCGCCCAAAGGCCCCAGCAAGTGCGAAGGGTGCCCCTACAAGCGGGCAAAGCCCTGTGTGCTGGTTCCCTGCTACAAAGACCTGATGGCACCGCTGGAGAAACGAGGTGATGCCAAGTGAGCCACAAGCGAAACGAAGCTCTGCGCCATGTTCAGCACTCCATGCACCATGTGATCGCCGCTGGCGAAGGTTCTGACCGTGCCCCGGACAGCTGCAAGCTGTGTCCGTACTATCGGCCTGATTTCAAATTCCGCACCTGCCTGTATGCCCACTGCCCTTATAAGAAGCAGGTCAATGTATTCCGTTCCACACCTGAAAAATGGGATATTCTCTATGCCCGAAAAAAAGCCGACAAGAACCGCAGACCTTGATTACTTCTATGGACAGTCCAGCGAGCTGTTCTCCTTCTACCGGATTCCCAAGCTGTTGTTTCAGGATAGCCGCTTCCAACCGCTTTCCACAGATGCAAAAACCCTGTATGGTATCCTGCTGGACCGCATGAGCCTTTCAGCCCGGAATGGTTGGTTGGACAAAGCTGGGCGGGTGTTCATCATCTATACTGTGCAGGAGGTGCAGGATTCACTGGGCTGTGCCGATAAAAAGGCCACCAAGCTGCTGCGAGAACTGGAAGAGTACGGCCTGATTGAACGCAAACGGAGGGGGCTGGGCAAGCCCGATCTCATCTATGTAAAGAATTTTTCGTCAGAATCGTCAAAAACGCCCTACTTGAATCGTGATAATGACGATTCTGGAACCGTCCAGAATACGCTTCAAGACCCGGCCAAACTACGATGTAATAAGACTGAGAGAAATAATACAGAGATAAGCGATACTGATCCTATCTCTTCCGATGAAAACGACTGGATGAGCGAACGTGAACAACTGGAGGAATATTTTTCTCAATCTTTGGAGGTAGACCTTCTGCTCCGGCTTTGCCCGGACGATGAGGATACCATCTACCAAATCGTGGATTTGCTGGTGGATACCTGTGCCACCAACCGCAAGACGCTGCGCATTGCCGGGGACTATAAGCCCGCCGAGGTGGTACGCAGTCGCTTTATGAAGCTGAACGCCGACCATATCCGTTTTGTGCTCAAGTGCCTTGCAGAAAACAGCAGCCCGATCCGAAACATGAAACAATATCTGCTCGCTTCTCTGTACAACGCACCCACCACGATGCAGCTTTCCTATCAGAACCAAACCAACCACGACTTAGCGATGCGGAGGTGATGAAAATTTCAAAGAAAGCAACCACAATAGCCATCGTCAACCAGAAAGGCGGCACCGGCAAGACCACGACCTGTGAAAATCTAGGCATCGGTCTAGCGATGGAGGGCAAGAAGGTCCTGTTGGTGGACGCTGACCCGCAGGGCAGCTTGACCATCAGCATGGGCTGGCAGCAGCCCGATGAACTGCCCACTACCCTCTCCACTCTGATGGCAAAAGCCATGAATGACCAGCCCATTCAGCCCGGTGAGGGCATTCTGCACCACGCAGAGGGCGTTGACCTGATCCCTGCCAGTATCGAACTGGCAGGGCTGGAAGTGGCTCTGGTGAACAGCATGAACCGGGAAAAGATGCTGAAACAGGTGTTGGAGGGGGCAAAGCGGGAGTACGATTATATCCTGCTGGACTGTATGCCCTCGCTGGGGATACCCGCTACCGCATCCTGCGGAAGCATCCGTTCATCGCCTACCAGATACAGGAGATCGAACTGGATAACCGTTACGCAGCTCTCTCATGGATCTGCCAGAACCAGCTTGGACGCAGAAATCTCGACCCGGAACGGAAGA
>ERZ773147.1960-NODE-1960-length-19491-cov-4.483587_pt1 | contig 19491 bp, 10 predicted proteins | sample MGYA00580851_ERZ773147 | MGnify/ENA primary metagenome ERZ773147 (study PRJEB29015, sample SAMEA2737818) | human gut metagenome | biome: human gut; feature: human-associated habitat; material: faeces | place: China | collected 2012 ... | reverse complement strand
TGCCGCGCCTCGCGCAGCGCAGCGCAGTAGTGCATGTAAAGCTCAGAAAAGCGCGGCAGGCCGAAGTCCTGCGCAGCGATCTCGTCCGCCGACAGCATCATATTTTTACAATAGGTGATCGCCGTGCGCACCTCGCGGATGGTGCTGTCGGTTGGATAGTCCCCGTTCAGCACCTGATAGATGCGCCCGATCAGCGCGGCAAGCTCGCGGGCCGCGCTGCCGTCCGCAGGCCTCGATGATCTTGGAAGACAGGCCGTTGATCGTGCGGAACTCCGGCGTCTGCCCGGCAAGCTCCGGGAAGCGCGCGGTAAAGCGTGCGCGAAGCTCCCGCGTGGCGGCGACGGTGTAGGTCACGGCCAGAATGCGTGCCGGGTCGATGCCGCGGCACAGCGCCATATACCCCAGCCGCGTCACAAGCACCGTCGTTTTCCCGCTGCCGGGCACGGCCAGCAGCAGAACCGGCCCCTCCGTCTCGCGGACGGCGGCCTTCTGCTGCTCACTGAACTGCGGCATATAGCGGGCGGTAAATTCCTCCGGCGTCATACGGTAAGCTCCAGCACGACCGGGCAGTGGTCGCTGCCGAACACGTCCGTGCGGATCTCCGATGACAAAACACGCGGCAGCAGGCGCTCGGAGACGATAAAATAGTCGATGCGCCAGCCTGCGTTGTTTTCCCTCGCGTGGAAGCGGTAGCTCCACCACGAGTATACGCCCGCCAGATTCGGGTGCAGGCGGCGGAACGTATCGGCAAAGCCGGAGGAGAGGAGCTCGGTCATTTTCGCGCGCTCCTCATCAGAAAAGCCCGCGTTCTGCCGGTTCGCCTTTGGGTTTTTGATGTCGATCTCCTCATGCGCGACGTTCAGATCGCCGCAGTAAACGACCGGCTTTTCCGCGTCCAGCCGCAGCAGATATGCGTGCAGCGCGTCCTCCCACTGCATGCGGTAATCGAGGCGCTTCAATCCATCCTGGGAATTGGGCGTATAGCAGCAGACAAGATAAAATTCTGGGTATTCCGCAGTGATGAGCCGCCCCTCGTGGTCATGCTCGTCGAGTCCGAGTCCATACCGAACAGAAAGCGGGGCCTGCTTTGTCAGAATCGCCGTGCCGGAATAGCCCTTTTTCTCGGCAGAATAAAAATAGCGGTGATAGCCATGCAGTTCAAAGACCGCCTGCTCCGGCTGAAGCTTTGTCTCCTGCAGGCAGATCACATCGGCGTTTTCCTGCGTGCAGTAGTCAAGAAAGCCCTTGCCGAGACAGGCCCGCAGACCGTTGACATTCCAGGATACCAGTTTCATAGATACCTCCAAGTGAAAAAAATCTTCCCATGAGAGGGAAGAGTCAGGGTGCATAAAGACTTTGCGGATTTATAGGGCAGTACGGATTTGCGGCAGTCCTGTAGGGGCCGATGCCTACATCGGCCCGTTGGGAAGCTGCGAAATCGCCGGAGATTCCCGTAAAATCGGTATATTCTGCGGGCGGACAGAGTCGTCCGCCCCTACGGAGTACAGGGGGCAGCGAAACCTTGCTGTAGGGGTCGACGACTCTGTCGGCCCGTTTGGGTAGTTACGAATTCGCCGAAGAGTTCTGTAAAAACGGACTGTTCTGCGCGGGCCGATGTAGGCATCGGCCCCTACAATGAAATTTGGTGGTGCACACAGGGGTGCATCGGTCTATGCTTTTCGCCCCTGCCTGCTGCAACCCCTCAGTCAGGGGAGCCGTTATTCTGCTGTTTCCTCCGCGGCCGTTTCCGGCAGCTGCATATCGTCGAAGGCGTTCTGGGCGTCGTCGAAGATCACCTGTACCTCAGCGAACGCGTCCTGAAGCCGGGAAAGGCCGGTGGACAGGTCGGCTGCCAGCGCGGCAATCTCCTCGCCGGAATCCATATAACGGGTACGGGCGTCCTCGCAGAGATTCGACAGTTGCGCATAGATGCGCCGGGCGCGCACAGCCGCGTTGCGTTCGGTTTGCTCGGCGCGGCGGTAGGCGGTCAACTCTTTTTCGGTAAGCGACGGTTCCTGCACCGGTTCATCCGGCTCATTTTCTGTTTCCGGCTCTTCCGGCTGCGGCACCGGCTCCGACGGCTGCGGGTCGGGGCGCGTCAGCAGTTCCTGTTGCGCCTCTTCGGCCTTTTTCAACTGCTCCGCCAGATCAGAGCCTTCCTGCGCGAGCGCGTTCACCTGCCCGGAAAGCGCGTCGTTGTCCGCCTGTGCCTGCTCCAGACGCTTCTGCAGACCTGCCAGTTCGACCTGAAGGCGCGCATTTTCAGCGGCAAGCTTATCGCGCTCGTCAGTCAGCTTGCGCAGGGCCTTCTGGTGCTCAATGGACGTCGATTCGATATAATTGACAACGTCGGTGCGGTTAAAACCGCTGACCGCCGTGCGAAACTTTGAAAAATCAGCCACCTGCTGTTCCTCCTGATCTCCGATTTTGTCTCAGTATATCACGAAAAGCGACAAAAAACAACTGGGCGTGCCGCCCGTGCGCCCGCTTTCGCACAGATTTTATGAATTGTTCACAGACGCTGGTTTTTCATTTGTATGATTGCAGACCGGCAGAAAGACTGCTATAATAAATCGCATCTGAAAGACAGCGAGGGAGCGAACGATGGAATACAACAAGCTGATCGCCGAGATGCACACCGGCGACGATGTAGAGGGGTTCTATGTCCTGAAAGACGCATTTTTGAAGACGACGGCGGCGGGGAAGCCGTTTTTATCCGGCGTTCTGGCAGACCGATCCGGTGTGATCGATCTGAAGGTCTGGGACTACTCCGGCCCCATCGGTGCGCGACCAGAGGATATCGGCCGCGTCGTCAAGATTCGGGGGCAGGTATCGGAATTCAAGGGCGCACCGCAGCTGACGGCGGGCCGCATCCGCATGGCGGACGGGAACGACCAGTATGACCTTTCCACTCTCGTGCCAACCGCCCCGATTGACACGGATGCGCGTGTCGCGGAGATTGAGCGCATGATCGACTCCATGGAGGATACGGATTATCAGTCCGTCGCCCGTGCGATGCTCGCGCGGCATCTGGACGCGTTCCGCTCCATTCCGGCGGCCAAAAGCGTCCATCACAGCTTCCTGTCCGGGCTTCTCATGCACACGTCCAATATGCTGCGGCTGGCAGATTTTCTGTCCGGACTTTACGGCGAGATCATCGACCGGAGTCTGCTGCTGACGGGGACGCTGCTGCATGATTTCGCAAAGGAAAAGGAATTTACATTCTCCGGCCTTGGGCTGGTCACAGATTATTCGCTGTCCGGCCAGCTGATCGGCCATCTGGTGATGGGCGCGCAGGAGGTGCAGCAGTGTGCGCAGGAACTCGGCATCCCGGAGGAAAAAAGTCTGCTTTTACAGCACATGATCCTTTCGCACCACGGCGAGCCGGAGTTCGGCGCGGCCGTGCGCCCGATGTGCGCCGAGGCAGAACTGCTCTCTGAGATCGACCTGATCGACAGCCGTATGGAAATTTACGCTGAAGCGCTTCAGGATCTGCCCGTCGGAAGCTTTTCCAACCGTATCTTTGCACTGGACAAAAAAATCTACCGCCACGGGTGATTGCCCGCAGCCGCCTTTGAAAAAAGGGGAGGCGGGCACCGCAAAATAAAGAAAGATTTTACAAATTCTCTGTAAATTAAGCAGACAGCATCTTGCATTTGCAGATCACTTCGTATATAATTATTGTACTAATACTAGGGGTAGTGTAGGCCACTGTGACATTTTGTTACAGTTTTGGATCTGACAGAAAGCCAGACCGAGACAAGGGAGGAATGCGAAGAATGAAACGCAACCGAATACTGGCCATTGGTATCGCACTGCTGCTGGCCGTGCAGCTGCTGGTGCCGCTTGCCTGCGCCGCAGGTGCGACGCTGAAGTTCACGGCCCCGGACAAGCTTCCGGAGGTTGGGCAGACCTTTACCGTTACGGTTGACTTGTCCGGCAACACAGGCCTGTGTGCTGTGCAGATCAAGCTGGGCTATGACGATTCCGTTGTTGAATGCACCGGCGTTGAAAACGGTGAACTGATCGGCGACATGCTCTCTGCAAACAATACGCATGCCACGCGCGACGGTATCGGCGCGATTATCGCGGCGGCGGGCACCAAGACCGTCAAGACCGACGGCAGCCTTGTTGTGTTCACCTTCCGTGTCAAGGCTGCGGGCGACGCGAAGCTGACCCTCGCCGATGCGCTCCTTTCTGACATTGACGGCAAGGCGCTTTCGCTTTCCTATTCGCTCCCGGCGCTGATCGTGCAGGGCAGCGGCTCCGACAGCGGCAGCGGTTCCGGCTCTGACGCCGAAAAGCCGGGCACGGACGATAAGAAGTCCGAGGATGATAAGAAATCTGAGGATGAAGAAAAGCCCGAGGATGAGGAAAAGCCTGCGGATGGCGCGCAGGAGGAAGTCAAGTCCGGCTCCTTCCGCGACGTGACCAGCACGCACTGGGCGTTTGACTCGGTCGAGCGGGCAGCGGAACTGGGCCTTGTCACCGGCTATTCCGACGGCACCTTCCGACCCGACACCCCCGTGACCCGTGCGCAGTTCGTTCTCATGCTCTGGCGTATGTGCGGCAAGCCCGCCGCAGCCAAGGCAGCCTCGTTTGCCGACGCCAGCGCCAGCTGGTATCAGGACGCGCTGAGCTGGGCCGTGGAGAAGGGCTATGTGAACGGCCTGTCCGATACACGCTTCGGCCCCGACGCGCCTATCACGCGCCAGCAGGCCATGGCCATTCTCTTCCGTCTGAACGGCGGCCAGAGCGGCTCGGAACAGATGCTGACCGGCGTTTATGAGCAGACCTTCACCGACAGCGGAACCATCGCCTCCTGGGCGAAGGATGCGACATGGTGGGCGGTTTACCACGAACTTGTTTCCGGCACCGGCGGCAGCCGCATCGCGCCGGAAGCCAACGCGTCCCGTGCACAGATCGCGGCGATTCTGCTGCGGTATGCAGATAAATTTATGACGATGGAGGAAGCGGCATGAAAAGAAGAATGCTTGCGCTTTTGCTTGCGGTGCTGATGCTCGCCATGCTCACCGCCGCCGCATTCGCAGAAGACACAGTCCTTGGCGTTTACAATGTGACGGGGCCCCTGACGGTGCTGAACGGCACAAAGAATGGCAGCTTCTACGCAGACGCGAACGAGTTTGAGTTGAACTGCAGCGGCCTGACCGGCGAGTATTCACTTGTGCTGCTTCTCGAAGGCGACAGCCCCGTCCCCACAGACGGGAACATCCAGTACATCGATCAGATGAGCATCGCAAACGGCGCAGTGAAATTCACACTGAAGCCTAAAGCGCTGAAGGTAGGTACATACAACATCTACATCAGCACGACCGACGAGGCGCTCAAGAAGGTCGCATCGTTCAAGTACGGCGAGAAGCCGCTGATTGAACTGGGCGATGCAAATAACGATGGCAAAGTAGATACAAACGATGCAACCGCGATTTTGCTTTATGTTGTTAACAAATACACAATGACAGATGAGCAGTTGATGGCTGCAGATGTGAATGGCGATCATACGGTCAATACAAATGACGCGGTTGCAATTCTACTTCAGATTGTCGGAAAATAATGACTTTAAATGAGAGGTAAGAAACTATGAAAAGAATTCTTGCGCTGGTGCTGGCAGTTACGTTGCTGCTGTCCCTTTTTGTGGCACCGGTTGCCGCTGAAGGCGGCGAGATCAGCTTCGAACCCGCACCGTCGGTTAATTTGACGGCTGTTTCGTATGCAGTAAAGAGCCACACCTATATTTCGGATACAGGCGCAATTACAAGTGCCAAGCCGAATGAGTTGCTTGCGGTGAAGCTTACGCTTACGAATAACGCTGAGAAAACTTTGAACTGGGCAGGCGGCCAGTTTTTCATCAAGTATGATGAAACCGCATTTGAGCCCTACAGCTTTACCTATGAAGATAAAGATACTGGTGAAGAAATTAGTGTAGGTCCGATTGCGAGAGCACTGCCAAAGGAAAACAATGGTTTCAATTATAACAGTAAGTGGATTGGCTCTGAAAACGTCGATGTTCCGGGACTGATTCAGTTTACAAAAGCATCTGCTGAAGGACAGAAAGCAATTAATAAGAACGAGTCGATTACGATTGCTTACATCCTTTTCAAAGTGAAAGCTGGAGCCGAAAATGGCGTGCAGAAGTTTGAGTTTGATACTACGCGCCCCAACGCGGTGTCAGCTGCCGAGGAAATCAATACGGCATCGAGCAACATTGCAGGCATTGATTTTTCGGAAATTCATACAGACAATGTCAGCGTGGTAGAGGGCGCTGCCCCCACGCTTGCTGCTACCTCTGTCAGCAAGAATGAAGTTGTATACGGCAGCGACGAAGTGCTCACTCTGGGCGCAACGTCTACCTCCAACAAGGACATCACCAGCTTCGTCACCTTCAAGGTGAAGGATGCAGAAGGCAACGACGCTGCTGGCTTCGTTGTCAACAACGGCAATGAACTGAATGTTGCTGCAGCAGATGCTGGTACCTATACTGTCACTGCTGAGCCGAATGGAGACAACTGCAGAATCGATGAGAGCGTGACTGTTCAGAACGCAACCCTCACGATCACCAAGCAGGAGATCACCGCGCCCGTTGCAACGGTCACGAGTTTTGCCAAGGGTCAGCGAATCTTTGACCTGAACGTCGAGACGACGACTCCCGGCCTTTCTGTGGGCTATACCTGCTATGAGGGCACGAATACCGATGGCAATCCGCTTGATTCCCAAGAGAAGTTTAAGGCGGGCACGCTTTACAGCATCGTGATCGGGCTGGAAGCGGACAAGAACCATGTGCTTAACGCCCAGACGCTGACCGTCACGGTCAATGGCGGTGAGCCGCAGACGGTCGCAATCGAGGAGAGCGGATTTGCCGGTGCATACAAGGCTGTTGTAACGGCTACGACTGCGGATAAGGATGCCCCGACGATCACGCCGAATCCGATCAACGCCACCTACGGCGATAAGCTGTTCACGCACACTCCGACCGGCACTGCAATCTATGACGGTCAGAATGTTTCCGGCACATTCACATGGTCGAATAAGTACAATGCAGAAACCACGGTCGGCAATGCTGGCGTGAATGAATTTGATGTAGTCTTCACGCCCACCAACACGGACCTCTACGCCACTGTTACCGGCAAGGTCACCGTGACTGTCGCGCAGAAGGAAATCGACATTACCGATAAGCTTAACACATGGAGTGCCAACGAGTTCACCTATGACGGGAAAAGCCATTCTGTCGAGCTGAAAATTGATGAGGATCTTGTTGGTATCGTCAAAGTTAAGGAGTATACTGGTGACACTGAGGCGCAGGCCGTCGGTGAATATACGGCCTCTGCATCGCTTGAACTGGTAGACCCGGCCAATTACAAATTCAACGAGGACAATGTTCTCACGCGCGATCACACTTGGAAGATCAACAAGGGTGACCTCACGCCTACGGACGCAGAAAAATCCGTGCTCTTCGGTACAAAGGAAGTCACGGTTACTCCGGCTGATTTCGGTCTGACGCAGGACGGCATTAAAATTGAGGTTACTCACGCGGGAAATAGCCTGATTACAGGTTACTTACCAAGCGATGACATGCGTTCTGTCACGTTTATGCTGAGAGATACGGATAAGACAGATGCTGCTAATAACGCGTCTGACACGGCTACATTGAAATTCTCTTCGGCGAATTACAATGAGACGTCCGGCAATACGCTCACCATCAAGATCATTAACAAGAGAACCGATACGGAAAAACTCCAGATCGACGTTCCTGCTACCGTCACCTACGGCGATACTGTTACCCCCAGCGTCGGCGAGTCCAAACCGGCAGGTGCAGGCGACGTCACGTTCAAGTTCTTCGACGAGGACAACCATGAGGTGCTCACCACCGCGCAGCCGTTCGACGCAGGCACCTACAAAGTCACCGCATCCTGCGAGAGCGAGAGCACGATCTACACCGCAGAAGCGACCTTCACGGTCGAACCGCGCGAGATCGAAGCCAAGGACGTTGCCTTTGATAAGGAACTGACCTACACCGGCAATGAACTGACCCAGACTGTGACCGTCACAGTTAACGGCAAGACCCTGACCGTCGGCACGGACTATACCGTTTCCGACCTGACCGGCACTGAGCCGGGCAGCTATCCCGTTACCGTCACCGGCACGGGCAACTACACCGGCACAGTCACAAAGTCCTTCGAGATTGCCAAGGCGGACATCTCCAGCGCTGCGATCACCTATGATGCCGGCCCCTATGGCTACACTGGCAAGGAATGGAAGCCTGAAGTTACCGTTTCCTTCAACAGCGCTACGCTGACAGCTGGCAACGACTACACGGTTTCCTATGAGAACAACATCAACGCCGGTACTGCGAAGATCATCATCACCGGTATAGGCGATCACTTCACGGGCTTGACGGAAAAGACCTTCACTATCAATTCTGCGGAAATTTCCGGCTGCACGTTCGCGCCTATCGCTGACGTGACCTATAACACCAAGGCACATACTCCGGAAGTGACCGTTGCGATCAGCGGCAGAACGCTTGAGGCAGATAAGGATTGCACCGTTTCTTACGCCTCCAACGTCAACGCTGGTACTGCCACCGTCACCGTCACCGGTAAGGGCAACTTCACCGGCTCGGCGAACACGACCTTCACGATTGCAAAGGCTGACCTGAACCTGAGCGTCTACACCATCTCGAGCCTCTGCACCGAGACTGAGGTGAAGACCAGCACGCTCCCGTCCAACTTCTTCCTCGCCGACGAGACGGAGACTGGCTTCTCCATCGCACTCACCGCCGCTGGCGGCGACGCGATCTTCACGCAGGCGCCCGCTGTGGTCGATGGCGAAAACATGATCACCTACCAGCTGAACGGCGGAACCGGCGAAGCAACTTTCAACGTGACTGTCACGCCGGTCTCCAGCAACTACAAAGCCGGCACCTATGATCTGAAGATCCAGGCCTATGACAAGACCAACGTCTCCAACCGCATCGTCTTTGAATCCGGCTCCGCTGTCTACACCGGCTCCGGCATCAAGTACGAAAAGGCAACCATTGCAGGTCACTCCAGCGGCATGCACTATACCTACGCCCCCGATGTAGCGACCGGTGCAACGCTCGACGCAGCTGGCCTCCCGCTGACCGTCGGCACCTACACCGTCACTGCGACCTACTCCGATGCAAGCAGCTACGGTTACAAGACTGCGACCTTCACCATCACCAAGGCGACCCCGGTCGGCACGCCCGCCTACACCAAGATCGAGACGAGCGGCAAGACCCTTGCTGACACCAAGCTGACTGTCGGCACGATTCGCCCGGCTGGTACCATCGCATGGGATCTGCCCCTCACGACTGTACTTAAGGATGGCAAGGAATACGCATGGACTTTCACCCCGACTGACACGCACAACTATACGACGCTCACCGGCAAGCTGATTCCCTATGTTGACGACGGCACGGATTATATCCCCGGCGTGATCGACGGCAACTCCGGCAGCTTCAACTTCCATGATGTGAGCCGCTTCGACTACTTCTACGACGCAGTCAAGTGGGCCGCAGAAAACGGCATTGCCTCCGGCACGGGCCGCTACACCTTCTCTCCCGACGCCGTCTGCACCCGTGCACAGACTGTCACCTTCCTCTGGCGTGCAGCCGGTTCCCCGATGCCTAGATATCGCACATGCGCGTTCACGGATGTGGACTCCCGCGATTACTATTACAACGCAGTTCTCTGGGCAGTTGAGCAGGGCATCACCACCGGCCTCACGGCTACCACCTTCGGCCCCGACGTCACAGTAAGCCGCGGACAGGTTGCAACGTTCCTCTACCGCGCAGCCTCCGCATCCAAGCCCAATACGTTTAACCCCTTCACGGATGTTAAGACTACGGCTTATAACTACGACGCCATCCTCTGGGCTTATGACAACCGCATCACCACCGGCACCAGCGACACGACCTTCAGCCCGGACGCTTCCTGCACCCGCGCACAGATCGTGACTTTCCTCTACAGATATTATCAGGGGCGCTGAAGCTAGATAAAAAAGGGTCGCTGCCCCGCGCAGCGGCCCTTTTTCTCATCCATGCGCAAAAGAGAGAGGAGTATTGACATGAAAACACAACTCAAGCGCCTGCTGGCGCTGAATCTGGCGATCATTATGCTGCTCTGCGCCGTCTTCCCGGCCTCCGCCGCAGGAACTGCGGCCCAGCCCGCCGCCGACGCCCAGCCCCAGCAAACTGCCCAACCCACCGAAGATTCCACCCAACCGCAGACCACCGCACCCAACCCCGGTACGCACACCCTCACCATCAATGGCGAAACTCACACCATCGGCACAGGAACCGTGACCGGAGACGGCTGGGAAGCCTATGCGTTCCTGAACGGCGACAACGAGCCGCTGCTCGTGCTGGCCCTGAACGATTATAAAGGCGGGCCGATCAGAATTTCCGATCCAACCGGTGTCGGAACAGCCAAGCAGGTCTACGCGCTGGTCAGCATAAGCGGAACCAACACCGTCACGGCGCAGTCCGGCGCAGGCATCACCGCGGAAGGCTATACCGCTCTGACCATTGAACGCTACAGCCGGACGGCATCCCTCACTGTCAGCGGCCAGCCCGCCGTTCAGACGGATGGCTGTCTGCAGATTTTCAGCGGCGGCATCACCCTCGACGGCGGAACCGCCGCGGCATATGCGGCTGCGAACGGCTTCGTCTATAACGACGGACGCTGCGAGGCAAACGAAACGAAAACAGGCGACCTCGTGACGAAGCTCGTCATGCGGGATGTCTCCCATTATCTGGTCGTCGACGGGCAGCGCTATTATCTCAGCGAACAGTACCCGCATGCCTCCGGCAGCGGATGGGGCGCGGTGCTCACCAAAAACGGCGACGGCCTGCCGACCCTCTGCATCAGCCTGTACGGCTACGCGGGAGGCGCAATCTCGTTTAGCGCACCGTATAACGCGGGCGAGACAGCGGACGTGATTGCGATCCTCAACTACACTGGGCAGAACCAGATCACGAACGAGGCCGGGCCTGCGGTCAGAGCCAGCGGTTATTCGTGGCTGACGCTTCAGGAACAGGCAAACGGCAGTTCGCTCACCGTCAGCGGCAAGCCCGCTGTTCGGACAGACAAGGGACTGACCCTGAGCGGACGGAACATCACGCTCGATGGCCTGAACGGCCCCGCATATACGGCAGGTTCGTTCAGATACGACGGAAGCGTATGCAGCGTGAACGAGGAACGGCAGGATGGTGTCGTTGTGCGCGTCACGACAGGCGAGCCGATGCGTGTCACGATCACGGTCTACAGCGACGAGGCAAAAACGCAGACAGTCACACGGACGGTGAATCAATACGGCCTTGTCGACCTTACCAACCTTTTCACGCAGGCAAAAAAGTATGTCAGATTCTATAAGGACGAAAACGGCAACTGGTATGGGGCGCTGTTCAACGCAGACCGCGATCTGGAGCTGACAGCGTTCTGGGAGGACTGCAACGCGGAGGTTCCTGCCGTGTTCTATGTAAACGCAACGAACTTCACAGAGGTAAAGGCCGTTGACGCGGCGGCGGACGGATGGAAAGCGCCGGAGCAGGCCGGATATACCAACGAGTACGGGCAGACGTCGGTGACCTATGAGTTCCTCTGCTGGGAGCGGAAAACCGAAAACGGGTACACCTATCTTCTGCCCGGACAGGAGCAGACTGCGCTGACAGCAGGCGTGGGCTATTATGGCCGGTATACAAGCAGCACAACGGGCATCGTCTTCTACGCAAACGGTGAGACATTCCCGAACGGCATGGCCGTTGTGGAGGACAGCAATGCCCGCCGGACGATGAGGAGAGGCTCCCAGAACGGGAAAGTCCTGACCGGCTGGAACACTGAGCCCGACGGCTCCGGCACAAGCTATGCGGCGGACGGCGAAGAAGTCCCGGCGGCGCACACCAGCCTTGTCCGCCTCTACGCACAGTGGGCAGATCCGGAAAACAGTGTGCACGTCAGATTCTACGCCGGTGCAACCGGCTATGAGGAGGAAAAATGGCTTCCGCGCGGCAGCCAGATCCAACTACCGGAGTTGGGGGCGTTGTACGGACAGGAACAGCCGTATTGGGATGTGGATTTCATCTATGCGGATGGAAGAAGAATCCGTGAGAGCAAGCATCTGTCCGGCCAGACCATCACGATCCCGGCAGATGCAGCTGAATGCAGACTCAACGCCTATTGGCTTCCGGCGGAGCCGCTTGTGATCGGAGGTAGAAGCTTCTCGCTTTCCAATAGAACCAGCAGCTTTTTCGGAGAAAACTGGAGCGTACGGTATTATCCATATGAGGGGCTATTTATCGTGCAGCTGTACGGATATCAGGGATCGGCGATCAGCCTGCCTGCGTATACACAGCTGAGAGTTGGATTTGGTGAAAACACGATCACAGCGGCAGCGGGAAAACCCGCAATCGCATGTATCGATGGACTGGAACTTGTAACCGCGTGCAGCGACGACAGCCATGCGTCACTTCGGGCTTTCGCCGGTGAGGGTGCGCCCGCAGTCATGGCAGTCCGCGTGATAAACAGCCGCGCGCCGCATATGGAGTTCCACGCAGGCGCAGGTAAAAATGTATTTGCGGATGGAACAGCCCTTGAATTGGGCACAGCTGCTTGCAGCTATTCCGGCGTTCTGAACGGAGAAACAGCTGAAATTACGCTCGATCCTTCGGACATGCCCGCCGCGATCAGCGACCTGTATATCCACCCGCATATGAGCACACTGACCGTAAAGGGCGGAGGTGCGACGACAACGGACGGTGGAACGCAGGTCAGCAAACAGGTCGAAGCCGGACAAATGACAAGCTACCACACGATTGGATTTACCTATCCGGGCTATTGGTGCTCCGGCTATCATAATGTTGTTGGCAATGTGGCTGGCAGCACCTATGAAGTGTCTGTCCCAGAAAGGGACTGCACGATTGAACTGGAATGGGTGCCGACTGACTATGCGTCCTTCCTTGCCTTCCGTGTCAGCGGTGAACTGAAGAATGAGACGAAATTGGATCCTGCGCATTTCTTCAAAACAAGGAGGGAACGTGTTGTATTTGTAGATTACCAGAATGGCACAGCAGCGGTTCCGGAACTGCAGTTTGAGAATTATGCCAGCTACGGTGATCTGCTGTACTGGTATACCGAGGACGGCAAGGCATCTGAAACGAAGGATAGCCAACAGTTCTTGCCGGGGGAGAGCATCACAGAGAAGGAAAACGGCATTCAGAGCGGCACAACGCTCTGCGCTGTGGCAGATGGAGAGTATCGCCTTGTCTTTTATGCCAACGGTAAGCTGTTTGATAACGGCGGTAAATACGGCAAAAAGGTCATAGGGTCTTACGGAAACTACAGTGAACGCTGGGATGCAACGGATGGTTCGCAGCTGTTCAGCTGGAACACACAGCCGGACGGCACGGGAACTAGCTACGCGTTCAACAGAGGGATTCCCGGTAATGTCAAAAAGCTTTACGCGCAGTGGCTGGAAACAGGGAGTGTCCCGGTTAAACTGTATAATTATGTGGATTACAGTCAGGAGATCAGTTCTGCGAAAATCGGCTCTTCCTATGTCCTTCCAGAACCCTCCGAGACTCCGGATGGCCTTCGGTTTACGCAGTGGCGCTGCTATTACCGCGACCAGAACGGAAGGTATCAACAGATCGGCATGATCGCAGCAGGCGAGTCCCTAACCGTTACGGAGGATATGAAGGAAATCAATGCGGTTGCCCGCTGGCTGCCAGATGGAAAGCTGACTGTCGATGGTATAGATTATGCGGTTGAGGCTGGACACACTTCTTTCGAGTTTGATGGATGGTCGGCATACTTCCATGTTGAATCCGGCAGGCTTGAAATGGAACTGCGCGGCTATCAGGGCAGCGACATTTCTCTCCCGTGTGCGGCGAATGTACGCGTAATAGGCGGTGAGAACTGGATTGACGGAACACTCAGCTGTGTGGGGGAACTCTGTCTCGATGAGAGTTGCGCATGGGGGGAGCATCCCAGCCTGACGATTACGGCAAAAGAGGCGGACAAGCCCGCAATCCAGATGAAAGCGTTGATTCTCAGCCGAGCCCCGCACATGACGCTGACCGCTGGTGCAAACAGCAAGGCGATCGCCAGTCTGAGCGGGAAAGAAGAGTTCAATATCGATACGGATACTACTCACTATTACGGCAGAACCAGCAGGGAAGCATCGGAGAACTCCGTAGGCGAGGGTGAGATCGGCGACATGTGGCAGCTGCGCACCGAACCGGTCATGTGTACGACGACAGTGGATGGTAACGGCGGCACGACAGCCGACGGCGCTGCATCCATTACGCTTCAGCTTGAGTATGGCGAAGGCTACAACCTGCGCAGCGCTGGGTTTAAAAAACAGTACGCCGATCTGATCGGTGCAGAGGGCAGCACGGGCAATTCTTATGGCACGACGATCTGGAGCTATCCGCAGCTTGCGTTCACGCTTACATGGAAGGACCTCGGTTATCCGTACATCGCGTTCCGGGGAAGCGGCATCCTGAAAGGAGAAGACGTTCCAGCTGACAGCTACGTTGCCTATTACCGCAACAGCGACACGCTGACTGCGCCGAAGCTGGTCTATCAGAATGCCGCCAGTTATGGCGATCTGGTCTATTGGTACACATCCGAAAACGGAACAGAAACGGCAGACAGTCGCTGCTATCTGCCGGGCGAAACAGTTCAGGAGCCGGATGACACGACGCTTTTTGCTGCGTCGGTCAGTCCGGGCGAGGTTGCGCTTGTGGCGACCGGTACGACCTTCAAGAACTGGAGCCGGATCATACGCGCCGAAAGCTGCCAGCAGCTGGTTTCCGAGGACGGCAGAGTGGTCGAAAGCTGGAACACCAAGCCGGACGGAAGCGGAACACGTTATGAGATCGGAACATACGCCATCCTGATCAAAGATTCGCCGCGCGTGCTCTATGCGCAATGGAAATCTGCGTTTACCGCGTCTGCCAGTACCGACAGCGCGACAGGCGAGACGACACTTACCATACGGCCATCCAGCGACCTAATCGAGCCGCCGAGAAATACGGACGATAAGCCGTTTGAGCAGAGCGTCCGCGTCATTCTTGCGGCCTACCAGGACGGACGCTTTGTCAGGATGGTCTACGCGGAGGCGCGGGACGGCGTAATTCGCTGCAAACTCCCGCACGGGCTGGATTACCGGAACTGCGAACTGAGGCTGTTCTTCCTGGAGGGCGGCAAGCCGTCCAGGGCGCCGGAGAACATTCAGATCGAAGCTTGAGACTGTCCGCAGCTGACAGTGCATGCGCGCTGTCAGCTGCGGCGCAATGGAAAGGGAGGACGACATGAGAAAATATCTGACCCTGATTCTGAGCCTATTGGCCCTCATGTGCGCGCTGTGCGTCACCGCACTGGCAGAAGCGCCGGAGCCGGAACAGACGGCAGGGAAACTTTACATCAAAACCATCGATGAGATCGATATTTTAGAAGCGCAGAGGCTGGCGGAAGCGCAGGATGCACAGTCACCGGTCAACACTGAAAACTGGGAAGCAGCTAAGCGCACGTTAAAACAGGGCATACGGGAAATGCAGGGCAGTATCGACATTTCGCAATACGAGATTCCCGAAGCAAGCATACTGAAATTTTACCTTGAAGCTATATTTGAAAGTCCGGAATTATTTTATGTAGTAAGCGCTTGCAGTTACACCTACATCCCTTCCTCTAGTGGCAGAATTATATCGTCTGTCTCTCCGTGCTATACGGTGAACGGAAGCGATAGGGTGGACCGGCTAACAGACGAAGATAAGCAGGAGATCAGACAGCAGCAGACTGTGTTGGAGCAGAAACTTGCGGAGATCATGCAGAAAGTCAGGAGCGATTGTTCAGACCTGACGAAAGCCATGTATCTGCACGATTACATTGCTGTGCATTGTGAATACGATTCTACGCTTACATTTCGAGACGCATACCGTATGCTGATCAATGGAACGGGCGTTTGTCAGGGCTATATGCTGGCCTACCGTTTGCTTCTGAATCGGGCTGGCGTCACATCCAGCTGGGTGCAGAGCAACAGCTTGAGACATGTCTGGTCGCTGGTACAGCTTGACGGGGCCTGGTATCATATAGATGTCACATGGGACGATTCGACGTGGTTCGCAAAGTCCGGGCGCAAGTATTTCTGCATCAGCGAAGAAAAAATGAAGTCTGCAGAACTTAGACATCTGGAAAAAGACGACTGGGTATATGGCACAGATGTGCAGGCAGACAGTAAAAAATACGATAACTATTATTGGCGCGATCTCGATAGTCCGATTGTGGCAGTTGGAGAAAAGCTGTATTACCTGAGCGGAAACCAAATCATGGAGACGAATAACCCAGAATATCAGGGAACCGCGAAAAAAACGATTTATGGGCAGTGGCGTGGATGGGGCTGCTATTCAGGATTGTCGAGTTACAACGGCAGGCTGGTCTATAACACGATGGACAAGATTTACAGCTATGATCCGGAAACGGAGCAGGAACAGGTGCTTTATACGCTTACGGACGAAGAGAAACAAATAGGCGATATTTATGGCTCCGTAGTAAATGGAAACCTGCTGCAGTATGTACTGCTGCAAAGACCGTCGCGGCCGGAAACGATATACAGCATCCAGATCAGCCCCTACATCACCGTCACGGAGGGCGGCTATGCCTATTATCTGAAGGATGGAACGCTCCATCTGAAGCGCAGCGGCACGGAAACCGGCAGCGTTATCGCAGCGTGGTACGACGGGAGCGGAAAGCTGCTTGGTATGCGGATCCTGAATCAGCAGGAACTGGATATCCCCGTGCCTGGCGCGGCAAAAACCGTGAAGATTTTCGCCGCCGCAAAGGGAAGCTATGCGCCGCTCTGTAAGGCGATAGAACTTCGTGCAGCAGGATAAAAAACCTCCCTCTGCCGTATGGGCAGAGGGAGATTTTTCATAACAAGACTTAGTTCGGTTGATTGACCAGACCGACGAACAGCGGCAGGCCGTCAATGCCGGTGATGGCGAAGACGAACGGGTTATCGAGTGTAAAATCGATCTCATCCTCCGGCCCCATCATCGCAGTCGCCTCGACACCAAGGATGGTATAGGCCGCTGCCTCGCAGCCGTCCTCGTCGATCTTCACGCGCGCAGCGTGCTTGGCCTGCGTCAGCGCCAGCGAGTCGTTTGCGGCTGTGAGCGGCGTGAAATCAGATTTTATGCCGTCCAGCACATCTGTCATGCCAAGCTGGGCCAGCGTGTCCAGAATGTCCAGATCGGAAGAAACGTCAAATTTCGGCAGACTCAGATTGACGATTGCGCGCTGCGTCTGCGACCATTCGCCGTTCGCCAGCAAAAAGCCCAGCGTGTCCTCGTTTTGCAGCAGTTCAGCCGCGTCTACACCCTCATCCGGCTTCAGCAGCCACATCCGGCCGCTGTTCTCCAGCGAAAGCCCGATGGCCGAGAAGCCATCGCCGTAATATACCGTGTTGGAATCGCTGCTGTGCAGGAAGTCTGTGCTCACATCGCCATTCGGCGCGTGAAAGACGTCCTGCGTGGTGGCGGCGCTGGAAAATTTGTCGTGCCACGACGCGCTGTAGTAGAGCGTCGATACCAGAGCCAGAACCGTATCGGCATTCAACTCCAATTTGCCTGCCTGCTCGGTCAACAGGTTCCCGGTATGCTCATTGATCCAGTCGCGCAGTATATTGTTGTACGCGTCAGACCCCATTTCCCCGGAAAACGCGGAAGCATAAAAATCTTCCCCCAGCTTTTGGAGCGTTTCACTGTTATAGTTGTATCCATCCCTCAGCCAGATAGAGTTTGCAAGCGTGCTGGTGACGAGGCCATCGTCCCAGCTGTTTTCCGCCCAAAGCTGTGCGGCCTGCTTTTGAAGCGCGTCCAGAGACTCTGCGCCCAGTGCGTCGAGAATCTGCTGCCGTGTTTCACCGCCCGTCACAGCGGCCAGCATGGAAAGCGCCATGTAGATATTCAGCGGCGAGCACACGCGGTTTTCCTTGCCTGCGTTCTGCATCAGGGCTGGAATGCTGGTCGTGAACCAATGCGTCAGAGCGGCGGGGTCGGTCATATCTGCGGTTTTTTCCTGATAGCTTTCCCACCATGCGTCCCAGTCCTCGTCGTATTTCTCGGAGTCAAAGTTACCATTGCTGGCTGTGTACTTTGCTTCGTTCGGATACTGCGGCATGGAAACAGCAACAGGTGCAGCCAGCTGCTGCGTCGTCGGGTCGCCGATGCAGTCCAGCTGCTCCTCTGTTGCTGGGGGAGCGGAGGCGTTCGGGGTATCTGGAGTGGCCGCGCAGGCTGCCAGCGAGAACGCACACGCGGCTGCAAGTATAATCGCAAGAAGCTTTTTCATAAATGATCTCTCCTTTATCATAAAATGTGATCTGCTTTTACAGACGCAGAAAAACGATAGAAGTTGCATCCTTTGATTTTATGAATTTTGCCGACTTGCCTTTTTCCATGATTTGTGTACAATACGAATAGAGATTCTATTCCAAGGAGGCTGTTTTTATGGCTGTTGATACAGAAAAAACCATTCGCAATCAGGTTTTATACTCCATCTATGTCCGCAATTATTCCGAAGCGGGCACCTTCACCGCTGTTCAGGCGGATCTCGACCGTATCAAGGCCCTTGGCACGGACATCATCTGGCTGCTGCCCATCCACCCGACCGGTGAAAAGCATCGCAAGGGCACGCTCGGCAGCCCCTACGCCATCCGCGATTACCGCGCTGTGAACCCAGAGTTCGGCACGCTGGATGATTTCCGGCATCTGGTTGACGCCATCCACGACCGGGGCATGAAGTGCATCATCGACGTGGTCTATAACCACACGTCGCCCGATTCCTGGCTGGCAGAGCACCACCCCGAATGGTTCTTCCACAAGCCGGACGGCTCGCTCGGCAACCGCTTCGGCGACTGGTGGGACGTGGCAGATCTGGATTACAGCCACAAAGAGCTGTGGGAGTACCAGATCGAAACGCTTAAATACTGGGCGCGCCTCGTCGACGGCTTCCGCTGCGACGTTGCGCCGCTTGTCCCGCTGGAGTTCTGGAAGCAGGCGAGGGAAGAGGTGGCCGCCGTCCGTCCCGGCTGCTTCTGGCTGTGCGAATCGGTTGAGCGCGGCTTCCATGTCGCCGCCCGCGCACAGGGCTTTGCGAGCCTGTCCGATGCCGAGCTCTATCAGGCGTTTGACGCCGCCTATGACTACGACGTCTACCCCTACTTCCGGGACTACCTCGAAGGCACCATCACCCTCGCGCAGTACGCCGACCGGCTGGACGCCCAGGAATGGCTCTATCCCGACAACTATGTCAAGCTCCGCTTCCTTGAAAACCATGACCGCGCCCGCGCGGCCCACATCCTCCCGGAGGAGACCGTGCGCCGCAACTGGACGGCCTTCAACTACTTCCAGCGCGGCCTGACCCTCGTCTACGCCGGGCAGGAGGTCGACGATCC